>ERZ1370068.3506-contig-2616_pt1 | contig 21413 bp, 28 predicted proteins | sample MGYA00561227_ERZ1370068 | MGnify/ENA primary metagenome ERZ1370068 (study PRJEB38410, sample SAMEA6850437) | metagenome | study: Metagenomic assessment of the ecological functions of the soil: analysis of the soil microbiota associated with the... | reverse complement strand
GCGGCGGCGGCGCGGTGCGGCCTGGCTGCTCGGCGGCACGTATCCCGACGGCATCTCCGCGCCGCCGCCGAAGAAGTGCTGCTCCATCTGCTCCGCGAGCCATTTTCGCGCGCGCGCGTCGGCGAGCGACAGCCGGTTCTCGTTGACGAGCATCGTCTGGTGCTTGAGCCAGCGCCTGCCACGCTTCCTTCGACACGCTCTCGTAGATCCGCTTGCCGAGCTCGCCGGGATAGGGCGGGAAATCGAGCCCTTCGGCCTCGCGGCCGAGCTTCACGCAGTTGGACCATTCGTGCCATTGATCATGTGCTCCCTGATTGACCGCTACAGGTCTTTGCGGTAGACCTGCGATTTGCGCTGGTAATTGTAGAGCGCCTGCTTCTGCTCGCGGCAGGTCGGCGATCGTCGCCGTGCGGAAGCCGCGCTCGAGGAACCATTGCGACGGTGCGCGTCGTCAGCACGAACAGCTCGCGTGAGCTTGCAGCTTGCGCGCGCGCGCCTCGATCTCGCTGCATCAGCGCCTCGCCATAGCCCTCGCGGCGGAAGTCCGGGATGCACTGCGAGCGCCGCAAGCTCGCCGACCTTCTCGTCGGGGAACGCGTAGAGCGCCGCGCAGCCGATGATCCGCGTTGTCGTGCTCGGCGACGACGAAGCGCTCGATCTCGCTCTCGAGCCGCTCGCGCGAGCGGCGGACGAGGATGCCCTGCTCCTCGAGCGGCTCGATGATCTGCGAGGATGCCGCCGACGTCGTCGATCGTCGCGTTGCGCGATGTGCGCGAGCGCGCTGCCGCGGCGACCATCGTGCCGACGCCGTCGCGCGTGAAGAGCTCGAGCAGCAGCGCGCCGTCGACGATGACGGCTGATGAGGTGCGCGCGCTTGACGCCGTTGTCTGCAGGCGCGGATCGCGCGCGGGCAGGTAGTAGCTGGACGTCGCGCGGCAAGCTTCGGCGCGACCGGCTGCGAGCAGCGCCTCGGCATCGCGCGTCGACAGCTCGGTCAGCAGGTGCCTGCGGCCATTGCGCACGCCCTCCGGTCTCCATCAGGAACACGAGCTTGTGCGCGCTCGAGGCGCACCGCGACCTGCGTGGCGACTTCCTCGAGCAGCGAGGTTGTAAGATCTCGCCGGTGGGCGAATAGCCGAGCGGCGAGATCAGCACGATGTCGCCGTCGTCGAGGCGCTGGTGGATCGCGTCGGTGTCGACGCGGCGCACCTCGCCGGTCAGCATGCATGTCGACGCCGTCGACGACGCCCATCGGCTTCGCGGTGATGAAGTTGCCGCGACGACACGCGGATTGCGCGCGCCGGCCATCGGCGAGTTCGCGATGCCGAGCGAGAGCAGCGCCTCGATGCGGCTGCGCACCTGGCCGGCCGCTTCGAGCACGCAGTCCATCGTCTCGCGCGTCGGTAACGCGCAGGCCGAATGCGTAGCGGCTGTCGATGTCCTGCTGCTCGAGGATCGCCTCGATCTGCGGCCGCGCAGCCGTGGACGACCACGATCCGGATGCCCAGGCTGTGCAGCAGGTTGAGGTCGTGGATGATGCCGAGGAACGCGTCGTCGGCGACGACCTCGCCGCCGAACGCGATCACGAACGTCTTGTCCGCGGAACGCGTGGACGTAGGGCGACGCCGCACGGATCCATTGCACGAAGCGCGCGCGTCGCCGCTGAGCGGGCATCCGGCGCGGTGCGGCGGGATCGCTTGGCCATCGGCGGGAGTGGGTCGGAGTGACGCGCGCGATCATAGCATCGCCGCTCGCCTATAATCCCGGTTCTGCCGTCAGATGTCACGCATCCGCTTCTCTCCCACCTCAACCCGCAGCAGCTCGCGGCCGTCACGCTGCCGCATCGGTCGGCGCTCGATCCTCGCCGGCGCCGGCAGCGGCAAGACGCGCGTGCTCACGACGCGCATCGCGTGGCTGCTCGCGACCGGCCAGGCGTCGCCGCTGTCGGTCCTCGCCGTCACCTTCACCGAACAAGGCGGCGCGCGAGATGCTGCTCGCGGCTGTCGGCGCTGACGCCGATCAGCGTGCGCGGCATGTGGATCGGCACCTTCCACGGCCTGTGCAACCGGATGCTGCGCGCGCACCACCGCGACGCGAACCTGCCGCAAGCTGTTCCAGATCATGGACACGCAGGACCAGCTCGCGCTGATCAAGCGCATCGTACAAGGCGCACAACATCGACGACGACCGCTTTCCGCCCAGGCAGCTCGCAGTGGTTCATCGCCGGCGGCGAAGGAGGAGGGACTGCGCCCGACCGGCAGGTCGAGGCCGGCGACGAGTTCGCGCGCCGCCAGGTCGAGCACTACGCGCTCTACGAGGCGATGTGCCAGCGCGAAGGCGTCGTCGACTTCGCCGAGCTGCTGCTGCGGAGCTACGAGCTCCTGGCGCAGAACGATCGATCCGCAAGCACTACCAGCGCCGCTTCTCGCACCTGCTCGTCGACGAGTTCAGGACACCAACCTGCTCCAGTACAAGTGGCTGCGGCTTCTCGCCGGGACCGACGCCGCGGTGTTCGCCGTCGGCGACGACGACCAGTCGATCTACGCGTTCCGCGGCGCGAACGTCGGCGAACATGCAGCACTTCGAGCGCGACTTCGCCGGCGGGCGACCGGTGCAGCTCATCAAGCTCGAGCAGAACTACCGGTCGCACGGCCACATCCTCGACGCCGCGAACGCGCTGATCCGGCACAACCAGCGCGCGACTGGGCAAGGACCTGTGGACGAGCGGAGGCAAGGGCGAGCCGGTGCGCGCGTTCGCCGCGCCGACCGACCTCGACGAGGCCGCGTTCGTCGTCGACGTGGTCAAAGGGCCTCGCGGACGAGGCGTTCCGCTGTCGAGGTCGCGATGCTCTACCGCGGCAACGCGCAGTCGCGGCGTGCTCGAGCACGCGCTGTTCAGCGCCGGGCTGCCCTACCGCGTCTGCGGCGGCATGCGCTTCTTCGAGCGCGCCGAGGTGAAGCACGCGCTCGCCTATCCTGCGGCTCGTCGCGCAGCCCGAGGACGACGGGGCGTTCCTGCGCGTCGTCAATTTCCCGCCGCGCGGCATCGGCGCGCGCACGCTCGAGCAATTGCAGGACGTCGCGCGCGGCCGCGGCACGAGCCTGTGGCGAGGCCGCTGCGAGCGGCGCTGCTCGTCGGAGGCAAGGCGGGCAACAGCCTCGCGACGTTCATCCGGACGATCGAGACGCTGCGCGCCGAGACCGCGTCGCTGCCGCTGCCCGAGGCGGTCGAGCACGTGATCGAAGGCGCCGGGCCTCAAGGCGCACTACGCGGCCGAGAAGGACGGCGAGGACCGCATCGAGAACCTCGAGGAGCTGGTCAACGCCGCGCAGAGCTTCGTGCGCGGGGCCAGGACATCGCGAGCGATGCACCGATGCTGTCCGACCGCGTCGCGCCGACGCGCCGATCCCCGAGGACGGCCCGGCCGAAGGCGCGAGCGATCCGCTCACCGCGTTCCTCGCGCACGCGGCGCTCGAGGCGGGCGAGACGCAGGAGGCCGAGGCCGGCCGCGCGCTGCAGCTGATGACCGTGCACTCGGCCGAAGGGCCTCGAGTTCCACACGGTGTTCGTGACCGGGCTCGAGGAAGGCCTGTTCCCGCACGAGAACAGCCTGAACGAGATGGACGGGCCCGAGGAAGAGCGGCGGCTCATGTACGTCGCGCTCACGCGCGCGCGCCAGCGCTCTACCTCACGCACGCGCAGTCGCGCATGTTGCATGGCCAGACGCGCTATCACATCGCCAGCCGCTTCATCGACGAGATCCCGCGCGATCTCATCCAGTGGCTGTCGCCGGCGCGCAAGCGCTACGGCTCGATCGACGTCGACGAAGCGGAGTGGGGCTCGATCCGCGGCGCGCCGCAGGCGCACCGGCCGGCGCCGGCGTGGCGCGTGGGCCAGAGACGTGCGCCACGCCCAAGTTCGGCGTCGGCGTCATCGTCGACGCGGAAGGCCGCGGCAACGACGCGCGCGTTCAGGTCAATTTCCGCGAATCGGGCCTGAAGTGGCTCGCGCTCGAGTACGCAAGCTCGAGCCCGCACTGATCCTTGTGGGTCAGGCGACCCGGCTCCCGGGCGTCAGCGGCGCGAGCGTCTCGCCCGCATGGAACACGTCGCGGTAGCTCACATAGTCGGAGATGTGCAGCGTCGCCGCGAAAGAACATGTAGGGCATGAGCAGCGCGACGGCGATGAGCGGACCGGTCGACGCGGGCAGCACGAGCGACAGCAGCGCGAGGCGCGAGGCCGGGCAGCAGCCCGCCAAGCAGGAACACCGCCATTGCGCGTAGAGCACGAGCGGGCGCCAGTTGGCGGCAGCGGCGCGCAACGAATGCGCGAGCGCGCTGAACGCGGGCAGGTCCTGGAACACGACCAGGCCCGGCGCGAACCACATCGCTGCCAGCGTCGGCAGCGCGACCAGCACGGCGAGACAGCATCGCGATCTGGGTGCGCGGGTCGCGCAATGTCGCATTCAGCGTGTTCGCCCACGCCTCCGCTCGGTGCTCGTTGGCGGGCGCCGGCGAGGTGAGCGCGCGTCGATCAGCTTGCCGCCGTCGACGAGCGTGGTCGACAACACCGCGATCGTGATGCCGGCGACGAACACCGCGCCGAGCACGAGCAGTGCGCGCAGGTTCGAGCGAAAGCCCATGAACAGGTCGGCGACGCGCGGCTTGCCTCCGCGTTCCTGCGTCCATGCGGCGGCGAGGAAGCCGACTGCGAACACGCGGCTTGATCACCGGCACCGCGAGCTGGCCCGATGAACGGAACCAGGTCGACCGCCATCATCACGAGGTAATAGGTCGCGAGCAGGTAGAGCCACGGCAGCCGCGCGCGTGCGAACAGCGCCCACGCGTTCGCGAGCCACGCGATGCCGCGTCGACGCGCGCATGCACGCGTAGTAGAGCGACGTCGCGCGGCGGTGCCCATCGCGCTACGCGGCCTCGGCTCGCGCGGCAGCTCGGGCACCGTCGTCGACGCGGTGCGCGAGGATGCGCTCGTACACGGCGGGATCGTGCGCATGGACGAGAGCTCGCCCGGCCGCGGCAGGTGCAGGTCGTACAGCCGCGACAGCCAGAATCGCAGCGCCGCGGCGCGCGGCAGCGTCGGGCCACTGCTCGCGCTCGTCCGGGGTCAGCGGGCGAGACCGCCTCGTAGCCCTCGACGAACGCGTCGGTGCGATCCGGCGATCGAGCGCGCCGTCCGGCCTCGGTATGCACCAGTCGTTCACGGCGATCGCGAGATCGTAGGCGAGGAAATCCGTCGCGGCGAAGCCGAAGTCGATGATGCCCGACGACGCGGTCCCCGACGAACAGCACGTTGTCGCAGAACAGGTCGCCGTGGATCGCCGCCTCGCGGCAGCCGTGCCGCTTGCCGATGCCCGATCTGGAGCTTGAGCTCGGCGGCGAGCAGCGCGTTCTGCGCCTCGTCGAGTGAACGGGCGCACCGCGCGCGCCGCCTGGCGCCACCACGCCGGGCCGCGCCGGTTGTCGAAGGCGGCCGCGGTAGCTTGCGCGGCGCGACGTGCAGGTCGCGCGAGCGCCGCGCCGATCGGCACCGCAGTCCGCGTCGGTCGGCGCGAGGTGCGGCGCACCGTCGATGCGGGTCGACGAGGCCCGCGGGCTTGCCGTTCAGCAGCATCGAGAACAGCGCGCCGGTGCGATCGGGCGCCGGCGCCGGCACCGCGACGCCGGCCTGCGCGAGGTGCGCCATCAGGTTGAGGTAGAACGGCAGCTCCTCGGCCGGCAGGCGCTCGTAGAGCGTCAGCACGTAGCGGCCCGTTCGTCGTGGTGACGAAGTAGTTCGTGTTCTCGATGCCGGCTGCGATCGGCTCGAGCTCGCGCCAGCGCGCCGACGGCCGTAGCGCGCGAGCCACGCATCGAGTTCCTCGGCCGAGACGGTCGTGTAGACCGACATCGTGGGAGCGCGCGGCGCGTGACGCCGGCGCGTCGAGTCAGGCGCGGCGAGGACGCGCCGGATCACCACGAGAACAGCACCCACATCGGCACCTTGAGCGACGATTCGAGGCTCTCGCGACGGATGTACGTGTTCGGACCGCCGTCGGGGATCAGGTAGTAGGGACGGCCGTGGCGCGGCGTCACCCGGATGAACTTGAGCTCGCCGCCGATGCGCACTTCCTCCTGCGTCTCGTTTTCCGTTGCGGACGATCGTCACCTGCGTGTCTCGCGCCGGGTCGGTCGCGTAGGGCAGGACGGCGGGGTCGCCGGCATCGGCCCCAGGGCGGCGGTGGCGGGCGGCGGCGGCGCGACTGCGCCCATGCGGCGCGACGCGACGAATGCCGCGACACCGAGCGTCAAACGCAACGCGGCGAATGTCGATTCACGTCGACGATTCTAGCACCGGGGAACCCCAGGAATGCTATGCCGCGCGGCGTCGCGCGGGAGCGCGACTCGATGTCACGCCGATGCGCGACGCTACAGGTTGAGCATCTGCTGGCGCTCTTCGCTGCGTCGGCTGGAACCCGCGGTCCTCGTAGAAGTCGAAGATCGCCTCGACGATGTCGTCCGGCTCGTCGATGACCTGCATCAGCTCGAGGTCGTTCGCGCCGACCATGCCCTTCGCCGACCAGCTTCGTCGCGCATCCAGTCGAGCAGGCCCTGCCAGAACGCGCCGCCGACGAGGATGATCGGGATGCGCCGCGTCTTGCCGGTCTGCACGAGCGTCAGGCACTCGGACAGCTCGTCGAGCGTGCCGAAGCCGCCGGGCAGCACGACGTACGCGGACGCGAAGCGCACGAACATCATCTTGCGCGCGAAGAAGTAGCGGAAGTCGATGCGCGACGTCCTGGAAGCTGCGTTGCCGCCCTTCTCGTGCGGCAGCAGAGATGTTGAGGCCGATCGCCGGCGCGCGGCCCGCGTGCGCGCCGCTGTTCGCCGCTTCCATGAGGCCCGGGCCGCCGCCCGAGATCACCGAGAAGCCGGCGTCGGAGAGCTTGCGCGCGATCGTCGTCGCGCCTCTCGTAGTACGGATGGCCCTCGCCGATGCGCGCGCTGCCGAACATCGACACTGCGGGCCGCATGCCGCGCAGCCGCTCGGTCGCCGCGGCGAACTCTGCCATAATCCCCAGCACCCGCCACGCCTCCTGCCCGTTCGTCGAATACATCGCCTGGGGATCGATCAACTCCGGAATCTTGCGGCGTCGTGCTGTCGCATGCCTACGCTCGTCCTCGTCGACGGCTCGTCGTATCTCTATCGCGCATTCCACGCGCTGCCCGATCTGCGCACGTCGCGCGGCGAGCCGACCGGCGCGCTGCGCGGCGTGCTGTCGATGTTGCGCCGAATGGTCGACGACGACAAGCCGGACTACTTCGCCGTCGTGTTCGACGCGCCGGGCAAGACGTTCCGCGACGACGTGGTATCCGCGACTACAAGGCGAATCGCCCGCCGATGCCCGACGATCTCGCCGCGCCAGATCGAGCCGCTGCACGACGCTCGTGCGCGCGCACGGCTGGCCGCTCGCTGATGATCGAGGGCGTCGAGGCCGACGACGTGATCGGCACGCTCGCGCAGCAGGCGCGGCGGCCGGCATCGACACGACTGATCTCGACCGTCGCGACAAGGACCTCGCGCAGCTCGTGCGAGCCGGGCATCGTCATGATCAACACGATGAGCAACGAGACGCTCGACGAGGCCGGCGTGCTCGCGAAGTTCGGCGTGCGCGCCGACCAGGTGCTCGACCTGCCTGACGCTCACCGGCGACGCCGTCGACAACGTTCCCGGCGTCGCCGAAGGTCGGACCGAAGACCGCGGCGAAATGGCTCGCGCAGTACGGCTCGCTCGACGACGATCGTCGCGCACGCCGCCGACATCGGCGGCGATCGTCGGCGAGAACCTGCGCGCCGCGCTCGACTGGCTCCCGAAGGGCCAGCGAGCTCCTGACCGTGAAGACCGATTGCGACGTTGCCGGTCGGCCCGCGGCGATCTCGCGATCGGCGCAGCCCGACGGCGAAACGCTCGCGCGCGCTCTACGACCGCTACGGTTTCAGAGCTGGCTGCGCGAGGCGGCCGGCGGCAGTCGGCCGGCGCGCCGGTGGACGCCGCCGGCGCGATCGCCGACGCGCGCGCGCGCGGACGCGGACACGCGCCGCTTCGATCCCGAGCGCGGCGACCACGTGCCGACGCGGCAAGCCGGCCGACCTCGCGTACGAGACCGTGCTCGACGAGGCGTCGTTCGCGCGCTGGATGCAGGCGATCCTCGCAGCGCCGAGCTCGTCGCGTTCGACACCGAGACGACGAGCCTCGATCCGATGCAGCGCCGAGATCGTGCGGCCTGTCGTTCGCGGTCGCGCCCGGGCGCGCGTGCTACATCCCGCTCGCGCACCGCTATGCCGGCGCGCCCGACCAGCTCGACCGCGAGCGCGTCTTCGCGCGAGCTCGCGCCGTGGTTCGCCGGATCCGGCGCACGCGAAGGTCGGCCAGAACGTCGAAGTACGACCAGCACGCGCTCGTGAACCACGGGCTCGTCGCTCGACGGCGTCGCGCACGACACGCTGCTCCAGTCGTAGCGTGCTCGAAGCGCATCGCCCGCACGACATGGACAGCCTCGCGTGGCGCCACCTCGACGTGGAAGACGATCGCCGTACGACGAGGTGTGCGGCAAGGGCGCAGGGCAGATCTGCTTCGACCAGGTCGACGTCGACGCCGCGCGACCGAGTACTCGGCCGAGGATGCCGACGTCACGCTGCGGCTGCACCGCGCGCTCTATCCGCAGGTCGCCGCCGGACGCGAAGCTCGCGCGCATCTACGGCGAGCATCGAGATGCCGGTGCGCTAGGTCCTGTTCCGGATGGAGCGCGACGGCGTGCTGGTCGACGCGCGACTGCTTGCGCGCCCAGAGCCGCGACGCTCGGCGAGCGCGTGCTGGCGCTCGGAGCAGCAGGCCTACCAGCTCGCGGGCAGCCCGTTCAACCTGGGCTCGCCCAAGCAGCTCGGCGAGATCCTGTTCGAGCGCATGAAGCTGCCGGTCGCGAGGAAGACCGCGACCGGGCAGCCCTCGCACCGACGAGGAGGTGCTGCACGGAGCTCGCCGCCGACCACCCGCTGCCCAAGGTGCTGCTCGAGCACCGCGCGCTGTCGAAGCTCAAGTCGACCGTACACCGACAAGCTGCCGCAGATGGTGAATCGCGCGCACCGGCCGCGTGCACACGACGTTCGCGCAGGCGACCGCGGTGACCGGGCGGCTCGCGTCGGCGGATCCGAACCTGCAGAACATCCCGGTGCGCACCGCCGAAGGCCGGCGCATCCGCGAGGCGTTCATCGCGCCGCCGGGCACATCGCGATCGTCTCGGCCGACTACTCGCAGATCGAGCTGCGGATCATGGCGCACCTGTCGGGCGATGCGGCGCTGGTGCGCGCGTTTCGACGACGGCGACGACATCCACCGCGCGACGGCGGCCGAGATCTTCGGCGTCGCCGCCGACGGACGTGACGCGCCGAGCAGCGCCGCTACATCAAGGCGGTCAACTTCGGACTGATCTACGGCATGAGCGCGTTCGGCCTCGCGCAGCAGCTCAGCATCGAGCGCGCGCGCCGCGCAGCAGTTCATCGACAAGTATTTCCAGCGCTATCCGGGCGTCGCCGAGTACATGCAGCGCACGCGCGAGTTCGCGCGCGAGCACGAGCTACGTCGAGACGGTGTTCGGCCGCCGCCTGTGGCTCACCGACATCAAGGCGCGGCGGCGGGCCGCGGCGCGCCGCGCGCCGAGCGCGCGGCGATCAACGCGCCGATGCAGGGCACGGCGGCCGATCTGGTCAAGCTCGCGATGATCGCGGTCGCAGGCTGGCTCGATCGCGAGCAGCTCGCGACGAAGCTCGTGCTGCAGGTCCACGACGAGCTCGTGCTCGAAGTGCCCCGACGGCGAGCTCGCGCGCGTGCAAGGCCGAGCTGCCGCGCGCTGATGACCGGCGTCGCGGCGCTGCGCGGTGCCGCTCGTCGTCGACGTCGGCGTCGGGCTCAACTGGGAGCGCGCGACACTGATGCCTAAAGATCTGCAGACGCCGTTCGACGTCGCCGTCGTCATGTTCACCAAGCGCACGGGCGCGCTCGCGTCAGCGGTGCGCTCGGTATTCGCGCAGAGATTTCGACGCGCCGCGTGCAGGTGCTCGTCGCGACCGACGGGCCGCAGGCCGACCGTGGCCGCGCTCGCCGAGCTCCGCCGCGAGGTCCCGGACAAGATGGCGCTCAGCATCGTGGACCCGGGTACTGACCGCGCTCGCGCGGTGGTCTCTACGCCCCGAGGCCGGCGGAGCGCTCCGCGCAGCACTCACGTTGCTTGCCAACGCGCGTCACGTCGCCTACACCTCCGAGGTCAACGTGTTCGCGCCGAACCACCTGTCGTCGCTCAAGCAGGCGATCGGCGATCGCGCATGGGCGTGGACGCAGCGCTGGTATGCCGACGCGCGCAACGGCTCGGTGATATGCCGCGACGACTGGGAGTCGGCCGGGCCCGGCGCCGGCACGTTCGCGAAGAGCGAAGGCGGCTTCGTCGCGGCCGACGCGCTCCTGATCGACAAGTTCGCATGCGCCGCGGCGATCCCCGCCGTGGCTGCAGGCGGATGATCAGGGCCGCGGCGAGGACCGCCGCTTCTTCCAGGCGATCCGCGCGCTGCCGAACGGCGCCACCGGGCAGCCGACGATCTCCGCGCAGCATCCACGCAGAAACCAGCACCCGTTCACGCTCGCGCAGTTCCGCGAGCGCGGCGGTCGTCCTCGAGCGCTTTATCACGATGACGCCCGAGCTCGAGCGCGATGTCGCGCACGCGCTCAAGGCGCAGCGCGACTACGAGCGCAGCGTGAAGGAGAACTTCTGCGTCGGGAACGTCGACGTTCGTGCGCCCGAAGGACGGCGAGGGCCGCTAGCGGCCGCGTCAGGCGTCGAACGTCTCGCGCCAGCTCGCGTACCAGCTTCCCGCGATCACCGGTCCCAGCACGAGCCAGCCGGAGCAGGAACGGATCGACGCGACGACCGCGAGGCCCATGAAGATCAGGCCGTACACCGCGGTCGCGCCGAGGTTGATCCAGCACGCCCGGAAGCTCTTCTGATCGCGGCAATCGGCTCCTCGCCGTTCAGCACGACCAGCGCGGGCGCGTACCAGTAGCCCATCCCGATCGCAGCGGCCGCGATCAGCGCGAACGGCCCGATGGCCAGCGCGACAGCCCGAGCGAGCCGAGCAGCGCCATGCCCATCTGGGACGGATCGCCGCTGAGCGCCGAGAACAGCCCCGCGCCGCCGGCGACGCCGAGGAGCACGCACGACGACGACGACCCACAGGACGACCATCGCGGCGAGGTAGATCAGCCCGACGATGAACAGCGGCATGAAGCGCCCGCTCCGAGAAGCCGTCGAACAGCGCCGCGACGGTGAACGGACGTCCCTTCGGCGAGCGAGTGCACAACCCAGCGCGATGCCGCCGGCGAACACCGGCATCAGCACCGATCTGCGCGAGCGTGCCAAGGAGCGGGACGATCGTCAGCGCCGCCATGAGCAGCATCAAAGCACGACGACGAGGCCGATCCACGTGCCCGGCGCCGCCATGAACACCTGCCATCCTTCGCTCCACCACGCGGCGCCCTGGCCCGCGGCGAGCTTGCGCGGCTCGCGCTTGCCCGGACCGGCCGGCGCGGGAGCCGAATGCGACAGCGGGGGCAGCGGCTTGCCGGACCCGGTTGTGTCGTCTCGTCCATGCGCGTCTCCAGGCAAAAGACAACGTTATCACGCCGGGACTTGCGTCGCGCCGGGGCCGGCCCCACTCTTCATGGTTCCCCTTCCGCCTTCCCGAGCGCCCCGATGGACGAACTGACCGCATCCCCTGGTCGAGCACGGCGTGCCGCTCGTCGGCCTCAACGTGTTCCCGCAGCAGCTTGGCTCTGCCGATCCCGGCGGTGCCGACGATGATCGTCGCCGGCGCGATGGCCGCGTCCGCGCGGCTCTCCGGGCTCGGCGTGTTCGCGATCTCGGTCGCGGCGTCGGTGCATCGCCGACCTCCTCGTGGTACTGGGCTGGGACGCCGCTACGGGTACCGCGTGCTCAAGCTCCTGTGCCGCGTCTCGCTGTCGCCGGATACGTGCGTGCGCCAGACCGAAGGGATCTTCGAGCGCTACGGCTGTTCTTCTCCGTCGTCGTGTCGAAGTTCGTGCCCGGGGTTCTCGACCGTCGCGCCGCCGATCGCGGGCGCGCTCGACATGCGCTTCGGCGCGCTTCGTCGCCGCGGCGTTCGCGAGCGCGACGCTGTGGGTCGGCGCCGCCATGGGCGCGGGCTACGCTCTTCAGCACGCAGGTCGGGTGGCTGCTCGGCTGGATGCGCGACAACGCGGCGCTCTGCGGCGACGCTGGTCGGCGCGCTGCTCGCGGCCGTACATCGTCTACAAGGCGTGGCAGCGCTGGCGCCTCGCGCGCTTCGTCGCGGCATCGCGCATCACCGTCGACGAGCTCGCGTCGAAGCTCGACGAGGGCAGCCCCCGCCGCACGTCATCGACGTCGGCAGCAGCCAAGCTCGCGCACGGCCACCGGCCGCATATCCCGGCGCGATGTTGCTCGACCTCGACGAGATCGACGCGCGCGCCAACGAGTTCCCGACCGACCGCGACATCGTGCTGTATTGCGCGTGCCCGAACGAGGAATCGGCGCGCCGCGGCGGCGCAGATCCTGCTCTCGCGCGGCTTCAAGCCGCGCGCGTCCGCTCGCGGGCGGACTCGATGCGTGGATCGCATCGGGGCGCGCGGTCAATCGACCGGCGCAGACGGTCGTGATCGAGCGGCCGTCGAAGGTCGCGGCTTAGTGCAGCGGGCGTCGCTGCAGCGGACGTGCGCCAAACCGGATCGGACGGCAACGGCGCGACGCGCACGAACCAGGTCTCGCGCTCGGTCTCGCGCGTCGCCGTGAAGCCGTGCTCGCCGAGAAGGTGCGCGAGCGCGCCGGCGTACTGCGCCGAGCGGCGCACGCGCATCACCTTGGTCCGCCTGCCGGTGGGCGTCGAGAACAGCGCCTGTAGCATCGCCCGGCCGTGGTCCCTTGCCGCGCAGGTGCGATTCGAGGCCGGCGAGCCATAGCTCGTAGCCGTCGTCGACGGCGCGGAACAGGCCGAAGCCGATCGGAGGCGCGCCGCCGACGCCGTCGTCGGCCCAGTAGACGTAGCCCGGCACGGCGACCGTGTGCACGGCCTCGACTGCGCGTCCTCGACGACGAAGTAGCCGGTCTTCAGCGCCTCGAGCGCAGCCGCCGAAGAAGCGCGACGCGTGCCGGCGAGTCCCACGCGAGCGCGGGATCGAACGCGCCATCACGCGCAGCGTCGCGAATGAGCGAGCGGAGCGGCGCGAGATGGCCGATGTGTGCGGGACGCAGCATGACGAGCCCTTCGTGACGTGACGACAACGCTAACGCGCGGCGCACACGTTCGGGGTCGCGGGCTTACGGACTGCATCCGGCGGCGGATGGACGGCGGCGGAGGGAGGGCGGCGGAGGAGGGCGACGATTGTCCCCTCGCATCCCCGGGTTGAATTTCCCACCTGTACTGGCCCAATATTGGCACTCGTTGCGGTTGAGTGCTAACAACAGCCTCCGCTGCCGTCGGCCACGTCTCCCAGTTCCTCCGCGAGCGATGGCCCAAGTTTTTGATTTTCCACACAAATCAGCCAGGAGTGGGCACTTACCATGAAACTGAAACTTCGTCCCTTGCATGACCGGATCATCGTCAAGCGGCTCGAAGAAGAGCGCAAGATCGGCCGGCGGCATCGTGATCCCGGACACCGCCGCCGAAAAGCCCTCGATGGGCGAAGTCGTCGCACGCCGGCCCGGGCAAGACCGACGACAACGGCAAGCTCGCTCGCGATGGGCGTCAAGGTCGGCGACAAGATCCTGTTCGGCAAGTACTCCGGCCAGGAATTCAAGCTGGAAGGCCAGGACCTGCTGCACATGCGCGAAGACGACGTCATCGGCGTCGTCGCCTGATCCCCTTCCAGCCCCAATCACAACGTTCAGGAGAACTCCACCATGGCAGCCAAAGACGTCCGCTTCGGCGAAGACGCCCGCAACAAGATGATGGTCGGCGTGAACGTTCTCGCCAACGCCGTCAAGGTCACGCTCGGCCCCAAGGGCCGCAACGTCGTCCTCGAGCGCAGCTTCGGCGCGCCGACGATCACCAAGGACGGTGTGTCGGTCGCGAAGGAAATCGAGCTCAAGGACAAGTTCGAGAACATGGGCGCGCAGATGGTGAAGGAAGTCGCGTCCAAGACCTCGGACGTCGCCGGTGACGGCACGACGACGGCGACGGTGCTCGCGCAGTCGATCGTGCAACGAAGGCTTCAAGTACGTCGCCGCCGGCATGAACCCGATGGATCTCAAGCGCGGCATCGACAAGGCGGTGATCGCGGTCGTCGAAGAGCTGAAGAAGATCAGCAAGCCGTGCACGACCAGCAAGGAAATCGCGCAGGTCGGCGCGATCTCGGCGAACGCCGACGAGTCGATCGGCAAGACGATCGCCGAGGCGATGGACAAGGTCGGCAAGGAAGGCGTGATCACCGTCGAGGACGGCAAGGGCCTCGAGAACGAGCTCGACCTCGTCGAAGGCATGCAGTTCGACCGCGGCTACATCTCGCCGTACTTCATCAACAACCCGGACAAGCAGGTCGCGCTGCTCGAGGACCCGTACATCCTGCTGCACGACAAGAAGATCACGCAACATCCGCGATCTCCTGCCGCTGCTCGAGCAGGTCGCGAAGGCCGGCAAGCCGCTCCTGATCATCGCCGAGGACGTCGACGGCGAAGGCGCTGGCGACGCTGGTCGTCAACAACATCCGCGGCATCCTGAAGACCACCGGCCGTCAAGGCGCCGGGCTTCGGCGACCGCCGCAAGGCGATGCTGGAAGACATCGCGATCCTGACCGGCGGCACGGTGATCGCCGAGGAGCTGGGCCTCAAGCTCGAGAACGCGACGCTGAAGGACCTCGGCCGCGCGAAGAAGATCGAAGTGGGCAAGGAAGACACGACGATCATCGACGGCGCCGGCGAGAAGGCGCGCGATCGAAGCGCGCGTCAAGAACATCCGCAAGCAGGTCGAGGACGCGACGTCCGACTACGACAAGGAAAAGCTGCAGGAGCGCGTGGCCAAGCTCGCCGGCGGTGTCGCGGTGATCAAGGTCGGCGCCGCGACCGAAGTCGAGATGAAGGAAAAGAAGGCCCGCGTCGAGGACGCGCTGCACGCGACCCGTGCGGCCGTCGAGGAAGGCATCGTCGCCGGCGGCGGCGTCGCTTACCTGCGTGCCCGCGCCAACGTCAAGGACCTGAAGGGCGGCAACTCCGACCAGGACGCCGGCATCAAGATCGTGCTGCGCGCGCTCGAGGAGCCGCTGCGCCAGATCGTCGCGCAACGCCGGTGACGAGCCGTCGGTCGTCGTCAACAAGGTCGTCGAGGGCAAGGGCAACTACGGCTTCAACGCCGCAGACCGGCGAGTACGGCGATCTGGTCGAGATGGGCGTGCGTCGATCCGACCAAGGTGACGCGCTTCGCGCTGCAGAACGCAGCGTCGATCGCCTCGCTGCTGCTCACGACCGATGCGATGGTCGCCGAGCTCGCCGAAGGACGAGAAGGGCGATGGGCGGCGGTGGCGGCGGCATGGGCGGCATGGGCGGCATGGGCGACATGGACATGTAAGTCCGAAGTCGTTCCGCGCCAAAGCCAGTGCCCGGCCTCGCGCCGGGTGCTTTTTTTGCGCGCGCGGCGCCGCGGTCGCTCGGGCTTGGCGGATCCTCCCGACGACGCCAGAGCTCCTCGGCGGTGGACGCCATCTCGGCGTTCTGGCGGTCGCCAAAGCCGGATCTTCGATCGGCACGTGCCAGCGTTCAGCCGCCCGCAGGCATCGCGAGCGCGGCTGCGCTCGCGAGCTCGTCGGCGATCAGAGCGTGTCAAAGGCAGCCACGCCACGCCGCGACCTGCGAGCGCCATCGTCTTCAAAAGCAGAACCGCGTTGTGTGCGGTGGGCACGATGTGGCTTTTACCGCGCAGCGCGGCCCGGCCGGCCTCGCCAGGTGAAGATCTCGGGCTTGCGCGAGCGCAGGATGCGGCCGAGACCCGAGGCATCGCAGCGCCCTCGAGAACCGCGAGCGGGATCACTGCGGCCGACCTCGTGCAACGGCCTTCCTTCGCCGGCCGGAGCGGCGCGGACGAGCGCATCTTCGCCGAGCGTGGACCACCGGATGGCGACCCCTCGTCGAGCCGCGTCGGCACGTCGGCGTGACCGTAGCAGAGCATGAACTGCACGCGACGCTGCGTCATCAGGTCTTCGCAGGCGCGCAATGATCCGCGAGCGTCTGGATGGGTCCGGGCCGCAGCCAGTCTCGAGCGCGCCGCAGCCAGCGCGGGAAGAAGGTGATCGACAGCGCGTGCGTAACGGCGAAAGCGACCAGGCTCGCCGCGCACGCCCAGCCTGCGCGAGCCGCGCCTTGATCCTCGCCGCCTCGAGGCTCGTCACGGCGTCGCGGACGAGCGGCAGGAACTTGCGGGCGCCGCCACCGGTCAGCGTCGACTGGGTGCGCCCGCGGTCGACCAGGTCGACGCCGACCCATTCCTCGAGCGCGCGGATAGTGGCGCGAGAACGCCGGCTGTGCCACCGGCGCGCGCCTCGGCCGCACGGGAGAAGTGGCCGCTCTCCGCGAGCGCCAGGAAATCTTCGATCCACTTCGAGATCGAGCGGTCGGTTGTCGGGCCGCACCAGGCGCCCGGTTGGAATAGTCCGATGCGATTCTTAGTATTGGACCGGCGTCCCCGCCGGGGTGATCATGGCGTTTTCCTGGAAGCTGCAGCGGAGCCCCGCCATGCCTGCCATCCGGAACTATCGCGGAATCATCCCTGCCATCGCCTGCCCGTTCACCGCGGACCTCCGGATCGATGAACCGGCGCTGCGAAAGCTCGCCGCGTGGCTCGCTGGGCACGCCGGTGTCGTCGCAGTGATGACCAACGGCCACCACGGGCGAGGTGTTCTCGCTCACCGCGGCCGAGCGCGTGACCGTCACGCGCATCGTCGCGGACGAGCTTCGTGGACGGTTGCCGGTCATCTCGTCGATCGTGTGCGAGGGTTTCGCGGATGCGGCCGAGCACTCGCGCGCTGGCCGCGCGACGCCGATGCGGTGGCCCTCGACGTGATGCCACCGCATCACTGGCTGCGGTTCGGCTGCACCGCCGCGGTCACGCTCTCGCGTATTTCGACGCGATCCACCGCGCCCGCGCCGGACCTGATCTCGTCTGCCACGTCTACCCGGCGTGGACGCGAGCGGCGCATCTCCGTCGCAACTGCTCGCCGATCTCGCCCGCCTGCCGTACTGTGCAGGCGTTCAAAGTCGGCAGCGCGACATGAACAAGCACGCGCGCGACATCCGCTGCGATCCCGCGACGCCGACCCGTCGAAGTCAGATCCTCACGCTGCCACGACGAGTATTGCTCGCGCATCGATGGCAGGGGCATCGACGGCGCGCTCGTCCGGATTCGCGACCTTCATCCCGAGCTCATCGTCGACCTGTGGAGCGCCGTGAAGGCGGGAGATCTGCAAGCGCGCGATGGCGGTCCAGGCGGTCATCACGCCGCTGCAAGGACGCGGTCTACGGCGCGGGGCGAGCCCACTGGCGAGGCGACACGCGCGAATGAAGGCCGGCATGGTGCTCGCGGGCGTGCTCGAGCAGGGCACCGTGCGCCCGCCGACCGAGGCGCCGACGCGCACGGGATGGATGCGCTGCGCGCAGCCGTCGCGCAGCGGGCCTGCTTTCGCGCGAGACGAGCTTCGACAACTCCGCACTGCAACGCTAGGAGCGAATCCATGAATCGATCCGATTTCCTGCGCCTGCGCCTCGCCGCACTCGCACCGCTTGTCGTGACGCAGCGCTCTGCGCAGCCGTATCCCAACCGGGCAGTCCGGGTGATCATCCCGTTCCCGCCGGGCGGACACGCTCGACGCGCTTGGTCGCGCGATGGCGCAGAAGCTTGGCGACCAGACAGGGCCAAGCGTTCGTCGTCGAAAACCGGCCCGGCGGCAACGGCATTATCGGCGCCGACGCCGTGGCGAAGGCGCCGGCCGACGGCTACGCGCTGCTCGTTCAACGCGTCGACGTTCGTCACGGCGCCGATGACCATGAACCAGAGTTCCCGATGCGATCGAGAGGACTTCACGCCGATCGCCCTGGTGGCCAAGGCGCCGCTGTCGGTCGCCGATCGGCCAGGACCGCCCGGTGCACGACATCAGGTCGCTGATCGCATACGCGAAAGCGAACCGGGACGAATAGGACCCGTTCGCCGTCGGCTCGATCAGGTCCGCAGGACACCTGGCCACCGAGCTCCTGAAGCGTGCGGGCGGTATCACCTGCTACCGTCGTGCCTCTACAAAGGCGGACGGCACCGCGCGTTCCAGGACCTGCCTCGGTGGTCGCGATCGACGGCTTCATCGACCCGATCCTCGGGCTCTCTCGCCTACCACAAGGCGGGACAACTGCGGGTGGTCGCCGTGACGTCCGCGACGCGCACGCCTGCCCGCCGTGCCGACCGTCGCCGAGACAATCCCCGGCTTCGAGTTGCACAGCTGGTACGGCCTCTGGGGTCCGGCGAACCTGCCCGCCGATCCGGGCGAAGCTCAATGCCGAAGTGAACAAAGCATTGGCCTCGCCGGAGATCAGGACAAGTTCCCGCCGCAAGGCCTGCAGCTCACGCCGGCAGCATCGAGGACTCTCGTCAAGTTCCAGCGCGACGACATGGCGCTGAGCGCAGAAGATCATCACCGACGGCAACATACGTGTCGAGTGAGGTGCTCCATCGCGGCACGCCAGAAGCCGCATGCGCGTCGTCGTCGACCGGCACGAGCGCGGGAATCGGCCGCGCGATCGCGGCGCGTCGCGTCGCGCTCGGCGGGCACGTTCACGGGCTCGACACGTGGCGGCGACGCTGACCGACGCGCGTTTCCATCCGTTCCGGTCGACCTGCAGATGGCGCGCGCGCTCGACCGTGCGGCACGTCTCCTTGACGGCTGTCCGATGCGCTTCGTGCACGCGGCAGGGTGCTGCGCGTGGCTCGCCTCGGGTCGCTCGACCCGCCGCGAGGCGACACCATGTGGCGCGTGCAGTCGATGCCGACGCGCCTCGCCGACGCGCTGCATCCCGCCGATGGCGGAGCGCGGCCGCGGTCGCGTCGTGCTCGATCGGCAGCCGCGTGGCGCAGGAATGCCGCGGGCGCAGCCAGTACGCTGCGACCAAGGCTGCACTAGATCGCGCTCGCACGAAGCTGGGCGGCGAGGTCGTCGGGGCGAGAGCGTGACGGTCAATGTCGTGTCGCCCGCGGCAACGCGACCGCGATGCTCGACGATCCGGCGCGCGCCGGCGAACCGCCGGCGCTTCCGCCGCTCGGCCGCTCGATCGACCCGGAAGAGATTGCAGCAACTCGTGCGCCTTCCTCCTGTCACCTGCCGCCGGCGGCCATCACCGGCCAGGACATCCAGATCTGCGGCGGCGCTTCGCTGCCGCGCTGAACCCACCGGATCTCACCACCCGCCATGAAGATCGTCGAAATCCGCGAAGAAAACGCAGCCCGATCAGCTCGAACATCCGCAACGCGTACATCGACTTCTAGCAAGATGACGTTGAGCCTCGTCGCCGTGGTCACCGACGTGATCCGCGACGGCAAGCCGGTGGTCGGCTACGGCTTCAACTCGAACGGCCGCTACGGCCAGGGGCAAGCTGATGCGCGAGCGCTTCATTCCGCGCCTGCTGGAAGCCGACGCCGGACTCGCTGGTCGACGCCAGCGGCAAGAACCTCGATCCGCACAAGATCTGGGCCGCGATGTTCACCAACGAGAAGCCCGGTGGCCACGGCGAGCGCTCGGTGGCCGATCGGCACCGATCGACATGGCGGTGTGGGACGCGGTCGCGAAGATCGAGGGCAAGCCGCTGTTCCAGCTGCTCGCCGACCGCTACGGCGACGGCAAGCCGAATCCGCAAGATCTTCGTCTACGCCGCCGGCGGCTACTACTACCCGGGCCAGGACCACGAGAAGCTGCACGGACGAGATGCGCAGCTATCATCGACCGCGGCTACACGGTCGTCAAGAAGAAGATCGGCGGCGCGTCGCTCGACGAGGACCTGCGCCGCATCGACTCGATCCTGAGCGATGCTCGGGACGGGCCAGAAGCTGTGCCGTCGACGCCAACGGGCGCTTCGACCTCGACACCGCGATCGCGTACGCGCAAGGCGCTGTCGCAGTACGACCTGTTCTGGTACGAGGAGCCGGGCGATCCGCTCGACTTCGAGCTGCAGGCCGACGCTGCGCAACTACTACAAGAACCCGATGGCCACCGGCGAGGACCTGTTCTCGATGCAGGACGCGCGCAACCTGATCCGCTACGGCGGCATGCGCCCGGACCGCGACTGGCTGCAGTTCGACTGCGCGCTGAGCTACGGCCTGGTCGAGTACCTGCGCACGCTCGACATGCTCAAGGAGCACGGCTGGTCGGCCAGCCGCTGCATTCCGCACGGCGGCCACCAGATGTCGCTCGCACATCGCCGCCGGGCCTCGGGCTCGGCGGCAACGAGTCGCTATCCCGACCTGTTCCAGCCCTACGGCGGCTTCCCGGACGGCGTGAAGGTCGACAACAGCTACGTCACGCTGCCCGACCTGCCCGGCATCGGCTTCGAAGGCAAGGCCGACCTGATCGCCGAGATGCGCGCGTTGGCGTCTTGACCTTACGTCGCCTTCATGAGCACGGGAACCGCTAAATCCGGGTCGTTCGGCAACACGAACGAGCCCCGGCTTCTCGCCGGGCTTTTTGCGGTCGTTGGACGGGTAGCGCGCCAACGGTCGGTGCACATCGCCACGCCGTCCTGCCCGTAGCCTTCGGAAATCAGCCGCTCTCCACCATCGCGTCGCGCGTGGCTTTCCAATGCCCGAAGCGATGTCCCACGCCGCGGCCGTCGCGGTTCCCTGGGCGGTAGAGCGGAAGCGAATTTATCGTGCACGCGCCAGTGTCGGATCGGGCAGCGTCGCGGGGAACGCCTGGCTCGTCTCGAGCACCATGCCAGGAATGTCGCGCAGCGCGTGAGGCTCGCACTCGTCCCGCGACGCCGAGTAGAAATGATCGGGCCCCGCGGGCGGGGGCGAATGGGAAAGCGGCACACCGGCAGCAATCCGGCGGGAGGCGGGAGGAAATTCTGCGTAGGATCGTCGTAGCGGTTGATCGCGACCGGGATGTACTCGCCGGTCCTCGTCCAACCGGAGTGCGTCGGAGTCGAGGCGTCGTACTCGGTCGCCAGCAAAGTCACGAAAATACCGGTCGCTTCTGGCGGCATCGTGGGAATTCCATCGCCAGTTCCACGGACGACGACCGCGGCGAACGATACGTTGTCGAACGTGCTGGAAGGCCGTAGCAATACGTAACT
>ERZ1370068.1994-contig-11957_pt1 | contig 21425 bp, 23 predicted proteins | sample MGYA00561227_ERZ1370068 | MGnify/ENA primary metagenome ERZ1370068 (study PRJEB38410, sample SAMEA6850437) | metagenome | study: Metagenomic assessment of the ecological functions of the soil: analysis of the soil microbiota associated with the... | reverse complement strand
AGCTGCGCAAGCGCGAGAGCTACGCGTGAGCATGCAGACTTTCCGCTTCGAGCTGGGCGAGCTGCCGCCGGCGGCCGAGGCGCTGCGCGCGGAGGTGCGCGAGTTCCTCCGCCGCGAGCTGGGCGACACCCCGCCGCGTGCTGCGCGCGCCACTCCTGGGGCGGCTTCGACCGCGCGTTCAGCCGCAAGATGGGCGCGCGCGGCTGGATCGCGCATGACGTGGCCGAAGCGCTACGGCGGTCACGAGCGGACGCGCGCTCGAGCGCTACGTGGTGCTCGAGGAGATGCTCGCCGCCGGCGCGCCCGTGTCCGCCCACTGGATCGCCGACCGCCAGTCCGGCCCGCTGCTCCTCCGCTTCGGCACCGAGACGCAGCGCCAGAAGTTCCTCCCGGCGATCGCGCGCGGCGAGCTGTCGTTCGCCATCGGGATGAGCGAGCCCGACTCGGGCTCCGACCTCGCGTCGCTGCGCACGCGCGCCGAGCGCGTGGCCGGCGGCTACCGCGTCAACGGCACGAAGGTGTGGACGAGCAACGCGCACCTGGCTGACTACACGATCGCGACTCTTCCGCACGCATCACGATCCGGCCAAGAAGCACGAGGGGCTCACGCAGTTCCTGGTCGACACGAAGCTCCCGGGCATCACGATCGAGCCCGATCATCGACCTGGCCGGCGTCGCACCACTTCAACATGGTCGTCTTCGAGGACGCGTTCGTGCCCGAGGACATGCGGGTCGGCGAGGAAGGCGCGGGCTGGAAGCAGGTGACGACCGAGCTCGCCTTCGAGCGCAGCGGGCCGGAGCGCTACCTGTCGAGCTTCGCGCTCGCTGCTCGAGCTGATCCGCGCGGTGTCGAAGGACCTGGCGAGCGCGCGGCCGCCACCGTCGGCCGCCTGGTGGCGCACCTCGACCACGCTCCGGCAGATGTCGCTCTCGGTCGCCCGCATGCTCGAGGCGCGGCGAGAACCCGAACCTCGAGGCGGCGGTGGTCAAGGACGTCGGGACGACCTTCGAGCAGGAGGTGCCCGAGGTGGTCCACGCGCTCCTCGGCATCGAGCCCACGCATCGACTCGGGCAGCGATCTGCAGCAGGTGCTCGGCTTCCTCGTGCAGCGGGCGCCGTCGTTCTCGCTCCGCGGCGGAACGCGCGAGATCCTGCGCGGCATCATCGCGCGCGGGCTGGGCCTCCGATGAACGAGCTGCGGACGATCCTCGGCGACGTCGTCACGCGGCTCTTCACCGACCTCGTGACCAAGGATCTCCTGGAGTCCGCCGAGCGCGGCGAGTGGCCGGCCGCTCTCTGGCAGGCGGTCGAGGAGAACGGCCTGACGCTGCCGCTCGTGGCCGAGTCGAACGGCGGAGCCGGGGGTACCTGGGGCGACGCGTTCGTGGTGATCCGCGCGGCCGGCCGCCACGCGGTGCCGCTGCCGCTCGCCGAGACGATCGTCGGCTCCTGGCTTCTGTCCGGGGCCGGGCTGGACGCGCCGTCCGGGCCCCTGACGATCGCGCCGGCTAGCCGCGAGGACAGCGCTGCGACTCGTCCGCGCCGGCGCGGGCTGGCGGCCCAGCGGCTCCGCCGCGCGCGTGCCGTGGGCGGCGCCGCGCACCACGTCGTGGTCGTCGCCGAGGCCGAGGGGCGCCCGATGGTCGCGCTGGCGGGCGCGGGGCCGCGGTCACGCGCGACCGAGAACCTGGCCCGCGAGCCGCGCGACACGCTCGTCTTCGACGGGTCGCCGGTGGTGGCGGCGGCGCCGGCGGCGCGCGGCGTGCCGGCGAGCGCGCGTCTGGCTCTACGGCGCCCTGGCGCGTTCGGCGCAGATGGCGGGCGGCCTCGACTATCTCCTGCGCCAGGCCGCGCAGTACGCGACGGAGCGCCGGCAGTTCGGAAAGCCGATCGGCTCCTTCCAGGTGATCCAGCAGAACCTGGCGATCCTGGCCGGGCACACGGCCGCGGCCGGCACCGCGGCGGCCAACGCGTTCCGCGCCGCCGACCGCGGCGACGCCGCGTTCGAGATCGCCGCCGCCAAGGTGCGGGTCGGCGAGGCGGCCGGCGTCGGCGCGTCGATCGCCCATCAGACCCACGGCGCCATCGGCTTCACGTACGAGCACGCGCTGCAGTTCGTGACTCGGCGCCTCTGGTCGTGGCGCGCGGAGTTCGGCGGCGAGGGCGACTGGGCGGTCGAGCTCGGACGCGCGGTCGCCGAGCGCGGCGCCGACGCGCTGTGGCCGCATCCTGACGGCGCGCTGAACGAGGACTCGAGAACGGAGGCTTTCCCGTGAAGATCACCGACGTCACGCTCACCCTGTTCGCCTGGACCGATATTCCCGCGACCACGTACGGCCGGCACACCGGCCGGTTCAGCGGCAAGAGCCAGCTCGGCCTGCTCACCGTCCGGACCGACGAGGGCGTCGAGGGCCACGCGTTCCTCGGCTCCGCGCAGCGCGGCGCCCACCTGGACGGCGAGTCGCTGATCCAGTTCCTGAAGCCGGTCGTGATGGACCAGAACCCGCTCGATCGCGAGCGGCTCTACCAGGGCGCTCTGGCAGCGCAGCCGCGCCACGACGTACCGGGCGATCGGCGCGATGGACATCGCCCTCTGGGACATCGCCGGCAAGCTCGCCAATCTGCCGATCCACCGGCTGCTCGGCTCGTATCGCGACAGCGTGCCCGCCTACGCGAGCTCCGCGGTGCTCGCCTCGAAGGAGGCGTACGCCGAGGAAGCGGTGAGGTTCAAGGCCGAGGGCTGGACCGCGTACAAGATCCACCCGCCGACCGACCCCAGGGTGGACATCGAGGTCTGCGAGGCGGTGCGCCGCGCGGTGGGCGAGCGCTTCACGGTCATGCTCGACTCGACCTGGGCCTACGTGTACCCGGACGCGCTGCGGGTGGGGCAGGCGGCCGAGCGCCTCGGCTTTCACTGGTACGAAGATCCGCTGGCCGACGACGACATCTACAACTACGTCAAGCTCAAGCAGAAGCTCTCGATTCCTATCCTGGCGACCGAGTACGCGCCGGGCGGCTTCACCGCCTTCGCGCCGTGGCTCACCGCGCAGGCGACGGACTACCTGCGCGGCGACGTCGCCGTGAAGGGCGGGATCACCTCGCTCGTGAAGACGGCGCACCTGGCCGAGGGCTTCCACATGAACTTCGAGGTGCACCACGGCGGCAACTCGCTCAACAACGTGGCCAACCTCCACGTGATCATGGCGATCCGCAACTGCGAGTTCTTCGAGGTGCTGCTGCCGGCCGCGGCGCAGAAGTACGGGCTGGTGGAGGACATCGAGGTCGACCGAGCGGACTCGTGCACGCGACGAACCGCCCGGGGCTGGGCGCCGCGATCGACTTCGCGCTGATCGAGCGAAAGAAGACCGCCGTCCTGTCGTAGCCGCGGTGCGCCCGGTCCTGTTCGACCACATCGCGATCGCCGTGCCCGCGCCTGGCCGACGCCGAGCCGATTCTCGGCGGCCAGCTCGGCGGGCGGTCGACCTTCGGCGCCACGACCGACGCATATCGATTCTGGCACTGGCGCTACGAGGGCGGCGGCGACCTGGAAGTTCTCGAGCCCGCCGGCGAGGACGGATTCCTGCATCGCTTCCTCGCCCAGCGAGGCCCGGGATTCACCACGTGACGTTCACGGTGCCGAGCCTCGACGACGCCTGCGCCCGCGCGCAGGCGAGCGGGCTATTCGATCGTCGGCTACGACGACTCCGAGCCCGAGTGGAAGGGAGGCGTTCCTGCACCCGCGGCAGGCCCAGGGCATCGTCGTCCAGTTCGCCGAGACGAACGGCGCTCACCGCCCGCCGGAGGCGCCGGGCCCGTCCATCATCGTGATCGGATTGCGGCTGAGCGCGCGCTCGGCCGAGCGGGCTCACGCCCAGTGGGGAGCCGTCGTTGGCGGCGCGCGGCGCCGACGATCGTGACGGAACGCTCGTCTACCGCTGGCCGGGCTCGTCCATGCGCATCGCGGTCGAGATCGATGCGCATCGCGACGAGGGGCCGCTCTGCATCGAGTACTCCGAGCCGGCGCGCCGTCGCGCTGGCCGACGGCGCGCACCCCGTGCTGGGCGCCGTGTTCAGGCGGCTCCCGACCGGGTAGACACTCGGCAGGACGTGGCCGAGGAGGTGACGGCTATGAGCGCGTGCACCGTCCGGCTGTATCAGCTCGAGTGATGCCGAGGCCATCCATGCCGCCGCGCTCGAGTCGGTGGCCGAGGTCTATCCCGTGGATGAGCCTGGTGCCACGCGCGCTACACGCTCGACGAAGCGCGAGAATGGGTGGCGCTCCAGATCGAGCTCGACCCGGCTGCGGAAGGCGTTCGAGTTCGTGATGGTCGGCGACGGAGGCCGCGTGCTCGGCGGCTGCGGGATCAATCAGATCAACCCGATGCAGCGGCTGTGCGAATCTCGGCTACTGGGTTCGCACCTCCGCGACGGGGCACGGCGTGGCGCCCGCCGCCGTGCGGGAGGTCGCGGCGTATGCGTTCCGGGAGACCGATCTGATCCGGCTCGAGATCGTGGTCGCGGTCGGCAACACGCGAAGCCAGCGCGTGGCGGAGAAGGTCGGCGCCATGCGCGAGGGCGTGCTCCGCAGCCGGGTGCTGTTGCCGTCCGGCCCGTCGGATGCTGTCATGTACAGCCTGGTGAGACCGGCATGACCCGCGAATTCGCGTGTCGAGCCCGATCCGACGCGCGCGAGCAGATCCAGTACCTGAGGACCGGCTCTACGAGTTCAACTCGGGGGCGACCGGGATCCGGACGGCCAGGGGCTCGCGATCTTTGTGAAGGACGAGCGCGGCCGGATCGTGGCCGGGATCTGCGGCAACACGTGGGGCGGCGGTTGCGCAGATCGCCAGTTCTGGGTGGAGGAGCCGCGGCGGCGGCAGGGGCTGGGAACGCGGCTGCTCGACGCCGCGGAGCAGGAGGCGCAGCGCCGAGGATGCCGGCAGATCGTACTGACGACGTTCACGTTCCAGGCCGCGGCCTTCACGCCAAGCGCGGCTTCGAGACGCTATGCGCCGTCGACGACTTCCCGCGCGGCCACCAGAGCCTCATGCTCCGCAAGCGTCTGTCGGCGTGACGAGCGCGGCCGGATCTCGGATCGAGCGCCTCGTCGAGGTGGCGCCGAATCTCTTCGACGCGCTGGTCGAGGAGAGCGAGCGCGAGGGCTACCGATTCGATGCGCCGGCTCGCCGACGAGTGGGCCAGCGGAGCGAATCGGTTCGACCGTCCCGGCGAGGCGCTGTTCGCGGCGCTGGATCGCCGGCCGCCTGATCGGGGCCTGCGGGCTCAACGTCGATCCCTACACGACGGCGCATGGCGTCGGGCAGAGTCCGCCATCTGACGTGCTGCTCGGCGTCCCGGCGGCTCGGCGTGGGCGAGCAGCTGGTCGCCCGGGTGATCGACGCCGCGAGAGGTCGATTCGGGAGACTCCGGCTGAGCACCCAGAACCCCGCGGCCGCGCGGCTCTACGAGCGGATGGGTTTCTCGCGAAGCGCCGGCGCGTCGGACCGATACGCATTTCCTGGAGCTCCCGTGAGTCGAGCGGTGGTCGTCGAGGACTATCGCCCGCACTGGGCGGCCGGAGTTCACGCGCCTCGCCGGGCGGATCCGCGCGCTGGTCGGGCCCGCGGCGATCCGCATCGACCACATCGGCTCCACGGCCGTGCCGGGACTCGGCGCGAAGGACGTCATCGACCTGCAGATCACCGTCGGCGACCTGGACCACGTCGACGCGGTCGCGAATCCGCTCAGGGCCGCCGGATTTCGACAGGACGAGGCGTTCCGGCTACGACGTCTTCCGCGGCAAGGGCGCCACTGATCTCGAGCTGCGCAAGGTCTTCTGCGGGAGCCGGAAGGGGAGCGGCGGGCGCACATCCACGTCCGGGAGATCGGCCGGTTCAACCAGCGGTATGCGCTCGTGCTTCGCGACTACCTTCGCGCGGCGGAGAGACGCGCGCGCCGCGTACGAGCAGCTGAAGCGCGTGGCCGCCAGGATCTTCCCGGACAGCATCGACGGCTATCTGCAGCTCAAGGACCCGGTCTTCCACATCCCTGTACGCGGCCGCGTCGCTGTGGGCGGAGAAGGTTGGCTGGCGTCCGGGAGAGGACTACCGGTGACATCGTCCGTTCTCGCGCGGATCCGCCGGGAATGGCCGCTGGCGGCGAGCCTGGCCACCACGGTCGGTGTTCTCGCGCTCGGCGAGCGCTGGCTCGCCGACCTGGGGAGCCTCCCTGGTTCGGCCTCATGCTGGGCTGGCTCTTCGGCGCCATTCTCGTCTCGGCGTTCGCCGTCGTGCGCCACGCGGAGGCGCTCGCGGAGCAGGTCCACGAGCCCTTCGGCACGCTCGTGCTGACGCTCTCGATGAGCGGCATGGAGATGATGATGATCGCCGCGGTCATGTACGCCGGACGCGGCGAGTCGTCGCTGGCGCGCGACACCATGCTCGCCATCGTGATGCTCGTGCTGAACGGACTTGTGGGGCGTGCCTCCTGCTCGGCGGGCTCCGCTATCACGAGCAGACGTACAACATCTACGGCGCGAACGCCTTTCTGGCCGTGATCCTGCCAGCTGGCGGTGCTCGGGCTGATTCTCCCGAGCGTCACGGTGACGACGCCGGGACCGACCCTCTCGCCGCTCCAGGCCGGCTTCTCATCGTCATGTCGATCGGGCTCTACAGCGTGTTCCTCGGAATCCAGACGATGCGCCATCGCGACTACTTCGTTTCGCCCGAGACGGCCGACCCCACCGAGGCGCACGGGGGCGAGATCCACTCGGCGCGCTACCACGGCCTGCTGCTGCTCGCCTACATCCTTCCCATCGTCTTTCTCGCCAAGCAGATCGCGTCGCCGATCGACTACGGGATCAGCGTGCTGGGGGCTCCGGCCTCGCTCGGGGTTTGCTGGTGGCGGTCCTGATCCTGTCGCCCGAGTCGATGGCCGCGGTGCGGTCCGCCCTGGCCAACCGGCTTCAGCGCTCCATCAACCTGGCCCTCGGGACCGCGCTGTCGAGCATCAGCTCGACGATCCCGGCGGTGCTCATCATCGGGTTCATCACCGGCCGGACGATCATCCTCGGACTCGAGCCGACTCTGGCGATCTTGCTGGCGCTGACCCTGCAGGTCAGCATCGTGACGTTCGCCGCCCGAGCGCACCAACATCCTCCTGGGCGCGGTGCACGTGCCGCTCTTCTCGCGTATCTGATGCTGATCTTCGCGAACTGACGCCGGTCCCGGCGCGCCGCCCCCTGCGGTATACTCCCACTCAGAGTCGACTCTGCCCGCAGGAGACAGGACATGGCCTGCAAGCCGGTCGCCCTCGATCACGTCAACATCTTCGTGCGCAACGCCGAGCGCTCGCACAGGTGGTATACGGACGTCTTCGGGCTGCACACCCAGGACACCATGACGTTTCCGGCAACCGGCAAGCTGCGGGCGGCCTTCCTGGCGTGCGACCGCGACCACGCCCACGACATCGCGCTGTTCGAGGTGGGCGAGGACGCGCCCGGCCCGCAGAAGAAGGGCGTGGGCCTGAACCACGTGGCCTGGCGCATGGGGAGCCTCGAGGACCTCGCCGAGATGTACCATCGGCTGAAGGCCAAGGACGTGCCCATCAGCGTGTCGGACCACACCGTGTCGATCGGCATCTACTTCGGATCCGACGGCAACGGCCTCGAGGTCTACTACGAGCAGCCGCGCAGCGAGTGGAATCGCGAGCGGCCGTTCTCCGGAGCAGGGCTCGAAGGGCCGGTTCCCGGACCCTGGGACGAGATGATCCAGCAGGCGCCGCCGGCGTTCGCGCGGGCGTAGTCCGCCGTTCATTACCCTGCGGGTGATGAACGGGATCGCTGACCTGCTCGGTCACATCCGCCGCGGTAACGCCGCGGCCGCCGCCGAAATCCTGTCAGCCAATCCGGAGCTCGCGAACGCCCGGGACGACAAGGGCGACTCACCGGTCCTGGTCGCGACCTATCACGGCAAGCACGGACCTCATCCGTCTGCCTCGATCGTGGCGCGCGCCCGACCTTCTTCGAAGCGTGCGCGCTCGGGCTCGAAGCGGACGTCCGGCGCGAGCTGCAGCGAAGATCCATCGGCGGTCCGCCAGCTCGCCCACGACGGCTGGACACCGCTGCATCTCGCGGCCTCTTCGGCCATCCGGCGACCGTCGAGGCGCTGCTCGACGCGGGAGCGGACGTGCTCGCGGTCTCTCGAAACGGGGAGGGCAACCTGCCGATCAACGCGGCGCGCCGCCGGGCCCGCGGGTGGATCGGCGCCCGGCCATCGTGCGGCTCCTCATCTCGCGCGGCGCGCCGGTCGACGGCCGCGGCTCCCTCGAGCGGCCACACGCCGCTCCACGAGGCGGCGTTCAACGGCGACGTAGCGCTGGTGCGTCTGCTCCTGGAAAACGGCGCCGACCGCCGGCTGCGTACGGGCGACGGGCAGACGGCGCTCGAGATCGCTAACCTGAAAGGACGCGACGAGGTCGCGCGGCTCCTGCGCTGCATGAGCGGGATGCCGCTGATCCTCGACGAGGACGCGGTCCGCGCGCTCCTCCGGATGGACGAGCTCATCCCGGCCATGGCGACCGCGCTGGCCGATCTCTCGCGCGGCAAGGTCGTGCAGCCGATGCGCGTCATGATGCCGGTCGGGGATCACGGCGGCTTTCTCGGGTTGATGCCGGCCTACGGCGGCGCGCTCGGCGCCAAGCTCGTCACCTTCTATCCGAATAACCAGGGCGTTCCCACGCACCACGCCCTGATCCTGCTCTTCCGGCCCGAGACCGGCGAGCCCCCTCGTCACCATGGACGGCCGCCTCATCACCGAGATGCGTACCGCCGCAGTGTCGGCGGTCGCCACGAAGCTGCTGGCGCGGCCCGAGGCGTCGGTCCTCGCGATCATCGGCGCCGGCGTCCAGGCGCGGAGCCATCTGGAGGCGATGCGTCTCGTCCGCGCGTTCCGCGAGATCCGCGTGTGGAGCCCGCGGAACGCCCGGGTCTCGCCCGGCAGTTCGGCGCTCACGCCGCCGGCTCGGCGGCCGAGGCGGTGCGCGGCGCCGACGTGGTCGTGGTGGCGACGACGTCGCAGGTGCCGGTGCTCCACGGCGAGTGGCTGTCGCCGGGAACCCACATCAACGCGGTGGGGCGCCGCGTCCGACCTGGCGAGAGCTGGACGACGCGATCCTCCGCACGGCCCGCATCTACGTCGAGTCGCGCGAGGCGGCGACGCGAGAGTCCGGGACATCATCGCCGCGGGCCGCGTCGACGCCGAGATCGGCGAGGTGGTGACCGGCGCCATGCGCGGCCGCGAGTCCGCCGGCGAGCTCACGCTGTTCAAGTCGGTCGGCGTCGCGGTGGAGGACGTCGTCACCGCCGATCTCGTCTATCGCAAGGCCCGCAAATAGAGAGGAGCGCCATGTTGCAGCTCCGTCCGGGGTGTGAGCTGCTGCGATCGCAACCTGCCGCCCGACTCGAGCGACGCGATGATCTGCTCGTTCGAGTGCACGTTCTGCCGCTCGTGCGCGACGACAGTGCTCGGGGGCGCTGTCCAGCTAGCGGCGGCGAGCTCGTCAGCCGGCCGCGCCGGCCCGCCGACAAGCTCGCGAAGCTATCCGGCCTCGACCGAGCGCGGCGCACAAGCCGGCCGGGTGCCGACAGGTCGCCTAGCGCAGCGTCTGGTGCGAGAGATCCAGCACCTTCGGCGAGTGTGGTCAGCATCCGCCAGACCGGCTCGTGGTGGCGCGTCGCCTGCGGATCGTCGCCGGCGCTGTCCAGCAGGACGTAGGCGGCGCCGAGCGATTCCAGCGCCTCGAGATCCTTTCGCATCTGGTCGAGCGTGCCCTGACCCGCCAGGCGCTGGTCGTCGGGCAGCGGTGACTCCGTCAGCTGCAGCCGGATACGCGGGCAGAGAGCGCGGCACCGGCTTGCCCTCCGCGGCGGCGATCGCCGCGATTTTCGGCAGACCGATGTCCCTCAGCCAGTCCATCCGCACCCGGTTCGGGTGCCAGGCATCGCCGTAGCGCACGCGCGCGCCGCAGCGCGGCGTCGCTCGAGCCGCCGACCCAGATGGGCGGATGCGGCGAGCGGAGCGGGCGCGGCCCGGTGTGCACATCCTCGAACGAGACGAACGGGCCGGCGTGGGACGCGACGCTCGTCTGGTCCAGAGCTTCTTGATCGCCGCCAGATAGTCGTTCGAGACGGCGCCACGGCGCGCGAACGGGACGCCGAGCGCCTCGAACTCGAAGCTGCGACCAGCCGACGCCGACGCCGAAGATGAAGCGGCCTCCGCTCAGCCGGTCGACCGTCGCGGCCACCCGCGCGGTCTGCACCGGGTGCCGGTACGGAAGGATGATCACGGTGGTGCCGAGCTCGATCGTGCGCGTGGTGCCGGCGAGCCAGCCCAGCGTGGTGAACGGGTCGTAGATCGGCGCCGGATACCTGGCGGCCACGTCCGGCGTGGGCGCGACGTGGTCCGAGATCATCACCAGGTGATAGCCGAGCGCTTCGGCGAGCGCCGCCCAGCGCGCGCAGCGCGTCCGGGCTCACGCCCGGCCCCCAGTTCAGGAGGTTCACGCCGACTTTCATGTCAGCCGATGTCGGGGCGGCGCTGCGGCCACGGGTGCGCCGCCTTCGAAGGCCGCCGAGGCGCGCAGCACGGTGACGTCGTCGTAGCCGGCGGCCGACGATCTGCAGCCCGACCGGGAGCCCCGACATCGTGAAGCCGCGCGGGACGGTCGCCGCGGGCTGGCCCGTCATGTTGGAACGGATAGCGTGAAGACGCTCGCCGCCTCGCGCCCGACCTTCACGCCGCCGATCTCGGACGGATAGAAGTCGCCGATACGCAACGGCGGGCACGCGACGGTCGGCGAGAGCAGGAGGTCGTAGCGTTCGAAGAACTGGCGGGCGTGTTGCCACCAGGCGAGCCGGTCGAACCAGGCCTGGACGTGCTTCGTCGGCGGCATCTTCTGCGCTTCCTCGACGATCAGGAGTAGCCCGGGGTCGATCTCGTCGCGCCGGTCGAGGTAGGGCGCGAGCCGCGCGCCGATGCCGCCGAGGAAGATCGTGCGCCAGCAGTCGTAGGGCGACGGCCACGCCGGGTCGGCGCTCTCGACGCGGCAGCCGAGCGCGCGGAAGCTGCTGCGGCCTTCGCGGTCGGCGGCGCGCACCTCCGGGTCGACCGCCGGTGCGAGGCCGAGCGTCTCGCTCCACGCCGACGCGGAGGCCCTTGAGGCTGTCCTTCAGCGCCTTCACGTAATCGACGCCCGCCGCGGGCAGCGAGTACTGATCGCGCTCGTCGGGGCCGGCGCAGACGTTCATCATGGGCGCGGCGTCCTTCACGGTGCGCGTCATCGGCCCGACGTGAGACAGGCTCCACGCCGCGCTCGCCGGGTAGACGGAATCCGCGCCCCAGGAGGCCTTGAGGGCCGAAGATGCCGCACCAGGCGGCGGGCTTGCGGATCGATCCGCCGCCGTCGGTGCCGAGGGCCAGCGGCGCGAGCCCGGCCGCCACGGCGGCGCCGGCGCCGCCGGACGAGCCGCCCGGCGTGTGGCCGAGGCTCCACGGATTGCGCGTGGCGCCGAACACGAGATTGTCGGTCACGCCGACCCAGCCGAGCGTCGGCGTGTTGGTCTTGCCGAGCATGATGCCGCCGGCGGCCTTCATGCGCGCCGACCGAGGGCGCATCCTCGGTCGGCACGTTGTCGCGATAGAGCGGCGTGCCGAAGGTGGTCCGCACGTCCTCGCGTGATGATGAGGTCCTTCACCGAGAACGGGACGCCGTGGAGTGGCCCGAGCTTGGCGCTGCGCCGGGTGACGGCGCGCTCCGCGGCCTTGCGCGGCCGCGCGCGCTCGATCGGCGTCGAGCGTGACGTACGCGTTCAGCTCGCTTGAGCGTGTCGATGCGAGAGAGCACCGCGTCAACCACCTCGACGGGCGAGACCTTTTCCGGGCGATGGCGGCGGCGAGATCGGCGGCGGACATCCAGCAGAGGTCGCTGTTGTTCATGGTGCGCGGCTGTTGTATGCTGCCTTGCCATGACCGCGGTGGCTTTCGGAATCTTCGATCACGTCGATCGTTCGGACGAGCCGATCGGCGTGCTCTACGAGCAGCGGCTCAAGCTTCGTCGAGGCGGCGGAAGCCGCGGGCTTCAGGACGTATCACGTGGCCGAGCATCACGCGACGCGCCTGGGCATGGCGCCTTCGCCCGGAATCTTCCTGGCCGCCGTCGCGCAGCGCACGCGGCGGATCCGGTTCGGCCCGCTCGTCTATCTCCTTGCCGCTCTACACGCCGCTCCGGCTCGTCGAGGAGATCGCGATGCTCGACCAGATGAGCGGCGGGCGCTTCGAGCTGGGCGTGGGCCGCGGCATCTCGCCGTACGAGCTGGCGTACTGCGGCGTCGATTTTCTGGAAGCGCCGGCGATGTACGCGAGGCGCTCGAGGTCATCCTGGCGGGGCTGCGCGGAGGGCGCCTGACCCATCGCGGTCGCGTACTACCGCTACCTCGACGTGCCGATCGAGCTGACGCTCCGGTCCAGCGGCCGCACCCGCCGCTCTGGCAGGGCGTGCACGTCGCCGGAAGGCGCCGCCGGGCCGCCGCGCGCGGCTGTCAATATCGTCGGGCACCGCGCCGAACGCCCGGATGAAGGAAGTCGTCGACCGCTACTTCGAGGCCCTCGCCATCGAGCGGGCGGGAAGCGCTGCGCCGATGATAGGCCTCCAGCGGCACGTCTTCGTCGCGGAGACCGACGCCGAGGCGATCGCGGGCGCTCGCGGCGCCTACAAGGCCTGGTACGACAGTCTCGATGAGCCTCTGGCGCGCAGTTCAACACGCTGCCGCTCCGCTTCGACGGAGTCGGCTCGAAGCGCGCGCTGGCGGTCGACGCCGCGATCGTCGGCTCGCCGGCCACGGTGCGTGCCGAGCTCGAGCGCCACCTGACGACCACCGGCGCCAACTACTTCGTCGGCCGGTTCATGTTCGGGAACCTGGGCTTCGAGCAGGCCGCCGCTCGCTCCGCGCTCTTCGGCACCGAGGTCATGCCGAGGCGCTCCTCGGCGCCGAGGCGGGCGAGCGTCATCCGGTGGCGTCGCGCTGCATGAGCGGTGCCGGCCCGGCCTCGCCGGTGATCGAGGCGCCGCTCGACCGTTACCGGGACGTCGTGCGACCGGAGTGGATCGACCACAACCGGCACATGAACGTCGGCTACTACCTGGTGGTGTTCGACTTCGCGACCGACGAGTTCTTCCGTTGGGTCGGCCTCGACGACGCGCACCGCCGCGGAGCGGCAGCGTGACCACGTTCTGCCTCGAGGCCCACGTCACCTATCACCGCGAGGTGCGGGACGGGCGACCCGCTGCGCTTCACGACCCTGCTGCTCGCGCCACGACGCGAAGCGCATCCACTATATCCATCAGATGTATCATGCGAAGGATGGCTATCTGGCGGCGACGAACGAGCTGATGTCGCTGCACGTGAGCCAGTCGACGCGCCGGAGCGCGCCGATGGCCGCGGAGATTCTCGAGCGGCTCGGCGCGGATCCAGGCGGCGCACGACGCGCTGCCGCGGCCGCCGCAGGCGGGACGCACGATCGGCCTCGTACAGGCCGGCTCGTCAGGGAGGGTGAGAGGCATGACCACGATTGGGCTCCTGAATCCAGGTGAGATGGGCAGCATGGTGGGCGCCGCGGTGCGGTCCGGCGGGCCCGCGCGTTCTGTGGGCCGGCGAGGGCGGAGCGCGGCGACGCGCAAGCGCGCGAGCGAGGCCGGGCTCGAGGACGTCGGCTCGGTGGCGGCGGTGGTCTCGCGCCAGCGACGTGATCCTCTCGGTCTGCCCGCCCCACGCGGCCATCGACGTCGCGACGCAGGTGGCCGCGCTGCGCTTCGCCGGGACCTACGTGGACGGCAACGCCGTCTCGCCGGCCACGCGCGCGCGAGATCGGCGGGATCATCGAGAAGGGCGGCGCCACGTTCGTGGACGGCGGCATCATCGGGCCGCCGCCGGTGAAGCCGGGCACCACGCGCTTCTACTGTCTCCGGTGCGGGCGCCGAGCGCATCGCCGCGCTCCTCACCGCCGGCGCCCTCAGGCCATCGTCGTCGCCCGGCGGGCCGGGCGCCGCCTCGGCCGTGAAGATGGCGTACGCGTCCTGGACCAAGGGCAGCTCCGCGCTGCTCCTGGCCGTGTGCGCGCTCGGCCAGCGCCGAGGGCGTCGAGGACTCGCTCTGCGCGCGAGTGGAAGATCCTCGCAGGCCGATCTCCCGGCTGCGGTCCGAGGGCGCCGCTGAAGTCGAACGCGAAGAAGGCGTGGCGCTTCATCGGCGAGATGGAGGAGATCGCCGCGACCTACGCCGCGGCCGGGCTGCCCGACGGCCTTCCACCAGGCCGCCGCGGAGATCTACCGCCGCATGGACGATCTACAAGGACGGGCCTGACGCCCTCGCTCGCCGAGGTGCTGCGCGCGCTGACGCCGCGCCGGTCCGGCCTGAACGGCGCTCTTCCAGCTCCTCGAGCGTCCGCGGCCAGTCCTGCTTGAGCAGGCGTGACAGCGCGCGGTCGGCGAGGAGCCGGCCGCCGGTCTGGCAGACCGCGCAGTAGTTGGTCTCGTTGTCGGCGTAGACGATCCGCTGCACCGGCGAGCCGCACACCGGACACGGCTTGCCGTAGCGGCCGTGCACGGCCATCCCTCGCGGAAACGCGGTGACCTCCTCCGGAAACTCGCCGCCGGCCTCGCGCGCGAAGCCGCTCGCATCCACTCGAGCGAGCGTCGCGCGCGTCGCCTCGAAGAGCCGCGCGCTCTCCTCGGCCGAGAGCTGGCGTGTCTGCTTCACGCGGCGAGAGCCGCGCGCGGTGCAGGATCTCGTCGGAGTACGCGTTGCCGATGCCGCTGAAGATGCGCGGATCGGTCAGCGCGCGCTTGAGCGTGTGGCTCTCGCGCGTCAGCGCGGCGTGGAACGTCGCCAGCGTCGGTGTCGAGCACCTCGGAGCCCGCCCGGATCGTGCTCGCTGAGCCCGGCCTCGCCGCGCACGACGTAGCAGCGCCGCGCGCCGCTTCGTGCCCGCCTCGGTCAGCACGAGCGTTCCCGACGAGAAGTCGAAGGCGGCCAGACCGATCTGTCCCGGGCAGCTTGGCGCCCGGCTTGCCAGTGCAGAGCGCCCGGCGATCATGAGATGCAGCACGACGAAGAGGTCGCCCTCGAGCGCCAATCACGATGCGCTTGCCGAGTGCGCCGGAGCCCGGTGACGCGGCGGTTGAGTCGCCCGCCGATGCGGCGGATCGACCGAGCGGAGCAGGAACGGGCTGGCGAGCCGTATCGCGCTCGAGCGGTGGCGCCCGGCGATGCGCGCCTCGAGCGCCTCGATGTAGACGGCGACGTCGGGCAGCTCAGGCATGGCGGATGGAACGCGGCGGGCGCCTACACGAGCGGCCAGGGGTAGCTGGTGGCCGCTGGCGTCGACCGGGAAGCAGCCGGAGCTGGCGCCAGCGCCGACGCGCGGGCGCGCAGCGCCTTCTGCTCGTCCTGATCCAGGAGCGCGGGCGAGCGCCTTCGGGAGCTTCGCGCGGGTGAAGCGCCGGACGTCCGCCAGCATCTCGGGCGGATCGGCTCGCCGCCGAAGTCCCAGATGACCGTGCGCAGCTTCGGCTCGACGTGGAAGCACAGGCCGTTGTCGATGCCGTAGATCGCGCCGTCGGCGCCGAGCAGGCAGTGGCCGCTCTTGCGGTCGGCGTTGTTGGCGACGAGGTCGAAGCGACACATGCGCTGGAGCTGGGCGTGGTGCGCCCGGCTTCTCGCAGCAGCGTGAAGTAGTGCTGCTCGAAGTCGGCGTCGACGAAGAGCTGGAGCGAGCCCTCGCCGTAGCGGGCCGTCCCGCGCACGATCGTCGAGCGGCACGAGGCCCCAGCCGAGCGCCTCCGAGAGATGCCACGCGGCGACCTCGCGCCGGTAGAGCCCGCGCGGAAAGTCCCACAGCGGCCGCTCGCCGCGCTCCGGCTTGTAGATCGCGCGAGCGTCGTCGCCCGTCGAGCGCGAGCTCGACGAGGAACGTCGCGTTGCGTGCTCCACGGCATGCGACCCTTCACGGTCACCTCGCCGGCGGGCGAGGACGTCCAGGCTGTCTCAGTGGACGACGTGGCCGTTGCTCCGCGGGCAGGCGTGCCCTGCCGGATCCATGGGCTGGCTGCACCACGGGCAGATCTGGCGGCTCGCCTTCATCAGCTCGTCCGCCTGCTTGACGAAGGCCGCCGCCTGGGCGCGCGTGATCAGGACGCGCGGCCGGACGGCCGGATCGCCGCCCTCCTCGTCTTCCAGGAGCTCGTTGGCGACGACCAGGATGCGGTCGCGCGGCCTCGTCGTAGCCGACGCGCGATCGAGGCGACGATCCACGGCGACGTCGACGGGCTCGAGCAGCTCGAGGTCGCCGAGCGCGGCCTCGCGCGCCGACGGCCGGCAGTCGTCGAGCAGGCTCGGACAGATACTGGGCGAGCGCGCGCGACCTGCTCCTTCTCGCTCTTCAGCGTGACGAGCGTGCCGCTTCTCGCGCGACTGGAGATAGAAGACGCGCTGGCCCGGCCGGCCCGACGGCGCCGGCGGTGAAGTGGTCGGGGGCGACGAACTCGAACGACGTGCTCATGCTTGCCGTCCCAGCCAGCCGAGATCGCCGTCGACGGAGTTCACGGTGAGCACGACCGGTCCACGCCGATGGTACCCGATCGCGCGTGACCGGAGCACGGCGCGATCGACGATGCGCTGGAAGAGGTCGAGGTGGATGCCCAGCGCGTGAGCCACCGCCGCCTTGATCGGATCGGCGTGCGACACCGCGACCACGGTGGCGCCGGGATGCGCGTTCGACGATCCGGCCGAGCGCCGAGACGATGCGCGTCTGCATCTCGATGAACGACTCGCCGCCCGGGAAGCGGAACCCGCTCGGATGGCGCTGCACGGTCTGCCACTCGGGCTTGCGGGAGAGCCTGCCAGAGCTTCTGGCCGGTCCACTCGCCGACGTCGCCGCTCGGCCAGGTCCGCGCTCGACGCGCACCGCGAGGCCGTGCGTGCGCGCGATCGGCAGCGCCGGTCTCGCGCGCGCGCTCGAGCTGCGAGGCGTACACGGCCGCGAGCTTGGGGCAGCCGGTCGATCCGCGCCGCCACGACGTTCGCCTGCCGCTGACCTTCTTCGGCGAGGTGCAGGCCCGGCGCCTGGCCCGGGAGCACCTTTGCCGGTCGTCGGCGTCTGCCCGTGACGGACCAGGGAGAATGAGGGTCGGACGCACGCGCCGATTATATCCGGCAGAACGTGAGCCTGCGTGGCGGACGGCGGCCCGGCGGCGTCTCGCACCGAGAGTCGCCGAGGTCGGCGTGGCGGCCGGTCTCGCGAGTCGCCTCGAAATAGCGCCAGAAAAGTCGGGCCGAGAGCCGTCGAGGTCCGTGAACCCGTAAGCGTGCGCGATCTGAGTGAGCCACTGATTGGCTGGTTCCAGCGCGCCTGGTCGCTCTGCGCGCGAGCGCGACGACGGCGCGTCCGACGTAGCGAGGCGTCTGAGGGCGCAGTCGGTGGGCGCCGTGCTCGGAGCGTCGCGCCAGTTCCCGGGACGCCGAACGCTCGAGCATCATCTCGGGATCGGCTCCATCTCGTGATGGCGCCTGCGTTGCCTCCGTGGCGCCGTCGTGGCCCTGCGAGAAGGCGAGCCGGTTCACGGACACCTTGGCCGGATCGTAGAACACGGAGATTCGTAGTGTGCGTTGTAGTCGAGGGTGCCGTCGGTGACCTCGACGAGTAGGCTTCCGGGCGTTCGATGAGTAGCGGCAGCAGGTGGTGCAGTGACGAGGTGGTGTCGATGCCAGCCGCAGGATGCGTGAGGCCGTTGTCGAGGTCGTGCTCCCAGGCGGGGGTGTTCCACTGTGGCGGCCTCCTTTGAGCGCCTCGCCGCCCCAGATGTCGTTGGATTTGAGCGCCATCGATGTGGCTGTTTTGTCCTCTGGATCCGCTCGGCGAGCGCTGCGACCCAGAGCGGAACCCGAGATGGTCGACGGCGATCGGGACCTGGCGCTGCCGAGGCGCGCATTGCAGAGCTCGGCTGTTTCTTCGATGGCCCTGGACGCCAGGTCCGGATCGCGCGGATCCGTTGCGCCCGTGCATTACGACCGTCGCGCCGGCCTCGCCCAGGGCGGCCGCGATGCCGCGCCCGGCGCCTCGCGTCGCCCCCGTGACCATGGCGATCGCCGCCCGGCGCAGCGCGTGTCGATCCGGCGACCACGGCATCGTCATAGCTCGAGCGCTGCTGCCGCTCGCGCCGGCGGCGGCAGCCAAAACGTCCGGAGCGCGCCGCGACGCTCTCAGAAGTCCCGGGGATCCAGGAGATCGCAGGCCGTCGCCGGCGAGGTTGAACGACAGCGCGAGCGAGGAAGATCGCGAGCCCCGGCCAGTACGCCATCCACGGCGCCTGCTCGAGGAACTGCTGCGCGGCGTTGAGCATGGTGCCCCACGCACGGCGCCGGCGGCTGCACGCCGAGGCCGAGGAACGACAGCACGGCCTCGGCGATGATCGCGGTCGGGATCGGCGACGGTGGCCTGCACCAGGATCGCGCTCGATGATGTTGGGCAGGATGTGGCGCGCTCATCACGCGGAGGTCGCCGGCGCCGAGCGCGCGGGCGCCCTGCACGTAGTCCTCCTCGGCTGGTGGACAGCACGAGCCCGCGCGTGAGCCGGATGTAGGTCGGCGTGGCGCCGAGCCCGATGGCCAGCGGTGGCGTTGGTGAGCGAGGGCCCGAGGATCGTGACCAGGCCGATCGCGAGAATGAGGAACGGAAAGGCCAGCCAGGCGTCGGTCAGCCGCATGATCAGCTTGGTCGAGGGCGCCGCGATAGTAGCCGGCGCACGAGGCCGAGCGGCACGCCGATAGCCATCGCCAGCAGGATCGAGAACACGCCGGCCTGCATCGAGATGCGAGCGCCCCACACCACGCGCGAGAGAGCTGTCGCGCCCCAGATCGTCGGTGCCGAACGGATGCGCCCAGGTCGGCGCCTTGCGGATCTGGCTCCAGTCGGTCTGCACCGGATCGGACGGCGGCGATCCACGGCGCGCCGCACCGCCGCGACGACGAAGAGGCAGCACGACCAGCCGCGCCCAGCGCGGCGGCCGGCGGCGCCGGCCGCGCCGCCAAGCCCGGGCCAGGCGTCCCGAGCGCGGCGCCGACCGGCTCGCCGGCCAGCGACAGCGCGTAGGTCGGCGGCGGCGCTAGCGCTCACGGCGCGTGCCCCGAAGCGCGGATGCGCGGGTTCAGCAGCGGTGTACGAGATGTCCACCAGCAGGTTGATCAGCACGTACGACGACGGCGGTGATGAGCACCACGCCCTGCACGAGCGGGTAGTCGCGGGTGAACACCGCCTCGACGATCAGGCGGCCGAAGCCCGGGCACGCACGAAGATCTGCTCGGTGACGACCGCGCCGCCCATGAGCGCGCCCATCTGCAGGCCCAGGATCGTCACGACCGGGATCGAGTCCGTTGCGGAGCGCGTGGCGCAACACGACCGCGCGGCTGGCCAGCCCCTTGGCTGCGCGCGGTGCGGATGTAGTCGGCGCTCAGACCTCGATCATCGCTGTTGCGCGTCTGGCGCATCAGCACGGCGGCCAGGCCGGTGCCGAGTACGAGCGCCGGCATGATCATGCGCTTGAGGTTGGCCGACCGGGTCCTCCGCAGATCGGCACGAAGCCCGAGGCGGGCAGCCAGCCCAGCCGCACCGACACGAGCAGGATCAGCATGATCCCCAGCCAGAAGTTCGGGACGGAGACGCCGCACGAGCGACGACGCCGCTGGCCAGCACGTCCCACGGCGTGTTGCGGCGCACCGCGGCGATGCACGCCGGCCGGGATCGCGATGGCGACGGCGACCAGGAGCGACAGGACACGCCAGCTCCAGCGTGATCGGCAGCTTGACGGCGACGGTGCCGACCACCGACTGCCGCGTGCGGATGGACTCGCCGAGATCGCCGCGCAGCGGCGAGGCCGACCCAGCGGAGATACTGGAGCGGCGATCGGATCGTTGAGCCCGTACTTCTCGCGGATCTCCTCGAGGCCCGGCGGCGTCGGCGTCGGTCCCGGCCAGCACGCGGGCCGGATCGCCGGGGATCATCCGCACGCCGGTGAAGACGATCAGGCTGATCAGCAGCAGCGTGACGACCGAGATCGAACGGCCCGCCGGACGAGGAACTCGAGCACGCCGCGCCTACTGCCAGTTGCAGGACGTCCCCTTGATCCGGATCAGCCCGTCCGGCACGGCCCTGTAGCTCTTCAGGTTCTTCGGGAACGCCACGATGTAGTTCGGGTGGTAGAGGTAGATCGATGTTGCGCCGCGGCCGCCGAGCAGGTCGATCGCCTCGCGGTAGAGCGCCCGTCGCTGGGCGACGTCGCTGACCTCGCGCGCCTTGTTCAGCAGCGCGTCGATCTTCTCGTCGCAGGCCAGCGTGGCGTTGAGGCTGCCGCCGCACGTCTGGCCCTGGTGGATGTTGCCGTCGGGGTCCACGCGCCCGCTCCAGCCGATCAGAAACGCCTGGTGCTTGCCGTCGTCGTTGTCGTTGAGCGCGGAGGCGAACTCCTGCGGTCGCGAGCGTGATGTCGAAGCCGCGCCTCGCGCGCCATGCCCTGGATGACCTCGCCGACCCGGCGCTGCTGCGGGATTGTTGACGATGACCATCTCGAAGCTGTAGCCGCCGGCCAGGCCCGGCGTCGGCCAGGAGCTTCTTGGCCCGGGCCACGTCGCGGCCCGGGCACTTGCGCGTCTTGTCGAAGAAGACGCTGTTGGGCGAGATCGGCGCGCAGCCCGGCGTGTACTGGCCGTCCCAGGCGACCTGGTTGAGCGCCTCGCGGTCGATGCTGAGAGCTCCAGCGCCTCGCGCACGCGCGGATCGTTGGCCAGCGGCGTGCCGAGGTCGCCGGGCGGGTTCGTCTTGCCGGTCTTGTTGTGCAGGTTGATGCGTGATCGCCGTTGTAGCCGAGCCCGGTGACGCTCGACACCTCGAACCGGCCTTCCTTCTTGAGGCTCGACGGCGTCGGTCGGGCGCCACCAGGTGCATGACGTCGATGTCGCCTGAGCGCAGGTTGGCCAGCCGCACGTTGTCGTCGGGAATGATGCGGAACACGATCCGGTCGAACTTCGCCTGGCCGGATCGAAGTAGTGCGGTCGAGCTTCTCGACGCACGATGCGGTCCTGCGGCCACGCGCTCGACGAACTGCCACGGCCCCACGCAGACCGGCGCGGTGCCGAACTTCTCGCCGAGCTTCTTGCCGGCCGCCGGCGAGATCGGCATGCCGGCCCGGTCGGCGAGCTGCGCGGCCAGCGGCGAGAACGGCGCCTTGAGGCGCAGCCGCACCGTGAGCGGGTCGACGACCTCGACGGCCTTGACCGGCGCCAGCTCGCTGAGCACTACGTAACTGAACGAAGGCGCACA
>ERZ1370068.6905-contig-5857_pt1 | contig 21438 bp, 27 predicted proteins | sample MGYA00561227_ERZ1370068 | MGnify/ENA primary metagenome ERZ1370068 (study PRJEB38410, sample SAMEA6850437) | metagenome | study: Metagenomic assessment of the ecological functions of the soil: analysis of the soil microbiota associated with the... | reverse complement strand
ATGCCCCCGTTCAGTTACGCGTGTGCTCGTTGGCTGCGGCGAGTACTCGATGAACTCCGTGTGGTGCCGAAGCGGTTCGACTCCTCGGCATACCAGGCGAGCTCGCGCTTCGACGCGCGGCGCGTTGGTCCACAGGCCTGACGCCGTCCGCGCGACAGTGGATAAGCCGCCCACGGGGACTGCCGCCGGGCCCAGCGCTGGCGCGCGGGGATGCGCGAAGTGGCCGAGGCGGCCCAGAGCGCTGCACGGCGGAAGCCGCGTCGGCGCCGCGCGAGCCATGAGCCTTCGCCGCGGTGTCCTGCCATAGGTGCAGCGTGGCCCGGGTGCTCGATGAACTGGCCAGGCAGATACTGCGGGTCGGTCCGGAGCCGGATGCGCCTTGTCGAGGAGTCGATGCTGACGCGGGGTCATGAGCGCTCCTCTCCCGAGCGGAGCAGGGCAGTCTGGAAGCGCCCGCCGGCGCTGGAGCCGGCTTCACCTCCCACGGATCCGGGCGGCAGGGCGCGGCGACGCGCCCGAGATCCGCGCAACGTTGCGCGTTACGGGACGACCAGGCCCCGTACGCGCCCGGTGCCGGTGCGCAGCGATCAGGGCGTCGATCACCGGCAGCGCACTTGCCGCGATGCCTCCATGCGCCCGAGATCGGTCCCCACTCGTTCGGCCACCGGTCAACATCGACTCGCGAGGAGCACGTCGCATGAAGCGACGTCCGGCGAGATCTCTACCGCACCCAGCTTGATCGATCCTCCGGCGCCGCGCGGAGAGTGGCGAGTGGCGCGCGGATGCCACTTCTCCAGTTTCGCCGATCGTCGTGGGCGTTGAGGTAGAGTGCGCTTTCCTCGGCCGACTCGATCTCACGTGAGCACACGCGGCAGTAACCGAGCGCCGGACGGGCGAGCTCCGAGATCACGCAAGTGCCGAGCGGGTAGACCACCGGAACTGCTGACTTACTGCCGCGTCCCGTATCAGCCGGCTGCGCCCGCAAGTCTAAATCGACGCCGGCAAAGAGCGGAGACTTGCGCAAGAAGCTCGCCAGATCACAGTGCTGCCGCGCTGCCTTCTCCACATGCTCTTGAACCCGCTTTGCGCCGCAGCAGCTGCAAGCCGGGCGTCGCGTCCAGTGCAGCGTCGATCATCTGCGGGCCTTCGGTGGCCGCGCCTTGCGGGACGCAGAGCTCCGAGAGCCCGTTTTTCGCTTCCCCTGGATCTGCCAATCGAGCCACGTGTGCCCTCCCCAACGGTGCACAGACCAGACTCCCGAGTTACTCACAGGCGCCCGACTTCGCCGTGCAGGCTCTTTATCCGCGCTGAGACACGTGGATGCCGAGCGCTTAGAGTGCGGCTGCCGTCACCACAAGGAGGGCATATGAGCGACGCACACACTGAAGTGGGCCGTCGACGCTTCCTGATCGGCACCGCGGCTGCCGCGCGGCGGAGTGGCTATCCTCCCCGCGAGCGCCCGGCGCGCCGCCGCCCAGGCGAAGCCGACCATCTCCTACTGGAACGGCCTCACCGGCGCCGACGGCAAGGTGATGGACGAGCTGATCGATCAGTTCACCCGCGAGACCGGCATCGCGATCGAGCAGCAGCGCATCCCGTGGACCGATCTCTACGCGAAGCTCAGGTCTCCGTTCCCGCCGGACAGGGCCCGGACCTCGCGCTGATCCACACGGTGGAGGTGCCCCACTTTGCCAGTGACGGGTCCCTGGAGCCGATCGACGACGCGACGCTCGCCGGCAAAGGGATTTCGCGGCGAGGACTACCTGCCCGCCGACCTGGCAGGGCGGCGCGTTCCAGGCCAAGCGTTACGCCATTGCGCTCGATGTCCCGCAACACATCCCTGTACCTGAACGTCAAGGTGATGAAGGACGCCGGCCTCGTCGGGTCCGACGGCGGCCGCGCGTGCCGGCGAGCCGCGACGACCTGGTGGCCATGGCCAAGCAGATGTCCAAGGGCGACACCTTCGGCTTCGCCATCGGGACGGTGGCCCCCGGGCGCTATCGTGGGGCTTCCAGAACCTGCTCTGGCAGAACGGGGCCAAATGCTCATACGCCTCCGATCTCAGGCGGTCGGCGCTCGCCGAGCCGGCGGCCGATCGAGGTGGCCGACTTCTGGGCCGGCCTCGGCGGGCCGCTCAAGATCTCCCCGCCGGCGAACGCGAGCTGCCGGGACGCGTTCATCGCGGGCAAGCTCGGCATGTGGATCGCGGGGTCGTGGAACTTCACCGGCCTCAGGGACGCGAAGGTCGAGTTCACGGTGGCGCCGGTGCCGCGTCTCTTCAAGCAGCCGGTGGTCTGGACCATGCCCCACCAGTTCACGTTCCCGAAGCCGAAGAGCCTGGACCGCGCCGCGCGACGCGGCGTGGACCCACATCCGGTGGATGACCGATCACGTGCGCCGAGTGGACGCTCAAGGCCGGGCAGGTCTCGGCCACGCGGAAATCGCACACCGACCCGCGCATCACGGGAGATCCCGTCCTCCGAGACGCTGCTCGCCCAGGCCCCGAACTGGCAGGCGGGGCAGCCGACCCCGAAGTGGGTGGCCGCGGAGAACCTGACCCGCCCCGTGATCGAGAGCGTGTACACGGCGCAGAAGCCGGGGAAAGCCGCGATGGAGGATCTGGCCCGCCAGATCAACGCCCTCCCTGACTAGCAGACGCGGTGTGCGGCGCGACGATCGCGGGACGTGGCTGACCGCGTACCTGTTCCTCGCCCCCGGCCTGCTCCTGTTCGCCGTCTTCCGCGTCTACCCGCTGCTGGAAGGCCTGCGGCTGTCCTTCACCAATGCCCGGCTCGGACGGGCGACCTACAGCTTCGTCGGCTTCGCCAACTACATGCGGCTGCTCGACGACACGCGCTTTCAGGTGAGCCTCACCAATACCTTCGTCTACACGGTGGGGAGCACGCGTGCCCATCCTGGCCATTCCCTCGTCCTGGCGCTCGCGCTGAATCGGGGCCGGCTGCGCACGCTCCTGCGCAGCGCCTTCTTCTTCCCGTTCACGCTCTCGGTGGTGACGGTGGGGCTCGCGTGGCTCTGGCTGCTCGACCCCGTGGTCGGGCCCTTCAACTACTATCTGAAGGCCCTCGGGGCGCCGGTGCGCTCGTGGCTCGCCGATCCGCACACCGCGATGTGGGCGATCGTCGGCACCACCGTCTGGTGGGTGACCGGCTATTACCTCGTGATCTACCTGGCCGGCCTTCAAGACATTCCGCGCGATGTCTACGAGGCGGCCGCCCTCGACGGAGCCGGCGCATGGCGCGCGTTCTGGGCGATCACCCTGCCGCTGCTCCGGCCGGTGTTCCTGTTCGTCTTCGTCACCCACATCATCGGCTCGTTCCAGATCTTCGGGCAGGTGTTCGTGCTGACGATGGGCGGGCCCGGCGACGCCACCCGCAGCGTCGTCCAGCACCTGTACGAGACCGCGTTTCAGAACTTCTTCCAGTTCGGCTCGGCCTCGGCGATGGCCTGGGTCCTCTTCGCGATCATCCTGGTCTTCTCGCTCCTGCAGTTCCGGCTCCTGCGCGGCCACACGGAGTACTGAGCGCGTGGCCGACGCCGGGCGTCCGTCCCGCCGCATCGACGTACAGGGCCTCCTGCTGACATGCGCCCTCGTGGCGCTCGCCGTCCTCTGGCTCGGCCCCGCCGCGTGGGTCCTCGTGACGTCGCTGAAGCGGACGCCGGACATCATCCGGCTGCCGCCCGAGTGGATCCCGTGGCCCGCGACGATGGACCACTACCGCGAGGTGCTGTTCAGCAGCTCGCGGACGGCTCGGATCGGGCGCGCCTTCGTGAACAGCACGATCATCGCGCTCGGGACGGTGGCCATCGTCGTCATCGCGAGCGCGCATGGCCGCCTACCCGCTCGCGCGCATGCGGTTCCCGGGCCGCAACCTCGTCTTCGTGCTCATCGTCGGCAGCCTCATGGTGCCGAATGCCGTGCTGCTCATCCCGCAGTACGTCCTCGTCCTGGAGCTCGGCTGGCTCAGCACCTATCAGGGACTGATCGTGCCCGAAGCGGCGGCGAGCTTCGCCTTCGGTGTCTTCCTCCTCCGCCAGTTCTTCGTGCTCATGCCGGGCGAGCTCGAGGACGCCGCCCGCATCGACGGCGCCAACGCCTGGCAGGTCTTCACGCGCATCGTGCTGCCGCTGTCCCAGCCGGTGCTCGCCGCCCTCGCCATCTTCACCTTCCGGTCGGCGTGGAACGACTTCCTGTGGCCGCTCATCGCGGTCAACCGGCCCGAGATGTTCCCCTGCCCGTCGCGTTGGCGCTCCTGCGCGGCGCCTATAGCTCCGAGTCCTATGGCCCCATCATGGCGGGCGCGGCGCTGAGCGCCCTGCCCCTGCTCGTCGTCTTCCTCGTCGCCAACCGCCGCATCGTGGAGGGCGTGCGCCTGAGCGGCCTCAAGGGGTGAGGCCGCTCAGCGGGATCAGCGCCTGCCCTGCGCGTTTTGCCCGTGCAGGCGCGCTAGTGTGCTACCTACTCAAAACGCGTCGCGGTTTCGTTGATGATGCATCCATGGAAGGTCATGTTTCCCGCGCGCGTCGAAGAAGTCGAAGGTCGTGATGGCCTCGAACGTATCCGGGCCTGTGAGGTGAACGTCCTTTGTCAGCTCCTCGCTGCCACGGCGGCTGCCGTCGGGGTTGAAGAGCAAGAACTTGAAGCGGGCCGTGAAATGGACTGTCTCCAATGCGCTCCCACGACCCTGCCCGGGGCCAGCGAATAGGCTGCCGCCAGAAAACAGCATCCCGCCGCCCTTCAGGAACGTGTTCAAGGTTGGGATCGGGCCCTGGCCCGTGCAACCGGTTACAGGGTCAGCCACAAACGTCAGCGAGACATTCCATGTGCCCTCCAATTTGCCGTGCTCCGCTCCATGCACGAACACCGGGGCCAGTCCGACCAGTAGCGCGAGCGGCACGGCCAGCGTCATACCGGGAATCTGTGTGAGCAGTCTTTTTCATGTCATCGTCTCCTTTGTTGATCTACGAAGATCGCCTTTCGTGCAACAGACCAACCAGCTATTCCATCGCCTACCGCACTGTTCGGGCGATCTGCAGTGCCCACCAAACCGGCCCAAGGCCATCCTCCTCTCCGGCGCGCTCGCGCCCCATTCAGAGTCCCGCCGTCAAATGGCCACCGTCGCGATCGCTCTAAAGGCAACTCCGGGGCCAAGCAGGTAGTGTCGACAAATCCACTGGTTGCGCGCGCCGCGTGGCCGCTAACGGCCACATCGCTGGCCGAAAGCGGCCAGGCCCGAGCCTTGACTGAGCACGTGAACAGGTCCTAAATCGGGCCATGGCCCAGCTTGCCGACCTCCTCGGTGAGAGTCCGGCGATCGCGGCGCTGCGCGAGCAGGTGCGGCGGCTCCTGCACCACGAGGCGCCGGCACGGCGGCAGCCCCCGTGCTGATCCGTGGCGAGACCGGGACCGGCAAGGGCCTGCTCGCACAGGCCATCCACGACACGAGCGCCCGGAGTCGCGGTCCGTTCATCCCGATCAATTGCGCGGCGATCCCCGGGACGCTGCTCGAGGCGGAGCTCTTCGGGGTGGAGGCGGGGGCCTTCACCGATGCGCGGCAGCGGAAGGCGGGGCTCTTCCAGACGGCGCACCGCGGCACACTGTTCCTCGACGAAGTCGGGGCGCTGGCCCACGAGCTCCAGGCGAAGCTCCTGACGGCGATCGAAGACCGGGTGGTGCGGCGCGTCGGCGGGCGTGCGCGGCGAGGCCGTCGATGTCTGGGTCCTCTCGGCGACGAGCGCCGACCTGGAAGCGGCCATGGCCGCGGACGGCTTCCGCCCGGACCTCTACCACCGGCTCGCCACCATCTCGCTCTGGCTGCCGCCGCTGCGAGAGCGCGGCGGGGACGTTCTGCAGCTCGCCGGCGAGGTTCCTTGCGCGCGCGTGCGGCGACTACGGCCGGCCGCAGAAGACGCTGACGCCGGATGCGCAGGCCGCGATCGCGGGCTATCGCTGGCCCGGCAATGTCCGGGAGCTGGCCAACGTGATGGAGCGCGTGGCGCTCATGACCGACGCGTCGGTGGTCGATCCGGCCGACCTCGCGCTGCAGGGCGCACCCGAACGGCCAGCCGCCGCTAACGGTGACGCGCCGGCCGCTATTTCAGGCTTCACGGACTCGCTGGACCGCTTCGAGCGGGCGCAGCTCATCGCGGCGCTGGACGTCACTGGCTGGAACGTGGTCCAGGCCGCCCAGCAGCTCGGCATTCCCCGCACGACGCTCCGGCACCGCATGGCCAAGTACCGACTGGCGCGGGGCGGCGTGACGCTCCTGCGCCCGCGAGCCGCCCCGACGCCCGCGGCGACGCACAAGCTGCCGTCACCCCCGCCGGCTGTCGTTCGGGAGGAGCGGACGGTCGCGCTCCTGCAGGCGAGCCTCGAGCGCATCGCCCCGGCGGCGATGGAGATCCTCATCGAAAAGATCGAGGGTTCGGCGGCCAGCTCGTGGAGGTCGCCTCCTCCGGCTTCCTGGCCGCCTTCGGGGTCCCGCCGGTCGAGGACGCCCCAAGCCGCGCCGCGCGCGCCGCACTCGCCGTGCGGAATGCCCTCGCGCAGGGCGTCCGGGATCGCGCGTCATGGCCGACCGCTTCCGCCGGCGCGCGTGATCGCGCTCCACGCGGGCACGTGTCCTCACTGAGAGTGCAGCCGGCGCGTCGAGCCAGCTCCAGATCATCCTGTCCCCGAAGACCCGTGTCGCTCGGTGCTCGAGGATCTGCTCGCCGGCGCGGACGAGACCTCGATCCGCGTCAGCCCGACGATCGCGCCATTCCTCGAGCGCCGCTTCACGCTTGCACCGCTCGAATCCGCGAGCGGCCGTGCCGGGCGCGTGCTTCTCGGCCTCGAGCCGAGTGGCCTCGGGCTCGCGGGACGTCCCCTCAGCCACCTGGTCGGGCGCCAGGACGAGCTAGGAATGCTCGGGCCCTCTTCGAACGAGCCGAGGTGGGCAGGGCCAGGTCGTCGGGCTCATCGGAGAGCCGGGCGTCGGAAAGTCGCGCCTCGTCTACGAGTTCCGGGAGAGCCTGGCGAGACCGCCGGTCACGTATCTCGAAGGGCACTGCCTGTCGTCAGGCAGTGCGACGCCCTACGGTCCGGTGCTCGAGCTCATTCGGCAGGCGCTGGGGACCAGCGAGCTGGATGCCTCCCCGGTGATCACCGAGAAGGTGGAACAGTACCTGCAATCACTCGGGATCGAGTCCGAGACGTCGGCGCCGTATCTCCTCGACCTCCTCGGCGTGAAGTCTGGGGCGAAGCCGTTGGATCAGCAGAGCGCTGAGGCGATCAAGCTCCGGACCTTCGAGACGTTGCGAGGGATCTGGCTGCGCCTGAGCCGACAGCGTCCGCTGGTCCTCGTGGTGGAGGATCTCCAGTGGATCGATCGCACCTCCGGAGAGTACCTGGCGACCCTGGTCAACGCGGTCGCCGGCGCGCGGATCTTGTTGCTGATGACCTATCGCCCCGGGAGCGAGATGCCGGGGCTGGCTCACTCCCACGTGTCCCAGCTCGCGGTGTCGCGCCTCTCGCCCCGGGCCAGCCTCGCCCTCGTGCGCGACATCGCATCGGAGGATCAGGTTCCCGTGGCGCTCGCCGAGACGATTGTCGAGAAGGCGGCGGGAAATCCCTTCTTCCTGGAGGAGCTGACCTGGAGCGCCGTGACGGAACGAGGACACTCCGCCAGCGTGTCAGTCTCCGGGACGGTCGCAGACATGTTGCGAGCCCGGATCGACCGTCTCCGCCAACGGACCGCGGGCCACCCCAAGCCGCCGCCGTCATAGGCCGAGGACGCGCCGTTCGCACAGTGAGCGCCGCCGTCGCCAGCGAGCGCCGAGCCCGGACGATGTGGCGCACGCAGGTTCGATGAAGGACGGCGCTGCGCCAATCCCTCAGCCGACTCGGGGGTTCCTCGAAGGCGACGACTGCACATCGGCTCTCAGCCCGGTTCCTTCATTTCCATCTCGGCCTTCTCGAGCCAGAAGCGCATGTCCATCTCGCGGTACATCGTCGCCGCGGTGGTGAGGTGCTCGTGGGCCTGCTCGCGCTTGCCGGTCGCGCCGCGAGAGCTTGCCGAGGCCGAGATGGCAGTGGGCGACGAGCGGGCGCATGCCGCGCGGCTCGGCCAGCGCCAGCGCTTTGCGGTAGTGGGCCTCGGCGCTCTCGGCATCGAACCGGTCGGGATGGGTCGCGATGTCGCCGAGCAGGTGCAGCGCATGGGCCGCGAACCCGGGGTGAGACGGAGAATATTTGAGCGCGCGGTCGCCCAGGCTCCGCGCCTCGTCGAGCCGGCCGAGCAGCAGAGCGGCGCGACCCAGCGCGTGGTAGTCCCCGCCGTGCTGGTCGACGATTCCCCGCGCCGCCTGACGCTCGAGGAGCTGCTTCGCCCTCCCGGAGCCGGGTCAGCGCCTCGCTCGCCTCGCCGACTTGCGCGAGGACCCAGGCGGAAGGCGGCGACCGCGTGCGGAAGGCTGAGGAAGATGTTCCCCGCCCGGCAGCGCCGCGATCCCGTGCTCGAGCAGTGAGCGCGCCTTCGCCCAGTCGCCCTTGAGGAGGTGAAGCGTGCCCGCGGCGAAGTGGGCCAGACCGACGGTGGTACGCATGATGCGTCGGCTCGGCGAGCCGGAGCGCCTCGGCCTCGTACTGGGCCGCCTCAGCGAATCGGCCGAGCTGGGCGAGGCTCCTGACCAGCCAGTAGCGATCGTAGATCGATATCGGCATGGTGGCTCCGAAAGACTCGTAGATCCGAGTCGGCGGGCAGCGCCGCGAGGTTATCGGTGGCCAGCTCGACCACCCGCTCGTACTCGCCCCGGTAGTAGTGCGCCTGCCCGAGATAGGTCGTGGTCAGGATGCGCAGTCTCAAGTCCCCGAGGCGCCCGGCGATCTCCAGCGCCCGGGTGCCGGTCACGCAGCGCCTCGTCCAGCTCGCCGAGCAGCGAGTGGGCGATTCGTCACGACAGCGCAGACCCGGCCCCGCCGGCGGTCGTCGTTCAACCGCTCGGCGAGGGCCTCGGCCTCGCGCAGGCGCTCCAGCGCCCGCCGGACTTCACCGAGCCAAGCCCAGCACCGACCGTAGCTCGAGGCGGATCTCGAAGCCCTGCTCCAGCGTGGACGCGCTCTCCGGCAGCGCCTCGAGGACACCCAGCGCCTGCTCGAACCAGGCCCGGGCGTCCTGGAGCGCCGACCGCGCTGCCGCCTTGCCCCGGCCTGGCGAAGATAGTCGCACCGCCTTCTCCCGCAACTCGCCCTGCAGGGCGTGATGGGCGAGCCGCTCGATGTGCTCGCCGAGCCGATCCCGGTGCTGCGTCTCGATCGCCTCCACGATGCGCGCGTGCACGCGCGCGCCGGCGCGCCTGCGGCAGACTGCCGTAGGCCACCTCGTGCGTCAGCGCGTGCGTGAAGGCATATTCCAGCTCGGGGAAGAAATTGGCCTCGTACAGGAACTCCGTCGCCTGCAGCCGCGCCAGGCCCGCGGACACGGCCTCCTCGGGCAGCCCGGCAATGTCCCGCAGCAGCGCGAACGGGACATCGGCGCCGATGACCGCCGCCGTCTGCAGCAGGTGCCGCTCCGCGGGCGGCAGCCGATCGATCCGCGCCGCCAGCACCGCCTGCACCGTCGCCGGGATCTGCAGCGTCGCGGCGTCCTTCGCCAGGTAATACTGCCCGCGGCTCGCCTCCCAGGACCCGGGTCTCGACCAGCGCCCGCACCCCTCCTCCAGAAAGAAGGGGTTGCCCTCGGCCCGCTCGATCAACAGGCGCGTGAGCGGAGCCAGGCTCGGGTGATCGCCGAGCAGGACGTGCAGCAGCTCGTCGACACCGGCCGGCGGCAGCGGATCGAGTCGCAGCTGCGTGTAGTAGCTCTTCTGCCCCCAGCCGTGCTGATACTCGCGCCGGTACGTGACGAGCAGCAGCAGGCGCGCGCCGGGCAGGCTCTCGACCAGGCTGTCCAGCAGCGCCTGGCTCTCGGCGTCGATCCAGTGCAGGTCCTCGACGAGCAGGAGCAGGGGTCGCTCTCGCGCTTCCCGCAGCAGCAGCCGTTTCACCGCGTCGAGGGTGCGCTGGCGCCGCTGTGCCGGCTCGAGCGTCTGCCACGCGGCGTCGTCCACCGGCACCTCGAGCAGGGCGAGCAGCGCCGGCAGCGCCGGCTGCAGCGAGGCGTCCAGGGCGCGCAGCTTGCCCGTCACCTTGTCGCGGATCTCGCCCAGCTCGTCCCGGTCCTGCAGCGTGAAGTAGCCCTTGAGGAGCTCGATCACCGGCCAGTAGCTCATCGCCTGGCCGTACGACACGGAGCCGCTCTCCAGGACCAGCCAGCCGTCCGTGCGCGGCGAGTGGGTCACCTCGTACACGAGGCGCGACTTGCCGACCCCGGGGTCCCCGACCACCGCCACCACCTGCCCATGGCCCGCCCGAGCACGCTCCAGCGCCTGACCGAGCTGCTCCAGCTCGCCGTCGCGGCCGACGAAGCGGGTGAGGCCGCGGGCGGTGGCCGCCTGCAAGCGCGAGCGCACGGCCCCCGCGCCGACCAGCTCGTACACCTCCACCGGCTCGGCCAGCCCCTTCACCGCCCGGGGGCCCAGTGGGTTGACCTCCACGTAGCCTTCCACCAGCTCGAGCGTCGCGGGCTGAGGACAATCGCGCCCGGCTCCGCGAGCTGCTCCATCCGCGCCGCCAGATGCGTCGTCTGGCCGACGGCGGTGTAGTCCATCCGCAGATCGGAGCCGATGGCCCGCACGAGCACGTCGCCCGAGTTCAGCCCGACCCGGATCTGGACGGTGAGGCCGTGTCGGCGGCGCACGCCGTCGGCGTGCTGCTTCACCGCCTGCTGCATCCGCAGCGCCGCGTAGCACGCGCGCACGGCGTGGTCCTCGTGGGCCAGCGGCGCGCCGAACAGCGCCATGATGCCGTCGCCCATCACCTGGTTCACGGTGCCCTCGTACCGGTGCACGGCCTCCATCATGTGCTCGAGCACCGGATCCAGCAGCGCGCGCGCCTCCTCGGGATCGCGGTCGGCGAGCAGCTCCATCGAGCCCTTCAGATCGGCGAAGAGCACCGTCACCTGCTTGCGCTCGCCCTCCAGCGCGCTCCTGGAGGTGAGGATCTTCTCCGCGAGGTGCTTCGGCGTGTAGCTGTCCGGCGCGCGCCCGGCCACCGGCGCGCCGCCGAGCCGCTGCCCACAGCCGCCGCAGAACGCATCGCCGGGGTCATTGGTGAACCCGCACGACGACGCAGATGACCGCGAGCGGCGCGGCGCACTTGAGCAGAAGCGGCGACCTTCACGGTTGTCCGCGCGACACCGGGGACAAAGCATCAGCGCCACTCCGTCAGATCCGTTTCCGCCTGCTCCACCAAGAGCCGCGTGCCTGGGAACCAACCGGCGTTGACATCGACGATCGATCTCGGCCGCGAGCGTGTCTGAAAGCTCTGATCTGACAGTCGCGTTCATTCTTCCACCTGTCTTCTCGGAATCAGATCACCCGCATCCCATCCGGCGCGTCGTTTACTTGACAGACGCTTTCAGCTCCGTCCTCGGCCTTCTCGAGCCAGAAGCGCATGTCCATCTCGCGGTACATCGTCGCCGCGGTGGTGAGGTGCTCGTGCGCCTGCTCGCGCTTGCCCGTGCGCCGGTAGAGCTTGCCGAGGCCGAGATGGCAGTGGGCGACGAGGGGCCGCATGCCGCGCGGCTCGGCCAGCGCCAGCGCTTTGCGGTAGTGGGCCTCGCCGCGCTCGGCATCGAACCGGTCGGGATGGGTCGCGATGTCGCCGAGCAGGTGCAGCGCATGGGCCGCGAACCCGGGATGAGACGGAGAATATTTGACGCGCGCGGTCGCCCAGGCTCCGCGCCTCGTCGAGCCGGCCGAGCAGCAGACCGGCACGACCCAGCGAGTGGTAGGCTCCCGCCGAGCTGGTCGACGATTCCCCGCGCCGCCTGACGCTCGAGGAGCTCCTCGCCCTCCCGGAGCCGGGTCAGCGCCTCGCTCGCCTCGCCGACTTGCGCGAGGACCCAGGCGGACAGGGCGACCGCGTGCGGAAGGCTCAGGACGATGTTCCCCGTCCGGAGCGCCGCGATCCCGTGCTCGATCAGTGAGCGCGCCTTCGCCCAGTCACCCTTGAGGAGGTGAAGCGTGCCCGCGGCGTAGTGGGCCAGACCGACGGTGTACGTCATGATGCGTCGGCTCGGCGAGCCGGAGCGCCTCGGCCTCGTACGGGGCCGCCTCAGCGAATCGGCCGAGCTGGGCGAGGCTCTGGACCAGCCAGTAGCGATCGAAGATCGATATCGGCATGGTGGTTCCGAAAGACTCGTAGTTCGAGTCGGCGGGCAACGCCGCGAGGTTATCGGTGCGCCAGCTCGACCGCTCGCTCGTACTCGCCCCGGTAGTAGTGCGCCTGCTCGAGATAGGTCGTGGTCAGGATGCGCAGTCTCAAGTCTCCGAGGCGCCCGGCGATCTCCAGCGCCCGCGGCGCCGGTCACCAGCGCCTCGTCCAGCTCGCCGAGCAGCGAGTGGATGTTCGTCAGGACAGCGCAGACCCGGCCTCGCCGGCGGTCGTCGTTCAATCGCTCGGCGAGGGCCTCAGCCTCGCGCAGGCGCTCCAGCGCCCGCCGAACTTCACCGAGCCGGGCCAGCACCGACCGCAGCTCGAGGCGGATCTCGAAGCCCTGCTCCAGCGTGGACGGGCTCTCCGGCAGCGCCTCGAGAGACGCCCAGCGCCTGCTCGAACCAGGCCCGGGCGTCCGGGAGCGCCGACCGCGCGGCCGCCTTGCCTCCGGCCTGCCGGAGATAGTCCACCGCCTTCTCCCGCAGCTCGCCCCGCAGGGCGTGATGGGCGAGCCGCTCGATGTGCTCGCCGAGCCGATCCCGGTGCCGCGTCTCGATCGCCTCCACGATGCGCGCGTGCACGCGCGCGCCGACGCGCCTGCGGCAGGCTGCCGTAGGCCACCTCGTGCGTCAGCGCGTGCGTGAAGGCATATTCCAGCTCGGGAAAGAAATTGGCCTCGTACAGAAACTCCGTCGCCTGCAGCCGCGCCAGGCCCGCGGCCACGCGCCTCCTCGGGCAGCCCGGCAATGTCCCGCAGCAGCGCGAACGGGACATCGACGCCGATGACGCGCCGCCGTCTGCAGCAGGTGCCGCTCCTCGGGGGCAGCCGATCGATCCGCGCCGCCAGCACCGCCTGCACCGTCGCCGGGATCTGCAGCGTCGCGGCGTCCTTCGCCATGTGATAGTGCCCGCGCTCGCCCCCCAGGACCCGGGTCTCGACCAACGCCCGCACCCCTCCTCCAGAAAGAAGGGGTTGCCCTCGGCCCGCTCGATCAACAGGCGCGTGAGCGGCGCCAGGCTCGGGTGATCGCCGAGCAGGTCGTGCAGCAGCTCGTCGACACCGGCCGGCGGCAGCGGATCGAGTCGCAGCTGCGTGTAGTAGCTCTTCTGCCCCCAGCCGTGCTGATACTCGCGCCGGTACGTGACGAGGAGCAGCAGGCGCGCGCCGGGCAGGCTCTCGACCAGGCTGTCCAGCAGCGCCTGGGTCTCGGCGTCCATCCAGTGCAGGTCCTCGACGAGCAGGAGCAGAGGGCGCTCGCGCGCTTCCCGCAGCAGCAGCCGTTTCACGGCGTCGAGGGTGCGCTGGCGCCGCTGTGCCGGCTCGAGCGTCTGCCACGCGGCGTCGTCCACCGGCACCTCGAGCAGGGCGAGCAGCGCCGGCAGCGCCGGCTCCAGGGAGGCGTCCAGGGCGCGCAGCTTGCCCGTCACCTTGTCGCGGATCTCGCCCAGCTCGTCCCGGTCCTGCAGCGTGAAGTAGCCCTTGAGGAGCTCGATCACCGGCCAGTAGCTCATCGCCTGGCCGTACGAGATGCGAGCGCTCTCCAGGACCAGCCAGCCGTCCGTGCGCGGCGAGTGGGTCACCTCGTACACGAGGCGCGACTTGCCGACCCCGGGGTCCCCGACCATCGCCACCACCTGCCCATGCCCCGCCCGGGCACGCTCCAGCGCCTGCCGGAGCTGCTCCCAGCTCGCCGTCGCGGCCCACGAAGCGGGTGAGGCCGCGGGCGGTGGCCGCCTGCAGGCGCGAGCGCACGGCCCCCGCCCCGACCAGCGCGTACACCTCCACCGGCTCGGCCAGCCCCTTCACCGCCCGGGCGCCCAGTGGGTTGACCTCCACGTAGCCTTCCACCAGCTCGAGCGTCGCGGGCTGAGGACAATCGCGCCCGGCTCCGCAAGCTGCTCCATCCGCGCCGCCAGATGCGTCGTCTGGCCGACGGCGGTGTAGTCCATCCGCAGATCCGAGCCGATGGCCCGCACGAGCACGTCGCCCGAGTTCAGCCCGACGCGGATCTGGACGGTCAGGCCGTGGCGGCGGCGCACGCCGTCGGCGTGCTGCTTCACCGCCTGTTGCATCCGCAGCGCCGCGTAGCACGCGCGCACGGCGTGGTCCTCGTGGGCCAGCGGCGCGCCGAACAGCGCCATGATGCCGTCGCCCATCACCTGGTTCACGGTGCCCTCGTACCGGTGCACCGCCTCCATCATGTGCTCGAGCACGGGATCCAGCAGCGCGCGCGCCTCCTCGGGATCGCGGTCGGCGAGCAGCTCCATCGAGCCCTTGAGATCGGCGAAGAGCACCGTCACCTGCTTGCGCTCGCCCTCCAGCGCGCTCCTGAGGTGAGGATCTTCTCCGCGAGGTGCTTCGGCGTGTAGCTGTCCGGCGTGCGCCCGGCACCCGGCGCATCGTCGAGCCGCTGCCCACAACCACTGCAGAACCGGCTGCCCGCCGAGTTGATGTGACCACAGACTGCGCATGGCATCTCGAGCCGGGTGCCGCAGCCATTGCAGAATCGCGCCCCGGAAGGATTCTCTTGCTGGCACGACGGGCAGGTCACGGGCCGAGACTAGCCCCAGTAGGCAGCGAGATCAAGACGGGCATCACGTCCACCCAGTCCAACGGACAAGCGGGAACCTCGATTCGCGACAGCCGCGTCAAAGGCCGCGTATCCTCGCGGGTCCTCTTCCAGACGAGAAGTGAGGGGGCCGGATGCGGAAAGACCCTGCAGGCCTTTTTCTGGCTCCTGCCGGGCTCACTGATCGGCGGGGCGGCTCAGGAACGCCTGGACCAGGCGGGTCGTCGCCTCCGGCCGCTCGAGATGCGGCGCATGTCGTGGGCAGGGGTATCGTCGGCCACAGCCGGCGCTCGGGAGAAGCCCGATTCGCCCGCAGCTTTGCTTGGCGCGCGCCACGAAGTCTATCGAGTGATCCCACTCGCCTGGCATCTTCGCCTTCCCCTAGCAGCCAACGCGAACGTGGCGTTTGATCGGCCATGGTTCGAGGACTCATTGGCCGGGTATCCCAGTATCGCGCAGACATTCCTGGGATCGGCACTGCGGATCCTGATGCCTGATTAGCCTGCTCGAAGCAGCGCCTTCGGCAGGTTCGAGAGGTGGCGCACGGCCTGGTAGAGGTCGACCGCCTTCTGGGCGTTGAGCCAGAACTCGGGCGAGGTTCGAAACGTGGCGCCTAGCTTCAAAGCCATTTCGGCGGTTACGGAACTGCGACCATTGACGATCCGGTTGATAACCTTGACATCGCAACCGAGGTGAGCTGCCAGTTGTCGCTTGCGTCATGCCGAGGGGAATCAGGAATTCCTGGCGGAGGATCTCACCTGGCCTAGTCGGCTCTCTGCGCCGAGTCAACTCTCTCATCATGGCTCCTTAGTGGTAATCGCGAATGTCGACCTCCGCGGGACCGGAATTCGTCCAGCGGAAGACGACACGCCATTGATCGTTGATGCGGATGCTGTGGAACCCTGTCAGGTGTCCTTTGAGCGCTTCGAGCCGATTGCCCGGCGGCGACGCCAGGTCCGTGAGCACCGCAGCGTAGTCGACCATGTCGAGCTTCCTGGCGGCGACCCCGGCGACCTTCACCCAGCCGGCACCCTTCACACGCCGCCCATCCCGAAAGAACCGCTCGACCGCAGGGCTGGCAAAGCTCTGGATGGCTACCGAAGGCATCGTACCGTGTCCACGGTATACCGTGACAAGGTCAGGTAGTGCTCCTCGACGAAAGGTCTCACGGTGCTGCTCCAAGACGAAGAAGTCCACGCCCGCGGCACGTGAGCGCGGACCCCAACTTGAGCGTGCGGACGACGACGGCGGTTGAGGCCGAAGTACGCGACCACCTCGAACGATCGCCAGACCTCTTCCCACCCGCCGTCAAGGTCGGGGACGTCGAGCACGTCGACGAGCGTGAGCTCGAACATCGTCAACCGAACGGTCCCACCGGCGTGGGCCTCGGTGACGACGCCGCCGCCGAGGTCAGGCAGCCGGTCAAGAGCCGCGGAGGGCGAACGCCGACGCAAGCTCGCTGCCCTGGAAGCTCAGCGAGCGCAAATGACGTCGGTGAGCAACGCGAAGCGATGCCAGACCGAGTACTCCTTGCCCCGGACTGAAGTGCGGCGTGATAGGCGACGGCCGCGTCCAGCGCGAGCTTCGTCGCCAGGAAGAACGGACCTACCTGGAACGTGTCGCCGTTGCTCCAGCCGGCACCGTCCCGCAGAGGCCCCGGTGGACGTGAACGATCTTGCGTGCGGCAGCACGTCGGGTAAGCAGTCTGTCGGCCGACGGGTGGCTTCGATCTCGATCCCGAGAAGCGTTCTTGCTCGACCGCCGAATCGGAGGAGCGCACACCTGAAGTGCGTGAAGCCGAGTTCGCAGGCCAGATGAGCGCCCTCAAGACTGAGCGTCCCGTTGGATTGGCCCGGTATCGCAAGCGACGACGCTCAAGCAGGAGCACCTTTGATCTTGAGCGCCCAATCGATGTCATCACGCATGAAGCGCCTCCGAGCAGGTCGATCCGGTGACGCTTGACGAAGGCCAATCAGGGCGGCCCGAGCGACCTCTCCCTCGGAGCCAAAACCATCCAGCGTTGACATAGATGTTGATCTCGGACGCGAGCTTATCGGGAAGCTCGATCTGGATCGCTTTCATTCTTTCCACCTCTCTTCTCGGAATCAGATCACGCCGCATCAATCCGGCGCGTAGTCTCACTCGAAAGACGCTTTCAGCTCCGTCTCGGCCTTCTCGAGCCAGAAGCGCATGTCCATCTCGCGGTACATCGTCGCCGCGGTGGTGAGGTGCTCGTGGGCCTGCTCGCGCTTGCCGGTGCGCCGGTAGAGCGTGCCGAGGCCGAGATGGCAGTGGGCGACGAGCGGGCGCATGCCGCGCGGCTCGGCGAGCGCCAGCGCCTTGCGGTAGTGGGCCTCGCCGCTCTCGGCATCGAACCGGTCGGGATGGGTCGCGATGTCGCCGAGCAGGTGCAGCGCATGGGCCGCGAACCCGGGGTGAGACGGAGAGGATTCGACGCGCGCGGTCGCCCAGGCGCCGCGCCTCGTCGAGCCGGCCGAGCAGCAGACCGGCGCGACCCAGCGAGTGGTAGTCCCAGCCGAAGCTGGTCGACGATTCCCCTCGCCGCCTGACGCTCGAGGAGCTCCTCGCCCTCCCGGAGCCGGGTCAGCGCCTCGCTCGCCTCGCCGACTTGCGCGAGGACCCAGGCGGAGACGGCGACCGCGCTGGGAAGGTTGAGGACGATGTTCCCCGTCCGGAGCACCGCGATCCCGTGCTCGATCAGTGAGCGCGCCTTCGCCCAGTCACCCTTGAGGAGGTGAAGCCTGCCCGCGGCGGCGTGAGCCAGACCGACGGCGAACGCATGCCTGCGTCGTCTCGGCGAGCCGGAGCGCCTCGGCCTCGTACTCGGCTGCCTCGGCGAATCGGCCGAGCTCGGCGAGGCTCATGACCAGCCAGTACGCGATCGTAGACCGATATCGGCATGGAGGCTCCGAAATGCTCGTAGTCCGAGTCGGCGGGCAACGCCGCGAGGTTGTCGGTGGCCAGCTCGACCACCCGCTCGTACTCGCCCCGGAAGTAGTGCGCCTGCTCGAGATAGGTCGTGGTCAGGAGGCGCAGTCTCAAGTCTCCGAGGCGCCCGGCGATCTCCAGCGCCCGGGTGCCGGCCACCAGCGCCTCGTCCAGCTCGCCGAGCAGCGAGTGGATGTTCGTCAGGACAGCGCATACCCGGCCACGCCGGCGGTCGTCGTTCAATCGCTCGGCGAGGGCCTCGGCCTCGCGCAGGCGCTCCAGCGCCCGCCGGACTTCGACCGAGCTGGACCAGCACCGGCCGTAGCTCGAGGCGGATTTCGAAGCCCTGCTCGAGCGCGGACGCGCTCTCCGGCAGCGCCTCGAGGACACCGAGCGCCTGCTCGAACCAGGCCCGGGCGTCTTGGAGCGCCGACTCGCGCGACCGCCTTGCCTCCGGCCTGGCGAAGATAGTCCACCGCCTTCTCCCGCAGCTCGCCCCGCAGGGCGTGATGGGCGAGCCGCTCGATGTGCTCGCCGAGCCGATCCCGGTGCTGCGTCTCGATCGCCTCCACGATGCGCGCGTGCACGGCGCGCCGCCGCGCCTGCGGCAGACTGCCGTAGGCCACCTCGTGCGTCAGCGCGTGCGTGAAGGCATATTCCAGCTCGGGGAAGAAATTGGCCTCGTACAGAAACTCCGTCGCCTGCAGCCGCGCCAGGCCCGCGGACACCGCCTCCTCGGGCAGCCCGGCAATGTCCCGCAGCAGCGCGAACGGGACATCGACGCCGATGACGGCCGCCGTCTGCAGCAGGTGCCGCGCCTCGGGCGGCAGCCGATCGATCCGCGCCGCCAGCACCGCCTGCACCGTCGCCGGGATCTGCAGCGTCGCGGCGTCCTTCGCCACGTGATACTGCCCGCGCTCGCCCCCAGGACCCGGGTCTCGACCAGCGCCCGCACCCCTCCTCCAGAAAGAAGGGGTTGCCCTCGGCCCGCTCGATCAACAGGCGCGTGAGCGGAGCCAGGCTCGGGTGCTCGCCGAGCAGGACGTGCAGCAGCTCGTCGACACCGGCCGGCGGCAGCGGATCGAGTCGCAGCTGCGTGTAGTAGCTCTTCTGCCCCCCAGCCGTGCTGATACTCGCGCCGGTACGTGACGAGCAGCAGCAGGCGCGCGCCGGGCAGGCTCTCGACCAGGCTGTCCAGCAGCGCCTGGGTCTCGGCGTCCATCCAGTGCAGGTCCTCGACGAGCAGGAGCAGAGGTCGCTCTCTGGCTTCCCGCAGCAGCAGCCGTTTCACCGCGTCGAGGCGTGCGCTGGCGCCGCTGCGCCGGCTCGAGCGTCTGCCACGCGACGTCGTCCACCGGCACCTCGAGCAGGGCGAGCAACGCCGGCAGCGTCGGCTGCAGCGAGGCGTCCAGGGCGCGCAGCTTGCCCGTCACCTTCTCGCGGATCTCGCCCAGCTCGTCCCGGTCCTGCAGCGTGAAGTAGCCCTTGAGGAGCTCGATCACCGGCCAGTAGCTCATCGCCTGGCCGTACGAGACGGAGCCGCTCTCCAGCACCAGCCAGCCATCCGTGCGAGGCGAGTGGGTCACCTCGTACACGAGGCGCGACTTGCCGACCCCGGGGTCCCCGACCACCGCCACTACCTGCCCATGCCCCGCCCGGGCCCGCTCCAGCGCCTGACCGAGCTGCTCCAGCTCGCCGTCACGGCCAACGAAGCGGGTGAGGCCGCGGGCGGTGGCCGCCTGCAGGCGCGAGCGCACGGCCCCCGCCCCGACCAGCGCGTACACCTCCACCGGCTCGGCCAGCCCCTTCACCGCCCGGGGGCCCAGCGGGTTGACCTCCACGTAGCCTTCCACCAGCTCGAGCGTCGCGGGGCTGAGCACAATCGCGCCCGGCTCCGCAAGCTGCTCCATCCGCGCCGCCAGATGCGTCGTCTGGCCGACGGCCGGTGTAGTCCATCCGCAGATCCGGAGCCGATGGCCCGCACGAGCACGTCGCCCGAGTTCAGCCCGACCCGGATCTGACCGTCAGGCCGTGTCGGCGGCGCACGCCGTCGGCGTGCTGCTTCACCGCCTGTTGCATCCGCAGCGCCGCGTAGCACGCGCGCACGGCGTGGTCCTCGTGGGCCAGCGGCGCGCCGAACAGCGCCATGATGCCGTCGCCCATCACCTGGTTCACGGTGCCCTCGTACCGGTGCACGGCCTCCATCATGTGCTCGAGCACGGGATCAGGAGCGCGCGCGCCTCCTCGGGATCGCGGTCGGCGAGCAGCTCCATCGAGCCCTTGAGATCGGCGAAGAGCACCGTCACCTGCTTGCGCTCGCCCTCCAGCGCGCTCCTGGAGGTGAGGATCTTCTCCGCGAGGTGCTTCGGCGTGTAGCGTTCGGCGGACTCAAAGCGTGTCGTGGGCGTTGACCGAGACGTTCCCGTGGGGTGCGCGCGCATTCAGGGCAGAACTTGGCGTTCGGGGATAACTCGCTGCCGCAGTTCGTGCAGCGCTGAAGAACTCGGCGCGGCGCACTCCTCGCAGAACTTCGCGCCAGGCCCGTTGTCGTGCTGGCACCGTTGACACTTCATGCCATGGGCCTCCCAACGAACCGGGCTGGTGATCGGGACAACGACCCGAGACTAGTCCAGAAGGTTCGGAGCGGTCAATAAGGCGCCCTGCAGCAGCTGAGCTCGGAGACGCCACGTCCGTGTCGGAGCTTGTAGCCTCCGGAACCGAAAACCCCCACAGAGTCCGGTGAACAGGGCGTTCTTGAAGCCCTCCCGCTGCGCGCGTGGGTCGCACTGCTCTAGCGTCGACCTCCGTCACCCTCGGAGCTCCAGTGGAAGGAGCGGATGGTGAGCCAGCATTCGCCGGTCCGCGGTGCAGAGCGGGACACGCCGGGCCGTGCTGTGGGCGGCGAGCAGACGGTCGAAGGGGTCGCGAGTCCAATCGAGGCTCAGCGCATGACGAACCAATGTCACCAGAGGCGCGTCGTCGACGGTGAATCTCGGGTCGCCCATCAGCTCGTTCACGAACTGGGGATTGTGGACGGACAGTCGCCCGATCTCGGCAAGGAACTGGATCTCGAGCAAGGAGATCGGGGAGACGCCCCAGGGGCGGTAACGCTCGATCCACGGGAATGCGGCAAGCCGCTTCGAACCGAGGACGATCCAGATGAGGAAGTGGGTGTCGAGGAGCAGGGTCACCGCGGAGTCGCACGTCGAGGGATCAGGCGACCGTGAGGGCCTCGCCACTCCCAGGACCACCGGTCGGCCTTGTCGGCATCCGGAGCGCGCAGGAGACGGCGATAGTCCGGTCCTTTCGCCGCGGTGCCGGGCTTGTCCAGCTCTTCGCGGTGGAGGACGAGCCGCCGACCCTTTCGCTCGAGCACGATCACTTCGCCCTGGGCGGCGTCGTCCAGGATGCGGAACCAGTGCTTCCGGGCTTCAGAGGCGGTGACCTTCTTCATGTGTACAACGTACAATGACGCGGGCCGGGGTCAAGACGGCGCAGTCGACCGCAGAGCGCGATCTCGGCTGTCGTGGCCTGCGGCGACCCCCGGTGGTCGGCGCTCAGGCACCGCGGACGATGCCTCCAGGGCGCCCCGCAGGATCCGGC
>ERZ1370068.3846-contig-2945_pt1 | contig 21438 bp, 23 predicted proteins | sample MGYA00561227_ERZ1370068 | MGnify/ENA primary metagenome ERZ1370068 (study PRJEB38410, sample SAMEA6850437) | metagenome | study: Metagenomic assessment of the ecological functions of the soil: analysis of the soil microbiota associated with the... | reverse complement strand
ATCCGGGCCCTTCGGCCCGTGGAGGACCTGCGACTGACGCCTCGACGGAAGGGTGTCTCATCTACGCTCCGTCTCGTGGACTTGCAACGGGTCGCATCGGGGCTTGTGGCGCTGGGCACTGACCACTACCCTGAGTGGGAGCCGCCGAACAGGAGGGACAGCCCGGCGGACTGGCCGGCGGAGGTTGGCTGCGTCGCCTATGACTCGGACACGCTCGTGCTGATCGACCCGCCTCGTCGTGGACGGCCACCAGGCGGCACTCGACGAGCGCGCAGCGGCAAGGGAGCGCGTCGCGATTCTCGTCACCGTCAAATGGCACGAGCGAAGCCGCGCCGAGCTGACCCGGCGCTACGACGCCTCGGCCACGGTGCCCGAAGGTGTCGAGGCTTTCAGAGATTCCAGGTGCGCGGGGCGAGACGATCTTCTGGATCCCGGAGCACGGTGCGCTCGTCCCCGGCGACCGCATCTCCGGCGGACTGGCCGCCCGGCCTCCGCACTGTGCCCGGGAGTCGTGGCTGCGCCACCGCCGGCGTGGCTATACGCAGGAGGATCTGCGCGCGGGCCTGCGGCCGCTCCTCGACCTGCCCGCGGGAGATTTGGTGCTCGTCTCGCACGGCGAGCCCGTGCTCCGGCGGCGGTCGCGCCGCGCCTCGAGCGCGCGCGCTGTCAGTGACTGCAGCCTCGCGTCAGTCGAGCGCATGACCTGCGCGCGGCCTGGTCGCCGCGGACGTCGTCGTCGCACTGACCGGCGGCCTACCTGACCGACATGACCGAGGCGCGCGGACTGAGCGGTCAGCGCGGATGCCGTGGCGCTGCCGCGGACCAGCGACAGGAAGTGGCCGAGGTCGTTGCGTGGTGTTACGCGCACGGCGTCGTGATCGTGCCGCGCGGCGGCGGCACGGGTTATGCCGGCGGGCTGCCGTCGCTCGACGGCGGCGTCGTCCTCTCGCTCGAACGTCTCGACCGCGTGCGCTCGTTTGACCCGCTCCTCCTGGCGCATCGAGGTCGAGGCGGGGCTTCGCACGCCGGAGGCTGCGACGGATCGCACGCGAGGGCGGCTGCTGTTCGCTCCGATCCGGGAGCCGCCGAGCAGTCCGCAGATCGGCGGCAACATCGCCACGAACGCAGGCAGCCGCATGCGTTCAAGTACGGCGTCACCGGCAAGTGGGTGACCGGGCTCGAGGTCGTCGTTCCGCCCGGCGAGCTCGTGCAGCTCGGCGGCCCTCTCACGCAAGGACGTCGCGGGCTACGACCTCAAGCACCTGCTGATCGGATCGGAGGGCACGCTCGGCGTGATCACCGCCGCGTGGCTGCGGCTCACACCTGCGCCGGAGGCCGCCTGGCCCGTCAGTCGGATTCTTCGACGGCGTCCCCGGCGGCGTCGGGGCGATCGAGCGGGTGATCGGCACGCGGCTTGCCGGTCGCCGCACTGGAGTACATCGATTCGGAAGCGATGCGATACGCAGGCGCGAGCTTTCCGGGCGACGGTGCCCGAAGTGCGGGTTCGCAGTGCTCGCCGAGGCGGACGGCTCGACCGAGGAGGCAGCGCGGATCCGCCACGGAGCGTGCTCGACGTGTTCGGCGAGGATGCGCTTGCGCTCTACCCCACGCGAGGCGCACACAGATCGCCGCGCTATGGCGCTGGCGCGACGGTCTAGCGCTCGTCGTCGATGCGCAGCGCGGCGGCAAGGCGAGCGAGGACATTGCTGGTGCCGCTCGACCGGCCTCGGCGAAGCGATCGTCGAGTCGCTCGAGATCGGACGGAGACTCGGCGTGCCGGCGTGCTCGCTGGGGTCACGCGGGCGACGGCAACCTCCACACGGTGTTCCTGCTCGCGGGCGACGACGACGGCAGAGCTCGCGCTCGCGCCGCCAGCTTGCCGAAGAGCTCTTCGCGCTCGCGCTGCGGCTCGGTGGGACGATCTCCGGGCGAGCACGGCGTCGGCTTCGTGAAGCGGAACTGGCTCGCGAAACAACTCGGCCCTCGTGCGTTCGAGCTGCACAGCGCGGTCAAGCGCGCCTTCGACCCGCAGAACCTGCTCAATCCCAGGAAAGAAGGCTGATCCGCAAGCTGCTCGTCGCGAACCGCGGTGAGATCGCGCTGCGCGTCTTTCGCGCGGCACAGAGATCTGGGAATCGCCACCGTCGCGGTCGTCGCGCCCGACGACACGGGGCTCGCTCCACGCGCGCACCGCGGACGAGACGGTCGAGATCGCGAGCTACCTCGTTCTCCGAGGAGCACATCCGCGCGGCGAAGCAGACCGGAGCGGACGCGATCCATCCGGGCTACGGCTTCCTCGCCGAGAACCCCGACTTCGCGGAGGCCGTCGAGGCGGCCGGGCTTGACCTGCGTCGGGCCGCCGCCGGAGGCGTTGCGCGCGGGCGGCGACAAGCTCGAGGCGAAGCGCATCGCGGCCGAGGCGGGCGTCCCGGTCGTTCCGACCGGCGAGCCGGAGGAGATCGGCTTCCCGCTCGTCGTCAAGGCGGCTGCGGGCGGCGGCGGCCGCGGGATGCGGGTCGTCCGCGACCGCGACCGAGCTCGACGACGCGCTCGAGGCGGCGCGACGCGAGGCGAAGGCCGCCTTCGGCGACGACCGCGTCTTCTGCGAGCGCTACGTCGAGCGGCCGCGGCACGTCGAGATCCAGCTGCTCGCCGACGCGCACGGAACCGTGCTCTCGCTCGGCGAGCGCGAGTGCTCGATCCAGCGCCGCCACCAGAAGGTGCTCGAGGAGTCGCCGTCACCAGCGCGTCGACGCGAGCTCTGCGCGCGCAGATGAGCGACGCCGCGGTCGCGTTCGCGCGCGCGCGATCGGCTACCAGAGCGCGGGCACGGTCGAGTTCATGCTCGACGGCCGCGACTTCTGCTTCCTCGAGCTGAACGGACGGATCCAGGTCGAGCATCCGGTGACGGAGCTCGTCACGGGCGTCGACCTCGTGCAGGAGCAGCTGCGGGTCGCCGCAGGGCGAGCGACTCGACTCGACGTGCAGCCGGACCGCGAGGGCACGCGGTCGAGGTGCGCCTCTACGCCGAGGATCCGCGGACGTTCTTCCGCAGGCCGGGCGGCATCGAGCGGCTGCGCCTGCCGGACGGGATCCGCGTCGACGCCGGCGTCGGCAGAGGGCGACGAGATCGGCATCGCCTACGACCCGATGATCGCGAAGCTGATCGCCGCACGGCGACGACGCGCGCGACGAGGCGCTCGACCGGCTCGCGCGACGCGCTCGCAGGAGACCGAGGTCGAAGGCGTCACGACGAACCTCCCGTTCCTGCGCTGGCTCGTCTGCGCATCCGGTCGTGCGCGCGGGCGACACGACGACGGCGTTCCTGACCGAGCATCCACCGCTCTCCGCCCGCCGCCCGCGCCGTGGCCGCCGGCGCCGTGGCGCGACGCCGTTCCGCCTGAACCTTCCGTCGCCGCGCCTCGCGCCGCCGCCGGACGTCGACGATCCTCGCAGCGGATCACCGCGGGCCGGCCGGCGGGCAGAGCAGCGTCGACCGCGCCGATGCCCGGCACGGTGATCCAGGCTGCTCGTCAGCGCAGGCGACTCGGTGCGGGCGCGCCAGCCGCTCGTCGTGCTGGAGGCGATGAAGATGGAGACGCCGCTGACGTCTCGCCGTACGACGCGGTCGTCCGCGCAGTGCATGTTGCGGAGGGCGACCGCGTCGCCGGGCGGCGCGCGTCCTCGTCGAGCTCGAGGAGTAAGCGCGCTAGAAGAGCTTCTGCAACTTCATCGCGGCGCCCATGTCGCCCTTGACCTTCAGCTTGCCGGTCATGTAGGCGCTGGTCGGGTTCTGCTCGCCGCTGATGATCTTCTCGAAGGTCTCCTCGGAGGTCGGTGATCGACGGCGTCGGCGTCGTCCCCGCCTTCGGTGACGCTCACCTGCGCCCTCCTCGACCTTCACGGTCCACTTGCCCGCGCCATCGATGTCGAAGAGGTACGAGTTGGTCATCCCCGCCGTCTTCGACGCGTCGGCACGGCTCTCGAGGCCTTCGAAGAACTCTTTGACGCCCGTCACGGCGCCAACCCTACCTCCAGACGCTCCTACAGGTAGCGCTCGATCGAGCGCGTGCGAGCGCCCACTGCGCCCGCGCAAGCTTGACGCGGTTTCGCTCGAGCCGTGACCCGTTGACACCTTGGTCGCGCAGACGCTGGCGTTCAGTGGTGAGGCCGGCGATCTGCTCCAGAAGCTCCTCGACGGTCGGGCGCGAGGCCCCGCGCCGAAAGCGCGAGGAACGGAGGGCCGCAGCAGCGTTGCGCTCATCTCAATGGTCATCATCGGCATTCGACGATCAAAGTTGAACCGTGTTAGGCGTATTTCGTAAAGACACGGTAAAACCCTGCACCTCGGCTACGATCGCGCCCCGATGGGTGAGCTCACGATCGAGGTCAGAGCGCCGGGAGAGGGCAAAGCCTGACTCCCTCGCGATCCTCCTTCCCGAGGGAAACGGAGGGCGCATTCTCGAACGGCGCCCATCGAGCTGGACGGGCAGCTCGAGGGCCGGCTCCAGCGACTGGCCGAAAGCGGCGAGCTGAAGGGCGACCTCGGAACGGCCGTCGTCCTGCATACGGACGGCGAGCTGCAACGCGCAGGCGCGTCGTCGTCGCCGGGGTCGGAAAGAGGGACGAGATCGACGTGGACGCTTTGCGCACGGCCGCCTCGACTGTCGCGCACCGCGTCGCGGACGTCGGCGGCACCCTGGCCTGGCTGCTGGACGAGTCGCTCCCGCTCTCCCTCGAGGAGCAGGCTCGCGCGATCGTCGAAGGCACGATGCTCGGGTCGCTACAGCCCCGCTCGCTGGAAGACGCAGGAAAAGCCGAGGCGCGCGTCGAGAAGATCATCCTCTACACCACGGCCGGCAGACGGCCTTGCGGAGAGCGCGAGCCGAATCGCGAGTGTCGGCAAGTGGGTCAATGTCGCGAGAGATCTCGCCAACTCGCCGCCGAACGAGCTGACCCCCGAGGTGCTCGGGGCGCGTGCGGCCGAGCTCGCAGGGCCCGAAGCTCGCAGGTCGAAAGCACTCGACCCGCCCGCATCGACGGAGCTCGGCATGGGCGGCGCTCGTCGGCGGTCGGCCGCGGGAGCTCGAACGGGCCACGCTTGATCGTCCTTCGCTACGAGCCGCGCGCAGGCGACGCGCAACGACGTCGTGCTCGGCCTCGTCGGCAAGGCGATCACCTTCGACGCCGGCGGCATCTCGCTGAAGCCCGCGCTGAACATGCAGGACATGAAGGGCGACATGGCCGGCGGCGCGGCCGTGATCGCGGCCATGGGCGCGATCGCCGAGCTCGAGCTGCCCGTGCGGATCGATCGCGGTCGTCGCCGCCGCCGAGAACCTGCGTCGGCGGCGACGCCTTCCGGCCCGGGCGACATCCTGCGCGCGGCGAACGGCAAGACGATCGAGATCACGAACACCGACGCCGAGGGACGGCTCGTGCTCGCGGACGCGCTGTGGTACGCGCGGCGCGAGGGCGCGACGCACCTGCTCGACCTCGCGACGCTGACCGGCGCGATGGAGCTCGCGCTCGGCGACCTCTACGCCGGCTTGTTCGCGAACGACGAGGAGTGGCGCGGCCGGGATCGCCGGCCGCGGCGAGACGAGCGGCGACCACGCCTGGCCGTTCCCGCTCCACCCGCGCTACCGGCGCTACGTCGACTCCACGTTCGCCGACCTGAAGAACTCCTCCGACGCTGCGGCAGGGCTCGCCTGTGCTCGCGGCGGAGTTCCTGCGCGAGTTCGCCGGCGAAGGGCCGTGGGCGCACATCGACATGGCAGGGCCCGGCTTCCTCGAGCGCTCGCGCGGCGACTACCACTGACGCAGCGCGGCGGCACGGGCTACGGCGTTCGCCTGATCGTCAGAGCTCGCGCAGCGCCTCGCCGTTGAACTTCGATCTCGACCAGGAGCACGAGCTCGTCCGCGCGCACCGTGCGCGAGTTCGCGCGAGCAGCGCGTCGCGCCGGTCGCGGAGGAGCTCGACCGCGAGCAGCGCTTCCGTACGAGCTCGTCGGCGAGCTGGCCGAGCTCGGGCTGATGGGCATGACGATCCCGCGAGGAGTACGGCGGCGCCGGCGCGGACACGCGTCTCGTACGCGATCGCGATCGAGGAGCTGACGCGCATCGACTCGTCGGTCGCGATCACGGTCGCGGCGCACCACTCGCTCGGGACGCTGCCGATCTACTACTTCGGCACCGAGGAGCAGAAGCAGCAGTGGCTGCCCGAGCTCGCGTCGGGCAAGAAGCTCGCCGCGTTCGGGCTGACCGAGCCGGACGCCGGCTCCGACGCGGGCGCGACGCGCACGCACGCGCGGAGCTGCGCGACGGCGAGTGGGTCGTCGAACGGCTCGAAGATCTTCATCACGAACGCGCGGCACCGACATCACGCGCGTGCGTGACGATCACCGCGCGCACCGGCGACGGACGAGATCTCGAACATCATCGTCCCGAACGGGACGCCCGGATACGAGATCTCGGCGCCGATGAAGAAGCTGGGCTGGCGCGCCTCGGACACGCGCGAGCTCTCGTTCAAGGACGTCGCGGTTCCCGAGGGAAACCTGCCTCGGCCCGCGCGGCGCAGGGCTTCCAGCAGTTCCTCGAGATCCTCGACGGCGGCCGCATCTCGGTCGCGGCGATGGGCGTCGGCCTCGCGCAGGGCGCCTACGACCTCGCGTCGGCATACGCGCAGGAGCGCGCAGCAGTTCGGGCGAGCCGATCGCGAAGTTCCAGGCGGTGCAGTTCAAGCTCGCCGACATGGCGACCGAGATCGAGGCCGGCGCGCAGCTCGTCTACAAGGCCGCGTGGCTCAAGGATCGAGGGCCGCGACGTTCGCGCTCGCAGGCCGCGCATGGCGAAGCTCTACACCGGCGAGCTCTCGCAACCGCGCCGCGAACTGGGCCCTCCAGATCCACGGCGGCTACGGCTTCATGGACGAGTACGCGATCTCGCGCCTCTACCGCGACCAGAAGATCCTCGAGATCGGCGAGGGCACGAACGAGGTGCAGCGCATGGTCATCGCCCGGCACCTCGGCCTTTAGGGCACGGGCGTCACGTTTACGTACCCGTGCCCGGCGCGGTGCGTTCAGCGGGAGGGTGCGCGGTTCTCGGAGGCCACGTTGAACCGCGTGTAGCGGTGCGTCATGAAGTGCGCCGGCGCGGTCATGCGCAGGCTCCGCGGAAGGCAACGTGCGGCGGTCGAGGTCGCAGCGTGAACCACGCCGGGCCCGTCGGCGAGGAACGACACGACGTACGTCGTCGGCGTCGTCTCGAGGAGGTACGCGTTCGTGGAGTGGCCGGCCCAGATCGGCTCGGGCTGCGACGTCGGATCCTGCGGCGACGGCACCCACTTTCCGAGCGGCGGACGGTCCCAGCGCCGCGGTTGATGATGATCCGCCGCGCCGCCGCGAATCCGGTACTCGAGGCGGTCGGACGCTCGAGCGTGAACTCGGCGACCACCTTGTTCTCTGGGCTCGAGGCAAGCCGTTCCACGTAGTCGACGGTGCGCAAGCCGCGGAACGCCCTCGTCGCCCGAGCGACGAAGCGCGGCAGCCGGGCGCGCCCGGCGGGAAATCGGAAGACCAGCGTGCGGTCGTCGACGGACACGGACACTGCCGCCTGCCGACGAAGGTTCCGCGCGCCGTAGCAGCCGGCGCCGCACGAGCTCGGCACCTGCCCCGCGATCGACACCGACGAGCCCGTTCACCCGACGACCGTCGGAATCCAGCGCGAGCAAGCTCCGCGCCGGCCGGGCGACCGCGAGCGCAACGGCGAGATCCCGCTTTCGCCCGACCTGCGCCCACAGGCGGCGGACCGCGTCGGCTCTTCGCCCGCCGACGCAATCGCGCAGCGATCGCGGCCCGGTCTGGAGATCGGTGAGTAGCAGCAACCGCCCCGACCAGGCCGCGAAGAGCATCAACTCGACTGCAACGCTTCGGCGCAGCGTTTCGAACGACCGCACTCGGCAGAAGCCGATAGCCGGTTCATCCAACCCAGCGCGACGAGCCCCGGCGAGCAGCACCGTCTTCACGATCAGCACCTGCCCGTAACCCGTCGACCACAACTGCTCGAATGAGCGCAGCTCCGCCAACGCGCTGATCACCCCGGTCGCGGCGAGGACTCCGACCGACACCAGCGCGACATTGGAGAAGCGGCGCAATATCCGAGCGCGATCGCCCGAGCGCCGGGACGAGCGCAATCACGCAAGCGAGGCCGCCAAGCCAGACCGATGCCGCCGCAACATGCAGGAAGTCGACCGCGGGCTCCAGCGGCGGCCTGCCGCGGTCGAGCGTGCCGCGAGCGTCGGCAGCGGCAGCAACGCGAAGCCGGCAATGAAGGGCACGGTTCGAGCCGCGGAAAGACAGGCGCCACCGCAGCGAGGACGGCACCGATGCCTGCAGATCACCGCCGCCACGGCCATCACCGTGCCGAAGCGCGTCGAGAGCGAGGCGTCGTGCGCACTACCCGAGCACGCCGACGAAGACGAGCAGGAACGCCCCGAGCATCAGCCGCACGGGGAACCGGATCCCACCGCGAACCGGAAGAAGGCGGCGCCCCCGCCGTCAGAGTCCCGCGAAGAAGAGCAGACGGGAGAGGACGTCCGGCGCGCTCGGACAGATTGTCCGCGGAGAGGGCGGCGTGCGGTGGGCCACGGCCCGCGCCCACGCCGAAGGCGACAACCCCGCGAGCGTATGGCCGTCGTCGGAGAGGACGCGCCAGAGCGCGTGTAATCGCCGTCGCCGAGGCCGGGCCGGAGCGGGATCACGACCACCGGCCGCCGACGACTGCGCGGCTTTCCGTCGAGCACCGACCCGTCTCCGTTGCGGATCCGCCTTGATCCCTGACGCGCAGCCGAACGTCGTCGTCGAAGAGCGAAGGCGGACCCGGGTCGGTCAGTCCCTGGCACGGTCCCATCTCGAGGGCACGGTTCTGAGGAGGGTGGCGTGCACCAGGCGATCTCCGGGAAGGCCGGGGCGGCAAGACCAGGACGATGAGTGGGGCCCGACCCGCCAACGCTTCAAGAAACCTGGCGGCGCCCCCTGTTAGCTTCCGGGGTGTGCTGTTTCGCCAGTTCGTCGACGACGATCTCGGCTGCGCCTCCACCTGATCGGCGACCCCAGCGGGGGAGGCCTTCCTGGTCGACCCCGCGTACGCGATCGAGCAATACCTCGACGCGGCTGACGCGGCGGGCGTCGCATCGTGCGCGTCCGAGACCCACACCCACGCCGATCACGATCTCCAGGCCACGGACGGCTCGCGCTGGGCACGGCAGCTGCCGAGCTCCCGTGCAAGCCGCTCGCCCGAGCCCGGGTTTCCCTTCGAGCGAGCCGCTCGAAGACGGCCAGCAGCTGGCGGTCGGTTCCGTGCCGGTCCGCGTGATCCACAACGCCCGGCCACCGGCCCGAGCACTGCGCTCTTCGTCGTGGACGACCGCCTCGTTCTCACCGGCGACTCACCTGTTCACGTCGGCGACGCCGCCGCGCGACCCTGACCTCGCCATCGAGGCGCGCGAAGGCGCTGAAGGCCTCTTCCACCGCATTCGCTGCAGCGGCTGAAAGCAGCTCCCGGATGCGTTACGAGGTCTATCCCAGCCACGATCGCCGGCTCCCTCTGCGGCGCAGTCCATGAGCCCCCGCCCACTCGTCGACGATCGGCGCCGAGAAGCGCACCAACGCGAAGCTGGACTACGGCGAACCACGCGAGACGTTCATCGATGCGACGGCGTCATCTCTCCGCGCCCCGTCCCCGACCACGGCCGCGTCGACGGCGCTCAACAAGGGACCGATTCGTCGGCTGCGCCTGCGCAGCTCGAGCACACCTCGACGACCCCGGCGAGGCGACCGTCCTGGACGTTCGCCCCGCCGGTGACGCATGCGCGGCGGGACACGTTCCACGGCGCGTTCAACGTTCCCGATCTCGGGCTCCCTCGTTCGCAACTCGCGCAGGGGTTCATTCTCGACCCGGAAGAGCGAATCTCGATCCACGCCGCCGACGACGCCGAGGCGAACCGCCCAAGGCGGCGCGCGGGCTGCGCGCCGTCGGGTTCCGCGAGCTTGCCGCTACGTCACCGGGGGCCGCATGACGGAGACGCACGTGCCCGTGGAGCTTCGACGAGCTCGAGCAGCTCCTCGAGCAAGGCGCCAGGTTGTAGTCCTCGACGTCCGGGAAAACGTCCGAGACGCGACGAGGCATACCTCCCGGGCTCCCTCCACATCCCATTCCGGCTGTTGCGTGGGCTTCGGGACGGAAGGCGTTAACACCGACAAGCCGGTCGTGACGATCTGCGAGTCAGGTATGCGGGCGAGCATCGCGGCTAGCGTCCCTACAGCGGCCGGCGTCGATGCCCGTCCGGTGCTGCACGGCGGCGTACACGACTGGCCGGGCGGGACGGTCTCGTTCAGGCGCTGCGGCCTGACGTGAGCCGCTCCCTGTCAACCGCGACTCCGTCATCGCCGGCGAGCGAGCCTGTTGGCAGTGTTCCTCGTCGCGCGTGACGAGCGTCAGCTCGATCTCCGTCTCGCTGACCGACATGTCGATCCCCTTCGCGGTGGTGCTCGACGGCGATGACGTTGCCGCGCTCCTCCGCGACGAGCGACAGCAGCTTGATCAGCTCGCCCGGGCGGTCGGGAGGCTGCGTGCGCATGACGAGGTAGCGGCCCGCGGCGGTCAGCCCGTGGCGCATGACCGGAGATCAGCAGCGTCGGGTCGATGTTGCCGCCGGAGAGCACGGCGATCGCCGGCCCGCGCCGCCGACCTTCCCGGCGAGCAGCGCCGCGACGCCGACCGCGCCCGCGCCCTCGACGACGAGCTTCGCGCGCTCGAGCAGCAGCACGATCGCCTCGCTGATCTCCTCGTCCGTGACCGCGACGATGTCGTCGAGCAGATCCGTCGAGGAGCGGCATCGTGCAGCTCGCCCGGATGCTTCGACCGCGATCCCGTCGGCGATCGTGTAGCCGTGCCGACGCCCGGCCTGCACGCCGACGATGTCGCACGTCCGGCCGCAGCGCGCGCAGCGCGATCGCGATGCCGAGCGGCGAGCCCGCCGCCGCCGATCGGGATCGAGCAGCGTGCTCGACGTCCGGCACCTGCTCGGCGAGCTCGAGCCCGATCGTCCCCTGGCCCGCGATCGACGAGCTCGGTCCTCGAAGGGATGGATGAACGTCGCCGCCGGTCTCCTCGACGTAGCGCGAGCGCGGCCGCCATCGCGTCCTCGAAGACGCGCGCCGCTCATCTCCGTCTCGCGCGCCGTAGCTGCGGCATCGCCTCGACCTTCGCCATCGGCGCGTCCTGCGGCACGAAGATCGTCGCGCGCGACGCCGAGCCTCGCGCGCCGCCCACGCGACGGCCTGCCCGTGGTTGCCGGCGCTGGCCGCGACGACGCCCGCCGCGCGCTCCGCCGCGGCGCAGCGTCGCGAGCTTGTTGACGGCGCCGCGGATCTTGAACGACGCCGGTGCGCTGGAGGTTCTCCGCCTTCAGGCGCACCTCGCGCCCGCAGCGGCGCGAGAACGTCTCCGAGCGGTAGATCGGCGTCACTCGCGCGATGCCCCGCGAGGCGCTGCCGCGCCTCCTCGATGTCAGCGAGCGTCGGTGCGATCCGTCGTCGCCAAGCTGGAACACCTTCTCCATGATCTCGCGCACCGCGGTCAGCGGATCGAGCTCGCGCCGCTGCACCTCGTCGAGCAGGCGCCGCAGCTCAGGATCGTCCGCCACCGCCTGCTCGAGATGCGCCTTCGCGCGGCGCGGATGCGACGGCGAAGACCTCGCCGGCGAGGTTCTTGCGCGCTGCGCTCCTCGAGCTGCGCCGTCCGACTCGAGGTACGCGCGATGCTCCTCGATCTTCTCCCACAGCTCCGGGACGTTCTCGCCGCGTGGTCGCCTCGGTGAGCACGATCGGCGGCCTCCAGGCGCGCTCGCGTGTCGAGCGACAGGATCGAGCGCACCTCGTTCAGCATCGTCTTCGCGGCCGGATGATCCATCTTGTTGATCGCGATCACGTCGGGGATCTCCATGATCCCCGCCTTCAGCGCCTGCACCGAGTCGCCCGAGCCCGGCATCAGCACGAGCACGACCGTGTCGGCGATCCCGATCACCTCGACCTCGCTCTGGCCCGCGCCGACCGGTCTCGAGGAAGACGAGTCCTTGCCGGCGGCGTCGAGCAGCGAGCAGCGCCTGCAGCGTCGCCTCGGCGAGGCCGCCGAGGTGGCCGCGCGTGCCCATCGAGCGGATGAAGACGCCGGGATCGAGGAAGTGGTCGGCGAGCCGGATGCGGTCGCCGAGCAGCGCGCCCTGCGTGAACGGGCTCGACGGGTCGACCGAGATCGACGCCGATCGTGCGTCCGCTGCTCGCGGATGTGCCCGATCAGCGTCGAGATCAGGCTCGACTTGCCGACGCCCGGCGGGCCGGTGACGCCGACCGCGTACGCGTCGGCCGGTCTCGGGATAGATGTCGCGGACGAGGTCGTACGCGAGCGGGTCGCCGTTCTCGACGAGCGAGATCGCCCGCGCGAGCGCGCCGCCGATCGCCCGTGCGCACGCCTTCCGCGAGCGACTCCGCGTCCAGTCCCGCCGCCCGTGCACTGCCTAGGCGGCCTGGCCTCGACGCTTCGCTGGACCTCTGCTCCGCGCCGCGAGCCAGCGCGTAGGCGACGAGGCGGCGCAGGCGAGCACGACGCCGACGCCGCCGAACACCCAGCGCGGCCCGTACGCGTCGGTGAGCGGCCTCTGCGATGACGAAGCCCGAGCCCGTACACGGCGTAGTTGACGCTCATGATCACCGTGAAGACGCGGCCGCGGATCGCGTCCGGCGCGCCCACGCTGCACGAGCAGCGAGTTGCAGACGACCGCCATGCCGTTGCCGATCCCGCGAGCACGAAGCAGGGCAGCGAGAACCACACGTTCGGCGCGACCGCCGCAGCTCCAATCCCGACTGCCAGCAGGAGGATGCTGACCGGCGTAGACGGTGCCGACCGAACGCCGCTCCACCCACGTGCCTGCCCGAAGCTCCCGACTGCGAGCCCGAGCCCGATGCAGCCGAAGATGCGAGCCCGTAGCCGAAGTCACCGGCATCAAACGTGTCCTTGGCAAGGAACACCTGCGCCGTCTGCGTCGAAGGCGACGGCTCCGAGGACGATCGTCCAGACGATCAGCACCGTCAGCAGAGGACGCGTCTGCGAGCACCCGCGCGAACCCGTCCTTGAGGTCGCGCAGGTGACCACGGCTCACGCCAGCGCACCTCTGCAGCTTGCTCTGCCGGAATGCGCATGCAGGAGCAGCGCGGAGACGAGAAACGATGCGCCGTTGAGCCAGTAGGCGAGGTCGGGGCCGGATGCAGCCACGAGCGCGCCGCCGATGACCGGCGCCACCGCCCAGCTGACGTTCTCGCTCGTCTGGATGAGCGAGTTCGCGCGCGCGAGCTCTTGCTCCTCGACGAGGTTCGGCGAAGCCTGCGTAGACCGCCGGCCGGAAGAAGCCCGTCGCCGAGGCCTGCAACCGCGGCGAGCGCGACGATCTGTCCGGCTCGTGCTGCGCAAACGGCAACGCGCAGAAGACCGCGGCACGGACGAGGTCGGAGACGATCATCAGGCCACTGGCGTGAAACCCGGTCGAGGCAGCCGGGCCGGAGAAGAGCCCGACGGCGACCGCCGGGCAGGAACTCGACGATCATCAATGCGCTCACCCACGAGCCCGAATTGGTGCGGTCCTTGATGTCGACGACGAGTGCGACGGTCGCCAGCAGCGTCCCGAGACTCGATCCGAGCGTCGCCAGGAACAGCAGACGGAAGCCGGGCGCAGTGCCGAGGAGGCTCAGCTGGCGGCAGGAAGCCGGTCACCGCGGCGGAGGTCTGTCAGGAAGCCGCTTGCGGCCGTCCCCACGCCGGGCGCAGAGCTTCCGCGAGGAACGCCATGGTCCTCCGCCGTGCCGACAGTCATCGCGGATCGCGCTCGGCGCGCCGAACCCGGCGAGCGGACGCACGATCACACCTTCGCGCAGCAACGCCTCGAACCAGGGCTGCGCGTCCTCGCCCAGGTCGACGAGACACGAAGTTGCCGACGGCCGGCGCGGTCACCTTGTAACCCGCTTCGCCACGAGGATCCGTTCGAGCTCCGCACGGCCTTCGGCATTCGCCTGCCGCCTGCGCTCGAGCTCGCCGGGCGAATCCAGGCTGGCGAGCGCCGCGTCCTGCGCCGGCGTCGTCAGGTCGAAGGCTCGCCGCGTCTTGCCGAGCGCGAGCACGAGCTCGGCCGGGCCGACGCCGTAGCCGACCCGCAGCGCCGGCGAGGCCGTAGATCTTCGAGAACGTGCGCAGCACGATCACCTGGCGGCCGCGCTTGAAGTACTCCTCGATGCCGTCCGCGTAGTCGGGCTCGTCGATGTACTCGAAGTACGCCTGGTCGAGCACGATCGAGGACGTGCGTCCGGGCACGCGCTCGAAGTACGCGTCGAGCTCGGCGCGCGTGTTCATCGTGCCCGTCGGGTTGTTCGGGTGGCAGACGTAGACGAGCTTCGTCCGCGCGGTCGATCGGCGCCGAGCAGCGCGTCCAGGTCGTAGCGGTCGTCGCGGAGCGGCACCGTGACGCGGCTCCGCGCCCAGCTTGCGCGCGTAGATCGACGTAGCTCGGGAACGACGGCCAGCCGCAGACGATCTCGTCGCCCGGATCGAGCACGGCCTGGCTGCAGATCCCGTCGATGCAGACCGTCGGCCCCGGAGCCGATCGCGACCTCCTCGAAGCGAACGCCGTGCCGTTCGGCGAGCGCGGCGCGCAGGCGGTACGCGCCGCCGTCCGGGTAGCGGTTCAAGCTCGCCGGCGCAGCGCTGCCGATCGCCTCGAGCGCCTGCGGGAACGGGCCGAACGGCCCTTCGTTCGAGGCGAGCTTGACGACGCGCTCGAGCCCGAGCTCGCGCTGCACCTCCTCGACCGGCTTGCCCGGCTCGTACGGGACGATCCCGCGAGCGCGGGCCGTGAGAAGCCGGCGGGTACGTCCCCACTACGAGCTCGGCGTCGCCTGGTCCGGACTTCTTGCGCCAGAACCAGAGCGCGCCTGCCGCCGCCGCGAGCATCGAGGCGCATCGCTCCCTTGTTCAACCCGGCGTGCTCACCCGTTCCCGGCACTGCCGCGCGGGCCTTGCCGCTTCCCGGAACTTCTTCGCGACCTTCCAGACGCCCCAGCCGAGCACTGGCGTTCCGTCGATTGATGATCCCCATCTGGTCTCCTTTTCGCCGCAGCGAGCCTACCAAGCACCCTTTCCCGATCCGGGACCGGGCGCACGCATGAGGAAAGACGCTGGGCTACTTCTTCTTGCCCCGTGCCGGCGCCGGGGATGCTCGCACGATCGGGCCCGGCAACCTGCAGACGCTCTCGGCTCGAGCTTCGCCGTCTGGTGCGCACGAGGCGCCGCCGGCATGGGCGGGCTCCGGCTCGGCTGCGTGCGCGACCGCTGCCGTGCGTAGCGCGCTCGCGTCCCGCGCCAGTGCCGTCTTGGTGCTTGGTCGTGGACTTGGCTTCTCGGCTTTCGCGTGCGCCGCCTTGGCCGTGGCTCCTGCGTGTCCACGGTCGTCGGCGCGCGGGCGTGACGCGTGACGTGGCTCCGCGAGCGAGAGCGGGCATTCGCGCGCGGCCGCGATCTCGCCGGCGCAGTTGCGGCCGGCTGCCGCTCGACTGCCACGGCGTGGTGCACGCCTTCGTAACTCGCGCCGCCGATCGCCAGGCCGGCGGTGACCGCGGCCGCTGCCTTGAGCGCGAGACCTGGTTCCCACCGCGGCGCCCCTGCCGCCGCCGAACAGCGACGTCAGCGAGCTCGGCACGCGGCGCGAGCGCCAGCGTCTTCAAGGCGCCACGCTGCGCGCGCTGCCGGCGGGCGAAGCCGGCGCATTCCGGCACACTCGCGCAGGTGCGCGCGCAGCTGGCCGCGCTCTCGCCGCGGAAGCCGTCCGTCGAGCTGGCGTGAGATCGCGGAACTCGGCCTCGCCGCAGGTGAGCGACTCCTCGAGCTGTCTCGCGCAGCGCGCGCCGGGCGCGGAAGATCAGCGTCTCGACCGCGCTCGCGTCGAGACCTCGAGGATCTCGGCGATCTCGGCGTAGCGAGCGGCCCTCGAGCTCGCGCATGACCAGGGCGGCCCGCTGGTTGAAGGCGAGGTGACCGAGTGCGCACGCCGGATGTCCTCGCGCGCTCGAAGTCGTCGTCGTCGACGACCGTGTCCGCGATGTCGTCCTCGAACGACGACCTCGGACGGACGCCGCTGCCGCCTGACGGAACCGCTGCCGGCAGACGTTGTGCGCGATCGCGATCAACCAGTTCTGCGGCTTCTCCGGGCGACTGCCCTTCTCGACATAGGCGCGGTAGGCGTTGAGGAAGGTCGTCTGGGTGACGTCCTCGGCGTCGGTCGGGTTGCGCATGACGGCGAGCGCGTATCGGTACACGTCGCCGACGTGCCGCTTATAGAGCCGCTCAAAGCCCCGGTCCGAGCGAGGCCTCTGCGCCAGCAGGGGCGTCATGACCTAGTAGATACCCGTTCTGACGGAATCTTGCGCCCCCCGTCGGAACAAAACGGCTTAAGGCAGGGGCAGCGGGGGCGGCGGGAGGCGGAACTGGGAGACTGTCGGGACGTCGATCGGAGGCGGTAGGCAGGCTCGGAGTGCTGCACCGGCAGCGCCGCCGTTGGCGCCTCCACGACCTGCTGAACCGTGCTCGTCAGGCCGGAGACCGGTGCCGTGACCTGGGAGACTCGGCCGGACTGGTTGCCGAGGCCTGGTGGTCGAGGCGGCGCAGCCGCGCTGCCCGGTCCGGATCGACTGCAGCACGTCGCCTGCGCGCCTGTCGCGCGCGCTCGCGGGCGAGCCCTTGCTCGCCGCGCCGTCACCAGCCCGAACGCCGCAGTTCCGCACCGCTGGGCCGTCAGCCCGTCCTCGGCACCCTGCGCTCGACGGTGCGAGACCAAGGCCCGGTGCCGCGGCTGTCGCAGCAGCGGGGCGACTGCGCGGTCTCCGCCGACGCCCGTCCCGAAGCGCGCGGCGACGATCGCCACGGCAGCCTTCACCAGCAAGCCGGTGCCGGCGGCTGCCCCACGCTCGGCGATGACGCCGCCCTCGAAGAGAGAGCGGCTCAGCAGAGGTCGGGCAGCGGCACCGCTGCAAGGGAACGGAGCGACGACGCCCTGAGGCGCAGCGACTTCCGGCCGCGGAAGATCAGCGTCTCGACGGCGCGATACGGACACTCCGATCGTGTCGGCGATCTCCGCGTAGCGACCGTCCCTCGAGCTCACGCATGACGAGCGCCGCACGCTGGTTGAACGGCAAGCGCCCGAGCGCGCGCAGAACGCCGGCGACATCGGGTCGATCAGCCTCGGGAACCGCGAGTTGCTCGACGTGGTCCTCGAGCGGAACTTCCTTCACACGGCGGCTTGCGCGTGCGTATCTCGTTCGCGCGACGTTGTGCGCAGATCTTGATCAGCCAGTTCTGCGGCTTCTCGATCTCGATTCCCCGCTGATACGCGCGGTAGGCGTTGAGGAACGTCGTCTCGTGGTGACGTCTTCGGCGTCGGCCGGATTACGGAGCAGCGCGAGCGCGTAGTGATAGACGTCCTTGGACGTAGCGCCGATACAGGGTCTCGAAGGCCTGATCTCGGGCTGGACCGAAAGCTCAGGAACAGCCGATGCCATTACGTCTCTGTGAACGAACATGCCCGCGTTGCGGATACGCGTGAACTTCTTACTTTGAAAGCAGTAAAAACCTAGGCCGGAGCTTTGGCGCGCTTGCGGTTCGGGACGTGAATCGCCCGCCCGAGGCGCAACGAGCCCGGCTTCCTTGATCGCCTCCGACAGCGTCGGATGCGCGGCCATCCCGTCCGCCACCGTCTCGACGGTCGCCTCCGGCGTCGATCGCCACCACGCCCGCTTCGATCAGGTCGGTCACGTGCGGGCCGACCATGACGAGGCCGAGCAGCTCGCCGTAGCGGGTCTCGTGGATCGACTTGACCCAGCCGGCGGTCTCGTTCTGCATCACCGCGCGCGCGTTCGCGACCCACGGGAACATGCCCGTCGCGACGTCGTCGCCGTACTGCTCCGCGCGCCTCGGCCTCGGTCAGGCCGACGCCGGCGATCTCCGGGTCGGTGTAGATCGGCCGCGGCACGGCGCGGTTGTCGACGACGGCGTCGTGCCCGCATCGCGTTCTCCGCCGCGACCTCGCCCTCGCGGAACGCGGTGTGCGCGAGCTGCCAGTAGCCGGCGCAGTCGCCGACGGCGTAGATGTGCTCGACGGTCGTGCGGCGGTGCTCGTCGGCGGCGATGCCCTTGCGCTTGTCGAACTCGACGCCGATCGCTTCGAGGCCGAGGTCCTCGACGGTCGGGCCGCGGCCGACGGAGACGAGCATCAGGTCGGCCTCGACCGTCTCGCCGTCGCCGAAGTGCACGGTCAGCTGCCGTCGCCGTCGTCCTCGACCTTCGTGCACTGCTTCTCGAGGTGAAGCGTGATGCCGCGCTTGCCGAACTGCTTCGCGAGCTCCTTCGACGCGTCCGCGTCCTCCTGCGGGATCAGCGTCGGCAGCATCTCGATGATCGTCACCTCGCTGCCGAAGCGGCTGGAAGATCGATGCGAACTCGCAGCCGATGATGCCGCCGCCGAGGACGACGAGCCGCTTCGGGACCTCCGTCTGCGCGAGCAGGCCCTCGGAGTCGACGCAGCGCTGGCGAGTCGAGGCCCGTCGATCGGCGGGCGCAGAGCGGGAACGAGCCGGTCGCGATGACCGCGTGCTTGAAGGTGACGTCCTCCCCGCCCTCGACGGCGATCGTGTGCGCGTCCTTGAACGTGCCGGTGCCCTTGACCCACTCGACGCCGTTCGCCTTGAAGAGCGTCGCGACGCCGCTGACGTCATCTGCTTGACGACGCCGTGCCTTCCACTCGTTGGCGGTTGCCGAATTCGAGCGTCGAAGCCGCCGAGCCTCGACGCCGAGCTTGTCGAAGCGTCTGCTCGGCCTCCTTCAGCGCGAAGGCGGTCTGCACCCAGGCCTTCGTCGGGATGCAGCCGATGCGGAGGCACGTGCCGCCGAGCTCGGGCTCGCGCTCGATGCAGGCGACCTTGGCGCCCGAGCTGCGCGGCGCGAATCGCGGCGGTGTAACCGCCGGGCCGCCTCCGAGGACGGCGACGTCGACTTCCATCAGCTCGGCGATCGTACAGGGCAACGACTTCCCGAAAGAGGCCTCGACTGGTCGAGGAAGTCGACATTGTCGGAGACGGAATCCACCGCGCCGGCCTGGTGATCGATTGCGCGAAGGCTGCGGTCCGCAATCGCGTTGCGCAGCGCGTCGACGAAGCGATCGGCGAAGAGCACTCTGAAGGGACGTCCCCAGAACGGGCGGACGGTCGGATCGACGCGCTCCGTCACCTCGAGTTCATTGTGCCGACGCGCAACGGCCTCGTAGGCGTCCACGAGCGCGTCTTCGCGCGCGTGCCACGTCGTCAGCGGCGAGCGCACGAGCAAGCGCCGCGGATTCGGGCCGGTGTAATCTGGCGTAAGCCGTCCCGAGCCACTTCCAATAGGGCGGATAGCACTGCTCCTGCAGAAGCGACAGTCGCATGAGATCGCGACCAGCGACGCCGCGATCACCCGAGAGCCGAGCTCATCGCCAACCGGACCCCGTTCGTCCTAGGAAATGCTCGAGCTGTGCAATACGTCGCCAGTGACCCGCCATCGCGAGTAACCAGACGTCGTGCGGGTACCAAGCCAGGAGCTCGCGTACGCGGGTGAGGTCGCCTGATCGGGTCGATGAACACCTCGCCTGCAGTCGACTCGAGGAGACGCTGACTGGGCGTCGCAAGCCAGTCGGTCATCGTGAACCCTTCCAGCGGATCCACGCCGAGCTCCGCGCGGAGGTAATCGGCTAAGACACATCGTCTCGACGCCGGTGATTGATCGAGCCGGTCTCGAGCTCGGCAAGCGACAACAGTTCCTTCTTCGTCTGTGGGCCCGAAGTTCGTCGGAAAGTCCCGCGACACTGTGCGGAAGCATGTTCGCCATCGTTCGCGCGATCTCGTCGGCGTCGCGGAGATCACGCAGGAATAGCTGTACTCGCGGTCCCCACTGATGGTCTCTGACCGCTCGTCGTCGAAGCCCAGGACTTCAGAGCCATGCCCGATCAAGGCCGCGAGCATGTTCGGACCTCGGAAACTCCTCTCGAGAATCGGCCGCACCGCCTCGAAGTAGAAACGGCGGGACAGCTCGAGACCCCTGCACGCTACAAGTCGGCCTTCATGGTGACCGTTCCGTCCTTCTCCTCGACGGCAGCTGGAAGCCGTAGTGCTCGTAGAGCTTCGTCATGCCCTGCTCTCGGCGCTGAGGCTGATCGCCTTGTGGCCCTCCTGGCGAGCGCGGTCGAGGAGGGCCGTCATCAGCTGGCCGCCGAGGCCCGCCGCCGCGGCGGCTCGGGACGACGGCGATCGTCAGCTCCGGTGTCTCCTCGTCGACGAAGCCGAAGCCGGGCGCGCTGGCGGGAAGAGCCGGTACCAGGCGGCGCCGATCGGGCCGGCCTCCCAGGCCACCAGGCCGGCGTCGCCCGGCCGGCCCCAGTTGTTGACGTACCTGGCGACCGGAAGGTCGGGATCCGCGTTCAGCCGCCAGTGGTAGGCGTGGCTTCAGCATGTCGCGGAGGAAACGGACGTCCTGTGGCCCGGCCTGGCGGATCACAACGCTGAGTTTAAGCCGCGGTCACTCGAACGAGTGATTCTTCGCAAACCATGCAAGAACGGTCCTACCTGCGGCATCTTCAAGGTTATGAAACTGACGATGATCGGCGGACCGAGTTTGGGGCCGGGCCTGCGGCCCGCCTGCTCCGGCGCCGTGCGTTGCGACCAGGTCCAGGCCGCGTACGCCCTTCCTGCGCCGCTTGTCCAGCGTCCCTCCGCTCATCTAGGCCAAGCCGCCAATCCACGTCGCCGCGCGCAGCCCGCATGAGCGCGCCGCTACCGGGAAACCTGCCTGCATTTCGTCAGCGTAGGCCGCTGCGAGCTCAGCCTGGGGAAAGCTCTTCGGCAAACTGGAGGCGGTTGCCGTCCAGGATCGAACACGTCGAGAAGACGCATCTCGCCGTGCAGCTCGAAGACGACGCCGACCTCCACCCCTTCCTTGCGCAACTCTTCGGCCACGCCTTTGACGTCCGTGCACGTCGACGTGGGCGACGCCCGAGTCTCTTGCGGCTCGCCCCTCGGCGAGCCCGATCTCCATTCCGTCGCGCTCGAGCTTCACCCAGGTCCCGTCCGGAGTCGACGTAGGTCTCCGTGAAACCCAGCTTGCCCCTTGTAGAACGCGCGGCCCGCGTCCAGATCCCTGACCTGATACCAGACCGGGGCCACTACAGCGCGAGCCCGGGCTCTTCCAGGAACGCTTTCAGATCGCGCAGGAACTCGGCGCCCGTAGCTCCAGCAATACGTAACTGAACGAAGTAATAAC
>ERZ1370068.2317-contig-1473_pt1 | contig 21447 bp, 38 predicted proteins | sample MGYA00561227_ERZ1370068 | MGnify/ENA primary metagenome ERZ1370068 (study PRJEB38410, sample SAMEA6850437) | metagenome | study: Metagenomic assessment of the ecological functions of the soil: analysis of the soil microbiota associated with the... | reverse complement strand
AAACTCTCTCTCTCTCCCGGATACTGATCTGCTGCAAGCCATCACGCGATTGTTGGCGGGCGGGCGTTGTTGGGGTGCGGTCCCCTCCCGCGCGGCGGCGCGTGGCATCCTGGGCAGGCAAGCAGACTCACTGAAAATATCATCACACGCCATCGGCGCGGAACTTCCTGGCCGTCGCCTTGCTGAGTTACTTTCACCCAGTATCATTACAAAGCTCCCGGGATCCGATCGCGGTCGTTCCCATCGGCCAGGGGGCACATCGCCCGTCTGGGCAAGTTCATACCAGGCCTGCCGCAACTATCCCGCTCATCGTTGGGCTTATTCTCGCGCCGCTTTGCGTGCGGCCTCGTTCTACGTCTTTCTGTGGCGCACGAAGTGGGCTATGAGTTACGCGCAACTGGAACCAATCCCAGCGCGGCTGAGTATGGCGGCATTTCAGTGCGCAAACAGATTGTCAATTGCGATGACGATTTCCGGCGCGCTCGCCGGCATGGTTGGCATCAACGAGGTGCTCGGTTATCGCTATCGTTACTACGATGGATTTTCTGATAACTACGGTTTCACCGGCATCGCCGTGGCACTGCTCTCGGTCGTAACCATCCGGTTGGCGTCATCATCTCGGCGCTGTTGTTTGCAATGCTGCAGCGCGGCGGCATCCCGGTCGACGCCTTCACGACCCACGTAACCAAAGACATCGTTCAGGTGTTACAGGGCACCATCATCCTGTTTGTGAGCGGCGGAGGCTTTCTTCCGCGGGCCATTTGCCCAGTGGGGTTTGTTGGCGCGCTCGAAAGGTTTAAGTCTCCAAAGTTGAGCTCAGAAGATAACGAATGGCTGAAATCTTCAACGCAGCGCTTATCTGGTCGACCATGCGGCTGTCCACCCATTGATCCCGGCGGCGCTCGGCGGTCTGTATTCCGAACGCGCGGGCGTCATCAATATTGCCCTCGAGGGCATGATGCTGGCCGGAGCTTTCACGGCCGCAGCGGTAACGCTATGCCGTCGGCAGTCCTTACGTGGGATTGCTCGCTGGCATGTTGGCGGGCATGCTCATCGCCGCGAATCCACGCGCTGGCCTGCATCCGCTATCAAGCCGACCAGGTTGTTACCGGCACCGCCATCAACATTCTGATGCTCGGCATGCCCGCCTTCCTGAGCGGCGCCTTCTTTCCTGTCGTCGGGTTCCACGCCGCAGATTCCCAAAGAGCACTCTGATACCGTGGACGCCGATTTTCATTGCTATCCTGCATGGTTCCGATCAGCTGGTATGTGCTTTACAAAACTCCGTTCGGGCTGCGGTTGCGGTCGGTCGGTGAAAATCCGGAGGCCGCGGATGCCGCCGGCGTCCCCGTTCGCGCGCATGAGGTATGCGGGTGTTTTGTTGTCGAGGCATGTCTGGCCGGAATTGGCGGCGCTTACCTTTCAATCGGGCAGTCGTCGTTGTTTACCAGGAATATGACGTCCGGGCGCGGCTTCATTGCGTCTGGCGGCGCTGATCTTCGGCAAGTGGCGTCCGGTGCAGACGTTGCTCGGCGTGCCTCTTGTTTGGCGTGTACTGGAGGCCGTCTCTATCCAGATGCAAGGGTCGTAAAGCTCCCGGGCTTCCTCGCGATGGTTTTGCGGCAGACGCCCGGCGATGACATCCCGGTCCAGTTCATTCAAATGGTTCCCTACGTACTGACGATTGTTGGTGCTGGCGGGTTTCATTGGCTCAGTCGCGTCCGCCGCGCGCTCTGGGCATCCCCTACCAGAAGGAACGATAATAGTTTCGAGTTTCAAGTTTCAGGTTTCTCTCGGCCATTCACTGAGAACTCGGACCTCAGAACTTGAAACTTGAAACCAGAAACTTGAAACTGATTTTGGAGCCATGGTTGAAGGAACGGCAAAAACGCGATCTCTATTCGCGCGCTGAAAACGCAGCGCGCTACGATCCACGAGCGCACGCCTGAAGCAGCGAAGCTCGCACTGGTACTTGGCAGCGGACTGGGCGGTTTCGCGGAAGACTTCGAAGACTCCGTCACCATACCCTATCGAGAAATACCCGGCTTCGTCTCTTCAACTGCCCAGGGACATGTCGGCAGTCTGGTAGGTCGGGAAAGATTGACAGGCGTGCCGGTGCTGGCCATGCAGGGCCGGGTACACTACTACGAAGGCTACTCGCTCGAGGAAGTCACTTTCCCCATCCGAACTTTCAAGCTGCTCGGGCGTTAACACGCTGGTGCTCACGAACGCAGCGGGCGGAATTGACGCGCAACTCAGCCAGGGCGCCTTGATGGTTATCAGCGATCATTTGAATCTGATGGGAGTCAATCCGCTGCGTGGCCCAAACGATGAACGGTTCGGGCCGCGCTTTCCTGACCAGTCAGAGGTTTATGCGCGCGAGTTGCAGGAGCTGGTGATTGAAGAAGTCAAAGAGCCTGGGAATTACAGTGCGCCGCGGTATCTATGCGGCCCTGGCTGGTCCCAGCTACTGAAACGCCGGCGGAGATTCACATGCTGCGCGCTTTTGGCGCCGATGCCGTTGGCATGAGTACTGTCCCCGAAGCCACCGTCGCTGCGTCACATGGGGATGAAAGTCCTGGGCATCTCATGCATTACAAACATGGCCGCCGGCATCAGCGAGAACTCCGATTAACCATGACGAGGTAATGGAGACGGGCCAGCGCGTGAGAGAAACGTTTACGAAGCTGCTGCGCCGCGTTATCGCCAAAGCGCCGACGAACTAGCGCGGTTCATGAGACAATGGCGTACGCGCTGGCCAGCTGAAAATTGCTGAGAAGCGTTTCGACGGCGGACCTGTCCGCCGTTATTTGCCTTTGCCGGAACCGGCACAGCGGCTAACCGTCTGAAATCGGACCGTTTGACAAAACGAACGGTTCTGATAAAACGAAGTCGTCAGATAAGCGAAGTGTTTGGAGAAGCGAGAGTTTTGTTGTGAGTCTAATTATTGGTATTTCCGGCGGCACCTGGCTCGGGAAGACCACCGTCGCAAACCGCATACTGAGACGGTTGAAGCCAGCGAAGTCGTTTCTCATTCAGCAGGATTCCTATTACCGCAACCTCAAGGACCTGCCACTTGACGGGCGCCAGCTCGCGAACTTCGATCACCCCGACGCAATCGACAACGATCTGCTGGTTAACCACATTCGCCGGCTCAAAGTCAGGCGAGCCGATAGAACTGCCAATCTACGACTTCAAAACGCACACGCGCTTGAATGAAACGCGCGCCGTCGAAGCCAAGCCTGATAGTTATCGTCGAAGGCATCTTGATCTTTGTCGACCCGCGACTGCTCGAGCAGTTGGACATCAAAGTCTTTGTCGACTACCCTGACGACATTCGCTTCATTCGACGCCTGCGCCGCGACACTTGCCGAACGCGCGCGCACAGTCGAGTCAGTCATCGAACAATACCCGGCAACAGTGCGGCCCATGCACATGCAATTTATCGAGCCCTCGAAACGTTACGCCGATGTCATCATTCCCGAAGGCGGTCATAATCTGGTGAGCATAGATCTGATAAGCGGCAAGATTCGCGAGCGATTGGCGGAGGCTCTAATCTCGGTTGAGGTCAATCGTGAGCGAAGAAAGTTTGCAGCAACTAATTGAAACGGCGAAGGATGGCGCGGCTGCAGTCGGTCGCGCCGTTCTCAGGCTTCCTGGTTGGGGCCGCGGTGAAGACGGCGTGAGGGCAAGGTCTACACCGGTTGTAACGTTGAAAGTGCAAGTTACGGACTGACTGTTTGCGCCGAGCGCGTCGCCATCTGGAAAGCGTTGTCGGAAGGTGAGCGACAGTTTACCGAACTTGCGATTGTCGCCGATACCGGAACCCTGACGCCGCCGTGCGGCACTTGTCGACAAATCATTTTGGGAGTTTGCGAAGAACGCAACCATCGTTCTGGGAAACCTCGATGGTGAAAGTCAGATCGTTTCGATCCGGCGAACTCTTACCGCGCGCGTTTGACGCCCGCTTCCTGAGCGGCGCCGCGAAAGGGGCGGGCAAGGAATCAACGTAACGCTCCAATACGTTCTTTCGGCATTCTTTCCTCTGTGCTACCTCCGTGTCCTCTGTGCCTTTGTGGTGAGTGACCGAATAACAACCATTCACCACTGAGGCACAGAGCGCAGAGGTGGCACAGCGAAGTCCTCGAATCAGGAAACGAATCAGACTCCAACTAAAACTTGTGCCATCTTGCTTATGCCAAAGAGACTATTCATCGTCATTGTGTTCCTTGCTGCCATCGTCGTCTCTGGTCCTGCCAACGGTGGCGCAACGCAATAGGGGCGGCGCATGACGCGTGTGGATCTGCTCGTGCTCGGCGGCACGCTCGTCACCATGGACAAGGAGCGCCGCGTCATTTCTGACGGTGGTGTTGCAGTGGCGGACGGACGCATCGTCGCAGTGGGCCCGACCACTGACATCGTGCGCATGTACACCGCGCCGGAACGCGTCGACGCCGGCGGCAAGCTGATCATTCCAGGGCTCATCAATGGCCACACTCACGTGCCGATGACGCTGTTTCGCGGATTGGCCGACGACCTCGACCTGCAGGACTGGCTCACCAAATACATCTTCCCGGCCGAAGCCAAAAACGTTTCCGAGGAATTCGTGCGCGCCGGCACTCGCCTGGGGTTGGCCGGAGATGATTCGCGGCGGGACGACCACCTACTGCGATATGTATTACTTTGAGGACGCGATCGCTGATGAAACCGCGAAAGCGGGGATGCGCGCAGTCCTCGGAGAAACGGTTATTGACTTTCCGGTTGCCGATAACAAGAACGAATGCGGAGGCGATGGCGTACGTCGAGAAGTTTGTGCAGAAGTGGAAAGGCCACGAGCTGATCGTGCCCGCGATTGCTCCGCACGCGCCTTACACCGTTTCCGAAGAACATCTGAAGGCGGCGCGTGCGTTTTCAGATCGTAACTGGCGCGCCCATAGTGACGCACATTTCGAAACGAAGAGGGAAGTGGATGACAGCCTGAAGGCGAAGGGCGCTAGTCCGGTCGACTACCTCGCGCGCATCGGATTTCTTAGTGATCGCGTGATCGCCGCGCACATGGTTTGGCCCAGCCCGGGCGAGATTCAGATTCTAAAGCGGATTGGAGTGGGCGTGGTCCACAATCCGCAGTCAAACATGAAACTGGCCGCGGGCGTTGCGCCCGCACCGCAGATGATGGCGGCCGGCCTGAAGGTCGGTCTGGGCACTGACGGCGCCGCTTCGAATAACGATCTGAGCATGTGGGAAGAGATGGACACCGCCGCGAAGCTTCACAAAGTGATCAGTGGGGATCCCAAGGTCATGTCTGCGCAGGAGGCGTTTGAGTTGGCGACCATACGCGGTGCCGCGGCGCTCCACCTCGAAAAAGAGATCGGCTCCATTGAAACCGGCAAGCGCGCCGACCTGGTCATCGTCGACCGCGACGCCCTGAATCAGATCCCGCTCTACAATGTCTATTCCGACCTGGTTTACGCTACCAAAGCCTCTGACGTAGCCACGGTGATCATCAACGGCCGAATCGTCATGCGCGATCGGCGGCTGCTGACACTGGACGAAGCGGCGATCAAAGCGGCAGCGCGCGTTTTTCGCGAAAGATAGTAAAAGTCTCGGCAACCCCGCAAACCTGCAATAGCCCGCCGTCCAGCGCCAAATCATCGCGCCACTGTAGAGAAGTAAAACAGACCGGCCATGGCAAGGAATTTCGAACCGCGTCACGATCCGCAACCAGAATAGAATGGAAGTTGCGATCAAAACCAGACTCGACCACTTGCCTCCGCTGCGATAACAAACCATAATAGGGCGTCAAAATGAGGGTAGCCCTTAGCGAGCATTAGGCTCGCTTTTGCATTTATTAGGAGTGAAGTGTAGTGACGCGAATTAAAGCAGCCGGATCGTTTCGGCAGTTGGTACCAGTTCTCCCAGTTTTAGCTGTTCTAATATCAATATCTGTTCTTGTCCGAGCCCAGTCTCCAGTAGATCCAGCCAAGCCCGCAACAGATCCGACCGTATCTACGACAGATTCAGCGACGGCGCCGGCAAATCCGGTGAAGTCGCCGGCTGAGTCAACCCAACCGAAGGCTAGTCCGCCAAACGGGTCCACCGATCCAACGAAATCCGCAGGAGATCCCGCTAAGTCAGCGGAAGCTTTGCAGACCCGCATTGGACGGGCGCGAGCGTTGATTGCTGCGCATCGTTTGGACACGGCGGCCAGCGAACTCGAATCAGTCAGGGCGGCAACGCGCGACTCTATGGTTCGCAACATCACCTCGATCATGTTGATGAGCGTTTACCTTGAGGATGGAAACTACGGCCGGGCCGAAGCGTTGCTCGAAGAGAATTACCAACGGCGAACCGCCCAAAAAGATGAATCGCTGGGAACTTACTTCGCCCTGGCCGGCCAAGCGGTTAACGGTGCCCGCGCGCACCTGACGCGTTACCGGAATTTTGGCGTGAATACCGCCGACGCGAGCCTGCCTGCCGAAGCGGCCAGCGATCTAAATCGCCTGCGGTCGTTGGTCGAGCGGATGATTGCCCAGGCAAAAGAAATCTCAAAGGATCGCCACGCTTACGATTCGCTGTCATTACTTGAAGACGTGCTTGGTATTCGTTTGTCCCTGGCCAGAGACAGCGACGATCAAGCGAGATGGGAAACCGAGTATGCGAGTGCGCGCGAGTCGTTGGCTTCCTCGCAGACGCAGATCGCTTCGCTGGGTGGCATTCCGCCGTTACGTCCCGGCCAGACGCCGGTGACTAAAGTCAACGGCCCTTCGCCGTATTCAACGAAGAAGGTTGGAGAGTCACCACTCGACATCAAGGCGCCGGAAAAGAAAGACGAGTCGGCTGCGCGCCAGCCTGCCGCCGATGGCACCGCAACCGCGCCGGCCGCAGCCAAAGTAGAAGACTCCAAGTCGGCGGCTCCGGGAAACAGATCTGCTCAACTTCCGGTCACCGACGTCGGTTCACTGAACGAGGCGGCGACCAGGAAAGTCGTCCCGAACTATCCGCCGCTGGCCAAGCAGAGTGGCGCCGCCGGGCTGGTCAGGGTTTATGTGATTGTCGACGAGGCCGGAAAGGTGGTCACCATTTCGCGTTCTGAAGGGCCAATCCTGTTACGCCAGGCAGCGGAAGACGCGGCACGACAGTGGTCGTTCCAAGCTACGTCGACCAACGGCCAACCCCTGCGTCTGAAAGGCTACATCGACTTTACCTTCTCGCTCTGAGTCCCACTTCGTTAGCAGTTAGCAACCAACCGGTCCTCCGCTTCCGAGCGGCGTTATCAATGTTGACTTAAAAGTAAGGATTAGTTAAACTGCCTCCATCTACGCGAGTTAGCGAGACTTTATGAAGATTTCGGCACAGGAAGAATATGGCTTGCGGTGTTTGCTCCAACTCGCTCGAGCGGACTCCTGGGCGAGTCGCTGACGCTGGCGCAGATTGCGCGGCGGGAAGGAATTTCCGTAGCCAACGCCGGGAAGCTGATGTGGATTTTGAACAAGGCGGGTTTGTGCAGTCGCAGCGGGGCACCAAGGGGGGCTATCGACTTTCCCGGCCGGCGTCGGTCATCCATCTCAACGAGGTGATAAGCGTCCTGACGACGAGAGTGTCGAGACACACTGCAAGAGCTACTCGGGCGTGCTGGACTCCTGCGTGCACACGGGCGACTGCGGGATTCGACCGGTGATCGTGGAACTGCATCAGATTGTCGACAAGGCGCTGGGCGAGATTACGTTGTCGCAGTTGCTGGGAACAGAAAAGACCGTCGATGCGGTGCTGCACAAGATTCAGAGCACCAGGCAAATGGAGCGATTAGAGCAAAACCGCGCACAGGTGTGATGCGTTGGCAGAACAGTTTCGGGTTGATAACAAATGAGCACAGCAGAACTTTTAGGTAAACAGGAATACAAATACGGTTTCGTTACCGACATCGAGTCGGACGTTATTCCGCGTGGACTGTCGGAAGATACTATTCGCTTGATCGTCAAGATCAAGAATGAGCCTGACTGGATGTTGGACTTTCGCCTGAAGGCCTACCGTCATTGGCTGACCATGACCGAGCCGAAGCATTGGCCAAACATTTCGTACCCTGAGATCAATTATCAGGACGTGATCTATTACAGCGCGCCGAAGCAAAAGGCGACCAAGGCCAGCCTCGACGAAGTGGATCCTGAACTGCTGCGCACGTTTGAAAAGCTTGGCATTCCGTTGACTGAACAAAAGCAACTCGCCGGCGTCGCGGTTGACGCTGTCTTCGATTCAGTCTCTGTCGCCACTACCTACAAGGAAAAACTCAAGAAGCACGGCGTAATCTTTTGTTCGTTTACGGAAGCAATTCGCGAGTATCCGGAACTCGTAAAGAAGTATCTGGGCTCGGTAGTGCCGACCAACGACAACTTCTTCGCAGCGCTTAATAGCGCGGTGTTTTCAGACGGAAGTTTCTGCTTCATCCCGAAGGGCGTGCGCTGCCCGATGGAGCTTTCCACTTATTTTCGCATTAATAATTCTGAGTCAGGCCAATTTGAGCGGACGCTAATCGTTGCCGAAGAAGGCGCATACGTTTCTTATCTTGAAGGTTGCACGGCGCCGAAGTTTGATAAGAACCAATTGCATGCCGCGGTGGTCGAGCTGGTGGCGCTGGACGATGCGCAGATCAAATACTCCACCGTTCAGAACTGGTATGCCGGGGATGAAGAAGGCGTCGGCGGCATCTACAATTTTGTTACCAAGCGCGGCAAATGTGCCGGCCGCAATTCCAAAATTTCATGGACGCAGGTCGAGACCGGTTCGGCAATCACCTGGAAGTATCCCTCCTGCATTCTGCAGGGCGACAACTCGATAGGCGAGTTTTATTCGGTCGCGTTAACCAATCACGCGCAACAGGCCGACACTGGAACCAAGATGATCCATCTGGGCAAGAACACTCGCTCAACGATCATCTCGAAGGGAATAGCGGCGGGCAAATCGAATAACAGCTATCGCGGCCTGGTGAAGGTGATGCCGAAAGCGGCCGATGCGCGAAACTACACGCAATGCGATTCCATGCTGATCGGGTCGAACTGTGGCGCGAACACGTTCCCTTACATCGAGGTGATGAACAACACTTCGAGCGTCGAGCATGAAGCGTCCACTTCAAAGATAAGCGAGGAACAGTTGTTCTATTTGCAGCAGCGCGGCATCTCGCAGGAGGACGCGGTCTCGCTGATCATTAATGGTTTTTGCAAGGACGTGTTTTTGCAGCTGCCGATGGAGTTTGCGGTCGAAGCGCAACGGTTGCTCGGCTTGAAACTCGAAGGCAGCGTCGGCTGAAAGACGCGGAGATGGAGCGACGCGGTGACGCGGTGAACTGCTTTCTCCAGTGTCGCCGCGTCGCCGTGTCACCCAGTCATTACTTGTATTCGTTGAGGAGCAATCATCAGTGTTAGAGATCAAAAATTTGCATGCCGCCATCGACGGCAATGAGATCCTGAAGGGGATCAACCTGACCGTTAAGAAAGGCGAGATTCACGCCATCATGGGCCCGAATGGTTCGGGCAAATCCACACTAGCCAAAGTTCTGGCTGGCCATCCGGCGTATGAAGTTACCAGCGGCGAAGTTCTTTACGAAGGAAAGAACCTGCTGGAGATGCCGCCGGACGAACGCGCGCGCGAAGGCGTTTTCATGGCGTTTCAATATCCCATCGAAGTGCCGGGTGTTTCCAACGCGCAGTTTTTGCGCCTGGCTTACAACGAAAAGCGCAAGCATCTGGGCGAAGAAGAACTCGATCCGCTCGAGTTCAAGGACCTGCTGAAGGAGCGTGCCAAGGTGGTTGAGATGGACGCGAGTTTCATGACGCGTTCGGTCAACGAGGGCTTCTCCGGCGGCGAGAAAAACGCAATGAGATTTTGCAGATGGCCGTGCTCGAACCAAAGCTCGCGGTGCTGGACGAAACTGACTCCGGCCTGGACATCGATGCACTGCGAATCGTGGCCGGCGGCGTCAATCAACTTCACAATCGCAGAGAACGCAGTTATCCTCGTGACCCACTATCAGCGGTTGCTCGATTACATCGTGCCGCAGTTTGTGCACGTGCTAGCAAACGGACGGATAGCGAAAGAAGGCGGCAAAGAGTTGGCGTTGGAACTTGAACAAAAGGGCTACGACTGGTTAAAGACTGTGGCTCCCTGAAACGAGCGGCGTCGGCGCGTTGACAAAATAGACTATGGTTACTGAACTACTTAGAAGAGAGAATTCATACCGCCAGGCCTTCCTGGAGTTGCAGCAGAGGCGAGAGGGCGAAGGCGTCGGCTGGCTCGAGCGTTTACGTGCGGGCGCGATGGAACGGTTTGAGGAGTCGGGCTTTCCCTCAGTGAAGGACGAAGAATGGAAGTACACGAACGTCGCAGCGATTGCGGCGGTGGACTTCCAGGCGGCCAGTTCACAGACGAGCCTCGCAGGCGAAGTTGACGTGCAGGGGTTGGCGCTATTTCGTCATTTGGAAACTCAGAACAGTCAGTTGGTATTTATCAATGGGGTGTTGCGAACGGACCTTTCCGGGTTGACAGCGATTCCTGAAGGCGTCATCGCGCTTGATCTCGCAACAGCCATTGCTGACGAGCGTTACCGCGAAATCGTCTGGAAGCATCTCGGGCAGCAGGCAGACTACGTGGTCAATGGATTCACTGCTCTGAACACGGCGCTCATTTCGCACGGCGCGTTTGTTTACATTCCAAAGGATGCGATCCTGAGCGTTCCCCTGAATTTACTTTTCATCTCAGACGGTGCGGACACGGCAAGCTTCCCGCGCGTGCTGGTGGTTGCCGAAGACAACAGCAAGGCCACGTTGATTGAGAGTTATGCGAGCACTAAAGACTCGAGATACTTCACTAACGCGGTGGTTGAAATAGTTCTTAAGGACGGCGCACGTCTTGAGCACTATAAACTTCAGCGTGAGAGCGCCAAGGCTTTCACATTGCTACCACGGCGGCTGACCTCGGCCGGAATTCGAGTTACGATGCGACCACGATAACGTTTGGCGCTCAGCTTTCCCGACATGACGTCAACGTCACGATGGATCAGGAAGGGGCCGAATGTTGGGTTGATGGCCTTTACCTGGTTACCGCCGCTCAACATACTGATACCCATTCTGTTATCGATCACCGGAAGCCCCACTGCACCAGTCATCAGCTTTACAAAGGCATTCTTGACGGCAAGTCGCGCGCGGTTTTCAACGGCAAAGATATTCGTTCGTCACGACGCGCAAAAAACCGACGCCATGCAAACGAACAAAAATCTGCTGCTCTCGAACGAGGCGCGCGTCGATACCAAACCGCAGCTGGAAATCCTGGCCGACGACGTGAAGTGCGCGCACGGCGCCGCGGTTGGGCAGATCGAGGAAGATGAGTTGTTTTACCTCGAGACGCGCGGAATTCATCCCGATCTGGCGCGCAATCTGTTGACCTACGGGTTTGCCGAAGAAGTGATTGGCAAGATCAAGATCGAATCGATCCGCGCGCAGCTTGACGAGGCGGTCCTGAATCGTTTGAACGCTCGCCTGGAAGTGTAGCTACTGCTCTTAGTCTTTGATTTCTGGGTCGGCAGGAGGGGCAAAGATGTTGAGGAGTTATCGGTTTTGGCTATGGTTCGCCGTAGTGGTTCTTTTTGCTGAACGCGCTGATCCACTCGGCTGACTTTCTTCTTCTTCGAGCCGTGCTGCGCAAAATGAAACTGAGCGGCAGCTGTTTGAGTTAATGGCGAATTACAAGCAGGACTTCGGCGCTGGGGTTTAAGCGTTCGACCAACGACTTGACTCACCGCCTTGAGCGCCTGCTTCTCGTTGGTTTGTTTGCTGGGTGGCTTGACGCTCGGGTTTCTGCTGCGCAAGCAAGCCTGAGGCTCGCGATCATGAAAGGCGTGGCGTGCATCCACGTTTTGGTTTTCGCGATTTGCTTCGCAGTGATGGCGGTCTTTACGTTTTTGCCGCCGATAATTTTGTCCGGTCTGATTTTCTTATCCTTGTTGCTGGGTTATTTGCTAATACCGCGGCAACCGGCGACCAGCTCGTAGTTTGGCAATCATCGTGAGGTTTTATGGCAACGGCGCAAGTAAAGAGTCCTGAAGAAACCACTCGAACTGTGAGTGACAGTTTTCGACGTGCAGCGCATTCGCGAAGATTTCCCGGTGCTGCGGCAGACGGTAAACGGCAAAGCCGCTCGTATATCTCGACAATGCGGCGTCATCGCAGGTTCCGCAAGTGGTGATCGACCGCGGCAGTATCTATCTCGAAGACGAACACTCTAACATTCACCGCGGCGTTCACTACCTCAGCCAGAAGGCGACGACGGCCTACGAAGGCGCGCGAGAAAAGGTGAAGCGGTTTATCAACGCGCGCGAGGCGAAGGAATGTATCTTCGTGCGCGGCGCCACCGAAGGCATCAACCTGGTGATGCACGGCTATGGGCGAAAGTTTATCGGCCCCGGCGACGAGATCATTATCTCCGCGATGGAGCATCACGCGAACATCGTACCCTGGCAGATGCTTTGCGAAGAGAAGGGCGCTGTGCTGCGAGTCATCCCAATGAATGACGCCGGCGAACTATTGCAGGACGAATACCACGCACTGCTTAGCGAGAAGACGAAGTTCGTGGCTTTTACTCACGTCTCAAATGCGCTGGGCACGATCAATCCAATCAAGGAGATGATCGATCAGGCGCACAAGTATGGCGTCCCGGTCCTGATCGACGGCGCGCAGAGTGCACCCCACCTGCCGGTGGACGTTCAGGATCTTGATTGCGATTTCTACGCGCTTCTCGGGTCACAAGATGTTTGCGCCAACCGGGAGCGGTATCGTCTACGGCAAGGCGGAGTTGCTGGAGCGGATGAACCCCTTCCAGGGCGGTGGCGACATGATCAGGAGCGTGACTTTTGAAAAGACGACTTACGCAGGCTTGCCGAACAAGTTTGAGGCGGGCACTCCGGCAATCGCTTCGCAAATCGGATTGGGAGCGGCAATCGATTACCTGAACTCGCTTGATCGCGAAAAGGCGGCGGCGCACGAGCACGAACTTGCTTGCGCTACGCCACGGAGCGGCTCAAGGCGATTGAAGGAGTGCGCATTGTCGGCACGGCCCGCGAAAAGACGAGCGTGTTGTCGTTTCGTGATCGACGAGATTCATCCGCATGACATCGGCACCATCCTCGATCAGGAAGGCATCGCCGTCCGGGCCGGCCACCACTGTGCCCAGCCGGTCATGCAGCGCTTCAATGTTCCGCGCCACCGCGCGCGCGTCGTTTGCTTTTTACAACACCAGAGAAGAAGTTGACGTGCTGGCCCGGACGATAGAGAAGGTTGTCGAGATCTTCAGTTAGATTTGCGCATGCTTGGAAAATCCCGGAATCGCCGCCGCCTAAGATTCGTCCTTGGCGCTCGTCCTTCTTGTTTGCCGGATGCCTTGATACATCCGAGCAGCGGGAGGTGAGCAGTGACTTTCTCAAAGATCATCCCGACTACACTATAGTTTCGGTCGGCGATGCCGACGGCAATGATTCGACAGTCGTGACATTTTTCATTCGTTACAAGAAGCCGAATGACCAGCAGGAGTACTGGTCAGACTGGGCCTACGACACCAAAGATGGAAAATTCGAATTGGTAGGAAAAGGAAGCGAGAACCGCTTCAGTGAACACAGTAGGAAGATAGACTTCTGAAGATGTCAGAACTCAGCGAACTCTACCAACAGGTCATTCTCGACCACAACAAGAAGCCGCGAAACTTTCGCAAGCTTGAGACGGCTAACCATTCCGCCGAAGGGTTCAATCCGCTCTGCGGCGATCAACTGACCGTGTATCTGAAGCTGGAAGACGACGCGGTTAAGGAAATCAGCTTTCGAGGGCTCTGGATGCGCGATCTCCAAAGCGGCGGCCAGCATGATGACGCAGGCGGTGAAGGGAAAGAGCAAAGCAGGAAGCCGAGCAACTCTTCAGCGAGTTTCACGGCATGGTGACCGGCGAGCTCGACGAAGCAGTCACAGCCGAACGATCTCGGTAATCTGAAAATCTTTTCCGGCGTTCGTGAGTTTCCAGTCCGCGTGGAAGTGCGCCTCGCTGCCGTGGCACACCATGCACGCGGCGCTCAACAACGAAGCCATGGTCTCCACCGAATAGCAGCGGCGAGGGCCACTGTGGTCGCAACTTTAGAGGCGGGCAGGGCTCGTCTCTTTTTTGGCGAGTAGCTGACAAAGCCGTGACGGGCGGGCATAATAGCCCTCCCAACTTTAAACAGGTCCGAAACAAAACGTGATCATAACTTCTGTTGAACTCCGCCAAATTCACCTTCCCTTAATCCACTTTTTCGAAACCAGCTTTGGCCGCACCACCGAACGGCGCATTTTGCTTGTCCGCGTGACCGATCAGGACGGCGCTGAAGGTTGGGGCGAATGCACTGCCGGCGAGGGTCCGTTCTACTGTGACGAGTGGACGGAGACTGCGTGGGCAACAATCAAAACCTTTCTGGCGCCCATGCGTTGTCGGCCGGGCGAGCGAAAGCGCCGCGCAGGTGTGGGAACTCCTGAGCGCGGTGCGCGGACATCGCATGGCGAAAGCCGCGCTTGAGAATGCCTGTTGGGACCTTGAAGCTAAAAAGAGCGGCGTACCGCTCTGGAAACACCTGGGCGGCGTGCAGGCGGAAATTCCGTGTGGGGTTTCTATCGGCATACAGGAAACCCCGGCGGCGCTCCTTGAGAAGATCGAAAAGGAGTTGGCGGCGGGTTATCAGCGCATCAAGATCAAGATCAAACCGGGATGGGATCTAAACATTCTTGAGATCGTGCGCGGAAAGTTTCCCGAAATACGTTTGCTGGCAGACGCAAACTCAGCCTACACACTTGCCGACGTTCGCTCTTTTCAGAGAGATGGATCAGTACAAGCTGATGATGATCGAACAACCGCTGGCGCATGACGATCATCTTCGATCACGCAGCCCTGCAAAAACAGATTGCGACTTCCATCTGCCTGGATGAATCCATTCATTCCAGCGAAGACGCCAGGCACGCGATTGAGTTGGGTTCGGGTCGCATCATCAATGTGAAACTCGGTCGGGTGGGTGGACACGTCCAGGCGCGCCAGGTTGAGCAGGTCTGTCGTGAGAACAAGATTGCGGTTTGGTGTGGCGGCATGCTCGAGTCTGGCATCGGTCGCGCGCACAACATCGCGATGGCCACGCTCGCGGGTTTCACTCTGCCGGGCGATGTGTCCGCCAGTTCCAGATATTGGCAGGAAGACATATATCGAGCCGCCGGTGACTGTGTCCGCTGCCGGTACCATCGCCGCACCTGACAAGCCCGGCATCGGCTTTGAAGTGAACCTTTCCAGAGTCGAAAGTTTGACAGTCAGAAAGAAACGATCTATGGAGTGCGCTGACCAGGCAAGCACCCCAGCCGGAGCTGCCCGGCCGGGGACCCCGCTTCAGCGCTTTGTTCGGTCGCGAGTTAGTCGCGACCTAGTGAGATAGGCTTTGTTTGAAAGATGCGGCGTCAAGCCGCCGCGGATAAAGCGGTGACGGGTCACCGCGCTCAAACTAATCGCGACTCATGGAACTTACCAACGCAAATATCACCGCGCTGAATGAATACTTTGCCGGTCGCCAGGAAGCGCAGGTTGCGTTCATCCGTGCTTTGGTCGAACGCGGAGTCACCGTCGGGCGATGAAGCGGGCAGCAAGGCAGTGGTTTCAATGTTGGCAGCGGCCGCAGGGAGATGATGAGTGGAGTCACGAAGGTCGAACGGGTGGTGAGCAAACACTACGGCGAGCATCTGCTGCTGCGCGTGGGCGGACTCCGCCCGACTCGTCCCGCGCCAAGCCGATTCTAATCCTGGGGCACACCGACACCGTTCACCCGCGCGGTTCGTTGGGGCAACGGCCCTGGCGTGTCGAAGCCAATCGGGCGTACGGCCCGGGCGTTTTCGATATGAAGGCCAACTGCGCGCTGACGCTTGAAGTTATTCGCGCCTGCATCGAAACGGGCCTCCGTCCCAGGCGCCCGGTGGTGGTGCTGTTGACCTGCGACGAGGAAACGGGAAGTCTTTCGGGACGGCAACTCGTCGAAGCCGAGGCGCGCGAGGCCCACGCTGTGCTGGTGCTCGAACCGCCGGCAAAGGGCGCGGCCGCGTCAAGACTGGGCGCAAGGAGACTGGCATGTTCACGATTGAAGCGCGCGGTCGGGCGGCGCATGCGGGGCTTGAACCTGAAAAAGGCGCCAGCGCGATTCTGGAGCTCGCGCGCCAGACAGATCGGCTGCATTCACTTAACGGTGGGCCCGGCGGCATCAGCGTAAACGTTGGTGTCTTTCAAGGTGGCACGCTGTCGAACGTGGTCGCCGAGCAAGCGCGCGCTGAGATTGACGTCCGTTTCAGCACGGCCGACGAAGCCGCGTTGCTCAAGAGCGAGATCCTCAATCTGCGCCCCTTCGATGACCGAGTAGAATTGATCGTGAAGGGCGGCATCAACCGTCCGCCACTCGAGCGCAATGAAAAGGTCGCCCGGTTGTTTGACCACGCCCGGGCGCTTGCGGAGTCAACTGCACTTTGAGTTGGACGAAACGCAGGTGGGCGGCGCCTCTGATGGAAACTTCGCCGCCGCCGTCGGCGCCGCTGTTCTCGATGGGCTGGGCATAGACGGAGACGGCGCCCACGCTACGCACGAACACATTCTGCTCGACGACATTCCCCGGCGCGGTGCCTTGCTGGCTGGACTGCTCGCCACGCTCTAATCTCCAGAACAAACTCAAGTTTGTCGTTCGGCTAGTAACGCAAACTGTTAGTTTGCGTATACCTCTAACCAGTCGTGCCGCCGCAACTAACAGTTGCGTTACCTGATGCAACAGCTGTCGACATCCGGCTGACTCCTACCAGCTATTTAAACGGATTTCGTTCCGGTGGTTCATCGTGGTGAGAGATTGTGTGGAGCAGTCCGCGCACGAGCACATTCAGCATTGGGCTACGGTGGCGAATCCAGATGCGGAACAGGTCGGGGCGGGCACCGAGACGCGCCTTTGGTTCAAGCGCCGTGCGGCCAGAAGCGAAAGACTCTTGCAGCCAAAACTGATCGCGTCGTCAACCACTGACTGGAGCAGACGAAAGTAGATGGGAGCCTCCGCGTTGGTCTTCCGGTCAAAACCGATGTAGTAGCCAACCGCCGTTTCGCCGTCGCGCACGGTGGTCACAAATCCGACCAGTTCATCTTCGCGTCTGACGATTGTGCAGCGCAGGTTCTCGCCAAGTTGTGCCGCCAGCCTCGGGAGGAATTCCGGGGACAAGGTTACCAGCCTCACCCGGGCGTTGTGATGCGTTTGCAGGTACAGCTGATGAAGACTCTCGGCGTAGCGCTCCACCTCGCCGGGACCGTTCAGTAGTTCCGCTTGGAATCCCGCCGCGACCACGTCCTTCTCAATTTGTTTTGCCTGCTTGCGGTATCTCGAAGTCAGACTGGCCAGGTAGTCTTCGTAGGTTTTCCACTTCGGCGAAACATCGAGAACCATGTTGGGCTCCGTTTCGAGTTGCCGGTAGGAAAATCGCGCCAGCGCCGAGGCGCCGGCCGCATGAAGATCCGGAATGTCGCTTGACCATGATCAGATCGGTATTGCCGAGCAACTTATCGGCGCGCCGGAGCCGGTAGAGCGCTTCCGCGATCGCGGGCCAGAGCGCGGCGGGGTCTTCGTTTGGGGCGAAGGCGATACCGTGCATGCCCCAGGAAAGAAGGTTGCCGCACACCAGCATCCTCTCCTGGAGCTTCTCGAGCGAAGCTGCGGTTCGACCCTGCCGTGGCTTTGGCTTACCCGCGCGAGTGAAACCGTCACACTCTGCGCAGCCACCGCCGCCACTGGCTGACGTCCGCGAAAGACCAGCGCGTAACGCTGCCGCAGGTTCGCGGGACCGGCGTCTTCCAGAATGCGCAGGTAGGATCGCGAAAGGAACAACGACTGGTCAGCGGTGACGCTGTTCCAGTGGGCCGCATCGAGATAGTCGATACTGTCGGCCAGCGCGAAGCCAAGACCCGTCGGCCGGTGACGTTCCCTTGTGACCATCGCGCAGGTCGCGCGCTTTGTTTACGAGCTTATTGAGCGGCTTGATCTTGGGCATAAGAGGCGTGACGTCAGTCGCAAGAGTATAGACCAGCTGCACGTTACTATCCACGGGCTGGTGCCCCGCCAGCAGGTACTTGCAGTCGGTTGCATCGAAGAAGTTAAGGTTACCGGCACGAAAATTCAGAAGAGAGTCGTAACCTGGGCCATATATGAAAATCGCCACCTGGAACGTCAACTCAATCATCGCTCGCCTGCCGCATGTGATCCGCTGGCTGGGAGCGGTCGAGCCCGATGTGCTCTGCATGCAGGAGACGAAGTGCACTGACGACAAGTTTCCCTTCGAAGACTTTGCGCGCATCGGTTACTGCGCCACGGTGTTTGGACAGGCAGAGTTATAACGGCGTGGCGATAATTGCACGGCAGGAATGCGCCGACGCTCAGCGCGGCAACTACCAGGATCAGGAAGGCGCTCACGCGCGCTTGCTGGCGGCTACCCTTGACGGCGTTCGCCTCGTCAACGTTTACGTTCCGAACGGTCAGGCAGTTGGCTCGGAGAAGTTTGCATTCAAGCTCGACTGGATGAAGCGGCTGCGCGAGTTTTTCGATAATCACTATCAGACCGATGCGCCGGTTGTGCTCTGCGGCGATTTCAACGTGGCGCCGGAAGATCGTGACGTTCACTTAACCCGACACTCTGGCAGGAGCGCATCATGTGCAGCAGCGCCGAACGCAGCGCGCTCGATCACGATAAAGCGCTGGGGCTTCACGGATACTTTCAGACTACATCATGAAGAGGGCGGGCAGTTTTCCTGGTGGGATTATCGCGCCGGAGCCTTTCGCCGCAATATGGGCCTGCGCATCGATCACTTGTGGGTAAGTAAACCGCTGGTCGCTCGCAGCAAGAATACCTGGATCGATATTGAGCCGCGGACGTGGGAACGACCTTCCGACCACGCGCCGGTGGTTGCTGAGTTTGAGTGAGGCGGAGGCTTGTCGGCGGCGATTACCCGAAGGCTCCGCCGCCGACTAAATCACTTTTGAACTATGCGAGCTACGGGGTCAACCGGCCTCGGGGTAAGGCCAGGAATCGACGCCCCAAAGCAAAACTCGAGATCAGCTGGATGATGATCAGGACGGTCCAAATCAACATGATGTTCCTGATGCCCAGCCGGTCACCATTCATCCAGCCCCAGATGAAAGTGTAGAAGCGCACAAATGAATCCCAGAATCCCCTTCAACGCGCCCTCATTCTGGAATAGTTTAATCAGAACAATGATGAAGCAAATCAAACATCCTAGTCCGACCAGCAGCGAGAGTATTCCTATCATCGTGGTGTTTCCTCCGTTAGGTGATTAGTCGTCAGGCGAACGTTTAACCTCGAATGAGCTGGACGAAAGCCGCTTGCAGGAATAGCAATCGGCCCAGCCAGTAGAGAATTAGACCAACAAGTATGATGACTGTGAATCCGGTCTTACGCTCCAGCAACTCCGCTTTGGAAATCGCCGGCTGAATGACTGACTTCGGTAACAGGACGGTAAGAATGACTGCGACCGCGGCGAGTAGAAAAATTGGCGCGAATGCGTGAAATCTGAGCGAGCCCGCGAAGTCGCCCTCGAGCAGAAGAATCACCGCCCGGCTCAAGCCGCAACCGGGACAGGGAATGCCGGTTAGCCGTAAGAAAAGGACAATCCCAGCCCGGCAAACTCAGCGAGACCAGCGCGATCTGAACTCCGGCAGCCCCAGCCAAGATCAACGTAAATTTGCGATCCCGTAAGACCGGGAAGACGGGGAACAGTGGGTTTTGCAGCAACATTGCCGGGCGGCATTCTATAGCAGGTTGCCGGGAATGACTAACTTTTCTTTCGTTGTCCCACGTTATCTTTTGTCGACGAACAGAGCCGGGTCTTGACCAAAGGAAGTTCAGTTTGAAGTGAGTTCCGCGGTCTTCTCGGTGATGTCTTTCTGAGCCCACTCGTTGTCGCGACTGGCCTCGCCTGCCTTGGTTCGTTTGGCCGCCTTCATCTTCTGCACCAGGTCCATGTGAGTTGAAAAGTAACCGAGGCTCTTGCCGACGACTTCCTGTACTGAGTTGAACCCTTTATCCACCATGAATTTCTCGAGTCCCTCTTTCAGCTCGTCGATCATCTTCACGCCGTGAAGCATAACGCCCGTGCAAATTTGCACCGTTGAAGAGCCGAGCAGCAAAAACTCAATGGCATCATGCGAGCACTCAATGCCGCCGATGCCGCTGATGGAACACGTCCTGCGGCAGGCCAAGGGCGAGCTGGCTCACCATGCTGCAGCGCGATCGGGCGCACTGCCTGAGAAGAATAACCACCGGGAACCGTGTGGCCTTCAACGGTCGGCATCGGCCGCAGCGTGTTGAGGTCAACTCAATCACGGAAAGAATCGTGTTGATTGCCGAGATGCCGACCGCACCGCCACGTACCGCCGCGAGCGAGGGCTCTTTGATGTTGGTGATGTTGGGCGTCATCTTCGCCCACACCGGAATGTTCGAGACCTCCGTGACCCAGGACGTCACTTCTTCGCAGAGATCGGGATGTTCACCCATTTCCGACCCCATCTTGCGTTCAGTCATCCCGTGAGGGACAGGAGAAGTTTAACTCGAAGGCATCGACACCGGTGTCCTGGACCAGGCGCGTCAGTTCCTGCCAACGGCCCTTGTCAAACTCTTCCATGATCGAAGCGATCAGAATGTGTTTGGGGTAATCCTTCTTGACCTGGCGAAACTCCTCCAGCCAAACGTCGATGGGACGATCGGAAATCAACTCGATGTTTTCAAAGCCGATGACCTCGCCGGACGTCTTCGAGCGCAGTTTGCCGTAGCGCGGAACCACGTTCACGACCTTCGCTGATTCAGGCTGACAGTTTTCGCTACCGCGCCGCCCCAGCCGGCGTCGTACGACTAGCGATGACGCGGGCGTTGGTTCCCGGCGGGCCGGAACCCAGCAGGAAAGGGATTGGGAAAGGTCATGCCGTTAACTATGATCGATAGATCCATCATTAACTCCTAAGTTTTGTGAGTTCCGAGTTTCAAGTTTCAAGTTTCCAGCAAGACGTATTACTGGTTGCCGACTTGCCCGAGCACAAGTTTGAACTTCAACTGTCTTGAAACTGTAACTCAGTCACGCACAAGCGCGCCATAAGTATCCGGCCGGCGATCGCGGAAAAGCTGCCAGGTGTTGCGCACCTCGCGAATCATCGTCGAGATCGAGATCGGCGACGACCAGCGCATCCCGTCACGCGGGGCGCTTCGGCAATGAATCGCCCGCGCGGATCGCAGAAGTAGCTTTGCCCGTAAAACTCGCCAATGTCCCAGGGCTGTTCGTGCCCAACGCGATTGATAGCGCCAATGAGTAGTCACCGTTTGCAACCGCA
>ERZ1370068.5366-contig-439_pt1 | contig 21451 bp, 37 predicted proteins | sample MGYA00561227_ERZ1370068 | MGnify/ENA primary metagenome ERZ1370068 (study PRJEB38410, sample SAMEA6850437) | metagenome | study: Metagenomic assessment of the ecological functions of the soil: analysis of the soil microbiota associated with the... | reverse complement strand
GACCCGGCGGTGAGCTTGTGGATGCTCATCGTCACAACCCCCGAAGGCGTTCCGCGCCAGCGGCGGTCACGCCGACCCGGGGTACGTCCGACGGTGCATCGAGGTGTGTGGCACATCGGATTTTGAAATCGGCTGGGGGTACGTGGAGCAGTCGAGATCGTCGGTGATGACCGCTCGAGTCCTCGGAACGGCTTAGGACTGAGTGAAAGGCCGGTGCCGCTAAGGGCCGGTGTCGATGACGGAGATGTGATGAGTCAGCAGTCGGTACGGCAAGCGGCGCGGCGCTCCGGCGTTAGATGCCCAGGCGGTACTGCGTAAAGAACGGAGCTGACGGGGAACGCCGGCTCTGTGCGGTGCGACACGAGGTCGCACGAGATAGTGGACGCACTGATTGGAGGGTTCGACTGATGTCGAAGGTGTAGTTCCTGGCCAGTGTCCATGGCCTGTCCCCGCCCTGACGTGCGTCGCCGGCAACGGCGGGTGCGAAGCTCAGGAAGAAGCCAAGGACTCTCGTCCCATCCGGGGGTCACAGGCAAGGGGAAGACCGGACGGGTGAACGCAGTGAACCGCCGATGATGCCTCGTCGTTCAGGTCCCGCCGATGGGATGTGTCAGCGGGATGAAGGGACTGGCCGCTGGAAAGCGGCAGGTGCCGGTTGAATAACGAGCCTTCAACCGGGAGGACACCGCCGTCCCGGGGTATGGGGGCGCCCACCCCGGTCGTATCTCGCTCGTGTGGAACGCTGGGGACCCCGTCGAGATCCGGCAGCGCTGCTGGCCGGTGGGCCGAAGCCGTGGGGAGGGGCCGGGAACCCTCGCAGTGGCAAACATTGAGATCCAGAGTTCAGGACTCAGGCGGAACGCGAACGTCACCGTAAGCTGGGAGTTAACTGGGAGGCGGAGCAATTGCTCTGGATCGCAATCTGCCTCTGACTAGGAGAGTCGTGCGCCGCGAGGGAATCGAACCCCCAACCCGCTGATTAAGAGTCAGCTGCTCTGCCAATTGAGCTAGCGGCGCGCAGTGAGCAACACTAGCAAACCCGGGCGGGCGCAGGCCATGGTGTTCTTCAGCCGGTCGTTGTGACGGCCGTGATGAGAAACGAACGGTCCAGCGCGTGAGCGAGCGATCGTGTTGACGGCTGTGCTGGGAAACGCACACGAGCGGCCGATCAGTCACTCTTCGAGTACGGCCATTGCGGCGTTGTGGCCGCCGAGGCCACTGACCGCACCGCCTCGCACGGCCCCGGAGCCGCACAGCAAGATCCCGGGATGGGCCGTGGCCACGCCCCAGCGTTCGGCTGCTGTCGGTGGCAGCCGCATCGTCGGCCAACCACGGCCAGGCGAGGTCGCCGTGGAAGATGTTGCCGCCAGGCATTCCCAGCTCGGCCTCGATATCGAGGGGCGTCATGATCTCAACGCATGGTTCGCCGCGGCGGTCGAGGGCGAGGCAGGGCTGCAGCGGCTCGGCAAGCACCGCCTGCAGAGAGCGCAGCGCCGCATCTTTCGCCCGCTCTCGCGAGCCGTCTGGATCGGCGGTAAACAGGTCTCCCGGGGTGTGCATCCCGAAGAGAGTGAGGGTGTGGTAGCCAGCAGCCCGAAGCTCAGGATCAAGGATCGAGCCATCGGTCAGCGTGTGGCAATAGACCTCGCACGGGCATCGGATCCGGCATCTGGCCGGCCTGCTGCCGTCTGCGTACGCCTGCTGCAACCGCTCATAGCCCTGACCCAGGTGCAGTGTGCCGGCGAAGCCGACGACAGGCTCGATCCCCGAACGGAAACGAGGAAGCCGCCGCATCACAATGTTGATCTTGGTCTGGCTGCCGACAGGTGGTTCGTACGGCTCACCCGAGCAGTCGCTGCAGCGTCGCCGGAGCACAGTTAACCAAGATCATCTCAGCGGTGAGAACCTGCCCGTTGGCCAGCCCCACCGTTGCGCCGCCGCTGGGCAGTGGCTCGATTTTCTCAACGGGGCAGCCCGTTTGGATCGAAACCTTCGCCTCCTGCGCCACCCGAACCAGTTCAGCGGTCACCGCACCCATGCCGCCGACCGGGACCCTCCACTCTCCGCTGCCGTTGCCCGATCACGTGGTAGAGGAAGCAACGGTTCTGCCGCAGCGATGGATCGTCCGCCGAAGCTGAAGGTGCCGATCAGCGCATCGGTCAGCACCAGACCGCGTACGGTGTCGTCGCTGAACGTCGATTCGATGAGCTGACCGAGCGGCCGCTCGGCCACCGCGGACCAGAAGTCCGGATCCACACGTGACCGCAGCTCGTCGGCGCGCGGGAGTGGCAGGGTCAGCGTTGGTTCGATCACCGACGCGCCAGTTCGTGCAGTCTGGTCCTTCGAACGCCGCCCAGGCCTGATATTCGCGCTCGTCGCCGGTCAGCGCCCGAAACGAGTCCCGCGTCTGGCGCCCCTCTCTGACGCTCAATGAAGAGGCCGCGCGCCTCTACTGGTGTGTAGGAGGCGACCTGGCGCGAGCGGAGTTCCACGCCGGAGACCCAGCTCGTCGATGATCGTGGTGGGCAGCAACGAGACCAGATAGGAGAAGCGGGAGAGCCGAGCGGCCACACCGTTGAACACTTCCTGCGCTGGCCACGGCGCCGCCGAGCTCGTTGCGCCCTCGACTACGCGTACCCGGCGGCCGGCCCGCGCCAGATAGGCTGGCGGCGACCAGACCGTTGTGTCCGCCGCCAATGACGAGGATCTCAGGATGCGGCATCAGTCATCGATCAACAATCACACCTGTGGTGGCGACGGTGAACGAACTGAGGCATCGGCGAGGCACCGGCGACACGCTACCGGTTACGTGCGTACAACCTGCGGACCCTGGCCAGCCGCTGCCGTCTTAGCTTGTTGATCTCGGGATGGGCTCAGCGGCTCCAGTTCATGTCCCAGCGCGAGCTCGAGGAGATGATCGGCGAGCGCGGGATTCCTGGCCAGAACCGGGCCATGGGGATAGGTACCGATCACCGTGCCGGCGACCGCGCCCTCCGTCCCGTCGTTGCAGTTGCCGACGCCGATCTCCACGGTGGCAAGCGGCTTCGCACCCGGTCCGAGCCTGGTGTAGCCGCCATGGTTCTCGAAACCGGTCAGCCACTGATCATCACCGTCTCGGCCATTCCAGCGGCTGATGATCTCACCGACCGCTCGCACTGGACCACGGGTGGTGGTGACGTCGAGTAGCCCGAGTCCGGAGATCGACCTCGTCCTGGTAGCCAACGGTGAAGGTGTTGCCCGACGATCTGGTAGCCGGCGCAGACTGCGAGCAGGGCGGCGCCGCGGTCGCACTGCTCGATACAGCCCGCCGTCGGCCTTTGAGGGCGCGTACGGCCGAGACCTGCGCCGCATCTTCTCCGCCACCCAGGAGATAGACCTGTCCCGTGTCGGGTAACTGGATCGCCCGGCTCTACGACGGTCAGTACCGGCTCATAGCCTCGCCAGGCCAGGCGCTTGATCAACACGGTCGCGTTGCCGCGGTCGCCGTAGAGGCCGAGCAGCGACTGGTAGATCAACACCACCTCGACCCGCTTGCCAGGGCCGCGATTGTTCACTTCAGACCCTCGCCCATCTTGCGCAGCCGCTGGAACAGGGTGTATACGTGGCGATCACATCGACAGGTTCCGGGTGATCCGCGAGCGCAGCGGCAAGATCTGGAATGCAGCGATACTCGACCTCGGCGTACCGGAGGCGTACCGCCAGGTCCTGCGCGCGGCGCCCGGTCGCGATCACCGATGCGCCCCGCCAGGCGCTCGTAGTCGACGTCCCAGAGCCAGGACACATCGCGACCGTCGGCCGCCGCCGAGTCGATGGCGAGTACGACGGTCTGGGTCTGCGCCAGCGGCAACGCCTCGGCCCAGCCGGCTGGATTCTTGGCCAGCAACAGGCGGGCCGTCGTGTTCCCGAACCGCGCGGTGGCGAAACGACCAGCCGGCGAGGTGACCGTACGCATTCCCCGTCAGCGCGGTTCGTGGATCCACGCCCATCAGCTCGGCGGCGGCCAGTGCGCAGGCGGCATTGCTGACGTTGAAGACGCCAGGCACGCTGAGCTGGGGATCCCAGACCTGCGTGCGTCCGGTCGACGATGGTGCCGCTCTCCACACGGATAGTCACCCTTAGGCTCGGGCGAGGTCGCAGCTGGTGCAGTACCAATCACCACTCCGAGCCTGAACGGGGATCTGGCTGAGTGCGGACGAGGTTGGCGTCGCATTCTGGACACAGCGAGGAATCCTGTGTCCAGGTCGTTGCCGTGTCCACCCAGATGACCTGCTTGGCGGCCAACGCGGCCCAGACGACCAGCGGCTCGTCGGCGTTGGCGACCACCACGGGCCCGTCCGGCCCGGCATCGGCCAGCGCCGTGCGCCAGCTGCGGCCGAGGCCTTTGATCTCGTGGTGCCGATCGAGCTGGTCGCGGCTGAAGTTCAGCAGCACCAGCACCTCGGGTCGGCCGAGTCGGATCACGTCACCGACGACCCGTTCGTCGGTCTCCAAGATCGCGATGTCGGCGTGCGGGTGCTGGCTGAGCGCTGAGGCGAGGCCGTGATGCAAGTTGGCGCCGTCGGCGTTGTGCACCAGCCGATTGTGCCATCATGGTTGAGCGATTCGCGCAGCGCCGCGGCCAGAAAGTGCGTCGTCGTGGTCTTGCCGTTGGTGCCGGACACGACAGCGCGATTCGCTTGCCAGCAAGGAGCTTGCTCAATGCGCTGGGGTCGAGCTTGAGCATCACCTTCGCCCCGGATCGAGGCTCCCGTTCCTCGGCGTGCGAGTCGGGAAGCCGACCCCGCCAACGCGCCCAGCCATCGTCGCTGCAGTCAGACGTGCCGTCGAGATGGACATGGCACTAGTGGGTGTGGGACGGGCAGTTGGTCATCGAACCTCCGCGACGATCGTTCCCGATACGGTTCCCTTTTCGCGTAGCGGGCCTTCCGATGGGGTGAGTGACGGGACTCGAACCCGCGACATCCTGGACCACAACCAGGGGCTCTACCAGCTGAGCTACACCCACCATGCGAGAGGCCCGAAATGCGTTTCGCGGACCACACCGCGCAGCGTGAAGTGTACCGGCCGGCGTCTCGGCGAGGCGTAGTCAGTCGTCGAACTCGGGACGGCCCCAGTCAGCGCGCCCCTGATGTCGATCGGCGATCTCCTTGGCTGACGCGCTGTCCGGTCCGGGCAGTGCGCACGAAGACCGCCTCGCGGTAGTACCGCAGCTCCTCGATCGATTCTTGGACATCGGCGAGCGCCCGATGGTTGCCCGCCTTGGCCGGTGCCTGGTAGTAGACCCTGGGATACCAGCGGCGCACCAGCTCCTTGATGCTGGAGACATCAACGCTGCGGTAGTGAACGTGACGTTCGAACGTTGGCATGTCTCGTGCCAGGAACGCCCGATCGGTGCCGATCGTGTTGCCGGCGAGAGGAGCCTTGCCGGGTTCTGCGACGAAGGTCGCGGACATAGTCGAGGACGCGTTGCTCGGCATCAGCCATGGACAATCCCGCTATCCAGCAAGCTGAGCAGTCCAGAGGCTTCGTGCATGCCGCGTACGAAGTCGCCCATCTGCTCCAGCGCCTTCTGGCTGCTCGGCTTGATCACCAAATCAACTCCGTCGCCGAGCACGTTGAGATCCGCGTCGGTGACCAGCGCAGCCACCTCGATCAGCTCATCGTTGATCAAGTCGAGTCCGGTCATCTCGCAGTCAACCCAGACCAGCAGGTCACTCGTCGCCATCGCTAGGGTTCCCTGTGCCTCTCGTCCTTTCGTTGGTGGCGCTCGGCCCGGGGCGTACTACAGGCACCCACTTGATCAGCCATGCCCGAGCCCGCCCAGGTGAGCAACCCCATCGTGACAGCCGCCGCTGCCAGTGTACGCCAGCGCGCTGACGGCGCTGACCACGAGCGGGCCAGCGGCGTTGCCGAGATCGCTGCAGACCCTCCAGCCACCGAGAAACTGGGCGCGATCTTGTGACGGCGAGGCATCGGCACCAAGAGTCAGGACGACGCCTGACCGAGATGCCGTTGCCGAGACCCATGAGCGCCGCCACCAAGCCGACGCTAGTGGGCCCCGCTGGTCAGCGGCAACAGCACGAAGCCGAGCCCGAGCACGATCATGGACGGCACGGCGACGTATACCCGGCCGAAGCGATCCATGATCGCGCCGCCGGGATAGAACAGCAGCATGTCGACCCCTGCGGAGATGCCGAAGATCACCGCTGGTCGTCGCGGCGCTCACAGCCGATTGATTCGGCCCAGAGCGGCACGATCGACTGCCGCGTTGCGCGTGCCGCCGAGATGATCAAGAATGCCGAGCACCAAGCGTCAGCAGGACGCCTGGCGATGCTCGAGCAGCACCGAGATCACGGACCTGTGTCGCCGGGTGTCCGGGCTGCTCGCGGTGCGGTGGCGTTTCCGGCTGACGTCGGGCAGGAAAGCGGTCAGGATGGCGGCGGCGAGGCTCATGGCTGGCCGCGAACCCGTACGCGGCGCCGATGCTCCATCGCGTCACGATCGCCGCCGCGATGAAGGGTCCGATGAACAGCCCGACCCGGAAGGTGCCGCCCAGGGTGGACAGAGCGCGGGCGCGCATCGGTATCGGGATGGCCTCGGTGAGGTAGGCCGTGGCGGGCCAGGCTGAAGACCGCACCGGCCAATGCCGGTGACCGTGATGGCGACCGCGAGCAAGATCACGGATTGGGCCAGGAACGCGCCTAGCAGCGCCGACCGCGTCGAGCGCGCAGGCCGCGATCAGGGCTCGTCTCTCTCCGATCCGGGCCGCCAGTGCGCCTGCAGGCAGATCGCCGACCAGCTGCCCGACGCCGATCAGCGCGACGATCGAGCGCAGCCATCCCGACGCTGGCGCCAAGCGCTCGGGCGGACAGACGCCACCAGCGGAAGGATCGCTCCCTGACCGATGGCCACCAGAATGGTTGGCCCGTATACAGGAACGACGATGCTGCGCAAGCGGGCGAGCTCAGGGTCCGCTTCCATGAATTCCGGACGGCACGCTGCCGCTGCCCGGGAGATTGCTCACCCGAGCGAACTTACTCGCAGCCTCTGGACCGGGATCCGGCCGCCGTCTCGAGTGGTAGAGCTCCAGAGTGGCCTGCCATGCCTCAAATTTCCGACCGATGCGGAGTTCTTGCCCCCTGAGCAGCCACATGATTGCCAAATTTCCGACCGCTGCGGACACCTTGATTACCGAGCCAGCCCCGGCCGCGCGTGATGATCAGTTTCTCATTGCGTACGACGACGCTCGCCCGATAGATCCGGCGCTACAGTGATGCGCGAGCCGGCCGTACGGGCACGGACGGCAGCTCCTGGCCCCCGTAGCTCAGAGGATAGAGCAGCAGCCTTCTAATCTGTCGGTCGTAGGTTCGATTCCTACCGGGGGCGCAAAACATGCCTCTGACTAGGTGCTCTAGTTTTGAGATCCGCCGCACAGACCGGCGTTGCTCCCCACATCGCTCCCCACATGTGGCGATAGGCTGCCTCCGTGAGGAACCTTGCATTGGGCGAATCCGGGGACGTCTCGGTGACCGCGCAATACAAGAACAGTGCCGGACGATGGGTTGCCGCACCGAGGCCCCAGAAGGCGACCCGATGGAAGGCTCAGGTCTACGTGCGCGGCCACGACGGGGTCCGTCAAGAGATCGTGCGATTCGGCCGGACGAGGCGCGAAGCTGAGGCATCTCTCGAGGCGGCGGTGGCAGCCGTCCTTCGCGGAGCCGATGCCGTCATCAACCCGACCATGCCGCTACTCGAGGCGGGTGAGTACTGGCTGGAGCAGATCGCGCGACCAGACTCGGGGCTCAGCGCGCGGACGATCGCTGACTACTCCTGGACCTGGCAGAGTACGTTGACTCCACGACGTCGTCGCTGCGCGGTCTCACACTCCAGCAAGCGAATGACCCCCAGCGCCTGCGCGGCTTCCTGCAGCGGGTGGCCGAGGCACACGGCTCCGCGTCGGCGAAGAAGGCCAAGAGCGTTCTGCACGGCGTGATCGGCTACGCCGTCGACAACGGCGTGCTGTCCAGCGACGCGACGCGCCAGGTACGCACGGTCACCTCCACCGCAGCCAAGTCAAAGGTGCGCGACCACACTCGGGCCATGACACGCAGCGAACGAGACCACGTCATCCAGGCAACACTTCTTGCGGCTCGCGAGCCAGGGTTGAATCCCCGCACACGGCGCAAGCGGCGTGCGACGGCAGATCTCATCGCGTTCCTGGCAGGAACGGGGGCCCGGATCGACGAAGCGCGGCGCGTTCGGTGGCAGGACATCAACCTTGAGCGCGGACGCGTCTACCTGCGCGGCACAAAGAGCGAAACGTCCGACCGGTGGCTGAACCTTCCCGACTGGCTCGTGGAGCAGCTGGCGGCGCGCGCCGCCGACTGCGGCCACCGAGGGCTACGTCTTCGCTGCGCCGGCCCAGCGCGACCCTGAGCGTGTGTGGGACCAAAGCAACAGCGCGGGAGCGGTTCGCGCAGCTCTGGATGCGTGCGGCCTGACCTGGGCGGTTCCGCACACGTTTCGCCGCACAGTCGCGACACTCCTTGATCAGGCGAACCTCCCCATTGCCCGGATCGCCGACCAGCTGGGGCACTCCGATGTGAGCATGACCGCCCGCGTGTACCTCGGCCGCGACCTCAAGGGTGACAAGCGCGACCTGGCACGGGTCCTGTGAACCACGTGCCAGAAAGCCTGGGTATCAGGAACCGAGAGATCGAATGAGGCGCGCCACCGTTTCCCGCACGTCACTGCGGTCGCCGAAGGATGTAGTTCCGGCTGGCTCCCGCGACACGAATCCGGCCTGCTCGTAGGCTTCGATATCCGAGCGGCGGTATCGGACCCGGCCGGCCAACTTGAGATAGGCCGGCCCGCGGCCCTGGGATCGCTGATTCGCCAAGGTCCCGCGTGAGAGTTGCCAACGCACCGCCAGCTGAGCGTCGGTTAGAAGGTCGTGCACAGCGTCCGGCGAGGGCATCGTCACGCGAGACGACCGAGGCCCCTTGCGCCGCCGAACCACGCTTCCCTAGACGCATCGCCAAGGGCAAGCGGCTCGCGCCGGCCCCGACGGCTGCTCTCGCGTCCAGTCCTGTCACTCGGATCCGACCGTCGCATCATCCGCGCCCGCCCTTCGAGTCGCCGAGATCCGTGCAATGGGACTGGGCAATGACCGTGCAGCCGCGACGTTCGACGTGCGGCGGACTTGCATCCGCCCGGCCGCAACGTCAGGACGGATCTCGTCACGGGTGCCCAGAATGTGACCGCCGAACCGACTAGCCCTGCCACCGACTCCCGTCGTCTTCCGATCAATTCAGCACCACACATCACGCTCGCCCTCTCCATGCACTTGTGTCGACCCATCTCGTCAAGCCAGATCCGGGCCCCCGCACGCCCGCACTTGGCTGTGGAGGCGCAGAGGGGTCTCCGGCTCACATCAGCCTTAAGCCTTATGGGCGGCTGGGACCGGCGGTCAGATCACGTCGCGCGGGATCATCCGCCTTACGTTGGCCCAGCTGCTCGATTCGGCTCGCCCGCGAGCTCCGCGTTCCCCGCGCGGCGGCAGCGAGCAACGCGCACGGACAAGAATTTGATCATCAGTCGTGGCGCCAGACCTTGACCGAAGACACGAGGAGGAGCGCGACCAGGGAGGGGATCAGCACGCCTTCGGAGGACGGCACCAAGGACAAGACCTCCAGGATGGTCGCCGATGATCGATCCGGTCGCCATGGCGAGCACGAAGCCCGTGTTGGCGCGTAGGACTTCGAAGCTGCGGTCGCGGCTGTAGCGGGCGAACGCCACCAGCATGGTGGGCAAGGAAATGGCGAGGGCGAGGCTGCCGGCGATCTTGATGTCGACGGCGAACAGCAGCGATCGTCGGGATGAGCAGCTCGCCTCCGGCGACACCCATCAGGGCGGCCACAATGCCAATGCCGGCGCCGGCCGCTAGCCCAAGCAGGGTCCGCGGGACGGGATCCAGCACCAGGGTTGAGGTCGCCAAAGTGGTTCCAGGCGAGCGCGATGGCGATCAGCACCATAGGACAGCGTGCAGTACCCGGTAGAGGGTTGCTGAGCGCATTCGGGTAGCCCAGGTGGCCCCCATCCAGGCGCCGATAAGGCTGCCGGCGAGCAGGTTGACGACCACGAACCAGTAGCCGCTCATGGTGTCAAAGGGGACGGCCACCAGACGGGCCGGCAGAGCGGTCACGACTACGATCAGGCTCATCGCCTTATTCATGATCACGGCTTGCAGGGCCACGAAGCCAAACAGACCAATGAGCAACGGAAGCCGGAACTCAGCGCCACCGAGACCGATCAGGCCACACGAGAAGCCCGACCCGGCGCCTGTGGCGAGGGCAGCCGAAAGCGACCCGGCCGTCGCCGGCGCGGCGACGGCGTTGGTGAACGGACCCATCACAGCGACACGCTAGTCGGCAGTGTGCCCGGCTCTCCACGATTCCCCCTGAGCCTTCCTGCTACGGACTCATCTCTTGACACTGCGTTTGCCAGATCGACTGCTAACTCATCACCGCAGGTCTACTCGGCCCTCATCTACGCCGCGTCAAAATCCTGTAGCGACGTTGTCTAGGACGGCGGCACTCCCGTCCGACATACCCCTCGAACTCCAAAGCTTCCAGAAGCCCAGCACACGTGATTCACGCGACAGCCTCTGCAGCGGGCGCGGGTCGCCGAGCTCCTCGACGGCCTCGACGAGTGAGCTACGTTGCCGAACATGGGCGAGACTCGTAACCCGGAGAACCCGGAGCCGATGACCGCCGCTGAGCGGATGCGGGAGGCACCGAGCCCGGCAGCTTGGCGACGACGTGCCCAAAGTGAAGCCTGGACCGAAGCCAGGCAAACCACAGACGTTGCGCGGAGCGTCGCTGGAGGAACTCATCGATGAGGTGAGCGACCGTCTCACCGGCCGGATGGCTGACGACCCCGAGATACGCGAGCTTGCATTCCGTGGGGTCGTCCACAGCTACCAGACCTCCGGCGACCGGCTGAGCTTCCTGTCCATCGAACCCTTTGCCGAGGAGTGACGTACTTAAGCGGGGTCCGTGACCATCGGCCGGGCCCGTAGGAAGCCCGCAGCGCCCTCGAGGTCAGCTGCCCCACCCCACCCCACGCGGGCAACCGCCGCGGACAGCCCGCGGCCACCGCCAGGCGAGGCGAGCCCATACTCGACAGCCCTAGTCCTCCCTCGGACCGCTCGTCGAAGTCACGAGCACCAACGCATAGAGGCTTCTCGGTGCTCGGCCAGCCGAAGGAGTGAAGGTAGGCCCGACGGTCCGAGGATGGTGGCCCCACGCCCACCGTTCTCGGCCTCCACTGCTCAAAAAGCTGATCCAGCGTCTCGGCGCTGCCTCGGTGAAGTCGTCGGTGTTGGCGATCAGCGCAAGCAGACCTGCGGCGTGCGGACCGGAGATCCTCCGAGCGCCGCCGCCATCTTCGCTTGGTACTCGGCCTGCGCCTTCTCGGTTTCTTCCGCGCGGGTGGCCGCCGCTCCCCGGGGGTATTTGCCGGTCCGGCGCCTTGAGCGCAGCGCGCGTACGCGGCACGGAACGAGCTTGTTGCACGATCGCCGCATCACCTCGGACTTGCCTGAGTGTGATCCGACCGGCTTGAATGTGTATCCGCGGACGATGGCCGAGGCCACCCCCATCCAAGCCGGCCGAAACTCCAGACCCGACAGCGTGATAGCCGAGGCGCGCAGCCTCCGCCCCGGCCGCTCCATTTGCCAGCCGGCGGAATGCCAGCTGCACGCTCGCTGGGCCTGCTGCTCGAAGTCCTTGCGATCTTGCTGGGCACTCACCAGCGAGATGAATTCGCCGTGCGTGTGGCCCAGCCCCTCGCCTCGCAGCGCTCGAGGCATGTTCAGATCCCTCGCCACGCGCCGCCGCCTCGGTGATCGCCGATTGGACGGCCCTCGCCTGGAGCTCCTCCGCGCGCTGCTCACGCCATCGCTGTGCCCGAGGCATCCGCCTTGGCCTCTTCGGCTTCCTGCTCAGCGATCGCTTCGCTTTGCAAGCCAGAGGCTCATGCTCGCGCCTCACGACACCATTGAAGCCGCCGCCGGCGCCAAGCCGTTTCGCTCATCGTGACATCTCCCGCTCCCCGAAGCTCGACGCCCGGCCCTCGTCCAGTGCGGCCCGCAGCCGGGCCCGTTCGCTCGGCGGCAGTTCATCGACCCGCAGCGTCAGCTCGCGGGCCAACCGCACCGGCTTCGCGCGCACCGCAACGCCGGGACACCAACTGCCGCGCCCGTCGCTCGTGGTCTTATCGGTCATACGGACGAGCGTATCGCAAACCCTCAGCCAATAGGTCAGACTTGGGGCCACGGGGGAAGAGATCCGCGACGGGGATCGGCGCGATGCGTCGAGGCTCTTCTCGACGACCTCACCGTCGGGCAAGCCCGGAGACTTGGGTGCTGGACGACCCGGCCGGCAGAAGGGTGTGGAGGCCGTCCGGGGACGCGGATCGGTAGACGTGGTGATCAGCAACTGCGTGATCAACTTGTCGGTCGACAAGCCGAAGGTGATCACCGAGATGTTCCGGGTGCTCAGCCGTGGTGGCCGGATCGGCATCAGCGATGTGGTGGCCGAGGACCACCTCAGCGTGGAGGCACGGCGCCGAACGAGGCTCCTACGTAGGCGCATCGCCGGAGCCCTGTCACGGCAGGGAAGTACCTCGACGGCCTCTACCTCCGCCGACTTCACCAACCGCGACCGTCCGTTTCACCCACCAGGCCGCCGACGGCATGCACAGCGCTATCATCAAGCCACCAAGCCGAAGAGGTCCACCCTGATCGACAGCAAGCTGACCACTGACGTCGAAGTGCTTGTGTGGCCGGCGCCGGCGAGGCAGGCTTGGCCGCCGGGATGGCCCACCTCCGACAAGGCCGCGCTGCCAGGCTTCATGATGGTCGACGCTGGCGGCCGGCGTGAGGGTCCTGGGCGCCTCGCTACTACCGACCCGGGCTGACCCCGATTCTCACCGGCTCGAGTTCTGCTGACTCATCACCCGGCCTCTCACTACCCCATGACTCGTCTGCAGACCCTATGCCACAGCGACTACACCTCCGAGCGGTCAGCACCCGCCGATGGACCTGTTCACGTACCCCCCCTCGATTTCCGAGATCCGATGTGCCATACACCTTCTGCATCGTCGGTACGTACCCCGACTTGGCTGACCGCGAGGTTGACCCGGTTCGCCTTCAGTGGGTGTGACGATGAGCATCCACAAGCTCAGCGCCGGGTCGGGGTACGACTATCTGACCCGGCAGGTCGCGGCGTTGGATGCCACCGAGAAGGGCCATGTCGGGCTGGCCTCCTACTACACCGAACGCGGCGAGACTCCGGGATCGTGGATCGGCTCTGGCCTGGCCGGCATCGACGGCCTGAACGCCGGGGATGCGGTCACGGCGGAGCAGATGCGGGCTCTGTTCGGCGCCGGCATGCATCCCTCGCACGCAACCGGTTGGAGCAGCTTGACGCCGCCGACTTGACCGACGCAAACGTCGAAGGCAGCGACCCAGCTGGGCGCGCCGTTCAAGGTTTACGCCGGCGAGGTCAGCCCGTTCCGGGTCGAGGTGGCGAAGCGGATTGCCACGCGACAGCGCGGCGGCCGGGCAGCTGGGAGACGAGCCAGTCTCCGCGGCAGTTCGGGCGCAGGTCCGTACCGAGGTGGCGCGGGAGTTCTTCCGAAGCAGAGCATGGCCGCGACCCGATCGATGCCCGCGAGATCGCGGCCACCATCGCTAAGCAGTCGCGTCCGCGCACCCAGACGGTTGCCGGCTATGACCTGACCTTCTCCCCGGTCAAGTCGGTGTCGACGTTGTGGGCGGTCGCCGACCCGCACGTCGCCGCACAGATCGAACGTGGCGCATCAGGCTGCCGTGCAGGATGCGCTGACCTTCATCGAACGCCACGCATTGTTCACCCGGCAGGGCAGGAACGGGATCCGGCAGGTCAACGTCACGCGGCCTGGTGGCGGCCGCGTTCACGCACCGCGACTCCCGAGCCGGTGACCCGGATCTGCACACCCATGTGGCGGTGGCGAACAAGGTGCAGACCCTCGACGGACGCTGGCTGTCCATCGACGGACGGGTGCTGTTCAAGGCCACCGTGGCGGCGTCGGAGACCTACAACACCGCCCTGGAGCACCATCTCCGCGACCGGCTGGGGTGCGGTTCGCGGATCGGCCCGACACTGATCCGGGTAAGCGGCCGGTGCGGGAGATCGTCGGTGTTGACCCGGCGCTGAATCAGCGTTGGTCGACGCGGCGGGTGTTGATCAAGGACCGGCAAGGTGAGCTGGCGGCCAGGTTTCAGCGTGATCATGGTCGGCCGCCGACGCCGGTGGAGGCGTTGCAGCTGGCGCAGCAGGCCACCTTGGAGACCCGGGACGCCAAACACGAACCCCGCACCCTGGCCGAGCAGCGCACCGCCTGGCATGCCCAGGCCGCCGAAACCCTCGGCGGACCTGATGCGGTCAGGCCATGATCAGCAGAGCCCTCAATCCGACCTCCGATCGCCGAGCCCGCCGTGGACGCGGAGTGGGTGACGGCGACGGCGGAGAAAGTGTTGGCGGCGGTGGAGGAACGGCGTTCGACCTGGCAGAGCTGGCATGTCCGCGCCGAAGCGCAACGCCACGTCCGGGCCGCCGAAATTCGCAACCGACAAGGTTGAGCAGCTGGTGGAGCTGCTCGTCGCCGAGGTGCTGCAGACCCGGTCGGTGTCCTTGACTCGGCCAGACGACGGCATCAGCGAGCCGGCGGCGTTGCGTCGGGCCGACGGTTCGAGTGTGTACACGGTTGCCGGATCCGAGCTGTTCACCTCCGCCCGGATCCTGGCCGCCGAGCAGCGACTCGTCGCGGCCGCGGGCCGCACCGACGGGCGGGTCGTGGACGCCGGCACTGTCGAGCTGGCGCTGCTGGAATCAGCCGCCAACGGGAACGCCTTGGATGCTGGACAGGCCGCTCTGGTTCGTTCCATGTGCACCTCCGGGGCGCGGCTGCAGCTGGCGATCGCCCCGGCCGGCGCCGGGAAGACCACCGCCATGCGCACCCTGGTTCAGGCGTGGCGCGACAGCGGCGGCCAGGTGGTCGGGCTGGCCCCGTCCGCCGCCGCGGCGGCGCAACTCCGCGACGCCACCGGCGCACCGGCCGACACGCTGGCCAAGCTCACCTGGTCCATCCACCACAATGACCTGCCCGACTGGGCGGAACGCATCGGCCGGTCCACGCTTGGTGATCATCGACGAAGCCGGGATGGCCGACACCCTCTCCCTGGACACCGCCGTCCAGTTCATCATCGGCCGCGGCGGCAGTGTCCGGCTGGTCGGTGATGATCAACAACTCGCCGCGATCGGTGCCGGCGGCGTGCTCCGCGACATCAAGCCAGCCATGGCGCGGTCCGGCTGACCGAGCTGCACCGGTTCGCCGACCCTGCCGAGGCCGCCGCCACCCTCGCCCTCCGCGACGGCCGAGCCGAAGCGCTCGGCTTCTACCTGGACCGGCGACGCGTCCACGTCGGCGACCCCACCACCACCCTCGACGCCGTCTTCAACGCCTGGCAGACCGACCGCAGCCATGGCCTCGACGCGATCATGCTGGCCCCGACCCGGGAGCTGGTCAGCCGGCTCAACCAACGCGCCCGAGACCACCGCCTCGCCGGCGCCACTCCGGGCCGGGAGGTCGAGTTGGCCGACGGCAACCGCGGCCAGCGTCGGCGATCTGATCATCACCCGCAGCAACGACCGCAGACTTCGTATCACCGCAACCGACTGGGTGAAAAACGGCGACCGGTGGACCGTCCTCAACCTGACCAGGACCGGTGGTTTGAGGGTGCGGCACGCCCGGAACGGCCGCACCGTCACCCTGCCCGCCGGCTACGTCTCCACCTCTGCCGAGCTCGGTTACGCCACCACCGTGCACACCGCGCAAGGTGTCACCGCCGACACCATGCATGGCGTCGTGACCGGTGAGAGTCCCGGCAGCAGCTGTACACCATGCTGACCCGCGGCCGCAGCGCCAACCACGTCTACGTTTCGGTGGTCGGCGACGGGGACCCGCACACCGTGATCCAGCCCGACAGCGTCCACCCTCGGACCGCCACCGAGCTGCTCGAGCAGATCCTGGCCCGCGACGCCGCACCGCAATCCGCCACCACCCTGCAGCGCGAGCAGCAAGATCCCGCCGTCCGGCTCGGCGCGGCCGTCGGCGCGCTACGTCGACGCCCTCCACCTCGCCGCCGAACACCTCGCCGGGCCACAGGTGGTTGCCAAGCCTCGACCGGAGCGCCGACCGGCTGCTCAACGGGCTGACCGAGGAGCCGGCATGGCCGACGCTGCGCGGCCACCTGCTGCTCCTGGCCGCTGCCGGCGCCGATCCGGTCGCTGAACTGCTCACCGCCGCCGCACCGCGGGACCTAACGAGCGCCCATGATCAGGCTGCTGTTCATCGACTCGCGGATCCAGGACATCAACCAGGTCGCCGCCGGGGGCCGTTGCCGTGGCTGCCGGGCATTCCCGACCGCATTGCCGCCGACCCCGACTGGGGACCATACCTGGACGCCCGATCACAGCCTGGTTGCTGAGCTCGCCGACCAGGTCCGCCGCAACGCCGCAGGTGAAGCGCCGGCCTGGGCGGCCCAGCCGCACGCTCCGGTGCCGGCCGAGCTGATCGCCGACATGCAGGTGTGGCGCGCCGCCACCCAGGTCGACCCCAGCGACCTGCGACCCACCGGGCCACCCCAGCTCGGCCACGCCGCCCGAGTCTGGCAACAGCAACTCGACAAGCGACTCGCCGCCGCGGACACCCACGCAGACCGGCAATGGCGGCAACTGCTCGCCACAGAAGTCCCCAGCGCCACCGCAGACCCATTCCTGCCGGAACTCGAGGAAAGGCTGACCAACCTCACCCGGGCCGGCTTCGACGCCACCCACCTTCGTGCGGTCGGCGGCCGCCGCAGGACCCCTACCCGACGACCACCCCGCCGCAGCCCTCTGGTGGCGCATCCTCGACCAGCTACCGCAAACGCCGAACCAGGAACCCGCAACCCCCGACGCAGTCCCAGCGACCAGGCGCACGGCCACGACCTCACTCGACCAGCAGCGACCCGTGCCGCGCTCGGCGCCGCCTCCCGCGTTCGGCCCGAGCCGCTGAAGCCGCGCCACCCGAACCATCAAGACGCCGGAGATGTATTGAGGTGATCTGGTGCCGAGCCCCGATCGATATCTTCCGGCGCTTCGCGCCAGGCCCTCCCTCCGCCACGCGAGTCCCGCCCGCGTCGAGCGATCGCCTGCTTCGATCGAGCACTGGTCGACGTCGGCATCGCCAGCGACGCGCAGGTGCTGCATGACTACTTCGCCTGGACGACGCTGAACACGATGGCCCGATACCAGCGATCCGCAGAGCGGATGTCCCGGACGGGCTGCACATCCCGCAGTGGTCGTGGGATGAGACTTGTCGACGGGCGATGGCGACCCAGATGCCGCCACTCGCCCGTTAGTCGTTCCTTTGCCGCAACGGCTCAGCCGTCGTCTTGCAAGACACGAATCAACGGCGATAGTCAGCGTTACCATCCGGGGTTTGACTCTGCTTGCGCGTGTGTCCCCTTCGATTTTGCCGCTTCCTGGGGGATGTCGAGATCGGAACGCTCGCTTATAGCGCCGAGAGGACGCTGAGACGCTGGCCGACCGGGGAAGCCGTGCCTCAGCGACGTCCGCGGTCCGTTGTTGTCCAAGCGGCGGAGGCTCGATACATGCGATGCGGCGCGGACGGCTCGGGAGCGGCCTGCTGGCTTGCGCGGCGAAGGCTTCGAGCAATAGTAGGCGACCAGCCAGGGCGAGTCTCGGGGCAGATCCGGCGGTGGCGGCAACCACCCGGCGTTGGCCATGAGCAGCATCGGCAGGTCCTCGGCGACGAAGTCTTGTCGCAGGCCGCCGGTCTGCTTCGCGCGTTCAATGAGCTCGGTGAACCGGCGGAAAGCCTCGTCGCGCTGGGCCCCGAACTCCTTGGCGCTCGGGAACGACTGGGTCAGCACGTCGGTGAAGCCACGCATCGCCGGCCTGCATCGCACACACCGCCTGAACGTAGTCGCAGAACCCGTGCCACGGGTCAGGGTCGGCCAGCGCGGTCTCCGATCAGGGGCCGCATACTCAGCCATCGGATCGGCGAACGTGGCGGCGATCAGGTCCTCCCGGGTGGAACCGGCGGAACAGGGTCGCCACCCCGACACCGGCACGGCGGGCCACCTCGTTCAAGGACGCGTCCAGGCCGTCCTCGGCGAACACGTGTCGGGCAGCATCGACGATCCGCCCGCGATTGCGTTGCGCGTCCGCGCGCAGAGGTCGGATCGCATCCGGAGTCCTTCCTTACCTGCGGGCCCGTCTGGGTGTGCTCATCGCAGCCAGCCTACCTACCAAGTGGAATAGGCGCTCCATTTGCCGTGGTAAGGTTTGTCGAACCGGAGCAGGCGCTCCGTTTGCGCCTGGTGTTTCAGGACAGTACGCAAGGTCGGCTCGGCCCGTACCCGTTCTGACCAACCCTCGACATCCACCCGACTGCACGACCTACTGCAAAGGAGAAACCTTGATGCGCGCAGTCGCCACGACCGGCTTTCGACGCCGCCCCCACCCTGACCGACCTCGATGTCCCCGAGCCCATGGAGGGTGAGGTCCGGGTCCGGATTCGGGCCGCGCGTCGGTCAACGGGTTCGACCCGGCTGTCGCAGCCGGCTACACCAAGGACTACATGGAGCACCGGTTCCCGCTGGTGCTCGGCAAGGACTCGCGGGCGAGGTCGACGCTCTCGGGCGCCGGCGTCACCGGCTACGCCGTGGGCGACAGGGTGTTCGGGCACGGTCACCAAGCCGTACCTCGGTGACGGGTCCTTCGCCGAGTACGTCACGGTCCCCACCGCAGTCGGCCTTGCTCCACTGCCCGAGAGCATCTCCTTCACCGACGCCGCCGCACTCGGCCTGGCCGGGGCCGCGGCGTACCGCATCATCGACGAGGCAACCCTCGAGCCCGGCCACATCGTGCTCGTCGTCGGCGCGACCGGCGGGGTCGGCAACCAGGTCGCGCAGCTGGCCGCAGCCGCCGGTGCTCGGGTGATCGCTACCGCGCACACCGACGCCGAGCGCGAGCTGGTCACCCGGCTCGGCGCCCAAGCAACAGTCGACCACACCGGTGACCTGACTCTCCCAGGTCCGCGCGATAGCACCGGACGGGGTTAACGTTCTCGCCCACCTCGCCGGGGACCCGGGCGTTGTCGAACTGGTCGGTGACCGCGGCCGGTTCCTCTCCACCCTCGTGCAGAGCCCGGACCAGAGTGCCCTCCCAGACAGCGACCGTAGTCCCGGTATATGCCAACCCCACCCGGGAGATACTCGACCGGGTCGGCCACCGGCCTGGCCAGCGGCAGGCAACCGTGACCGTCCAGCAGGTCGTCCCGCTGGACCAGGCGTGCAGGCCGCCTTCGACACCTTCGGCCGGGGCACCCTCGGCAAGATCGTCATCACCACCGACTGAACCGCTTCCACCAACCCCCATGGGCTGCTCGGCTCGCCACCTGAATGGTCGCGAGCCGACCGCCCCCAACCGCGGCGCCATACGACCAAGACTGAACCGGCCCCGAGATGCTCTGAGACTCCCTTCGTTGGGAGGATGATCTTCATCCTTGATCGCGGGCAGCCCGGCATCTCGTGGAGGTGAGGCAGCGCACCGCCAGTCTTGAGGCTTAGCCGATCCGACGAGACGACTCGCTGCAGCAGAACGCCGACCACGTCAACAGCAGCACAGCCGTCCCGCTGACCGTTGGAGTTGCGGAACAGTTCCTCCATTCGTCGCATGTCTTGGTACACCGTCGTGCCCAGGAGGTTCACCACGAACGGCTGAGCACCCGGCTGAAGAAGAACCGGGTCGGCGTACGGGCTTCGGGTGGTCTCGAACACGATCTCCACAGGCGGCGCGATCTCGATCTTCACCATCAATGCGCCGCCTGACTGGGCGCCCGAGCTGTGCGCTCGACGGACAGCATCGCAATGCGGCGTCTGTAGCGGTCCATGGACTTCCTGACCGCCGGAAAAGCTAACTTCTGTTACTCGCGGCGGACTGAGATCAATCGGTCATTCTGCCTATGGCTTTATGACGGTGATTGCGGTTGAGTGGGTATGAACCCCAAATGTCTCTGAAGTCCTATTCCGGTGTGCCGGCCTTCGTCATGCGGTCACCGTCGGGCGTGCTTCGAGCGCTACCGCGGTTGGTTCGATACGAAGGTCAATGCCGTGGCCCGTCTTAGGAGGTTGCAGTGAGTGTGTTGCGATTCGACCCGTTCGGTGATCCGTTCCGGCAGATGGATCGGCTGACGAACCAGCTGCTGTCGGGAACTCGGACGCCGATGGGGATGCCGATGGATGTGTGGCAGGCCGATGATGGGTTCCACGTCTCGCTGGACCTGCCCGGCGTGGATCCGTCCAGTGTGGACATCAGCACTGAGCGACACGTCTTGACGATCACTGCAGAGCGTCGCCCGGAATACCAGCAGGGTCAGAACGTGCTCGTGGCGGAGCGGCCTCAAGGAAGCTTCACGCGGCAGTTGCAATTGGGCGACACGGTGGACTCGGAGAATGTCCAGGCGAGGTATGCCGACGGGGTCCTGCATCTGACGCTCCCGATCACTCAGGCTGCCCAGCCGCGCCGGATTCAAGTGCAGATCGGCGGTGGCAGCGAACGTCAGATCGAGGTCGAGGCCGAGCCGGCGGAATCGGCTAGCGCCTCCGGGGAGTCCACCCAAAGCGATTCGTAGGGAGAAAGTCTCTCTGCTTTGACCAGGCTGTACTCGCTACTCGCCGATCTCTGCAGGGTCTCCTCCTAACACGACCGGCCTGCGACACGTGCATGGCCCCGTGTGTGAACATCCAACTTTCGCCATGACCTCGTTGCCGAAGTCGCGAGGTCAGGCGGTGCTCACGCTCCGCGAGCTGGCGTCCCTGAAGCTCGAGAGGCGGCGGCGCCCGGCTCGGCGACGTCGTCGCGTTGTTGTCATCCACCGGCTGGGCAGCCGGCCCGTGCATCATCGGCGGTTTCCTGGTGCCCGAGCCTGACCCCGATGCGTTCCCCGGGTGAGTGAGTGTGTTCTGTGCGCCCAGACTTTCGCCTGACTGTGGGCCACCTCGTGGTCGGAAGCTGTCCCTGTTTCCGGCGCCCGTAGGCTGCGGCTCCGGGGACGCCGTCCTGGCCGCCCAAGACCACTGCCGGCCGTCAATCATAGAACCGCCTTGTGTCACAGGGACCTTCGCCGCCGATCAACGCATTCACCGACTCAATAACGACGCCGATGATCAAGACCTCCTATCACGATGGCTCGAAACCGCCGCGGCCAAATCCATCAGCTTTCACCTAATCCGGCTCCTGGACCTAAGAGCTTCGAGTAGAGCGCACAAGCTCCA
>ERZ1370068.1575-contig-11482_pt1 | contig 21461 bp, 35 predicted proteins | sample MGYA00561227_ERZ1370068 | MGnify/ENA primary metagenome ERZ1370068 (study PRJEB38410, sample SAMEA6850437) | metagenome | study: Metagenomic assessment of the ecological functions of the soil: analysis of the soil microbiota associated with the... | reverse complement strand
TTGTACTTCGTTCAGTTACGTATTGCTCAACCGCCGGCCTGCTACCTGGTCGAGCGCCACGTGATCGAGACTATACCGGGTGCGGGCTACTGGGTGGAAGCCGGCGGCCAGACCCGTGAGGCACCGGCGCCGGTCTTCGTAAGTGGGTGACCCCATCTACAACACAGCGGACCCCAGGCTGCCCCCTGTTCCCGCGCGCGGGGACGGCGTCGAAACCCGCCCTCATGCTGCCCCGGTTGGTGGGGGCGGCGCGGAAATCGACGCCTGTTCGCAAAGCTGGCATGGGAACGGGTGCTGTTGAAGGGTGCCGCCGCGTCGCGGGGCCGCCTTGGCCGAACAGCTGCGGCGGCGCAATCCGCGGCGGTGGTCCACCTGGCAACCCATGTGCTGGAGTCTTCGGAACGGCCGTCATACAGATTGATCGCACTCAGCTTGACCGCGCGCCGCGGGCGAGTTGTTGCCGCCCTACGAGATCGCTGGCTGGCGGACCAATGCCGGCCTGGTGGTCCTGAGCGGCTGCGATTCGGGGCAGGAGTCCGGCTCCCGGGAACCGGCTTGCACTGGGCCACAGCCCGCGCCTGGCTGATGGCCGGCGCACACTCGGTAATTTCAGCAGCTGGGCCACGCCGGATGGCTTGGAGCGCTGTTCGGCGCTCTTTTGCGAACCTCAGCGAGGGGCGCGGCGACTCCCCGCTCTAGCCCTGCGCGCGGCGCGGTTGGAAATGATTCGCTCCGGAGGCTGGCGCGCCAAGCCTGGCTACTGGGGCGCTATTTTTGTGATAGGAAGCCAATGAACCCTGAAACCGGGCCAGACGTGCAAAGCTGATTTCGACGTGCGGGAACCGTCCTGGTCCAGCATGGTCGACCGCATCAGGCGGGGGATCCCGGCGCCATGGAGCAGTTGTACGCCGTCTTCGTCAAAGGAGTCCGCTTCTTTCTGTGGCGGCAACTGGGGCCCCAGGACCTTGACGACAAGGTACATGACGTGTTCCTGATCATCACGCAGTCCATCAAGCGCAGGGAGCTTCGCGATCCGGAAGGTTGATGGGGTATGTGCCGCGCCCGTGGTTCGTCGACGGGTGGCGGCGCATCGACAGCGCCATAACCGCGCGGCGCAACCAGCAGACTATCGACCCGTCGCTGATCCTTTCCGACCATCAACCCGACCCCCGAACGCCGGGCCATCGAGCAGGAGAACCAGGATGTCGCCCTGCGTATGCTCCGCGGCTTGCCGAAACGGGATAGGGAGGTGCTGACGCGCTTCTATCTGCAGGAGCAGTCCGCCGAAGGGGTCTGCCGCGACCTGAAGCGGAAACCCAGTTCCATGCGATCAAGTCTCGCGCCAAGGCCGCTATGGCGAGAGTTGGGGCGACGGCGGTTTCTCCAGCGCTCCGGCTTTCGATCACAATAAGTACTATTTATTACATAAAACATTAAATGAGTACTGTGAGTACGAAACCTGCCGCTTGATTAGAGGAGCATGGGGTCCAGAATAAGATGGTAGCTTTCTAATCGCAGAAAAAATATTCAGCGACATATGGATGCTGAGGACCTGGAGAGATACTCGATGGGCAACACCTCCGTGGAGGAATCCGGGTCCATTGAAGAACACCTGCTGGCACCTGCGAGACTGCGAGAGGGACCGGCTCAGGCCGATGATTACACATAACACAGCGCGAAACTTGAAACAGCCGGTTGGGCTGGCTACGAGGCATCACGCCAGACGCCAGGTGGGGTTCCCACCACCGTTTCGCGGCGCTGGCGTACTGACTTTGCCTGCTTCCTGGTGGTATTCGCTCTTCGCTTCGGCCTTACGCCCGGTCCCGTGGTGGCGGTTTCCCCTGACCGCCGTGCGCGGCGCAACGAGGTTACCAGAAATTTACGCCCCCGGGCGCGAACTCATGCTTCATCCGGATCTGACCGGCTGGCGGCTGCCTCTTCTCGTACCGTCTGGGAGATCGTGGACCAGACGAGGCCGCCCGGTGCGCCAGGTCTCAATGGCGCGGGCGCAAAACGGGATCGGATGCCGGGGCAGTCAGGCGGGTCGCAAGCCTGCTTGTCGCGTCTACCGGCAGGAGAGCTGCTGCGGGAATACGGTCACCACCGTCTCCAGACGCAACCGTAAAGAGCAGCAGAGTGGCGCCGGTCTAACGTATCTGTGATACGTTGGTCAACACTTATGGTGCCGCCGAACGCCACGACAAGGAATCGACGGCCGCAATCAACCAGACGCCTCTTTTCCGTCGGTGTTAATTCCGCCAGGCGCCGGTGTAAAGATCGAGCCATGCCTTCCCGACGCGGATTCCTCATGACCGCGGGCGCCGGTTTGCTTGCCGCCGCCCAACCCTCGCTCACCGTTGGCCAGGTGATCGGAGCGCATTCAGGCCAACCTCGGCGTACCCCTGGCGTAACCCTACGGTGGACACCCTCAAAGCGGGCGCCCCCGATACGCCCGTGCAAGGCATTGCCACCACCATGATGGCCACCTTCGACGTTCTGCAGCGGGCTGCGAAAGCCGGGCCGCAACTTCGTCATCACCCACGAGCCCACTTTCTACAATCACGAGGACGCCACCACCGCTTTCGCGGCCGACTCCGTCTACACCGCCAAGCGTACATTCCTCGAGACGCACCACATGGCCGTCCTCCGCTTTCACGACAACCGGCACGCCCGCCGCCCCGATGGCATACGCGACCGGCATGCTCCAGATCCTGGCCTGGGACCGCTTTCGCACGGATGAAAGCCCTCAACTGCTCGTCATGCCCGAGACTTCTCCTCGCCGCCCTCGCCGGCGACGCCCGCAAAGAAACTCCAGGGACGCACCATCCGCGTGCATCGGCGACCCCGGTTGAAGGTTCGCCGCGTGCGCCATCAATCCGGGCTATGCCGACCTGCAGGGAGTCGTGCGCAACCTGTCCCGCCCCGATGTCGATGTCTGCGTGATCGGCGAGGCCCGCGAATGGGAAGGTATCCTCTACGCGCAGGACGCCATCGCCGCCGGAAAACCAAAGGCCTCATCGTACTCGGCCACGTCATCTCCGAAGAGAACGGCATCGAACGGATAGCCCGCTGGCTGAAGACATTTATTACCGAAGTGCCGGTGGAATTCATCCCCGCCGGCGAGCCGTTCTGGAGTCCGCAAGCATAAGGAAACGAGTATGCAGTTTCAACCACCAAGGGAAAACCCTCCGTCGGCATCGTCTTCGATGCCGACCTCGGCTAACACCATTGACGACGCCCTGGCCTTGGGCTATGCTGTACGGCTTCAGGGCAAGAACGAAGCGCGCGTGCTCTCCGTCAGCACCACCAAGAGCAGTCTCAACGCCGCCATCTTTGCCGACGTGCTGGTGCGCTTCTACACCGGCGAACCCAGCCCCTTTTTCGGCGTCACGCCGATCGGCCTCTGCCTGTCCGGCAAGATAGCCGGCGCCGAAACGATGCCTCGATGCCGTCGCGTCGGCAATACGAAAGCATCCCCGCAACATCGTGAAGATGAACGATACCGCCGATCCCTGGCGCTGATCCGCAACGCGCTTTCCGCGCAGGTCGGATCAAAAATGCCGTCGTCGTCGCTCAGCGGCCCCGCCACCAACCTCGCCGCCCTTCTGGCACTTCCCGGCAACCCGCCGTTGATCGCGCAAAAGTTCGCAGCCTGGTCGGTGGCGGCCGACGCACTCACACCATGAGCGACATCCCCCGCCGCGAAGCGTCTGTTCGCCGAGTGGCCGACCCCGATCGTGGTCGCCGGCGAGTGAACTCGGCGACGCCGCTGCCCTTTCCGCCGCCAGCATCGAGAGGACTTCGCCGGCGGTCGGAGGCGCACCCGCTGGTCGCAGCCTATATCGAGCCTATCGCCCCATGCCTTACGCATGCCCCGGCGGTCGCCAATGAGCTGCCGCCCTGTACGCCGTTCGTCCGCAGGAGAACTACTTTAAGTTGTCGGACCCAGGCACGGTCACCGGTCGCCGACAACGGGGCGATCCGCCTCGAACCTGCCCCCGTCCGGCAAGCACCGGACCCTGATCGCCGACCTCTCCCCCAGGAAAGATCGAATCCAGCAGACTCTACGCTGAAACCGCCAGCACCAAACCCGTCGGCCGAGTCCAGCGCTTCCGCCCGCCTCAGAAAGAAGGCAGTAAGAAATCTGAGATTCTCGCACCGAGTTCTTGTCAGCCGTTTCAGTAGGGCGGAGCTGTGTGTCGGTGAAGTTCTCACGAGTCGGAAGCTCCAAGACCGACATCAAGCCAGCCCAGTTCTAGTCTAACTTACTGATTCTATGGCAGCGAGTATCTCGAATGTGCCGGACAAATCTAGCCTACAGCTTTGTTGTCTTTCTCCGCACAATAACTCTTGGCCCTCACATCCCGCCGATGCTGTAACATTTGCTCAGGGCCAAGCGTTATCAATAGGAGGGTTGTCCACAAAATGGATTGGGGATTGCGCAGCCGTCGCTCTACTTATGTCCGCTTGCGGTGCGCTGCGTGGCACGCCGATCCCGCGACCTTCGAAAAGACCGTCGTCCCCGTCCTCACCAAAGCCTGCTCTCCCTGCCACAACGAAAATCTCGCATCCGGCGGGATGAACATCGCGCAGTTCACTCAGGCTGCGTCGCTCACCAAGAGCCGCGATGGCTGGGACATCATCGTGCGCAAGATCCGCGCGCGGCGAGATGCCTCCCAAAGGTATGCCGCGTCCCGCGCAGATGGATTCCGTCCTCCAGTACCTGCAGGAGGAGTTCGATGAAGGCCGACCGTAACGCTGAAGCCTGATCCCGGCCGCGTCACCGCCCGCCGCCTCAATCGCGCAGCGAGTACACCAACACCATACGCGATCTCCTCGCCGTCGAATTCCGCGCCGAACACAGCTTTCCCACCGACGATCTTGGCAACGGCTTCGATAACATCGGCGATGTCCTCACCATCTCGCCGACGCTGATGGATCGCTATCTCGCCGCTGCCGGCCGGATCGCCGCACGCGCCGTGGCCGCCGACCCGCTGCCCAAGCCGCTGGAAATCCAGTTCGCACTTCAAGGACAAGAGAATCCGCCGCGTCGATTTCAGCACCATCGAAGCCAAGGGCCGCATCGAGTTCGATGGCGAATACACCGTCCGCTTCGGCCTGCAGGGCGAGCGCGCACCAGACGGCAAGCCCGTCATCCTCGGCATTTTGGATGGACGGCAAGCTGATGCACTCCATGCCGGTCGAGACCAAGCCCTCCAAGCTGGTCTACTTCGATCCCTACTCCGAAGAGCAGATGCGCCTCGTCCTCCCGGAGGGCGATCACGTCTTCCGCGCCGCCTTCGTCGATGACGACGATTTCGTCAAAGGCCTCAGCGCCAAGGACGCCTACGATCGCAAGAAAAACAAGTTCATCGATTCCATTACGTTCGTCGGCCCGTACGCTCCCAAGACCCCGCCGCCCGAGCCGCGCCAAGATCTTCATCTGCGATCCGAATTCCGGCGCCGCCTGCGTCGAGAAGATCGTTTCCAACCTGGCGCACCACGCCTGGCGCCGCCCGGTCACCAAGGCGGAAACCGCATCGCTGCTGAAGTTCGTCGCCATGGCGAAGGCCAACGGGCAATCCACCGGAGCAGGGAATTCAACTGGCGCTCCAGGCCGATGCTGGTCTCCGCCGCACTTCCTCTTCCGCATCGAGCACGACCCGAAGCCGCTCGACGCCGCTGCCGTACATCCCATCAGCCGATCTCGAACTGGCATCGCGCCTCAGCTATTTCCCTGTGGAGCTCGATGCCCGACGACGAACTGCTCGCGCTCGCCGAGGCCGGCAAACTGCGCACCCCGGCCACGCTCGATGCCCAGGTGAAGCGCATGCTCGCTGACCCGCGCTCTTCCGCCCTCGCCGACAACTTCGCCGGCCAGTGGCTGGAATTGCGCAACCTCGACGTGGTCAAACCCGATCCGCAGAAGTTTCCCGATTGGAGTCCCGAACTGCGCGACGCCATGAAGCAGGAGACGCGCCTGTTCTTCGACTCCATCCTGCGCGAGAATCGGCCCCTCAGCGAGTTTCTGGATGCCCGCTACACTTTCCTGAATGAGCGGCTGGCGCAAGCACTACGGCATCGAGGGCGTGAAGGGTCCGGAGTTCCGTCGCGTCGAACTTACCACCCGGCAGCGCGGCGGCATCCTGAGCCACGGCAGCGTGCTCACCGTTTCCAGCTACCCCACGCGCACCAGCGGTGGTCATCCGCGGACAAGTACATCCTGAACAACATCCTGGCCAGCCCGCCGCCGCCGCCGCCAGTCGACGTTCCGCCGCTCGATGAAGCCGCCGTCGGCGCCACCGCCTCCCTGCGCCAGCAGATGGAGCAGCACCGCGCCAACGCCACGTGCGCCTCCTGCCACAACAAGATGGACCCGCTGGGCTTCGGCCTCGAGAACTATGACGGCATCGGCAAGTGGCGCACCATGGACGGCAAATTCCCGGTCGATTCCTCGGGCACACTTCCCAACGGAAACAGCTTTTCCACGCCCGGCGAAATGCGCACGGTCCTCAAGAGCGCAACTGCCCCAGTTCTCCCGTTGCATCGTACGGAGAAGATGTTGACATACTCTTTAGGCAGAGGACTGGGCTCGTACGACCGGCGCACGGTGGACGAGATCGATCGCAAACTGGCCGCCAACGGGTACGCGGTTCCAGTCGTTGATCTACGAAGTTGTGCGCAGCTTGCCGTTTCAATCGCGAAGAGGGGAAACGAGACAGCCAAAATGATCACTCGCAAATCGCTTCCCAGGCGCGCCTTCCTGCGCGGCATGGGGACCGCCGTCGCGCTCTTCCGTTCCTGGATGCCATGGTGCCGGCCTTCGCCGCGCCGGCCGCCGCCAAGGCGCCCGTGCGCATGGCGTTCGTCTACGTGCCCAACGGCATCGATGATGAACGACTGGAACCCGGAGCTACGAGGGCCCGCTCGGCTGAGCTGCCGCGCATCCTCAAGCCGCTCGAGCCGTTCAAGGACGACATCCTGCTGCTCGGCAACCTGACCCACAACACCGGCCGCGCGCTGCTCGATGGCGCGGGCGATCACGGGCGCTGCTGCGGCAGCTACCTCACCGGCATACAGGTCAAGAAGAGCACCATCGATATCAAGGCCGGCGTCTCCGTGGACCAGATCGTCGCCAACAAGGTCGGGCGCGCAGACGCGCTTCCCGTCGCTCGAGGTCGGCCTGGAAGACGCGCGCCAGTCGGGCGATTGCGATTCCGGCTACTCCTGCGCGTACACCAACAACCTGGCGTGGCGCAGCGGAGACCCAGCCGCTGCCGCCGGTCCTCGACCCGCGAGCGCTCTTCGAGCGCCTGTTCGGCAACGGCGTCGTGCTGAGTCCCGAAGCGCGCGGCGCGCAAGCGCAAGTACCGCCGCAGCATTCTGGATTTCGTCACCGAAGATACCAAGAAGCTCGAAGTCGGGTCTCGGTCCCACCGATCGGCGCAAGCTCGACGAGTATCTTTCGTCGATTCGCGAAGTGGAACGGCAACTCGAGCAAGGCCGAGAACGGACAACGCGCAGATCGATCCGCACATGGACGAAGCCCTACGGCGTGCCGGCCGATTTCGCCGAGCACTTCAAGCTGATGACCGACATGATGACGATCGCGTTTCAGGCCGACCTGACGCGCGTCATGACGTTCCTGGTCACGCACGAAGGCACCTCGCGCGCCTATCGCGAGATCGGCATCCCCGACGGCCACCATCCGCTCACCCACCATCGCAATCAGGAAGATCTGATGGAAAAGGTGGCGCAGATCAACGTCTACCACATGAAGCAGTTCGCCGGCTGGATCGAGAAGCTGAAGTCGATCAAGGAAGGCGATGGCACGCTGCTCGATAACTCGCATGATCGTCTACGGCGCCGGGCCTTTCCGACGGCAACCGCCACGCTGCACGAAGATCTGCCGACGCTGATCGCCGGCAGCGCCGGCAAGACCATCAAGACCGGCCGCCGCGTGGTCTACCGCAGGGAAACCCCGATGTGCAATCTCTTCCTCGGCATGATGGATCGCATGGGCGTGCATACCGATCACTTCGGGGACTCTACCTGGCAAAATCGACGGTCTCAGCCTGACCTCGATCGACCGTGCGCCAAAACGTACAGTGGGCCTCCGAGTGTAACGTCCGATTGCTGACTTACAAAGCTTAGGGAGGCTCCCAATGTACAAACTGCCATTAAATCGATCGTCAAGACTGCTTTGGGCCTTGCTCGGCACGGCACTGGTAGCTACCGGAACCCGCCGGGAATTCACTCTGGATGCCGGTTGCGGTATTGGGGGATGCACCATGCTGCTCTGGGCGTTTGCGGCGCCCGCGTGCTCGCGGAACAACTCGAGCGCGATATTGTCGATATCTCGTCCGAAGATTCCTTCCCTGCCAGCGATCCGCCTTCCACCCTGGTAATTTCGCGAGGTCCCCGATCGGGCCTCTTGCGCTAACATGAGGGAATCTCATGAGGGCGCGTCTCGGCGTGATTCCGGCAGCTATTCTTCTCGCTGCTCTGTCGCGCTCGCCCAACGATTCGGCGGCGGCATCCGCCACGGTGACGAGGGTCCCCGCCCCGAATTTCCTCCGGAGCCGAATTCCATTTCATCCGCACCGAATACACCGACCTGCCGCAGTATCACCGCGGCTTCGGCTTCGCTTCGCGCGGCGCCACCGGTGACGGTTGGTGGATGGTGGATTGGCCCGACGCCGACGAGCACTTCTCGATGGGTGTCCGGCGTCTCACGCGCATTCATACTGGCGATCCGCGTCACTTGCGGCTGACCGATCCCACTCTGTTCGACTATCCCTGGATCTACGCCACGCAGGCCGGATGGTGGGGCTTGAGCGATGCCGAAATCAAGTGCCTTCCGCGAGTTTCTGCTGCGAGGCGGGTACCTGGTGGTGGATGACTTCTGGGGACCGGAGCAGTGGGAGATTTTCCGTCTGACGATGGACCGCGTGCTGCCCAACCGCCCGATTGTGGATCTGGCGCACAGCGATGCCGTGCTGCACGTCCTCTACGACATTGAAGAGAAGGATCTCTCACCTGGATCCCCGGCACGCGCTCATCTGCGTCGCGGTCCGGGCGGCGGCATCACTGTGCAGCAGCCGGAAGGCACCGCCCCGCCTGGCGCAGCATCTTCGACGACCACAATCGCATGGTGGTCGCCGTCAACTTCAATACCGACGTAGGCGATGCCTGGGAGTACGCTGATTCTCCTGACTACCCCGAGGCCATGACCACCCTGGCCTATCGTTACGGCCTCAACTACTGGTCTACGCGATGACGCACTGAGGTGACCGCTCCCTTACCGGTCGCGGCGGTCTATGACACGCGCGCAGTCACACCGCCCAGTCGGTGTTTCTCAACTTTTCCCAGGTGATCGGCAGATCTTCTGGCAGGACGCGCGTCTCGCCCGGTGACCGTCATGAAATTGGTGTCGCCCGCCCAGCGCGGCAGAACGTGCATGTGAAGGTGATTCGCGATGCCCGCGCCGGCGCTGCGGCCCAGGTTCAATCCGATGTTCAGCGCCATCCGGATGGTAGATCGCGCGCAGAGGTGTTTTTCGCACTCCGCGCCAGGCGCATCATTTCGAGCAGCGCTTCTTCCGCCAGTTCCTCCAGCGTGGCGACGTGCTGATACGGGACTACCATGACGTGGCCGTTGGTGTATGGAAAGCGGTTGAGGATGATGAAATTGTGCTTCGCGCGATGGACGATCAAAGTCTTCTGGTCGTCGGAACTGCCCGCGGCGGTGCAGAAGACACAAACTGAAGGGGTATCACCCTTAGTGACGTATTGATAACGCCATGGAGTCCAGAGATAGTCCACGTTACGGGTTCGGAACCTGCTCGGTCGAAACCGGTGCCAGAGCGGGGCACGGGTGCGGGCGCGCCGGAGCTGCTTGACCACGTCCTTCAACTCCTTGCTCGGCTTGAAATAGGGGATTTTCTTGGCGGGAACTTCCACCCGTGCTCCGGTCTTCGGATTGCGGCCGATACGGGGCTGGCGCTGGCGGGTGCGGAAGCTGCCGAATCCGCGGATTTCGATCTTGTCGCCGGATCGCAGGGAACGTACGATGCTGTCGAAGATCGCCTCCACGATGACTTCGGATTCCTTCCGGGTCATCTCTACCACGCGGGAGACTTCTTCAATCAGATCGGCCTTCGTCATCGCATTCTCCTTGGCTTGTAAAACTGGTATGAAATCGCAGTATCTCCTGAATTTAAAAGATTTGCAACCTATTCGTGGCCGCGGTCCTTCAGGCTCAGGACCTCTTCGATGGTGGTGGTGGCTGCGGCCGCCTGGCGTTGGTAGTCTTCCAGGCGGTTCTTCTCTTCGTCGTCGGTCACGGCGCGCAGGCTGAGGCCGATTTTCTTCTCCGCTTCGCTCATCTTGATGATCTTGAAATCGTGTTCGTCGCCCACGTGGATCGGCGGCTCCTCCGCGCCCGCGCCGTCCGGTATAGCCCGGCACCTCGGAGAAATGGCACAAGCCTTCCACGCCTTCGGCCAGCTCGACAAACGCTCCAAAACTGGCCAGGCGGCACACCCGGCCATGGACCGTGTCTCCCACCTGATGGTTCTGGAAGTAGCTCTCCCAGGCGTCGGGCTGCAGTTGCTTGATGCCGAGCGAAAGGCGGTGCGACGAGGAATCGATATTCAGAATCACCGCCTGCACGATCATGCCCTTCTTAAGGATCTCACGACGGGTGCTTGACGCGCTTGGTCCAGGAGAGATCGGTAACGTGCACCAGACCGTCGATGCCTTCCTCGATTTCGATGAAAGCGCCGAAATCGGTCATGTTTCGTGACCCGGCCTTCCACCACGCTGCCCACGCTGTAACGGCTGTCGATGGTGGTCCAGGGATTGGGCTCGAGCTGTTTCGAGGCCGAGCGAAATCCGGCGGTCCTTGGGATGCACCTCCAGGACGACGGCTTCCACCTGATCGCCTGGCCTTGACCACCTTGGACGGATGCTTCATGCGCCGCGACCAGGTCATCTCGCTGATGTGGATGAGCCCTTCCACGCCGGCTTCGAGTTCCACGAAAGCGCCGTAATCGGTGACGTTGACCACGCGGCCGATCACGCGGCTGTTCACGGGATACCGCTCCAGCACCGTGTCCCACGGGTCCGGCTCCAGTTGCTTGATGCCGAGCGAGACGCGCTCCTTGCCGCGGTCGAACTTGAGAATCTTGACCGTGACGTCCTGGCCCACCTGCAGCATCTCCGAAGGATGCGTAATGCGGCCGTAGGACATGTCGGTAACGTGCAGCAGTCCATCGATTCCGCCGAGATCGATGAACGCGCCGTAATCGGTCAGGTTCTTGACCACGCCGGTCACCACGGTGGCGCCTTCGGCCAGGTGTTCGAGGGTGGCGCTCTTCCGCGACGTTGATCTCTTCCTCGACGGCCAGTTTTCCGCGAGACCACGACGTTGCCGCGGCGCCGGTTGAGCTTGATGATTTTGACCGGGATGTCCTGCCCGACCAGCGAATCCAGGTTGTGCACCGGTCGCGGATCGGCCTGCGAACCGGGCATGAAAGCTTTGATGCCGACATCCACGGCGAGCCCGCCTTTGACGCGGCCGAGCACTCGGCCCGAAAGGATCAACTGATCGCTGGAAGCCTTATCCGAGGTTGTCCCAGATGCGCAGGCGCGCGGCGCCTGGTGTGAGAGAGCAGCACGTAGCCTTCGACCTGCTCGCTGCTGGTCGATCATCACGTCGACCACATCGCCGCGCTTCACCGTCGACTTCGCCGGTCGGGGATCTGAAACTGCTCGATGGGAACGATGCCTTCGGACTTGTATCCGAAATCGATGATGACGTCTTTGGCGGTGATGCCGAGGACGGTGCCTTGCACCACTTCGTCGGCTGCCGGTGGGGCGAACTGACTGTAATCTTCGAGCAAGTGCTCGTAGTTCTCGGGGATCGAGGGGTCCACTTGCCCGTTGTTTTGGTCTACGGCCATTCAGCCTCCACCGCTTCCTGATTCACAGGGCTCGGAGGGTGATGCATTCGGGTCGGAACCTTTTAGCGAGACCATGCGGCAAAACCACGAGCAAACCACTATGAGATCAGTATGTTAGCAAATATACGCCGAGTCATCCGAGCTTGTCAACGCCCACGAGCGCAGCAAGCGGTCGGAGTTTTCGTGCTCAATGCTACTCTCCCTTGCGTTATGTGCCTTCCGCTGTCTTTCCGCTACTTGTGCGGCGCCTCACGGCCTGTTGAACTTCGGATGATGACTAATCCTGAAAAGCCCCAGTCCGAGTCAAGCGAGCTCGCACGCAAAGAGGTTGGTGGAACTGGAGCAGCGCGTCGCTTCGATGCAGGCTGACTTGAAGCGCCAGGAAGATCTGCTGGCGTGGGTGGTGGACACTTCTGGAAGCGGTGCAGTCGAACGCCCTTGACGCGACTCCTCCGCAGCGTTAGAAAGCGAGCTTGATCTGCAATTCAATGCGGCGATTGCCGCTGGCGCTGTTGCCACCGCCGGCGCCGACCAGCGCGACCGACTGTCCAGAAGAGCGACGAACTCAGGTTGCCGCACCGGTGAAGCCAGGTTCGGATGGTTCAGCAGATTGCGAGCCTGTCCCGAGATAGTAAGTTCCATCGGGTCCCGCTTTCCGCTTGCCTCCCTCGGCCTAGTTTGAAGATCTTGGCCGCGCGAAGATCTACGCGAGACCTGACTTGGGCCCCAACCGTAGTTCCGCGGGATGAGCGCCTGCCCGGCGACCGGGGCCAGGTCGAAGACGCCAAATGCGGTGCGCATGCACCGCTCGCGCGGCTGAAATCGGTAGCCAATGCCGGACGATCGGTGAACAAGGTGTCCTGATTGAGGTCGCGTCCTACCGTGATATTGAACGGGCGGCCCGAAGTCGTCACCAGGAAAGGGCTGATGCGGATTCCCCAGGGGGCGCCGAGAGCGACGCCATTTAGCTGGACTCGGTGACGGATATCGAAACCGGCACGACCATACTCCGGCCGCAGGTTGTATGGGTCGGCTGCGAACGTGCCAGCGTCCATCGGTGTCGCTGCTTCGCTTTGTCCGAACATGTACGATCCAGTGAAACTGAGCTTAGGACTGATACGAGCGTTGAGGCTGGTGATCAACTGATTCTGCCGAAAGATGCCGCCGGCCTCGTAGAGGTAGATGGCACTACTGGCGGTTTGCAGACTCGTAAGGGGTGCGGTGATATTACGCGAGCGGAGGTTGTGCCATCCCCGCGAATGTAGATAGTTGACCGAAATCACCGAGGTTCTTCGGCAACTGCCGCTCGACACCGATGCCAGCCTGCACCATTCGGGGGCGCGCATATCGGAGTCCAGTTCGCCCGGATCGCCTGTGGCGTGCTGGCTGCCGAGCAGTTGTGCGAGGGAGGATGGCTGGGTAGAAATCGGAGAATCGGTCACGAAACTGCTGCTGGTGGATGCCATCGCGGCGCAGCGCGTCGAGTGAGAGGCTTTCACCGACACGGTCATAGAAGAGTCGGCCGCCGGCACGGATCACGGTCTTGGGAGGCCTTGCCTTTGGGGCCGAGACCCCACGCGATGCCCAGGCGCGGGGCGAAGTGTCCGATGATCGCTCAGGCGAGTCTGCGATTCGTAGCGCAGGCCGAGACTGAGGGTGAGGTTCGGGCGCGCCCGCCAATCGTCGAGCACGAAGAATAACCCGACATCGAATTGACTCAGGCTGGCCAGCGGATTGCCCGCGGCGATGGAGAACTGGCTGGCGCCGCCGCCAGAGGTGCGAATCTGTTGCGGGGTGAGACCGGCTTGCCGGCCCAACAGCGTCAGGCGGTAACTGTCGAGCGAGGAGAAGGTGAATGTGCCGGTGTAGTTCTGCGTGTCCTGATCCTTGAGGTAGATGCCGCGCAGTCGGCCGCCCCAGCGCAGCAGGTGCACACCCTGGGTGACGGTGGTTGTGTTCTGCACCTCCATCCGGTCCTGATTGGTGAAGGAAAGACTGAGTGGCGATCCGCCTCCGGTGAAGGCGTCGAGCACGACGGTGGTGGACGGGCTGGCGTTGCCTGCCTCGCCGGCTGTTCGCTGGCGCGAGTAGCGCGCGCGAGTTTCGTTGACCGTGTGCAGGCCGTAGATTCCCGTCTCGACGAACTGGGCGGTGTCCTCGCGGTCGCGGTTATTGTAAATGCGGCTGGGGGCGAGAAGCCAGCCGGCGCCCTGGTTGTCGGTGGAATCGCGGGCGAAGGTGTAGCGCAGCGTGAGCGTGTGATTCTTGGACAACTGGCGATCCAGCTTGAGGCTCTCTTCGGTGCTCCGCGCGAGGCGTTGATTCCCTGCGCAACTGAAATCACCCGGAGACCTGTCATCCAGCGTGCGGGCGTTGATGAAGGCATTCTCGGTCGACGTTGCGGACTTCGGAAATCCGCGAAGAACGAGGTCTTCTTGCCGAGTGGACCGCCGAATTCGCCTTCCACTGGCGGCGCTCATGAGGGCGGCTTGTCCGGCGTAAAAGGATTGCGCGAGTTGAAAATATCGTTGCCGTAGTGAAACTGCAATTCGCCGTGGTAGTCCTCGCTGCCGGGTTTGGTAAAGATCTCAACGCGGCCCATGCCGATACGGTCGTACTGTGCGGAGAACGGGTTCTGATTGATGCGGACTTCGCGGATCGAAGATTTGGGCGGCAGACGTCCGCCGGTGAAACCATCGATGTAGATCTGCCCGCCATTCGGTCCCGCGGCAGGGTCTGCAGTGCGGCGAGATCCGCGGCCAAATCGTCCCGGTCGTCCGACGAGGACATCCAGTTCCTTACCGCGGAGAACCAGGGCCGATGGCATTACTCGAAGGGATCCACTTCCACCTGCAGGGAATCCTGCACGGTGACCTTTCCGTCGCGGAAGCCAGCGCGAGCGAGAAATCGAGCACTTGGTTCGCAGTCCGGCCCCGACCTGGTATTCCGCTTCGCTCGGCGGGCGCGAAGCCCTTCGCCGAGGCGCCGTACCGTGTAGATGCCGGGATCGACGTTGCGCACCTGATACTGACCTTGCACGTCGCTCTTCACGCTGCGGGAGCGCCTCCGTCCATTGCTCAGGCTGAGGATCGCATCGGGGATGTCTCTTGCCCGAGGGATCGGTCATCTGCCCGCGAATGCGAGGCCGGTTGAGCGGCGAGCATGCCCGCACTCGCGAGACAACAGTCCGATGATTGACAGTAGCGGCTTCATTGGTCGCTGGTTTCGGTGCCGTCGGCCTTGACGAGGATGGCGCCCTTCTTGCCGGTGCTTGCTGGTGTAGACGGCCTCGTACAGCGTGAGCACCATCGCCCTTGGTGACAGTTTCGACCATGCCTGAGCTTGCCGCCGGCGACCTTCTTCTCAATTGCCGCTTTGGCCGCGGCGGGGATGCCGGCGATGTCAACTTCTTCCTCGACGACAAGCAGCTTGCCCGCCGCGTCCACGTTGAAGTCGCGATGCTTGCCGTTGAGCATCGTCTCCACTTCGTACTGGGTCACGCCCTTTTCGACCTCTTTCGAAATGTTCTTGATGGCGGCGCCCTTGAGGGTGTCCTGCACGGTCTTCTGCACGGCGGCGGGAAGATCTTTCACCTGAAGACTCTTGGCGGCGGCGGGTCTGAAATCGCTAAGACTATCAATACCGCGAGGAATGTCTGCTTCATCTAAATCTCCTATGAAAAACATAACAACCGTACCTGAAAATTCCGTGAAAGACCTCGGCTCACGACTTCAGCGGCAACGACAGCGCGCACCGGCGCCGGGGCTTGCTGCTCACCGTGATGGAGCTTCCGTGGGCCTGGGCGATAGCCTGTGCGATGGAAAGACCAAGTCCGAAGCCGTTGCCGCTTTCGCGTGCCGGATCGGCGCGCGGTAGAAGCGTTCGAAGATGTGCGGCAACGCCGCGGGCGGGAATGCCTTCCCCGGAGTCTTCCGGCCAGCATGAGCGCACCGGCGGTGTCGATCGAGGCGGAAGACGGTTACGCTTCCGTCCGCCGGAAGGAGTAGCTTGGCGTTGTCCACCAGGATTAAGGCAGAATTCGCCGGACTACCGGATGCGTCGGCCGCGCGCATTCGCCGGTTCTTCCGCCGTGACGGCACGTAAGGTCATCGCCCTTCTCGATGGCGAGCGCGGCGTTCTGTTGCACCAACGGAATCGATCAGTTGGTTGAGGTCCGTGGCGTGCATCGTCATGCCGAGCCCGTCGGCGTCCGCGCGCCAGCGTGAGCAGCGATTCGGTGAGCGTGGTCATGTGCTCGGCTTCGTGTTCGATCTGGCGCAGCGAAGCGCGGTAGCCCTCGCGTCGCGTTTCGCGGAGCGCCAGCTCCGCGGTGGCGCGAATCAAGCGCGAGCGGCGTGCGCAGTTCGTGGGAAGCGTCAGACGTGAACTGCCGGATGCGCTGACGGCGATGTCCAGGCGCTCCAAAACGTCGTTCCACGTCTGTGCCATGCGCTGCAGTTCGTCGCCGGTCTGGGGAACGGTGATGCGCTGCGAGAGATTCTTGCACTCGATGGAGTTGGCTACGGAGGTGATCTGATCCACTGGCCGCAAAGCGCGGGAACTCGAGCCAGTAGCCGCCGAGACAGGACACGACCAGGACGGCGGGGATCATCCAAAACAGGAGGCGGCGGAAGATCCTGCAGGACGGCCAGGGGATCGTCGAGCGGAATGGCGACTCTGTCGAAGACCGCACCAGCCGTGGCGATGCGGCAAGGCGGAGACACGGAAGGGGCGACCGCCGATCCATTCGGTGATCGGCCCGTGGTCGGCGCGTTGTGGGGGGATCGGCTGGACAGGAAGGCGGGCAGCACAGTGCTCGCGAGACTCGCGCAACTGCACCAGGCTGCCGTCGGGAACTTCGCGGATGAACTCGCTGAGTTCCCGCTCCAGGTGCGCACGATCTCCGATATCGGCGTCGGCGCCGAGGCGCTGTGTGGAGTCCCTGTCATGCGCAGAGCGAGACGCGCGTCCACGCTATCCACCAGGCGGTTGTACAGAGCGAGACCCACATGGCGATGGCGAAGAGGGCAAGGGCCGAGCAAAGTAACCGCGGCGTACCAGGCGGTCAGGCGCTGCCGGATAGAGATGAGCATCACTGCTCCTCCGCGCGGAGACAATAGCCGACGCCGCGCGACGGTGCGCAGCAGGCGCGACTCTCCGCCGCCTCGATCTTGCCCCGCAGCAGCCGGATAAGGCATCCAGCGTGTTGCTCTCGATCTCGAATCGCCTCCCCAGACGCTTTCTCGATCAGAGATTCGCGTGTCAAGACACGCCCTGCGTTGCGCATCAGCAGTTCCAGCATGGACGTACTCGGTACTGGGTCAAGCTTCGATTTTGCGGGCGCCGCGCGCGGGCTTCGCGGGTTCCCAGGTGAATCGAAAGCCCGGACGTCTCCAAGACCACGGGTTGGGCGATGGGGGCCGCGCCGTCCAACGACGGCGGCACGCGCGCCAGAAGGACATCGAAGGAAGGGCTTGGTCAGATAGTCGTCCGCGCCGGTGTCGAGGCCATGCACGACGTCGCCGGCGGCATCGCGCGCGGTCAAGCATGAGGATGGGAGTGCGATTCCGGCGAGAGCGAAGCTGGCGGGTGATCTCGAAGCCGCTCACGCCGAGGCAGCATACAATCGAGAATCAGCAGGTCAGAACCCGCCCACCTCGGCGAGCGCGAGGCTCGCCGCGGCCCTCTCCAGCGCGACAGTTACTGCGTGGCCGTCTTCCATCAGGCCCTGCCGGAGCAGCTTCCGCCATCCGGCGCTCGTCTTCCACTACCAGAATTCGCATCCGCCAACCGAATTCCATGCTACGCCGCGAACCTGAAAATTCACGGCAAGGGCGAAGAGCTCGATGAAAAGGTTTAGGGGCCGGAACCGCTACTGAATCGAAGCGCCTAACTCAACATGATCCAGAATGCTTCTGACCCGGGACCGTTTTCGGTCAAGACTCCGATTATGGCGCTTGCCGAAGATATAGTCGCCCATGAACCACCCTATGCCTGCCCCCGCCATCACGTCGCCCGGAAAATGCCGCCGTGCTCCCAGCGCGCCACCACTACGGTCGATGCCAACCCGTACGCCGACTACCTTTACAAGAGGCTTCGGGTACTCATGGGGCGATCACGGACGCGCAGCGCCCAGGTGGTGACAGCGTGACCGGAAGGGAAGCTCGAGTTCCAGCGACCGCTCGGACTGTCCAGAAATCGGCCTATCCCGTCGCTTTCGTCCGGGCGGGCGCGGTCCGCGATCATCTTGATCGCGGTTACCACGATCTGCGAGTCGATCGAGCGTTTCGAACGCAATCAGCCCCGTCTCCCGGAACCGCTCATCGTGGCGTTTGCTGCCGATCAGGTAGAAGCCCGCACTTACCGGGATCAGGGTATACGCCGACCCGAGACGGGACGCCCAGTTGCTAACGGAAACCTGGGAACTCGAGTTGGGAAGCTGCTGGACTGTCCACCGGTCGGTAGCAACCGGAGCAGCGGTGGCGCCGCCGAAGATGGCCCACCATTTGATATCGCTCTTGGCGGTGTGGAAGGGGCTCGTCAGATTTGGGCCTGGTCGCGCGCCACGAACCGCGGCATGCGCTTGAACGGATGGAAGCGGTCCCGTGCGCTCCCACAGGTCCTTATCCTGGATGACCGGCGTGGCGGGCTTCACTTCGATTGCAGTCTGGTCCTGCGCAAAAGCATAGGCCCCCGAGATCAGGAACAGTGCCAAGACTTTCATCTGTTTCCGTGGCCGGACCAACGGGTCAAAACGTGAACTTGAGCTGCGATTCCAACCGGCGATTGTTGGCCGTCTCATAAAAACCTTCTCCGTTCTGCGCGCCCGCAATCTGGTTCGCGAAACCAAAATACGGGCGAGCGTGATGTTGCCGATAATCGGTCCGGGGTTGGTGTGATTGAGCAGGTTCCGCACCGACAGCCCGATGCTTAGGTTGAAGCGGTGCGAGGTCGAAGGGCTGCCGATCAACCCGCCAAGCCCGCGGCCGCTTGCCGCCGCCAGCGTAGCGCTCTGCCCCGTGGAGGCGCTGGGGCGCCGAATCGCCGGAACCGCCGCGCTCCTTACCCAGGCCGATTGTCTTGGCGATCCGCAGATTCACATTGAATTGTCCCGGACCGCGTCCGTAGTTGCGCGAGAGCAAGGGCTCTCCCGGGGCTGGGTTCGGATCCAGCAGTCCGTACGCTGTCTGGATCAGGCCCGGCTTGTACGGGTCGGTCGGCGATGCCGGCCGTCCATTGAACCGCGTGGTGCCGAACAGGTCGCTGCCCGCCTGTGATGTCGAACGGGGCGCCGGTCTGCGCGACGATGAACGGGCTGATGCGCACCGCCCACTTCAAATTGATCGAGCCGCCGACGGTGAAGCGATGATGCACATCGGTTGATGCCGGACCGTACTCGCCCGAGAAGTTGTAGGGATTCGCCGGAAAGGTGCCGATTCCGTCCGTATTGCTCAGCGCGCGATTGTACACGTAGAAGCCGAATAGCGAGAGCCCCGCGTTCAGCTTCGCAGTTGACGTTGGCGATGACCTGGTTCTGGTTGTAGACGCCGGAGGACTCCATCAACTCCACCGGTCCGGGATGCCCCAACGGAAACTGCCCGCTGTTCGGCACTGCACGGGTTGTACGTGCCTGGCAGCGGCGCGTTGATATCTTCCGAGCGGAAGCAGGTGCAGCCCGTGCGAGTTGGTGTAGGTCACCGCCAGCGTGCTGTTGGCCGGCAACTGCGCGCTCGACGGTGAGGGCGGATTGCAGGATGTACGGCGCGCGGATTCGCGAGCTGATCTGCTGGATCACCTGTCGTCGATTGGAAACCCTGCAGCATGGCGGGCACCGGCACGTTGGGGAAGAAGTCGGGGTCCGGAACCACGAGCTGCTGTTGCACGAGACCGTTGAAGCGCTGCGCGGCCAGCGTATTGCCGAGTCCGAAACGGTCATAGAAGATGCCGAAGCCGGCGCGCAGGACGGTTTTCGGGCGCTTCTGCGCGCCGCCGCCGGGCGCCCAGGCAAACGCGACACGGGGAGCAAGATCGCGCCAGTCGTGGATATTCGTCTGTGTCTCGTAGCGGAGGCCGAGGCTGAGCGTGAGATTCGGCCGCACGCGCCACTCGTCGCCCGCGAAGATGCCCACGTCCATCTGGTGCACCGCCAGTTCCGCCGCGCCGGTATTGATCGTGAACTGCGTGGCGCCTCCGCCGAGCGCGCGGATCATCGTGCGGCGTATCGCCGAGTTGCTGGAAGAGCAGCGTCCGCCGGTAGCGTTCGATCGAAGTGACGGGCGCCAGCTGCGGTTGGCCGTTCGCGCCCGGCACGGGCCGGTTCTGCGCATCCAGGACCGGCGCCAGCGCGCCGCCGCCAAACGTGAAAGTCCCGTTGAAGTTCTGCGGAGAAACGCTGTCATCCGTCTGGCCGCGAAGCCGCACACCGAACCGCCACGAGTGCCGGCCTTTCAGCATCGAGCCGTAGTTCTGCAGTTCGTAACTATTCTGCGCGTCGAACGTCCGCCCCAGCGCCGTGCCGCCGCCGTTGAACGATTGCAGCACCAGGATCGCGGGACTCAGGCTGTTGGCGATCGCCTGCGTAGCGCTGCGGTAAAACTGGAAGCGCGTCTCGTTGACAAACGAGCCGATCAACGCCGTATCCGCCGCCTGCACTGTCTGGTTGGTGAACTGCGAATGGTAGCCGCGCGAAATCAGGTCGAAGCCGCCGATCCCGTTGTCGCGCACGTCCGAGTGCGTAATGCCGTAGCGGAACATCAGCGTATGGTTCGCACCGAGCTGATAATCCACCCGCGGGCTGATGTTGGTGAACCGGCCCGGCGTGGTGAGGATGCCGGCGAACGGCTTTGCCGCCAGCGTCTGCGGTATCGATCGTGACGGCGTTGGTGATCGAGCCGTTATCCACCATGTTGCGCTGCGCATCGATCGTGAAGGACGATTTCCTGGTCAGCGGCCCGCCGGCGTTGCCTTCGAACTCATTCAGCAGAAAAGGCGCCTTGTCCGGCGAGTAAGGGTTGCGCGTGTTCCAAAAGTCGTTGGCGTAGTTCCATTGCGCGGTCCCACGATACTTGTCGGAACCCGGCTTGGTGAAGATCTCGATCTTGCCGTAGCCCAGCTTGTCGTACTCCGGCGAAAACGGGTTCTGGTTGATGCGAATCTCGCCGGATCGATTCTTTCGGCGGAAGCTGGCCGCCGCTGAAACCGTCGACGAAAATCGCTCCGCCGTTGGGACCGGCGCGAAGGTCCGGCCAGCGCCGCAGAGGTCGGCTGCCAGATCGTCCGGGCTGTCCGAAGCGCGTCAAGATCGGCGCCGCGCAGTACCACCGCGCCTGCACTGTTGGAGGAATCGGTGGTCAGGGCCTGCCCGGGTGCGTCCTGCACCGTCAACTTCTCCGAAATCGACGCCACCTTTAATACAAGGTTCAGCGAACTGCGAGCCAGCCCGCAGTGTCACCTTTGACAGGTTGAGCCAATGACAGTTCCGGCGCTGAAGCCTGCA
>ERZ1370068.811-contig-10743_pt1 | contig 21466 bp, 34 predicted proteins | sample MGYA00561227_ERZ1370068 | MGnify/ENA primary metagenome ERZ1370068 (study PRJEB38410, sample SAMEA6850437) | metagenome | study: Metagenomic assessment of the ecological functions of the soil: analysis of the soil microbiota associated with the... | reverse complement strand
CAAGCATGTATTGCTGGGAAGTGCTCCTACTCCATTGGGCATCAGTTTTGGATTAAGGGCAAATTTTTTAATAACAACTTAATAGAATAGACGATAAAATATTTTATATGCAAACAAATTTTAAACTCATCACTTTTTCTCGATTTTGATGCTTGTTCAGTATGGTCTCCTGTTCGAAAAAAATTGATGACGCTTATCAAAATCCCAATGCTCCTACTAAAGTCGACATTGAAACCATATTACCCGGAGTAATTGAGGTTTCACCGCATTTAATTCTGCTGCGGGTTCAAACTTTGGTGTTCAGGCCGACGATGTACTATTAGGCCGCTACATACAATATTGGGGATCCACGACCAACGGAGAAAATTATGGTACAATGGGTGGCACGATGCCGCCTAGCGACAACACCGGTACCATGTGGGGTGCTGCTTATTTCGGTCATGGACAGAATGTAAATAGGATTCATTGAATGGGGTATCGAACAACAGAAATGGACTTCGTAGGTGTTGCTTATGCTGTAAGAGCCTGGGACTGGCTTGAACTAACAAACCAGTATGGAGATGCTGATCTTAAAAGAAGCTTTTAATACAAGCCTTTCACAATTCCATTATGATACGCAACCTGAGTTTTATGATAGTTGCAGGGTCAATTTGCTATAGGGCCTTGAGTTATCTTAACAGAACTGATGGCAATCTAAGTCCCACTAATCTTGCAAAAGCTGATGAATATTTTAATAAAGGAAATTTAGATAAGTGGAGAAAATTTGTTTATGGTATCCTTGCCCGTTCATACATTGATCTGAGTAATAAGACAAATTTTATATCCAGCGGCTTTGCTGACTCAGCCATTAAGTATGCGAACCTTTCCTGTAAACTAATAGCGATAATATAATTAGCGACATTTTCGGGTGCTAATAGCAGTAATGGCTTTAATAGTTATTTCGAGCCTACCCGTTCCAATATGGGAACCATAGGGACAAGGTGGTTGCATTGCCAACCTCGATGTCTGGTGCTAATGACACCGCATTTAAAGGGAGTAAGTGATCCAAGAGTATGGTATATGCTGAGTGAAAGTGCAAATGGAACTTTTAAGGAGTAGCTCCCTGGTTGGGTGTAACAGAATACCTGAGCGGTACTACGCCTACTGCAAATTATCCAAAGAATTTTTGGAGACATCCTACACAAACTTCAACTACAGGAACAAATGACAGCACCAGGTATGTATCATGGAAACACAAGTCCGTGGCCAATGATGACCGCTTCTGAAATGCAGTTTACAATTGCTGAAGCTAGCTTATCGTAAAGGCGATAAGACAACAGCGCTTACAGCTTACACAAATGCTATAAGTTTAAATTTTGACATGTTAACAACAACTTTCGAATTTAAGATCCTGGCAGGACGTTCGATCACACCACGCTGCCGCATAGTTCAGAGTCAAATACTGCTGTTGTGCCAGCAAGCACAGTGCAGAAGCTAACAATGTCGACATATAATGCTGCAGAAGTATATCGCCTTGTACTGGCTGGGGAACTCACTCAAACCTGGACAGATATGCGAAAATTTTCATTACACTGCTATTGACAGTCGGGCAACAGGGACACCAGGTGTATGTGGGTTTTACTCCCCCTCCTACTTCACCTACCAATTTCCTGATAAGTACAAACAATAGGTAAACTGGGTGTGCAGATGCAGGCCAAGATTCAATTCCGAATACCTGTATAATATTCCTGAACTAACAAGACTCGGTGGCGCTCTGAATACACGACTATATTACTTATGAGTGCTGGTTCTCGATGCCATAACAGTTATAAATATTAAAAACGACAATAATGAAATTTTAAAAAAATAAATTTAATACTTTGGGTCACTGGCTATATCTGCTCTTTACATGTCATGCACCAAAGAGACTCCACACATAGCGACGAGAAGTAACTGATTTCAGCAATTCTGCATCAGTACAGGTTTTCAGCGCTACAGTTAAAGGCAGCCAGAAACTATGTTTACATTGATGGATTCCCAGTTTCAGGTGAATTGCATTAGCGTCTGGAGGAATATTTCCCGGCACAGCTTATTCCTTTAAAGTGAGTGCAGGATCAAGATTCATAACAATAAAGGATACACTACCAACAACAACGCAGGTGCCACTAACATTTACCACAAACTATGGAAGCAGGGAAAAGCTATACCATCTTTACTTATGATACGATAAATCCAGTACAAAACAAGCAACTGTTTTAAATAATATAGTAGTCCCAACTCAGATACTTCTTGCGAGACTTCGCTTTGCAAATTATATCTATAATACTACACCGGTAGCTAATGTAGATGTTTATTCTTTCAAAAAGGGACTGGCGCCCCGCTATTCGCCAACGTGGCAACCAACCAGGTCACTGACTTTATACCTTACGCTTCATTGCAAACAGATACTCTTTATGTATATGCTGCGGGTACTACATCTCCGCTTGATCGTAAAACAGGCTGTTAATAGTTTAGTGCCGACAAGAAGCTACACTTCTGTTTATAATGGAAGTTACAGGGTACAAAAGCAGTTACAACTTTTGGCAATCTATTGATACAAATAATAATTTTCCTGGAGTTATTCATTAAAAATGTCCCGCCTATAGGCGGGACATTTTTTTGTGTACGGTATATAGAAGAACAAATTATCCAAAGAACAATGATAAGCAAGCAATATTGAAGTGATGATGCCAACCACGGTCAGCACAGTAACATGATGCCTACTGCATACCTTGTAGTTTTTTAACGAGATACCGCTCCAAAGTAAACAGCTATCACATAAAGTGTGGTATCAGAAGAACCTTGTAAAACACATGAGCAAGTCTCCCCGCAAACGAATCTGCACCATAGGCATTCATTGTATCGATCATCATTCCTCTTGCGCCGCTTCCGTTAATGGTTTTATTAATGCTGTAGGCAAGCCATCAACAAATCTTGTATCAGCTACCCAATGCTGCAAAGATTTTATGCCAGCAATAGATGATCTCAAATGTTTCCGCTGTTGCGCAATAGGCTTATTGCTACAAGAAGTAATCCGACAAGATATGGGATGATGCGAATGGCAGTTTCAAATCTCCTGTTCCTTCAATAAAAGCATCAAAGATGTTTATCTTTTATAAATGAGCTCCAAGTATAATTAGAAAAAGGATCAGCAACAAGAATACCATTACCCTAAAATACTAGAAACTAATTGCAGACGATCTGAACTCAGTCGAAGTAAGATACCAAACCAATGCTGCAATGATAGCTGAGATACCACCAACCCATGCAAGAATAACCGGCTGAAAAATATTTATCTTTTGCTTCGAATGAAGCCATGAACATCGCAGCCATCTTGTAGCCAATAAAGGTTGCGATCATCCTGATGGCACTAAAATATCTGTAGGATTTCGCTGATGGAGGTTTCACCGCTGCTCTTGCTGCAATGATAGCTACAGGGATCAATGTTAACCCAGGCGGCATGAAGGCACATAAACATTATCGTGCATTTGTGCGCTGCTTTTATCTGGATTTCAACTTCCTGCAAACTTTCCATTGCTTTTATTCCAAACGGGCTGTTGCTGCATTATCAAGTCCAAGCAAGTTAGCAGAAGAAGTTCATCATCATCAATGTGCCCCATTGAAGGATGACCTTTTGATATATATCCGGAAACATTTTTGAAAAATGGACCCGATGATCCTTGATAAAAATCGAATACCTCCTGCTTTTTCGGCAATGGTCATAAAACCCATGAACAAAGCCATGATGCCAATAAGACCGATGCAAATATCTACGCCCTTTACATGTATCAATGATACCATTTGATGGCACAACCGGAAAGCTCGTATAAGATGATCCTTCTTTTATGACCCTTTCGTCATTTCCCACAGCAGTTTTTTCATATTGAAGCTGTTGATCACATTTACTGGTAAACTTGCAGAATCTACAACACGGGTAGAAACGGTGTCTGTATTTTTTCCGGTTACTAACTGACTGAATATTTTCTGTTGTCCAGGCTGAAATGTAAATTTTCATAGTTGCTACCAAAATGGCGATGATGATAAATGCTGACCATATTCTGCTGAGAGCCATATAGAAAGTTTGAAGTTTATAGTTTAAGGTTTGGTTAATGTAAACTTCATTACAATAGTTGACGCATCCCTGAATTCACTTATCTTTGCGCCTCCGAAAAAATAAAGGCATCATTTGGTGAATAGAATTGATGCAGTACAAGAGTGCGACGCACAAGCGAACAGCTCAATAGTAATTCAATGCAGGCCTCAGAATAATAAATAATCTAACAGTTAAATCTAAAATCGAATCATGGGTTTACAAGCTGGAATTGTCGGGTTGCCTAACGTGGGAAAATCAACTTTATTTAATGCAGTGAGCAATAGCGCCAAAGCACAGGCAAGTAATTATCGTTTTTGTACCATTGATCCGAATGTGGGATTGGTTGATGTGCCGGATCCACGACTGAATAAACTGGCTGAGCTGGTGATACCTAACAAGATAGTGCCAACGCAGATTGAAGATCGTTGATATTGCGGGATTGGTTCGTGGCGCCAGTAAAGGCGAAGGACTTGGCAATAAATTTTTAGCGAATATCCGTGAAGTGGATGCCATCATTCATGTGATCCGTTGTTTTGAAGATGAAAATATTTTGCGTGATGAAGGAGCAATCAATCCTGTAAGTGATAAAGAAATTATTGATACCGAACTGCAGTTGAAAGACCTGGATGGTGTAGAAAGAAAGATCCAGAAAACTGAAAAAGCTGGCACGTAGTAGATCCCAAACTGAAAACTGAACTGGAAGTATTGATCCGTTGCAAAGAACATCTTGAAAAAGGAAAAAGTATTCGTGAACTGGAATTGAAGTAAAGAAGAAAAAGTGGCGATCGCTGATCTGTTCTTACTGACCGATAAACCGGTGTTATATGTTGCCAATGTTGATGAACCATCAATGCATACAGGCAATAAATTTTCTGATGCATTGAAAGAAGCAGTGAAAAATGAAAATGCTGAAGTGATCATCATGAATAATTCCATTGAAGCACAGATACAGGAAATGGAAAATCCTGAAGATCGTTTGTTGTTCATGGAAGAATATAAAATGACTGAACCTGCTCTAGACAGGTTGATACATGCTACTTATAAATTGCTCGGACTTATATACTTATTTCACTGCCGGTGTACAGGAAGTAAGAGCATGGACCATACATGAAGGATGGAAAGCGCCACAGGCTGCCGGTGTTATTCATACTGATTTTGAAAAAGGATTTATCAAAGCAGAAGTGATCGGCTATGATGATTTTATAAAGTATGAATCAGAAGCTGCCTGCCGTGATGTTGGTAAATTAAGAATTGAAGGAAAAGAATACCTGGTGAAAGATGGAGATGTGATGCATTTCAGATTTAATGTCATAGAACCACGATTTACGTGATTACTGAAAGGATTATGCAGGGAAAGTAATGTAGTCAACTCAGACATTGCTAATTTTAAAGCTTCTGTTGCGTCGCACTCTTGTACTGCATAACCGTGATCAGCACACCTCTAACTTTTCCGCTTAATCATCATAATCCTCCCAAATCGTGGTTCTAAAACAATGTCCTGATCATGAACAGCTCTTCCAATATGCACCAGTTCTGGCATCGCCCGGGTTTTCTTCCTTCATACGTGAAAATTCAATTCAAGATTATTGAGTAATCGTTTTGTAAGATCAATAGCTCCAGAGATAATTACTGCCGGGCAATAAACCATCAAGCATAATATAACTTACTGTTGTGTTGGCAGGGGATGTATAATCAATATTACTGAATGTGAATTTACCGGTGATCGAACTGTTTTGAAGCACATTGTATTTTGTTTCCAATGTTGATAGAGTTTGAAGTCGATCTCTCGCCGCCATACAAAGCAGTTATTCTTTTTGTTATCAAACTTATAACCTGTTGCCAGCCGGAATTTTGTTCCCTGGATAAAAACAAGCCGTGGTTCGATATTATAAATATCCAATTCATAGTTACGATTGCGCAAAGCTTGGTGTGTACAAACCATTAAATCCTTTTTACCACTGACATCAAATGTGATAGAACGGCTTAAGATTCCATCCTTGACTTTCAATTGTCCAGTCATTTATCTCTACGGCTTTCATAGCCATAGGTAAGCAAGATCTTACCCCTTGTTTCGCAGGTTACTAATATCAAAACCCCATTTGCTGCTAAAGCGGATTGAATGAAAATGTATTTAGAAAAACTGTATTCAATGTTATCAGCGCGGTATCTGCCAGTTCATATTTAAAAGGATTGAATTCCGCATTCCCTTCGCTATTGATTTTTAGCTACCTGTAATGAAGATTTAAGATTGGTACGTGAAATAAATTTTTGAAATCCTTCTATATCACTCTTATTTAATACTGACTCTTGGATTTAATTGAAACTATAATTGAAAGTGTGTAGTAATTCGCTTTTACAAATCTGATTGGTGGGATGTAAATATGCGAATGAACTTGGCCTGGTCAGGAAACAAAGCTTCTTCAAATTCATTTAATTGCTGAATACCATCATTATTATAATCGATTCCATGCATACTGGCCGGTACCCGCCGGCACTTCCGAGGTAAGAGAAATCTCTTTGTTGCTCCTGCCCTGTTCCCAATTCATATAAAACATTACCTATCAGCAAGCCCTTCCATTCATTAATTAAGATATTCAGCTCTTCCAAGGATTGTTTCATCTTCTTTTGCTTGGAAACATTGATTCAGCACTCTTCAATTTCTGAAAGTTGTATTCACTAAGAATTGATGTGATGCTGGTTGGATAACAATTCTGTTTGCAGATTCAGATTCATGCTCCTGTCACCACGAACTAAAATTTTTGCCAACAGGATATTTATCAGAACGGGTAAAAAAAGTAATGCCATACTTATTCTTCTCTTTTTTCGGATGACTCGCAGATAAGCTGAATAAGTATCAAAAGAAAAACTCTGGTTCGTTAAAGTATCCAAAGCTTTATCCTTTGTCTTATTTTCTTCCAGGTGCATACCTGAAATCCCAGCCTGAAATCTGTTAATCGCTTTAATTCTTTGCTAACATCCAGAACCAGGTCTTAGAATAGCTTCCTTCCGTGAATTGAGTTTTGAAATTTGTATAAGCAAGCTGGTTATTAAATTGCCATCCGTCCTAAACTTTGATACCTGCTGGATACTATTTTGAAAGCCGTTGTAATCATCACCTCTGTGATAATTCATCAACTGGTAACTAAGTGAATTATTTTTTGCATTCTTGCAATCTGTGCAGATGCTTTGATGATATGTTCATCGTCGAGGCAAAGTTGACAACCCAAGTCCCCAGTCTCTTGTAAATTCCACATTTCTGAATCCTCTCCAATGGCTTGAATTTCCCTGCACAAATTCATAATCAAAATTTGCGATCAATTCCTGTTTTCTTTGCTCCTGAGGATTTCATTAATGATGTATTGGCAAACTGAACTTTAGCAGCAACATCTGCATCATCTCCATTGTCTTTGTCTGAAAAAGTATTTACATCATAATTGCTCACAGCAAGCTTCTGTTTTCAATGATGTATTTTTGTTGATCTTATAATCTGTTCCTAACGTTCATTAATTGTTGCTTCTTTGGAGTAACAAGTAGGATCACCGGCTCATACCTTCCTTGTTTCACGCCGGCAACTGGGCATAATGAATTTATATACTTTGCCATTGGCTCCATTTAAGTCGGGAACATAGTTTCCCTTTCCTTCTCCCACATCACTAAAGGCAAGATTATATTTATGCTAGCAAACCGGGTCAACTGAATACTGGTAAAATGAATCTACGCCTGTGCCGGGATTGTAATAAAGCTTTTCATACAAAATTTTCCCGCATCAAATAATGTGTCAATGACTGCAGAGGGATAAAATGCATTTTGAATACTATCGCCAAGATTTGATAAAAATGATTTCTTGCTTATCATCCAATGTCTGATTGATCTGTGAATTCTTTGCATCATTGTTATTAAATAACCCGACAAATATTTTCAATTTCTTATTAAATTCAAATTCCTGTGATACATAAAGATTCGCATTCAGATAATTCCGGTCAGCATACTCAAACTCCACTTGTATACGGCTGTCTTTGGTGATCATTCGTTGTGGTGTGAAAGTGATCTCGGCACGTATTATAATTGATCACATAATCCTGGTCTTCGCCACGCTGCAATACTTCACCATCAATAAAAACTCTTTCTGTTCCGGCAAGAACTGATAAAGAAAAATTCATTGTTAGCACCTGTAAGCCGGTAAGGGTCCCTGGTTACCTTCCAATCCCTGGAAAATATTGCGGGTAAATTTTCCTTTAGCAATTGATCCGCTTACAAAAGTCCTTGAAGCAGTATTTTTTGAAATGTAGATTGTTTGTTTCAAATGAAATTCCCTGCTAATCGTTTATAAAAATTGAGAAAATAACTTCTATTCTCCCGAATGTCAATATCACCAAGATTCAGTTTCCAGGTTCTTTTTAAACTGCAAAAACACCTGGTCAAATTCATTCAGCTGTTGTGTAGTTCCATCAGGTTGTATCGGTAAATTATTATCAGTAATCGCTGCATTGATCTCAATGCTGTCACCCAACAATCCATTTAATGTAAGATTGAAATTTGAATTAACAACGGCATCCTGGCTGTTGCCAAAAGAAATACCGCGACCAAAACTTCCATTGTATTGAAGGTTACCAAAATCAAAAAGCCCTCTTTGCAAGTTCTCTGTTCATTCTGACCAAACTCAAACGGCTTTGCATAAAATTTATAACTGACACTGTCGAAACTCAGTCGTTGTACAACAGAATTAAGTTTATAAGGAAAAACTCTGTAAACGATCGTAACACTATCTGATTGATGGTAATAGATCTCCATTTCAACAAGCGCATTTACATTGATCAAAAAATAGCCGAATCGCTGAAACTTTTCTATTAAAAAATGTATTTGGAATAACACTCAAATGTATCGACACGGATAAGTATCGGCAACCACAGCAATTTTTTCCTTCCGAGATTAGAAAGGGGTTTATTATCCTGTGCGGGAATTTGAGCAAAGCTTTCCAGTACAGCAAACAAAAGGGTAGCGAGAACTAGTATCAGCCGTTTTTTCTCAAAAGCGGTGGTTTTTCATTTTACTTAAACGTAAAATTCAGCATTTTATGGCAGCTATCCTACGTGATTTTAATAAAAAGTCCCGCCTGAAGCGGGACTAATGATCAGCTATTAGCAATTTTTATTGAGTTATTCCTTCCAATGAAAACAGGAAAGCATAGATCAGGGCAACATCTTCCAAAGCTTTGAAACGGCCGGAAGCACCACCATGCCCTGCTTCCATATTTGTTTTGAAGCAGAATTATATTTTTATCAGTTTTCATTTCACGCATCTTAGCTCACCCATTTTGCCGGCTCAAAATACTGGACCTGGCTATCATGAAGTCCTGTTGTGATCAACATATTCGGATAAGCTTTTGCTTCAACATTATCATATGGTGAATAAGACTTCATGTAAAAATATTCATCCTTTATTAGCAGGATTACCCCATTCAAGATATTCTCCTGTCGTCAATGGAATACTTGGATCACTCATGGTTGTGATCACATCCACATAAGGAACCTGGGCAACAACACCATTCCATAGATCAGGGCGCATATTTGTAATGGCACCCATTAACAATCCACCAGCACTGCCGCCCATTGCATATAGATGTCCTTTGGAAGTATATTTTTCCTTGATCAGAAATTCAGCACAATCAATAAAATCATTGAATGTATTTTTCTTATTCATCATTTTTCCATCATCATACCATTCACGACCCATCTCCTGCCCGCCGCGGATATGCGCCAGCACATATACAAAACCGCGATTAAGCAAACTAAGCCTGTTACTATTGAAAGTTGCATATGAAGTAGCACCATAAGAACCGTATGCATAAAGTAACAATGGATGACTTCCATCTTTTTGAGTTCCTTTTTATAAACAATTGAAACAGGAACTCTTTTTCCATCTCTTGAAGTCGCAAATGCTCTTTCAGTTACATAATCACTTTTATCATATCCGCCTAACTACCTCTGTTTGCTTTTTTAATGTCTTTTTCTTTGTATCCATGTTATAATCAAACACCGAATCTGGTGTGATCATAGATGTGATAATTGAAACGAAGAGTGTTGGTATTAAAATCAGCATTCACCCCAACAGAAGAAAGATAGGCAGGCTCATCAAACTGAAGATAATGTTCTGATTTATCTTTTTGATCAATGATCCGAAGATTCATCAATCCTTCTTTTAATTCTGATACCACCATATGATCTTTAAAAAGAGTAAATCCTGCTAAGTAAACATCCTTCCTGTTTGGTATCACTTCTTTCCAATTTTCTTTTGCTGTATTGGTAAGAGGACATTCCATCAAACGGAAATTGGTAGCATCAAGATTGGTGCGGATATAAAATTTATCATTGTAATGATCGATATCATATACCAATCCCATTGTACGTGGATAAAAACTTTGAATTGCTCCTTTTGGATCAGATGCATCCAAAAAACGATGTTCACTTTGCTGCTCACTTAATTCAGAAGAAATGATGACATATTTTTTTGACTTGGTTCTTCCAACACCGATATAATGGCGATTATCTTTTTCTTCGTAAACTTTTACATCATTCTTTGGATCTGTCCCTACTTCATGTCTCCAAACCTGGAAACCTAATAAAGTTGTCGAGATCTTTTATAATATAGAAAACAGTTTTATTATCAGCGGCCCATGCATAAGATCCTCCTTCAGTATTAGAAATTGTTTCCGGAGAATACTCTCCTGTTTTCAAGTTCTTAAATCTTAGACTTGTACAAACGACGACTTACTTCATCTTCACCAATTGCCACCATTTCATTATTATCGCTTACTTCAAGACCAGCAACACTGTAGTAAGGTTTTCCTTCACCAACCTGGTTTGCATTATGAATTATTTCTTCGGGAGCATCCAGTGATCTCTTTCTTACGGCAGTAAACAGCATAATTCTTTTCCTTCTTCTACCCTGTGTATAATACCAGTATCCATTATCCTTATATGGCACTGATTCATCTTTTTCCTTAATCCTTCCTTTTAATTCATCATATAAATGTTTCGAAATTCTTTTGCACTTGACATCATTGTATCCACATAAGCATTTTCAGCTTTCAGATAATCAACAACCTTCGTGCTGTCAGGACCTTTCTTAAAAAGTCATTCATCCAATAATAATTATCGACTCCGCTTATCTCCATGAGCTACCATTTCATATGGTTTCTTTTCTGTCGTTGGTGCGGCCACGCCTTTCGGGCCATTTGAATTTTGTTTCTGTTATCACGCCTTTAGTATTATCGTTACAAGATAAGATCAGCAGCGATGCTGCTGCCGGTAAAATATTTTTTAAATTCATAATGCAAGTTTAGAGTTGCTGAATATACGAACACCTGTTCTAAATAAAAAGTCTCGCTTACAGACGGGACTAAAATCATTGTTTGAAATGGATCTATTTTTCAGAGATCAATCCTGCCATTAAATATTCTTTGTTCAAACGGGCAATATTTTCAAGTTGAAATTTCTTTAGGACAAACTGCTTCACATGCTCCTGTATTTGTACAACCTCCAAAGCCTTCTTTATCCATTTGTGCCACCATATTCAATGCCCTTGTTCTTCTTTCAGGATCACCTTGTGGCAATAAAGCCAGATGTGTAACTTTTGCAGAAACAAAAAAGCATCGCTAGAAGAATTTTTACAAGCAGCAACACAAGCTCCGCAACCAATACATGCAGCAGCAGCGAAAGATGCATCAGCTTTTTCTTTATCAACAGGAAGTGAATTTGCATCAACAGCATTACCTGTATTTACAGAAATAAAACCTCCGGCTTGTATAATCCTGTCAAATGATGTTCTGTCAACCATCAGATCTTTTATCACCGGAAATGCATTGGCTCTCCATGGTTCTACAACGATCGTTTCACCATCCTGGAAAGCTCTCATGTGCAATTGACAAGTTGTAGTTGCATGCCATGGTCCATGCGGACGACCATTGATATACATTGAACACATGCCGCAAATACCTTCACGGCAATCATGATCAAATGCGATTGGTTCTTTGCCTTCCTTAATTAATTCTTCATTCAACACATCAAACATTTCCAGGAAAAGACATTTCCGTAGAAATATTCTTTGCTTCATAAGTTTCGAATCTTCCAGCAGTTTGACTGTTCTTCTGCTTCCAGACTTTCAGTTTCAAATTGATAGTCTTATGCTCCATTGATAAATTTCTTAATTTTATCGTTTATTTGTAACGCTGACTTGGTTTCGCCACTTCAAAATTCAATTCTTCTTTATGCAATTCCCATTGATGCTCACCTTTTAATTCCCATGCCAGATACATATGCAAATTCATTGTCCTTTCTATCCGCCTCTCCTTCTGCTGTCTGACTTTCTTCTCGGAAATGACCACCACAACTTTCATTTCTTTGCAATGCATCAATACACATCAACTCACCGAGTTCAATAAAATCAGCAACCCGGCCTGCTTTATCCAATTCAGGATTAATTTCATTTATATCGCCGGGAATTCTTACATCACTCCAGAATTCTTTTTCAATTGTTGTATTTCAGCAATTGCCTGTTTCAATCCTTCTGCATTCCTTGCCATGCCACATTTATCCCACATTATTTTTCCAAGCGCTTATGAAAACTTTCAACAGTTTAGCTTGCCTTTAATATTCATTAATTGATTGATGCGGTCAGCAACTGCTTTTTCAGCTTCTGCAAACGCAGGATGATCAGTTGGAATATTCTTTGTTCTTATTTCATCAGATAAATAATTACCGATCGTATAAGGAATAACAAAATATCCATCGGCTAATCCCTGCATCAACGCAGATGCGCCAAGACGATTGGCGCCATGATCAGAAAAATTTGCTTCACCTAAACAATACAAACCGGAACAGTTGTCATCAATTCATAATCCACCCATAAGTCCGCCCATTGTATAATGCACAGCCGGATAAATTCTCATTGGTATTTCATAAGGATTTTCACCGGTGATCTTTTCATACATGTCAAAAAGATTACCATACTTCTCTTTCACCACTTCTTTACCCAACTTAATGATCGTTGCTTCATCCACATTTTCCAAACCATGTTTTCCAACTTCAATATGACCATATCTTTTTATCGCATCAGCATAATCAAGATAAACGGCTTGCTTTGATGTACCTACTCCATAACCAGCATCACATCTTTCTTTTGCTGCTCTTGATGCCACATCTCGTGGCACTAAATTTCCAAATGCAGGATATCTTCTTTCTAAATAATAATCTCTTTCTTCTTCAGGAATTTCATTTGGCTTACGATTATCACCTTTTGTCTTCGGCACCCAAATGCGACCATCATTTCTTAATGATTCACTCATCAATGTCAACTTACTTTGATGATCGCCGGTAACAGGAATACATGTTGGATGTATTTGTGTAAAACAAGGATTACCGAACCATGCGCCTTTTTATGTGCTTTCCATGCAGCAGTTACATTACAACCCATTGCATTTGTACTCGAGGTAAAAAACATTTCCATAACCACCCGTGCAAAGCAATACTGCATGTCCAAAAATCTTTCTAATTGACCCGTCACCAGATTGCGACAAATAATTCCTCTTGTCTTGCCATCGATCGTCACTATATCCAGCATTTCATGACGACTATACATTTTTACATTGCCTAATGCCACTTGTCTTTCCAATGCCTGGTAAGCGCCGATCAATAATTGCTGACCTGTTTGTCCTGCCGCATAAAATGTTCTTTGCACTTGTGTGCCGCCAAATGAACGATTACTTAATAAACCACCATATTCTCTTGCAAATGGTACGCCTTGTGCCACGCATTGATCAATGATACTTGTACTCACTTCTGCCAAGACGATGCACATTAGCTTCTCTTGCACGATAGTCGCCGCCTTTTATTGTATCATAAAATAAACGAAATACACTATCACCATCATTCTGATAATTCTTTGCTGCATTGATACCACCTTGCGCAGCGATGCTATGTGCACGTCGCGGTGAATCCTGGAAACAAAAAGCTTTTACTGAATAACCCAATTCGCCTAATGAAGCAGCAGCAGAGGCGCCGGCCAAGACCTGTACCAACTATAATCACTTCGAGTTTGCGTTTGTTCGCCGGGTTTACCAGTTTGCAGTGACCTTTGTAATAAGTCCATTTGTCATCTAAAGGAACTCCTTGTGGAATTTTTGCGTCTAGCATAATCAGAAATTTCTTGGTTTGCTAATTTCTATTATTTTTTGTTAATCAGCTTTTGTAATTCTTATCATCAACTGTTGTGTCACTCACTTATACTTTCTGTAATTCTATTCAGCTTATGTCCACCCCTTATTTATAAACTTCATTACTATCGAATTGCTTCCCCCGCCAAGCGGGGATAATGAATCATTTCTTTTTACTGATCTTCTCAATGCTCAATAGCCTTGATGCAGTACAAGGAGTGCGACACGCAACAAAGCAACAATAGTAGTACTATCAGCTTTGGTTCATACATTATAAATACATTTAAAGAACTGCTCACAACTTCATTATCACATCAGCAAATCATCACATCGGCACGATTAACCTGATCCATCCCATTTAAAGCTGCAATGGCATCAATGCAAAGATCAACGGAACAATGATTGAAAATCCAACGCCTATTGCATTTACCATATTCAAATATTTTTTGTTGTGCAAGCCCAGTGTTCTGAATGCACTTTGAAATCCATGCATAAGATGCCATGCAAGTGAAATACAACCGACAACATATAACGATCACTATCCACCATTCACTGAAAGTTGCTTTCATTAAATGGAACATATCATGCCCGATAAAGCCATTCGATAACAGGATTCGGTTCTTCTAATACCTGCATGTGTAAATCTTGATGGTATCCAGAAATGCCACCAATGAAGAAGCAAGAAATAATAAAAAGAATAGTGCCAAGCAATCCCATTGAACGGCTGTACCATTTACTGCCACGATTGCCCAGATTTACTTCGTACCCGATTTTTCTCTTTGCCTGGTTTTGAAATGTCAACAGCAAGTCCCTGTATAATATGAATGAAGAATCCTGCAAACAATACAATTCTCCATTAGTCCGTATTACAACTGTGCTTGCCATAAATTGTAGCAGCACGATTGAACATATCGCCATTATCATGCTGGATCAAAAGCATCTTTGAAAATACAGGCATTCACACGCACATGTACTACCAAAAGAAATAAGAAACAAACCTGTCACAGCCATCACGATCTTCTTGCCTATCGAAGAAGTAAACAACTGGGACCAATTCATATAATCAGAGTAGTTTAGATGGAACTATTTTCCGGCCGCAAAAATACTATCGGAATGCCAAACTTGTTAGAAAAGTTTAGCTGATTGTAGATACATGATTTTTGATACTAGATAAATAGTAACAAATAAATGCCCCGTTATACTAAGAGATAGTAACAAGCATCCAGTAATCAATAACTATCAGCCCGGCAATCGTGCCTGTTCTACAGCATCGATCTTTTTAAACAGGTGGAATGGTTTATAGGTTCGCCACTCAGGAATTTCCATTAATTCGAGATAGCGGATTTGAGTCTTGCTTTTTTAAAATCATGCTGCGTGGCTTCCGGCATATTCAACACCACGATCCAGCCATGCTCATCTGAGGTCTCTTCATACCATTCTTCATAATAATCCCTGTCGCCGCTGTGAAAGTTGAGTACATTTTCTAGCGATCAATATGAATTTATTGATGCCCTGCAACTCAAAAACATCGATCACTTCCCGCTTCAGTGATCATTATATCGTTCTCGATCGCGTCATTCCACTCACCTATCAGTTCAATGATCGCATATTTTCATCATAATCAGCTATCAACACTTTCATATAAAGTGTACGGCTGCCAAATTCATCCCATTGCGGATGTATATAATAATTGTAAACGGTCTGGGTAAATTCAAACTCAGAATGAGTTTGTCCATAGAAAGGAGAACGCTGATCTTCCTCAGCTATATAAATATGTTGCCAATTATAAAAAGGTTCTATATCATGCATACACAATAACTCCTGTGCAAAGATACATCAGCAATGCATGCGATGTACCAATAGCAAAAGTTTAAAAGCTTGATAAATAAAATTGTGAAAAAATAAATGCTGAAATGTTGGTTAATCCAATAGAAAATTCTTAAATAATTCGTAATGAGGCATTCATCTTAATGCTTTTCTTTTCAGCTTTCATTATTGAGGATAAAGATGAAGGCATATTAATTTTTAGTCGATGTAGCTTTCTCAACTGCATCCGGGAATTTTACAGGATGAGCTGTTTCAAGAAAGATCCCTTTCCTGCCCGGGATGTTTTTCAAGAAATCTTTTAAGTGATAAATAACCAACTGCCCCATGAGGATCTAACAAATAATTTGATCGTTCGTATACTTCTTTGATAGTTGCCATTGTTTCTTCATCGCTGATGCTGTACGAAGAAAGATTTTTAGCCAGGTCAGGAAATTGATGATGGAATATCTCAAGTATACGAATGAAATTACTTGGATTGCCAACATCCATTGCGTTTGAAAAGGGTTGGCACGGCTGTTTGTGTTTGAAAAATTTCTGTCTGTAAATATTTTGTCACAGCATCATTTACATTACAGGCTGCAATAAAATGATGAACCGGTAAACCAGATTGTTTTGCCAAAATACCAGCGCAGATATTTCCAAAATTTCCGCTTGGAACAGAAATGACTGGTGAATGCTTTTTATCAGCCCACTGCTTATAAGCAAAGAAATAATAGAACTGTTGTGGCAGCCAGCGAGCTACATTTATTGAATTGGCGGATGTAAGAAATAATCTTTTGATTGATGTCTTTATCAGCAAATGCCTGCTTTACCATTTGCTGGCAATCATCAAAATTTCCTTCGATCTCTATTGCATGAATATTTTTTCCAAGCGTTGTCAATTGTTTTTCCTGCACAGCACTCACTTTGCCGGATGGATAAAGAATAATTACATCGACACCGGGAACATCATAAAATCCATTGGCAACAGCGCCGCCAGTGTCACCGGAAGTAGCAACCAGTACCGTTACTTTTTTATTTTCATTTTTTAAAAATGCCCCAGGCAACGGCTCTATGAATCTTGCGCCAACATCTTTAAAAGCAAGTGTCGGTCCGTGAAAAGTTCAAGCGAAAAATATTGTCGTTAACTTTTACAAGCGGGATCGGGAAGTTTATTGTTCTCACTTACTATTTTAAAAAGATCATCATCATTTATTTCATCTGGCGACATAAGGTTTGATCACACGAAAAGCGATCTCTTCATTTGAAACCTTTTCAATGTCATCGATCAATCCTTTATCAACTTGTGGGATTGTTTCAGGAAAATAAAGTCCTTTATCGGTGCTTTGTCCTCTTATCGTTGCCTCTTAAATGAAACCTGGTCAGAATTTTTGTTTGTACTATAATATTTCATACTCCTGTCCGCCTAAGGCGAGATGCAATTTTGGTTGCAATTATTGCTTTGTTTACTTAGATACTTATATACTTAATTTACTTTTTCCACCTTCACAATTCTGTATTGACAACTCCACTCCTTTTTATTAATTGTAGTAACATAAGTATTGTAATCAATCCCTATTTTATTATACACTTCTTTCATTACTGATTCTACATTTTTGCTGTTGCCTCATCCCTGCTCAACATAAATACTGAGGGACCAGAACCAGAGATGCCACCGCCTAATGCTCCTGCCTTCTTTACACTTAGTTTTCACTTCATCAAAACCGGGAATAAGAATACTGCGAACCGGTTCAATGATGCACATCTTCGAGTGAACGACCGATAAGATCAAGATCATTTTTAAAAACCCTGTTACAAGTCCGGCAATATTTCCCCATTGGCGTATTGCATCCTTTAATAATATCTGCTGGCGAAGTATCTGTCTTGCATCAGAAGTTCTTACTTCTATTTGTGGATGAACAACCGTAACAAAAAGATCAGGTGATGGGATAGAAATAATATCGAGCGGATAAATACAGCGGACCAAACTTACACCTCCAAGAATACAAGGAGCAATATTATCTGCATGCTTTACTCCTGATGCAAGTTTTTCTCCATTCATTGCAAACTGAACCAACTCATCGTTTGAAAAAATATTTCCAAGCAGATGATTGGCAGCTACTGCTGAACCGGCTGCACTTTGCTGCGCTACTTCCTATTCCGCTACCGGGTTTTATATGTTTTTCAATTTCAATTTCAAAACCAATTTTATTCTCCATTCTTTCAATCACTGACAACAACACAACACCTGCAACATTTTTTCCGGCTCAGTTGGTAAATTAAAATTGTCTTATTATGAATTATTACTTTGGGCTCATCGAGCAATTTCACCTTCATCACATCATAAGGCGCATTCGAATGCCAGAGCCAAGAATATCAAAGCCGCAAAACAAGATTAGCAACTGTGCCGGGAGAATGTACTCGTTAATATTTTCATTTTACATTTTTACAGCTCTTAAAATATCGGCAAACACACCGCTGGCGGTAACCTCTGCACCAGCTCCTGCCCCTTTCACCACCATTGATTGTTCTTTATAACGATCCGTGTAAAACAATACTACATTATCTCTTTTCCATACAAATGATAAAGGTCATGCTTTGGGTCTATATGCTGTAAACCAACAGAAGCTCTTGCCTTCATTATAAGAAGCAACAAATTTTAATTTGCATCCTGCTTGCATTTGCTTTTTCATAAATCTTTTAAAATGCGCTTCTTTTTGCCATTGCTGAATAAAAATCATCCACTGTTCCCTTCATGACAATGATTCAGGCATGAAATGAATTATTACTGATCTCATTCCATTTCTAATTTTCTTCACCAGCTTCTCTTGCCAGTGATCATGATCTTCCGCATTACATCACGTACCGCTGAGATCAAGTCGGGGATCGGGTTCTGTATAACCTTCATCCTGCGCCTGCTTTACAACATCAGCAAAATTTTCTTGTTCCATCGTAATTATTAAAAACAAAATTGAGTGTATCCGCTAAGAACTGCTTCTATACGATGAACTCTGTCACCGCTGTTGAGCAAATCATTTAACGAAGCGATGACAGGCAAACCAGCTCCTACATTTGTTTCAAAAGAAAATGACAATTGAATTCCCCTGCAATGTCTCTTTAGTTTTTTATAATTATCATAAGCAGAAGATGCCGCTACTTTATTACAGGCAACAACTGAAATACTTTTTCTTAGTAATTGCTCGTAAACATTTGGCAACAAGATCACTGGCTGTAATATCCACAAAAATTGAATTGCGAAGATTCCGTTCGATCGATCTCGTTTATGAATTGCCGGATATCGGCATTCTTAGCATCAGTCTAACTTTTGTCTCCCATTGTGAAAGTTAATCGATCCCATTTTCATCGATCAGCATTTTCCGGCTATTGCAAATGCCAAACCACATTAACCACTAATTTCATTTGCTTTGCAAAAACTCAAGCTGCTTTTGTAACTGGCCGAATAATTTTTACCAACATTCCCGGTACCTACAATAAATAAATTGACCTGTTTGTAGGTTGTTTCAAAAACTCTTCATGCAAAACGTTGATTGCTTTTTGACATCCTTTGTAGCGATCACCGCCGAAATATTTTTTTCCGAAGAACCCTGTGCAATAGCACGGAATGTTCACCCCGTTTCTTCCCATTGCGCTGAAACATGCGGCCACTGATACCGGGATGACTTTTCATATTTTCTCCTACTAATGCAACAATAGAAAGATCGCGCTCTCAATTTTTAATGGTTCCACTTCTGCAAAGCAACTTCATTTACAAAAGCAGCATCAACTGCCTGTTTTGCTTTTGTGACAGATGCAGCATCAATACCTACACAGATCGGAATGCTCCGGATGAACTTTTGTGTGACTAGTAATAACATTTATCTTTTCATTGCTCAATGCTTCAAACAATCTTTTTGAAAAGCCCGGAATACCGATCATGCCGCTTCCTTCCAAACTGATCAACACAATATGCTGTTGATACTTGAATACTTCTCACAATATTTCCATTCTTTGTAGAAACAGATTCGATCAATGTTCCTTCATCTGCCGGAGCAAAAGTGTTTTTGATCCAAACAGGGATCCTTCCTAAGCTCATTACAGGTTGAATAGTTGGCGGGTAAATGACTTTAGCGCCAAAATGTGAAAGCTCCATTGCTTCCTGGTAAGAAATATGCGGGATGATCCGTGCATTACTCGGTTAATCGCGGATCGGCTGTCATCATTCCACTCACATCTGTCCATAATTTCCAGCACAGTTGCTTTAACTGCCGATGCAATAATAGCTGCGCAAAATCAGAACCACCACGACCAAGCGTGGTAGTTACACCATTTTTATCTGTAGCAACAGAATCCCGGTAAAATAAATAATGAAGAAGACTTGTGAATTGAAGTAATCGCTTACCTTTTTATTTGTTTCCGCATAATCAACTTCGGCAGCAGTAAATGAAGAATTAGTGAGGATCAATTCACGGGAATCTTTCCATGTTGCAGCTATGCCATCACTATTAAATTTTGCAGCAATGATCTGTGAAGAGATCAATTCGCCATAGCTGCTGATCCTGTCTTTAGTTCTTGGCGTTAATTCCCCTTAATAAAAAACACCATTACAGATATCTTCTATTTCATTACAACTCTTTTTTACCAAAACTTAACAGATGGCTTTGTTGTGCTACAGGAATTAATTCGCTTTACTGCTTCCATATGTCGTTGTTCAATAACCAGCAATTTTTCCTTAAAAGTTTCATCGCCTGATGAAGCTGATGCAGCCGCATTCAACAAAAGATCGGTAATGCCGCCGAGGGCAGATACCACCACAATTGTTTTATCTTTTTGACCGTTTCTTTTACAATGGCTACAACTTTCGAAATATTTTCAGCATTGGCTACGGATGTACCATCCGAATTTTAAAACCCTGCATATTATTTTTGTTGAAGTGATTTTATAAAGTTACTTAAGCGACTCTGGTCGTTTACAGCTTATTGCCCGGTGTTTGATATGAATAATTTACAATCCGCTTAGCGGATTGTTGTTGTAGTTGTAGTGGTGGCAAATGACAAGCACCAGTCACCACGGAAGACAACGATATGTAAACGATAATATTTTCACTACTGAACCGTTAGGCTTACAAGATAAAAAAGAAAACCAATAACACTCGTTATTTTGAATAATTTTCAACGGCTTTTTTACGCTGCCATATTTAAGGAGTAGCTCTTTGGCGTTATCGTAGCTATTCATCTTTAGCTTTTCCATCAGCATTTTGGTGCCGCGGTCTACCAATTTTCATTGGTAAGCTGCATATTCACCATTTTGTTATAGCAATACGTAACTGAACGAAGTACAAC
>ERZ1370068.8376-contig-7235_pt1 | contig 21477 bp, 26 predicted proteins | sample MGYA00561227_ERZ1370068 | MGnify/ENA primary metagenome ERZ1370068 (study PRJEB38410, sample SAMEA6850437) | metagenome | study: Metagenomic assessment of the ecological functions of the soil: analysis of the soil microbiota associated with the... | reverse complement strand
TGCCGACATACAGACATCGATCCCGCACCGCGGATCGCGATGACTCGACGTTGGTGATGAAATGGCGACGCGCCCAGTATAGCCGTGCCGTGATGACGCTGAGATCGAGGCGCGCATCGAAAGCTTATCACCAGGCCACCCATTGACGAGCGTAGCCGCCAGCCGCCGGTGCTGCCGCTGGTTAATTCGCCTGAGTGCCGTAGCCTCCGGCGATCGCGGCCGTGCCGTGACAGCGGACTGACCGCCGACGCGCTGGCTGCGCGAAAGCTGCAGATGTCAGGCTTGTTCTTATAGCGGCCAGCCAAAGGCGACACGCTTCACGGTGATGTGGTCGCGCACGCGCCATGCCACCTCCGCGAGGTTCAACAGGCCAAGGCTAATCATTTCGCAGAGGTTGAGGCTGCGTAGTTATGCTGCGATGAGAACAAGGAGTGCAGGCTCGCCCGCCTATCGCGCTGGCTGATGGCCGAGGCGGAGGCCGCCTGGGTCCCCGGCGCCAAGGATTTGAGAAAGCGTCTGGTCGATACCTGTCACGCGTCGGTAGAGCTGAACAGCACGGCGCCGTTGTGTCCGCGCGGTGCAGCTCGATACGGAAGTGTGAAAATAGCTTATCATCCATGTTCTCTAGACGAGGAGCGACCAGGTGACGAGGTGTTGCTCATGGTGACCAGCACGTAGCTGTCCTCTGGATGACGACCTCTGAGTGCCCGACATCTGAGTCTGTAGAGGTTGTACTGCCGAAGAAGGTGCCTGAGGTCGTCGCCACATATTGACGAATGCAATTGGGAGTTTGCAGATGGCTGGAGCGGGGCCGTGAGGCAGACTCGCGGCGGTGCCCCGGCCAAAGGAACGCCGCCCGGGATGGGAACGTCGGTCTGGAGAGCTGACGAGCCGCAGCTGTGTCCTCTCAGGCTGGCGTCGGGCTACAGAGGCTGTTAGCGCAGCCACGCCCGGCTGAGGCCTTTGCCACATGCACAATCTTATAACGTTTCTTGTCATTTAACAAATGAGCGGCAGGTATATTCCTTTGGGAAGAGCGCGCGAAGCCGAGCGCGGAATGCGCAATAAAGACGTGCCGGTGAGCCGACATGCACGAGGGGGACGGGTAGTGCACCGACTCATTCTTCAAATAGTTGAGCAAGAAGGCGCCATCGCACCGCCGGGGGAAAAGAGATCGGAAGCAGTCTCTTTCGCTATTGCCTTCAGCCTGGTCGCCACCTCGTGCCGCAAGCGATTAATAGCGGTAGTAGCCGCAGATTTATTTGACTGAGATGACTCGAGCCAGGATCTGCGTTCGCCAGTGCCACCCAGGCACAGCAAATGAGCTACCGCCTGGTGTCCTTCCAACGGCGCTTCGGATGTTGAACACTGAAAGCGCGTGGTCTCGCCACCGCTTGGAGTCGGTGGCGAGCGTCGGGTTAGTTAGTTCACAAACATTGGCGCGACGTGCATCCGGATCCTTAAGCAGCCTTCACCGGTTTGAGCGGCCGGAAGCTGATCTCGAAACCGTCTGGCTGAGAGGAACATTTGTTATCTCGACCCAACCGAATAGGAAAAGGCAAACACTTTCTGAACCAACAGCAGCTATCTTACGGGTTTATACTTAAGTGCCATCTAGTAAAGGCTTGATCATCGCGTGCAGCTTACCTCGAGGCGACGGCGTCTGCCAGGCCTATCCAGTTGGAGCGCGGCGAAGGTCAAAGATCTTCCTCGATAGCGTCAGGTTTGGCGGGCAAGCATATTTGAGAGTTCGACGGAAGATCTGGTTGCCGATCGCGTGGCACCCGCGCGAGCCGCCGTCATCCAGGTCACCCGCCGTTAAACGGATTTCGATACCTGAATGGCAATAATCGCCTACGCCCCTGCTGTTCGCCGGAAGCGGTTAAACCAACGCGAGAAGCAGACGAAGAGTATTGCAGTTCGACGACTGAGATCTCACCCGTCAAACCAGCTTCGAACAGAACGACTTGGCGCCTCTGACGGCGGAATTGAATTATCGTCGACAGATCCGCCTGAGCTGCATTCTTTCGGTCGGAAATGAATTTTGAGCGCATTTGACTAAATTCCCAGACTCGCGCTTCAAGGACGCGGCGGGCGAACCCGGCAAAGACAGGAACAACGATCCATTTTGATTTCAGAGATACGGACGAGAACGTCCGGTTTTAGATGGCAAAAAGCGATCGCCGCAGAGACGCGCGTTTAACGGTTAAACGGGCGGGCTGCGAGGAGCAGCTAGTTGTGGAGTCGCAGAGCGTAGCGGCGATCGCTATAGCATCAAGGATTGCCGCCCACATGACATTGCTGTCGCCGGCGGCGGATTGGCGTATGACGCTTACAGTGGCTCGTCTATGAAGACGATTTTTCGGTCGCAGCTGCTGACACGGGCGAGAATAGGTTCGGATTGAGCGAGCGCGGGTGCCCAAAGGGAACTCATAAACAACGCTTGACGAGACGATAGCGGAGGAATTTTTACGCCCCTGAGTCGATCTTCGCTACTGGGCATATATCTCAAAAAGCTGTTATGTTGTCGGCGCTTCAGTTAATTGCGTGTTGTCATCGGCGCACGCCGCCGTTCAATTTCATGCCGCAGATATTCGCCACACTGCGGACGATTCCACCACGAAGAGTGTCTGAAGAGGAGCAAAGCGCTGGTTTGCGCCATGGAAGCGCTGGAGGGGGTTACGCGACGCCTTGCTGACATTCTGTTTGCGATTTCATGGTGGAAGGCCGAGCTCATGGGCTAACTTCCGCGAGACAGTCGAAATCGAACCAGCCGCATGCGAAGCCAAAATCTATGACTCATTTCGCGAGTTCTTGTTTGGCATCCCTTACTTTGCTGGAATCTACCACCGGCGCACAGGCGCCCGGCCAAAAGCGGTCGAAGAGAATCAGATCGAATACGCGATCGACGAAACGTTAGATGCGTCGGTGTTCGAACGCTGGCGATGCAACGACAGCTATCGATCTCGCAACTTTAGAAGAAGTGGGCGAAGACCTACGATGTCAACATTGACGATCTTCGAACAAGCGTTCGCTGATGATCCTCGAAGCCGTCTGATCGGATCTTGCGTCCTCGGTTGTCTCCATCATTCGTGCGGCCATGAATGCACTGGCGAGCAGACGGCGGAAGTAGGCAGCAGTTAACGAGGCCGCTTCCAATCAGGGAGCGGCCTTTTCGCTCTGTCCATTTGCATCGCCCTACATCGCTAACTCGGTTCGCCAGCCCGTCCACGGGAGCGTGTCTTACCAGACTCTCGACTTTGCCACCCTGTATGGCGGAGAAGCCCACGGTGGCTGGAAGGTCGGGTTCCGACCATTGCCGTCTCGGGAGGATTGCGGGATGACTTTTCAATGCGTGGTCAGACCCAACGTCCGTTATTATAAAGGACATGGACTTCGTCAGTATGCCCGCTAATGACCCATAGCGGACATCAAGACGCAGCTCGCGAAAAACATGATGGCTGAAGCCCTGAACTGACTTTGAAGGTCCGACACCCTCGCCTTTGCTCGGCGGGCTTTTGAGCCAAGCGACATTGGGTTAGCCAATCCAACTAGAGCGTTTATAGGTCCGCAGCCAGCGCAGGAGCCCTTGAGCCGGTTGTCGGATGGGCCTGATCAGGTCATGATGTCTTCTTGATAAACTCCTGACCTGCTTTTAGCCTAAACGGCTGGAGACAATAGATGGACGACAAGAATAGTTCGAACGTTCAGCACCCCCTCCACGCGGCCTTAATGATCTTCCATGGGACGGTGCGAACTGCATTCGAGACTGCCGCCGCTGGGCTAATGACCCCAAAACAGACATGCTGCCCAGGATCCTCAGAACTCCAAACTCCGCGCCTGGTCGGCCTGAGGCGCATGGGTGTTCAGGCTTAGCCGCAGACCTTCGTTGAGCTGGTACTGAGCGAGCTAGCCCTAAGCCTTGACGGCATCAAGGGTAAAGATTTCGCGGCCTTTGGGATGACGGTCAAACCGAACGTGGCCACGGCAGCACCACATACGATTCCCGTAATCACGCTGCGGCGATCCATTTCCTTCAAGGGCCTGCTCTCGTTTGGGGACTTATAGGCTTCTCATTGATAGAGTAGCACTTTAGGTCGCACGAAATGCAAGTGACGTTTTGGAGCCAAGTGTTAGGGCTGGCTCGCTCAGTACCAGCTCAGCGAAGGTCTGCGGCTAAGCCTACCTCGAACACCCATGCGCCTTCGTAGGCCGACCGGCGCAGGTTGGAGTTCTGAGGATCCTGGGCAGATGTCTGTTTTGGGTCATTAGCCCAGCAAAAGGCGGCAGTCTCGAATGCAGTTCGCACCGTCCCATGGAAGATCATTAAGGCCGCGTGGAGGGGTGCTGAACGTTCGAACTATTCTTGTCGTCCATCTATTGTCTCCAACCGTTTAGGCTAAAAGCAGGTCAGGAGTTTATCAAGAAGACATCATGACCTGATCAGGCCCACTCCGACAACCGGCTCAAGGGCTCCTGCGCTGGCTGCGGACCTATAAACGCTCTAGTTGGATTGGCTAACCCAATGTCGCTTGGCTCAAAAGCCCGCGAGCAAAGGCGAGGTGTCGGACCTTCAAAGTCAGTTCGGGCTTCAGCCATCATGTTTTTCGCGAGCTGTGTCTGATGTCCCGCTATGGGTCATTAGCGGGCATACTGGCAAGTCCGCACCATGTCCGCTTTACTTCCCAATACCCGTGACGTTGGGTCCCCGACAGGCCGCACTGAAAAGTCATCCAACCTTGCATCCGAGACGGCAATGGTCGGAACCTGACCTTCCAGCCCACCGTGGGCTTCTCTCCGCCATACAGGGTGGCAAGTCGAGAGTCCGGCAACGTTAACACGCCCCGCGTGGACGGAGGCTGGCGAACCGAGCTTAGCGATGTAGGGCGATACAGGTACAGCGAAAGGCCGCTCCCTGATTGGAAGCGGCCCTCGTTGGCCTTGCCTACTTCGCCTCGTCTGCTCGCCGGTGCATTCCTTGGCCGCACGAATGCCGGAGACGGCGAGGACGCAAGATCCGTCAGGACGGGCTTTTCGGAGGGATCATCAGCCCGAACGCTTGTTCGAAGATCGTCAATGTTGACATCGTAGGTCTTCGCCCACTTCCTTCAAGTCGCAGAGATCGATAGCTGCCGTTGCATCGCCAGCGTTCGAACACCGACGCATCTAACGTTTCGTCGATCGCGTATTCGATCTGATCTTCACCCGCTTTTGGCCGGGCGCCTGTGCGCCGGTGGTAGCGAATTCCGAGCCGAACAAAGTAATGATGCCAAACAAGCAAACCCCGCGAAATGAGTCATAGATTTTGGCTTCGCATGCGGCTGGTTCGATTTCGACTGTCTCGCGGAAGTTGAGCCCAGCTCGGCCTTCCCTATAATCCACTTTTAAACGGAATGTCGACTAGAGATCGCTGTAACAACCCTCCAACGTTTCCATGAGCGCCCACAAACCAGCGCCGCTCGACCTCTTCGAGACTTCTTCGTGGTGGTGGGTTTTTAGGCTGTCCCTGCGGAGTCTTCTTCTTCGTCCACAGTGTGGGTTTAAACAGCCAGCGGTTTTCGTCTATCGCTACGGCGTGAAAACAAAATTACTTTGAACGGCGTACGCCGGTAAGCGAAACCCGGTGCTTCAAAATCGCGCCGACAGTATCCCAAACGCCAACGAATTTATTGAATGTCTCTGGAGTAGCGAGGATCCGACGCTCAAGGAGCGTAAAGTTATTCCTCCGCTATCGCGATTCCCGATCAAGCGTTTGATCGATCTTAACGTTGGGTTGACCTCTTTTTGTACCTATCGTAGAGTTCCCTTATAGAGATTGGGCACCCGCGCTTCAGTAATCCGCATATCGAAATCAGACCTGATAAAGCCTTCGCCGTGTATGCTCCACGACTGGAAACTGAAGATGAAAATCTGCCCCTTCTTCATACTTTTCGATGAGCCACTTGTAAGCGTCGATGATGTTGCCGCTCACCTGCATCCAAAAGCACCGCCGAGAAACCCGTCGACGGGTCCCGTGCCGACGCCAGTGTCGTAATAATGGAGTTGAGGGCGCCATCCTTGCCTTGATCTGCGCAAAGAGCTTTGAGTCGCCATACACTCGTATTGTCGTTCACGTTGTTCCAAGGCCTTCCAGCAACTAGCTCTTCCTCACACAAAGCCCACCCATGCGCTTTGAGTTGCTCATTAAAGCGCGTCACCAAGCCGGAGAACTTCGTCACGGTCGGGGCGCGACGATTGGGTGGAGCATCCACATAAAAACCGGACGAATTTGTCGTCCGGCCCATCGAGCACGGCGAAGCGGCTATCTCTGAAAATCCAGTCGTCGTCCCAGTCTTCGGGTTGTTGACTCTATGCTGCCAGATGTCACCCGCCGCATCCTTGAAGCGCGAATCGTAGGAGGGCAACTGCTTGAGGTCAAAAATGCGCTCAAGAAATTCGATTTCCGCCCAGCGCTCCGGTCCAGGGAATGCCTTCAAGGCGAATCTGTCGACGATGAGCTGCCGCGTGTTCCGGGAGATTCCGCCATGATCAGAGCGCCAAGCAGTGTTCTGTTCAAGCTGAGGGACTATTGAGACAGAATACCAGTCGTCGGAGCTGCGGATGATTGGCTGCAGGCTCTCTTCGATCTGCTTGCAAAAGGAGCTCGCGTTGGTTTCCCAGCCGCGCGAATTCTTCCGGCGAGACGCTCAAATAGAGAACGTAAACGTTGGTGCCGCCATTCCAGTTATCGAAATCCGTTTGCTCGAAGCGGGCCTGAGACGACCGGAGGATGGTGGCGGCTTCGCGCAAGTCTTTGCATCGAGCAACCCGGCGGCCGTCGCCAGTGCTGCGTCGGGTTCCTCAAATATACTGCCCATAAACCTGGCCTTGTAGCGAATCGGGGAAAGGTCACTTTAATCACGGCCCATCCGCCGCGCGCAGGAAAGGGGCCGCTCAACCTCGAGAAGGGCCAGTGTGGCCTCAAATGCCCCACAACGGGCCTTAGGTCGCCCTCAGGTAAGCTACGCGGTGACCTCGAAAGCCTTTGCCGAGATGGCACTTAGGTTGTGGTCGTTCACTAAGCCGGTAAGGTAACGTTAACGCTGCCTGTTGATTTCGGGCAGGAAGGGTGTTTTTGCCTTTTTTTCCCCATTTAAGCGAATACTGTTGGTTAGCGGGTCAGTGCCAAAGGCATGACTGCTACGGGGCTCGAACCTGACGGGGTTCGAGTCAAAAGCCGGCCGCTCAAGGCCGGTTAGAGGGAAAGGCTGCAAAGCGCGGGGATGTCAGTCCGGGGGACCCTTGCACGTCGCGCCATGTTTGGCGCGGGGCTCGCAGTGACGCTCGCCGGAACTTGGTTCTGGCCAGCCGCCGTTCCAGCATGCGAGCGCGTCCGGCGAGACCCGCACGCTTTCGATGTTCAACATCCACACCAAGGAAGCGATCACCGTCACCTTCAAGAAGGACGGCCGCTACGACACGAGATGCCGCTGAAGCAGCTCAACCATTTCATGCGCGACTGGCGCAAGGATCAGCAGCGCGACATGGATCCTGAGCTCATCGACCTGATCTGGACGCTGCACCAGCAGCTCGGATCGCAGGAGCCGGTCAAGCTCATCTGCGGCTACCGCACCGCGAGCACCAATGAGTCGCTGCGGCGCAAGGGCGGCGGCCAGGCGAAAGCGAGTCAGCACATCCTCGGCAAGGCCGCCGATATCGTATTCCCCGACGTTGCCGGTGAAGACGCTGCGCAACTCGGCGCTCATTCAGGAATGGGGCGGCGTCGGCTACTACCCGACCTCAGGCGTCCCCTTCGTGCATGTCGACACCGGCCGCGTGCGCATGTGGCCGCGCATTCCGCGGCTCGAGCTCGCGGCGCTCTTCCCGAAGCGGCCAAGACCAGATACCTGCCGCTCGACGGCAAGCCGATCACGCCGCAAGATTATAAGTTGGCCATGGCCAAGGGCCTGCCTGGACGTAACACGCTGCTCGCCTCTGTCAGGCCCGACGCCGAAGCCTGAAGCCGAGCCCGCCGACCCAGCGCTGCCGTCCAGCCCGTGGTCCAGCCCGATTATCCAGCCGGCGTTCCATCCCGAGTCGGCGTTCCGTCGCGAGCCGGCGTTGCAGCTGAGCCGGAACCGCCGCAGGCGCTGCTCGCCTCTCTACGTGTCCTGATGCTCAGCCCGCCGCTCCGGCGGTCACGAGCCCGCTTCCCGGAGCAGGCCGCGCCGCTCCCTGAGCAGCAAGCGTTTCGTCTACGCCAACGCCGGCGGCGAGCTGCCGCAGCCGAAACCGGTTCTCGGCGAGCACAGCTTCCCGCTCTATCGCAGCGCCGAGGTGGTCGGCGCGCCAGAGGTCGACGAGGATCATCCGGAAGAGACGAGCTACGTTCCGTTCGAGATCGCCGGTCTGATGAGCAATACCTCGATCACCTACAATCACCTGGTCGCTCACCTCACCCATCCCGAGCAGAAGAGACCTCTCCTATCTGTTCGAGAACATGGACCGGCCGCTGGCCGCCACCTTCCGCAAGACCTCCGAGCTATCAGCGGGCTTGCCGCGGCGCAGACCTTTAGCGGGCGCGCCGTGCGCAGCGTCTATGCCGAGCTCGCGCCGCCGGCTCCGACCCGCGTGGCGCAGGTCGATCGCTAGACCGTCGACTGCTTTCTCGGCCAAGGATCAGCTTGGCTTGAGCGGTTATGGCGGCCTCCGCCTCGGCCATGCCGAGCGCGTGGAGATAGGTGACGAGCACCGCTTCCTCCTCTTTCCGCTTGTTCTCATCCTGCTTGCGGATGCGAACCACGGCGCGCAGCGCTTTGACGTCGAAGCCGTTGCCCTTGGCCTCGGCGTAGACCTCGCGGAGGTCGGCGGCGAGCGCCGCCTTCTCCTCCTCGAGCCGCTCGATGCGGGCGACAAAGGCACGAAGCTGGTCTTTGGTTGAGTTCTGGAGCTGCACGGGCGACCTCTGATCGTTTGACGATTGATCTGCCGCGGAGCTTAGGCGGCGGCCCTGTTACAGGGCAACGCGCGGGTTCGGTCTTATCCAGCTTATCCAGAGCCTTGGCACCCGCCATCGGTGTGCGAGCCGTAGCGCTCGATGGCGTGCAGCCTGGGCGCAAGATCGCGCTCGCGAGCACTTTGCGCACCGACCCCGGCCAGACGCTCGCCCCACTCGGCCTGCCCTTCAGGTCCGAGGATCAGATCTTGCCGAACCTCGATCAGCGCGTGCGCCAGGCCGCGCAGGGTGCCGTGCTGGTAGAGCGTGTCGCCTTTGAGCTGGCCGCTATAGGGCACGTTGTCGCCCACGGTGATGCCGGGGATCGCCGCAAGCTCGCGCAGCAGCGCGTCAAGCCAATCTCGGGTCCTTGTCCCACAGCACGGCCACGTGCCAGGGCCGCGGCACGCTCTTCCAGGCCTGGGTGAAACTGTGGATTAGCGAGCAGCACCGGCGGCTTGCCCGCGGCGACGCCTAAGTCGATGGCAGGCCGCGATGGCCTGGTGATACGGCGCGTAGAAGCGAGCGATGCGCGCCTCGATCTCCAGCTTCATCCACGGCGGCATTGCCGGGCACGATGCGCCCATCGGAAAGCTGCATCACCAGGGTCGGGTCGTCGCGCCCGCGATTGGGGTCGATCAGCAACCGCGAGTAGCGGGTGAGCAGAGCCGGCGCGCGAAGCGCCCGCGCCAGATGCTCCGCCACGGGGGCGGCGCCGATGTCGTAGGCGATATGCCTGGGCAAGATCTTCAGGGTGAGGCCGAGCGTGCCATAGGCGGGAGGAATCAGATTCGCGGCGTGGTCGCAGAGAATGAGCACGCCACTTCTCCAATCCCCCTCGATGCGCCGAAAGGGCGGCGCTTCCCTTTGTTCCCGCCGCAGCCGAGTAAGCCGCTGCTCCACCGTCATCCTCTTCTTGTGCTTGACACGAATCCTGGGTCTTATCTCGGCTTCGCTCACTCTTCCAAGCGGAAAGGCGCTTCCGGGGTCAAGGTTGTGACGCAATTACCCAGGATTGTCGGCGCTGGCTTTCGCGTCCGCAAAATGACCTTATAATTGATAGCTCTAGTCAGACAAACGCAACCAATTCGATGCTACCTTTCGGCGATCTCAACCGTGGTTGATGGCCCAGAGACAGTGACGCTCGCCCGCTCGGATAGCCAGGCGGTATCCACCGCCGCGCCACGGCCGTGGGCGCGGCGCGTGGCTTGTCTGCTCGCCTCCGCCGCCGCCATCGCCCTCGTCCCGGCGCCTGCCCACGCCGATCTCAAGCTGTGCAACACCACCTCGAGCCGGGTCGGCGTCGCCATCGGCTATCGCGACGTCGAGGGTTGGGCCACGGAAGGCTGGTGGAACGTTGCCTCGCACACCTGCGAGACCCTGCTGAAGGGTGTACTTATTGCCCGGTTCTATTACATCCACGCCATCGACTATGATCGTGGCGGGGAATGGGGCGGCACCTTGTACATGTGCACCGACGACAAGGCCTTCACCATTCGCGACGTGAAGGAATGCGTGAAGCGCGGCTACAAGAAGACTGGTTTCTTCGAAGTCGATACCGGCGAGGAGCGCGACTGGACCGTGCGCCTCACCGATCCTGAAGGCGAAGCGAAGAGTCAATGAGGCGGAATCGCCGAGTCAAGATCGTCGCCACTCTCGGTCCTGCCTCCAACAACGAAAAGATGATCCGCGCGCTGTTCGAGGCGGGCGCCGATGTTTTCCGCATCAATATGAGCCATGCGACCCCCGAGGCCTTGCGGCAGGCGCACGCGATCATCCGCAAGATCGAAGCGGAATTCTCCCGTCCGATCGGCATCCTCATCGACCTGCAAGGGCCGAAGCTGCGCATCGGCAAGTTCAGATCCGGCGCCATCCGTCTCACCGAGGGCGACATTCTGAGCTTCGTCCGCCGCGAGTCCGTGGGCGGGCTGGGACGCGTGCACCTGCCGCATCCGGAAATCTTCCAGGCGGTGCAGCCAGGCCATGCTCTTCTGCTCGATGACGGCAAGTTGCGCTTGCGTGGTCGTCGAGGCGAGCGACGTGCGCATCGATGCCGAGGTGCTGACCAGCGGAACGCTTGGCAGCCGCAAGGGCATCAGCCTGCCCGACACGGTCATTCCGCTCGCGGCCATGACCGACAAGGACCGCGCCGATCTCGAAGATGCGCTCAACCGTCGGCGTCGACTGGGTCGCATCTGTCCTTCGTGCAGCGCGGCAAGGACATTGCCGAAGCCCGCAAGCTGGTCCGCGGGCGCGCCGCCATCATGGCCAAGATCGAGAAGCCTTCGGCGCTTGCCGAGCTCGAGGAGATCATCGATCTCGCCGACGGCATCATGGTGGCGCGCGGCGATCTCGGCGTCGAGATGCCGGTAGAGAAGGTCCCAGGCTTGCAGAAGCAGATCACCCGCGCCGCGCGCAATGCCGGCAAGCCGGTGGTGGTCGCCACGCAAATGCTGGAATCGATGATCCTGTCGCCGGCGCCCACCCGCGCCGAAGTCTCCGACGTCGCCACCGCGGTGTTCGACGGGGCCGACGCGGTGATGCTCTCGGCTGAATCGGCGGTCGGCAAATACCCGGTGGAGGCCGTGGCCACCATGGACCGGGTCGCCATCGAAGTTGAGCGCGATCCCGCTCTACGAGAGGATCATTCACGCCCAGCGCATCGATCCGGAGGCGACCGGCGCCGACGCCATTTCAGCCGCCGCGCGCACCGTCACCGAGACGCTCAATCTCGCGGCGATCATCTGCTACACGGCCTCAGGCGCGACGAGCCTCCGCGCCGCCCGCGAGCGGCCGCCGCAGCCGATCATTGCGCTGACCCCAATCCCCGCCACCGGCCGCAAGCTCGCCGTGGTCTGGGGCCTGCATTGCGTGCTGACCGGCGATCCCAGCGACCTCGACGACATGGTGGCGAAGGCCTGCCGCATCGCCTACCAGGAAGGCTTCGCGCTCCCCGGGCAGCGGGTCATCATCTCCGCCGGCGTGCCGCTCGGCACCCCGGCGCCACCAACATGCTGCGCATTGCCTTTGTCGGCGAGGAAAGCCCGGAAGCGCAGTAGCGCGCGAAGCCGGACGGAGCAGGCCTAGATGTCCCGGCCTTCGACGTCGTGGGAGAGTTGCTCCTCGGCCCGCCGCGCCTGCTCGAGAAACGGATTGACCGCGAGCGCCTTGCGATAGGCGTCGAGCGCTCCGCGCTGATCGCCGGTCTGCTGCAGGAGCGCGCCGAGATCGCGCAACGCCTTATAGTGCCTGGGGTCGATCGCGAGCGCGCGCTTGAGATCGGCAAGCGCCTGGTCGGTATTGTTCTGCATCAAATGCACGATGCCGCGCTGATGCCAGGCCTCGGCGTTGTCCGGGTCGAAGCTCGGTCACGGCGTCGAGCACCTGCATGGCAAGGTCGAGATCGGCGGCGAGCACGAAAGTATCGACGCGGGTCATGAGCAGGTCGACGGTGTCGCTGCCTGAGCGGCGCCACGTCTCCTCGATCGCCTCGGCGATCGGCTCGGCATCCTTGGCGCTGCGGGCGCCGCTCAGTTGCGTGTAGAGCTCCTTCAGCGATCTCGGCGCGCACCGCGGGATCGCCGAGCGGCACGTTGCCGAGAATATCCGACCGGTCCTGCTTGTTGGGCGTCGAGGAAGGCGGAGGCCCGCTCAAGTCCTTGCCGCTTGGCGTCTGTCCTCCCTCTTCCGGGTCGCCGCTGTCCGGGAGCATATCGGCTGAGTGGCAGGTCGCCAATGCCCGGCTCGAGCTCTTCGTCAGCCGCGCGCGCCGGCAGAGAGGAGCACGGCTGACATGCGCCAGGGCAGCAAAACAGGAGCAGCGTCGCAGAGGGCAGCTGTCCGGTAGGGTCGGTCGATCATGGCCAGAAGCTAGGACAGCGGGGATGCGCCGTCAAAGACATAGGATCGTTCGCGGGCCCGCGAGGACCCTAGCCCTGCCGCGCCTTGTATCGGCGGTTGGTCTTATTGATGACGTAAAGCCGTCCGCGCCGGCGCACCACGCGGTTGTTACGATGGCGCTTGCGCAGGGCCCTGAGCGAATTCTTGATCTTCATGCGAAGCACCTGAAGCAACGGTGAAGGAGATTGGCCGCCGGGAGGCGAAGCCCTGGCCGAGCCGGTGCGGACCATAGTCAAAGGCCACACGGCCCTGTCAACGCTCCAAAGCGAGCTGCGGCAAGAGGTTGAGCAAAGGAACATGACCCATAGGCTGCGCCAGGCCGTCAAAACACCGAAACCGAACACGGCCGCGGCGCTGCTTACCTCGACAGCAAACCCGGCGCGGTGCCTCCCAGAGTTTCGGTGCGGGCAAGAAACCTCGGCGATCTCGTGTGAACGCCGCAGCAGAGCGCAACACCACCGTTCACGATCATTCCAACGGTCATCGCCGTCGTGACGGTGAGACCGGCAACAACATGCCGCGCGCAAGCGCCATGGCTCATGATGAAGTGGTGAACGGGCAGGAATAATGCCGGTCACAAAGGCGAGGGGTTCTGCCGTCGCGGCTGCTTTTTCTATAATTCAGCGAGCGCAGAGGAGGAAGCCGCCGATTGCCGATCAGCACCGCTCGCCAACTCGAACTGAATGCGGCCGCCGACCTGCCAAAGCTTGCTGATGATGGCGAAACCGGCGAGCACCAGCGACGGCAAGCCCGACATGGTGACCGCCAGGATCGCACCATTGGCGACTCGCGTCTTGGCTTTCCCCGGTTGACCCAAATGATACGAGACTAGGACCATCTTGCCGTGGCCAGGCATCAGGCGTGGATAGCGCCGAAAAATACCGCCGCTGGGGCGGTGAGATGCCCGCAGCTGGCCTGCGGCAAAATGTAAACGCTGGCGATGCCCTCGTAGAGCCAGCGTTGTGCGTCGATCAAGGTTTCCCATGGAATTGGCCGCCAGATCACGCCGCCTTGTGTCGCCCCTCGGACCGACAAGAGCTCGACCTCGTGGTGATGTGACTGAGGCCGGCGATCCCGCTCGAGCGCTCCTTATAGGCGGCCGGCGCCTGCGGCCGGTCGGAGACGATGGTGACGATGGCGGCGCGGTGCCCGGGGCCGATCTGCCAAAGATGCAGGTCGGAGACGCGGTCTCCGTCGACCTCCAGGCGCTCGCGAATGAAGCCTTGGGTGCGTCTGTCGGGAACCACATCGAGCAACACCTTGCCCGCATCGCGGATCAGTCCGTAGGACCAGCTCGCGATCACGCACGCACCCACGAGACCCACGACGGCATCGATCCACGGCCATCCGAACCAAAGCGCGACAATGAGGCCGCCGATGGCCATGACCGAGGTGAGCGCGTCGGCAAGGACGTGCAGATAGGCTGCCCGGAGATTGTGGTCCCTGTGGTGGTGGTGACGCCCATGATCCTCGCCATCGATCGTGATGGTGCGCATGCCCGTCGCGCAGCAGCCAAGCGCAAATGAGATTGACCGCGAGGCCGAGCGACCGCGATGGCAATCGCCTGGGTGTAGGCGATGGGCACCGGCCGCGCCAAGCGCATCAGGCTCTCATAGGCAATCAGCAAGGCGATCATGCCGAGCGCGATGGCGCTCGCGAAGGCGGCAAGGTCGCCGAGCTTGCCCGTGCCAAAGGCAAAGCGCGGATCATGTTTGTGATGCCGCGCGTATTGATAGGCGAGAGCGGCAATCGCGAGCGCGGCTGCGTGCGTCGACATGTGCCAGCCATCGGCGAGCAGGGCCATCGAGCCGAACACGATGCCGCCGACGATTTCGGCGACCATCATGGTGGCCGTCAGCCCAACGACGAGCCAGGTGCGCCGTTCGTTGCGGGCGTGACCGACGCCGAGGAAGACGTGCTCATGCGTCCAAGGGCCGAGAGAGCGAGAATGCATCTCCTATCCTTATGCTGGCGTCGTGCCGCCGAACAATCCGTCATTCAGGGCTCGGCGCCGTCGCCACGCAGCGGAAAACGACACTGCTCCCCACGGCCGACTTGAGCATGAACTTCTGCCCCTTCGCGTGGCAGAACTCGCCGGCCTTGTCGACGGCAGCGCTGAGCGTCTTATTCGCGTCGGTGGCGATGCCCGCTGGCTCGGCTGACGCCGATGCTGTAGGTCCCCGCCTCAACCTCCTGAACCTTCCCAATCAGTTGCCTTGGCGCATCCCCCAAGCAAGCCTGCGGCGCCAGCCGCGCAAGGCGAGCATGAACAGCGTTCTCATATCGTGCGGCATGACGCAGCTGACCGAATGTCGATCCCCCGCCCCTTATGCCACGTCTTGGCGCCGCCCTAAAGAGATCTGGCTGGCGCGGGCCGGCGTCATAAAGCCGCGAAAATATGGTGGGCGCGACTGGGATCGAACCAGTGACCCCTGCGATGTCAACGCAGTGCTCATACCGCTGAGCTACGCGCCCGTTCCGTTCAGGACGGCTTCTATATCGGGTCAGAGCCCTCGAAGGCAACCCGCGTGCGGAGCGAACTCAGGCGGCGAGCAGGCGCTCCACCTCATCGACCAGATCGCGCAGGTGAAACGGCTTGGACAGGATCTTGGCGTCTTTCGGCGCATGATTGTCGGGATTGAGCGCGACCGCGGCAAAGCCGGTGATGAACATGATCTTCAAATCAGGGTCGAGCTCGCTTGCGCGCCGCGCAAGCTCGATGCCGTCCATCTCCGGCATCACGATATCGGTGAGAAGCAGGGTGAAGGGCTCCTCCTTCAGGCGCTCATAGGCTTCAAGCCCGTTGCCGAACGATACGACGTCGTACCCGGCCTTGGTCAGCGCCCTCACCAGGAAGCGGCGCATGTCCTCGTCGTCCTCGGCAAGGAGAATACGCTGAACGCAGCGCGCGTCCGGATCGTTGGCCACCATCCCTCTTCCCCTCTAGACGCTACGCCCTACATGAACTTGGTAAACGACCGCTTGCTCGGTCTCGTCCAGTCCCGTCCGGCCCCGCCACCATGAGAGCCAAATCATCGCGTCTTATTCGCCTTCCGCACAAGGCAGAACACGCCTGGACAGGTTCAACTCTCATTGGCAGAGTTTACAGGCGATTCTGGGCTGGTCCCTTCGGCCGGCTCCCGCCAGGACAAGGTTTAGCCGATGAGCCGAAACGAGGCTGAGGCGATCGAGAAGGACCTTTCGCCCCCTTCCAGGTGGCGAAGCCGGCCGAGCTTGCCGCCCCCTGGTGTTCAACTCCCCCATAGCGGCCGCGTCTATCCAACCGCGCTTCCTGGCGAGCTCAAAGCTCGACGCGCTGACGCTCCGCCGCTCAGAGGACGCCTATGTCGAGGAGTTGTTCGGCTTTGTGAGCGGGCTCGGCAGCCCCCTGCTCTATGCCCATTTCCCGCGCGCCTATCTCGACGTCAACCGCGAGCCCTACGAGCTCGACCCGGCGCTGATCCGCGATGGCCTGCCGCATTACGCCAACACCCAGTCGGTGCGCGTGGTTGGCGGGCTTGGCACCATCGCCCGCATCGTTTCGGAGTCCGACGAGATTTATCGCGAGCCTCTGTCGCTGGTTGCGGCGCTTGAACGCATCAACCGGCTCTATACGCCCTACCACGATACGCTGAAAGGCGCTGCTCGCCGAGGCGAGGCAAGCCTTCGGCTCGCCGTGCTCGTCGACTGCCACTCGATGCCGTCGAACCCGATCTCCGATCAGGGCGGCGCCAGGTCCGACTTCGTCCTTGGCGACCGCTACGGCACCTCGTGCAGCGGCGAGCTGACCAGGGCCGCGGCCCAGGCGCTGAAAGCCCAAGGCTATGTGGTGGCGTTGAACAAGCCTTATGCCGGCGGTTACATCACCGAGCATTACGGCCGGCCGCATGCCGGCGTGCATGCCCTTCAGGTCGAGATCAACCGCGCGCTCTATATGCATGAGAGCACCTTCGACAAATCGTCGGGATTTGACCGGATAAAGCGCGATTTGAAGGAATGGTGCGGGCGCTGATCGCCTCGGTTCCGGAAATCGCCGTTCCGCGCGCCGCCGCCGAGTAGCCAAGGCCCTTGGGCAAAAGGGGCCGTTCGAATGGATCCGAACGGCCCAAGTCTAGGGAGGAAACGCCCAAGGAGGGCAGCGGCACAACAGGAGGGTCATGCCGCGTTGCAACAATATGTCATTGCGACGCACAAAATGCAAGGTTTCACTCTCGTTTCCGCGGCAATTGTGAAACACTGGTGCAATTCGATCACTAAATGCCCTAGAGCAGCGGCCGATTTTCGGCCAGCAAGAGGACGCCTCGAAGTTCATTTGATGCTTGAATCCAAAGGGGAAAACCCCTTAAGGGACGCCGTGCCCGCCAACCCCGATTTCGACGATCTTCTCGCCACCGCCCACGCCCTCGCCGACCAGGCCGGTGCGGTCATATTGCCGCATTTCCGGACAGGCCTCGCGATTGAGCACAAAGGCGGCGCCCTGTTCGATCCGGTCACCGCCGCCGACCTTGCCGCCGAGACCGCCATCAGGGATGCGCTCGCCGCCACCCACCCGGCCCATGGCATTGTCGGGGAGGAGTTCGGATCGACCGCGCCTGACGCCGACTATTGCTGGATCATCGATCCGATCGACGGCACCCGCGCCTTCATCGTCGGCCAGCCTTTGTGGGGGACGCTGATCGGGCTCGTGCGCAACGGCACGCCTCTGCTCGGCCTCATGAACCAGCCCTTCACCGGCGAGCGCTACTGGAGCGGGGAACGGCAAAGCTATTTCCGCCATTCGAGCGGCATCGAGCAGACCATCCACACCCGCGCCTGCCGCGACGCTTGAGCGAGGCGTTCTGCTCACCGCCTCGAGCCCAGACCTGTTCGAGACCCAAGAGGAGCAAGCCCGCTTCGCCGCGCATCGCCGAGCGCCGTGCGCCTCAGGCGCTTCGGCGGCGACTGCTACAATTACTGCCTGCTCGCTCTTGGCCAGATCGACCTCGTGGTCGAGGCGGGGCTCAAGCGATTTCGACATCGTGCCGCTGATCCCGATCATCGAGCGCGCCGGCGGCGTGGTCTCGACCTGGGAGGGCGGCGACCCGCGCCGAGGCGGCCGCATCCTCGCCGCCGGCGATCCGCGCCTGCACGAGCAGGCGGTGAAGATCTCTCTCGTAGTAGCTACGCGACGATGGGCTCGCCGAGCCTGCTCGTGACCGCGCCAGGCACGAAGGCATCGAACGCCGCCCAGAACTGCTCGCGGATCAGGTCGCGCTCCTGCAGGATCTCGTGGCGCGATCCTCTGAGCAGAATCTGCGTGCCAACCCTCAGCCGATTGGCGAACACCTCGATCGCCTTGCTCGACACGATGCGGTCGTCGCCCGCCGCGAGCATCAACACCGGCACGCGGAGCCGGTCCGGAAACCGGTCGCTGTTGACCGCGGCCATGGCCGAAAGCGCCCCGCGCACCCAGCCGATGGTCGGCGCGTCCACGGCAAGCGCCGGAGCCGCGTTCGCCACCGACAGATTGCGCATGAAGCGCTCGTGGTCGCCGGTCAGCGGATTGCCCTCGAAGGTCTGATTGGCGACGTATTCCTTCATGCCGCCAGGCACCGCGATCCTGCCCAATCCGCACAGCGACAACCCGGTGGTGATCCCCGACACCGCGGCCGGAGGCATCGGCAGGCCGACGATCTCGAGCATCGGCGCCGTCAGCACCATGCGCGAGAACCAGCATCCCGCATGGTCGCGGCCTTGAGCAGCACGGTCCCCCCATGGAATGGGCAAGCGCGTAATAAGGCGGCGGACAATCCGGCAGCGCCACCTCGTTCATGAAGCGCGCGACGTCGTCCTCGTAATCGTTGAAGCTCTTGACGTGGCCTTTGAGCGAATTCCGCATGAGCCGGCCCGAGCCGCCCTGCCCGCGCCAATCGAGCACCGCCACGGCAAAGCCCCTGCGCCTGAGCTCGCCCACCACCTCGAAATATTTTTCGATGAACTCGCTGCGCCCGGGAAAGATGCAGACCGTGCCATGCCGCTCCTTGAGCGCCGAGCGCCAGCGCGCAAAGCGCAAGCGCACGCCGCCCTTGCCCTTCAGAATCCGACCGAGACGCCGAGCGGGATCGGGTTCTTCGGAGTTGCGACCAGGTCCATGACGCTGAAACTCCCCTTTTTCAGCCTCTTGGCAAATCTGTTTTCTTGTTATGAATCATGCGATTACGCACTCTTGACGGTGTAAGCATCGATTCCTCATATATTCGTCCGCGCAAGGCCTCAAGGCTTGCGCGAGTTCAACCACGCCCGGCTCGAAAGCGAGCGGGCACTCAACATATCGCTTCTCAAGGAGGATGTGACATGAGGCACTTTGATCTTACCCCGCTTTATCGCTCAACCATCGGCTTCGACCGCCTCGGCTCGTTGCTCGATACGCTTCGGCGCCTTCGAGGGCGACGACTCCGAGCTACCCGCCCTACAACATCGAGCGCGTCGGCGAGAACGAGTATCGCATCAGCATGGCGGTCGCCGGTTTCGGCGAGTAGCGACCTCACCATCGAGGTGAAGCGAGAACACGCTCTCGATCTGCGGCGAGAAGCAGGCCGAGGTCGAGCAGACCACTTCATCTGCATCGCGGCATCGCCGGCCGCAGCTTCGAGCGCAGGTTCCAGCTTGCCGACCACGTCGTGGTGAAGGGCGCGAGCCTCGAGAATGGCTTGCTGCATGTCGATCTCGTGCGCGAGCTGCCCGAGGCGATGAAGCCCCGCACCATTCCGATCGAGACCAAGAGCGACAAGCCGAGGGTCATCGACAGCAAGGCCGCGTAAAGCGCTTCGCCCACTCCATCGATTGCCGAAGGGCGCCTTCGCAAATCGAGGGCGCCCTTTTTCATGCCGTGGCGGAATTGCTTGGCCTGCCGGGGCCCGCTGAGACGCCTACAGCTTAATCCCGCTTGTGCGGCCATTGGAAATCTGTCATTTTGAGGACGAATAGGACAGGCTTGCTGACCTTTGTGGCTGAAGCATCAGCCGGAAGCTCCAGGCTGGCGCGCGGGTCCCGGAGTCCATTCCCGTCCTTAACGCGATGTTTTTGAGACGAGGCTAGGTTCGCGAAGGCGGGCTTGCGCGTTGTTCCTAGCCTGAATTGGCCTATGCTCTTTTGGAGACAAACTGCTTTTAAGCGGTCTTGCGTGCGATGTCAGTCAATCATCAAGGTTCACGTCGCGAGTTTACGGGGCACGCTCTGCCGCCACCGGCGCAAAGGACTCTACGATCCGAAGAGAGAACACGATGCCTGCGGCGTCGGCTTCGTCGCCGACCTGAAGGCGCGGCCGAGCCACAAGATCGTCGAGCAAGGCCTCCAGATCCTGGAGAATCTCGACCCATCGCGGCGCCGTCGGCGCCGACCCGCTCGCCGGCGACGGCGCCGGCATCCTCGTGCAGATCCCGCATGAGTTCCTCAAAGTGGTCACCGCGCCGCTCCGCATCACGCTGCCCGAGCCCGGCCACTACGCCGTCGGCCATATGTTCATGCCGCGGAACCTGGCGCAGCGCATCTACTGCCAGTCGGTGGTGGAACGCGTGGTCGAGGCCGAGGGCTTGCAGCTCCTCGGCTGGCGCGACGTGCCCGACCGACAATTCCTGCCTCGGCCAGTTGGTGATCGAGACCGAGCCGCACCACAGGCAGGTGTTCATCGGCCGCGGGCCGGGCATCAAGGACGAGGCGACCTTCGAGCGCAGGCTCTACATCCTGCGCAAGGTGATCTCCAACACCATCAACGGCGATACCGGCGGCCGCGACATCGGCTTCTACACCGTGTCGCTGTCCTGCCGCACGCTCGTCTACAAGGGCATGTTCCTGCGCCTATCAGCTCGGCGCCTATTATCTCGACCTGCACCACCCGAAATTCGCCTCGGCGCTGGCGCTCGTGCATCAGCGCTTCTCGACCAACACCTTCCCGTCGTGGAAGCTCGCCCATCCCTACCGCATGGTCGCCCATAACGGCGAGATCAACACGCTGCGCGGCAACCTCAACTGGATGGCGGCGCGGCAGGCGAGCGTCTCCTCGCCGCTGTTCGGCAAGCGACATCGCCAAGCTCTGGCCGATCTCCTATGAGGGCCAGTCCGACACCGCCTGCTTCGACAACGCGCTCGAATTCCTGGTGCAGGGCGGCTACACGCCTCGCCCACGCCGCGATGATGCTGATCCCGGAGGCCTGGGCCGGCAATCCGCTGATGGATGCCAAGCGCCGCGCCTTCTACGAATATCACGCCTGCCTGATGGAGCCGTGGGACGGCCCTGCCGCCATGGCCTTCACCGACGGGCGGCAGATCGGCGCCACGCTCGACCGCAACGGCCTGCGCCCGGCCCGCTATTTCGTGACCGACGACGGCCTCGTCGTCATGGCCTCGGAGACCGGCGTGCTGCCCATCCCCGAGAAGAAGCATCGTGCAGAAATGGCGGCTCCAGCCGGGCAAGATGCTGCTCATCGATCTCGCCAAGGGCCGCATCGTTTCCGACGAGGAGATCAAGGCCGAGCTCGCCGAGCGCGCATCCCTATCAGCAATGGCTCGACCGCACCCAGATCAGAGTGCATGAGCTGCCGGGCTCGTCCCGCGCCGCAGCCGCG
>ERZ1370068.5285-contig-4312_pt1 | contig 21489 bp, 35 predicted proteins | sample MGYA00561227_ERZ1370068 | MGnify/ENA primary metagenome ERZ1370068 (study PRJEB38410, sample SAMEA6850437) | metagenome | study: Metagenomic assessment of the ecological functions of the soil: analysis of the soil microbiota associated with the... | reverse complement strand
CTGATCCGGTCGCTACCGCTCGCGGTTCTGACACAGCCTCTAAAGCGCTGGGATACTCTCGTTCAGCTCCGCTTCGCGCGAACGAAGACAAAATACTTTTGAGGCAAAGCCTCTCAAGGCGACCAAGGCGCACGGCTTCTCAACGCTTGCTCACCTCGGGCGCGCTCACATTCGAATCTGTTGGACATCTTCGGCGGCAAGCCATCGCTGGTTTTGCAGCTTGACGTTGGTCATCGTCCAATTGCGCGCGTTTTCGATCACGCCGGCGCCGCGTCCCTGAACAGACACATTACGCCACTTCAAATTCAATGATTGGCTTCTCAGCGAGGCCGGTGGCCGAGAAACTTGCCACGCGCCCGTAGCCTGCACATTTTCGATCGTGATGTTGCGGACTTCACAAAACCCACGCTCTTTGGGCGCGACCGGCGTGGCCAGCACGGTCCAATGAGCCGGCACGTCCTTTAGCTCCTTCGGCAACGTCACATAGCTGTAGGCCGCATACCAGTTCAGATTGAACGTGAAAGGCAACGGCACATTTTCGAGCTTGAGATCCCGGATCAGAACATCTTCGACAAAGCCTCCGCGAGTGGTTGCCGACTTGAAGCGAATGCCTTCGGCCGTGCCGATGCCTCGATTGCCGTACGCCACGACCTTGCGTATGCCGCCGGAGGTTTCGCTGCCGAACGAAATCACGCCCGCGCCCTGCCGGGTAGTATTATTTCGAATCACCACGTACTCGGTCGGCCGGTTAACCCGCAGACCGTCACTAATCGCGGCCTGCCTTCAAACAAATGTCGTCGTCGTTGTTGTCGATGTCGCAGTTTTCCACCAGCACCTGACTCGAAGAGTCTATGTCTACGCCATCAGTGCTCGGCCCTGCGTTATCGCTGATCCTGAGCCCTGTCGATGGTTGCGTGATCTGAGTAGACCACCTGCACGGTCCAAAACCGGACCGCTTTGGACTCAGATTTTCAATCGTTACGTCGGATGACTTCGAGATCACCATCAAACGCACGCGCTCGGCGTCATAATCAACGGCCCAACGCAGGCCGCGCGGCTCGTAATCTTCGCGCCGCATCTTCCAATACTTGTCACACCATTTTGCTGCCCTGGCCATCTGTTGTGCCGCCACCCGAAATCTTTACGTTTCGCTGGTCATTAATATTTATCAGCGCCGCCAGCCACTTCATTTCGATTCCGGCCACGCGAGTCCACAGTGATGGATAGTCGGCATCATCCTGGCTGCCGAGCAAGATCACATCCGCACCCACGCGCAAGTGAACATTACTTTTCAGAAAAAGCGCGCCCGTCAGGTAGCTCCCGGACTTGAAACTAACAATGCCACCCCCGCCATGGCGCATTCATCAATCGCCTTCTGAATCGCGGCGGTGGATTTTGTCGCACCGTCCGGGACAGCGCCGTAAGAGTTAGCCAGGAACACCCGTTGTCCGCGCGGCGCCCGGCGAGCACCGACCTGCTTGACCCACTTTGGCAACCCATCGGCGCCCGGAACGAATCTCGCCTGGGCTCGAACCGTTGTCGCAAACAAAGCCAGGTGAGAGCCGTTATGAACAGAACCAAAACCCGTTGTCTGATGCGTTCCACTTGATCCACTTTCCGAAAGCCCCGACTCCAGATTTGGGTCTTACGTAACCCGCGGTGTTAAGTATCGCAGTCTTCCCGCCAGATTCGGGCGAAGCAATTCGGCTCCGCCGTCTGATGTGCGGAAAGGCTTTGCCTTTCCGGCCCGGCTTCTTTGACCTGGAAAGCCGGAGGCTTCCGCACATCAGAGTTCTAATTCAGACACGGTCCGATTCCTCTTTCAATTGCGGCCCGCAGCCCTGTTTCATCACCGGTCCGTAAATCTCAATCTCAACGATCTCGAGTTTTCTCGTCGCCGCAATTGCTTCAGGGGTCTTTTGATTGAGTTCGGCAACGTTGCCGGCAGTGTTGTCGGTTGGATCTGCCGTCAACTGGATTTTCACACTCTTACCGACGACCGGCGGAAAAGAGATGGTCACGTAACCCAAACTTCGGGCGGTTTGTCCGGTAGAAGACCACTCGATCATCGACACTGATAGTGATCGGATAAGATCGCGTCCGCCATCCACCTAGTTTCACCGTCACCTCGTTTACGTTGGCCTGTTGTGCCAATTCGTACCGGATCCAACCATTCTGAAGCTGGCCATCGCTCGACCAGGCAGTCACCTCGTTATCATCAAAGCTGGCCGCCGCTTTCTCGTTATTGATCGGAGCCGTGGCGCTCGCAATCGCCACCGGTGTGCGAGTCAATCGCAGTGCTTCTGCCGGAGGTGTGGGACCTCGCTCAAACTGCGGACGAAGATTCTCATCAGGCATGTTTGCTGAAAGACCTCGGCTTACGCTCACCGGTTTGGAGACCAGCTGGACACTCGCGGATCTGAGACCCGCTGATCTGGCAGTTAGATTGATCCGACCTGGGCGCGTCGCCGAGCGAATCATCACCCGGTTGATTCCACCCTCAACCGGCAGGCTTTTGCCAGCACATAGTTGTCAGGTCCCTGCGCAATTCCGCCGCGCCATTCACCCGGGCCGGTCAGTTCAAAGTCGATCAGGTTCCAGCGCCAGGGACAGCGGCGCCCGCCGGCATCGACGACTTCTACATCAATCAGGGCCAGGTCGGCGCCATCCGCTTTCAGTCCGTTCGGTCCGGTTCCGCGGCGTCAGGCGGATCGCCGCCGGAGGACCTGCCGTGTGCACAAACGCCTCAGAAGTTCTTCGCCCGGAGGCGTCGTAGCCAGCCGCCTGCAGCATTCCGGGCCGCCACTCAACGTTTTTGAAAGTGAAGAGGAAACGGCTGCTTTGCTCGCCGAAACCCAGAGATTTCTCGTTGAGAAACAGCTCGACCTTATCTGCATTCGAAACTACGTAAACGTCCTTGTGGATGCCTGGCTGGTAATTCCAGTGCCCAATGATATGAGTGCGTGGACGCTCGACATCCACCCAGCCGTCCCACATCACCTGATTGGCAAAGTAGCCGTCCTTGGCAATCCGCATGGCATCCACTTCGCCACTGCGACGATAATTCTCAGCTCCGCGATGATGTGTGTTCGAGTCGGAGAAGATGATGTTGACGCCGCCCGAGCTGACCCGCTTTCCGGTACCGGGGCGCTCGCGCCAGTAGTCATACCAGCGAACCACATTCTCTATCGCGTGACTGTCCTGATTACGGCTGTAGATGCTGGCGTCCTGGTTGTTGTAGAGCGGCCCGTCGCCATCCTTATGAAACGGCGGGGAGTAATCGTCCCAATACTTGCGCAGGCCTTCGTCACGCGAGTACTCCATGGCCCACATCGGCATGCCGGCGCTCTTATTGATGTAGAGCATTTCGCCACCGTATTCAGCGACCTTGCTGTCGAGCATCTCGCGACTGCCTGAGGCACGCCCACCATGCGGATCATACTTGTCGCGCAGGGCCTTCATTTGCCGTCATGTGATCTTCGCTGACGGCCTTTGTTACCTGACTCCCAGAAAATCACGCTGGGATTATTCCGGTTGTAGATGATCGCATCCCGCATCAACTCCAGACGCTGCTCCCAGCGCCGGCCATCGGCATCCTTCTCAGAATCGCCGGCCGGCACACTTTGCATGAGGCCGACGCGGTCACACGACTCGACGTCCTGTTTCCAGGGCGTAACGTGCATCCAACGCACCAGGTTGGCGTTGCCCTGGACCATCAGTTGATTACTAAAATCGCTGACCCACGGCGGCACTGACAATCCGGTGGCCGGCCACTCGTTGGTCGTGCGTTGCGCATAGCCTTTCAGCTGGATCACCCGGTCATTCAGCTTGACCATGCCGTTTCGGAACTCAGTCTGGCGAAACCCTGTGCGGGTTCTGACGATGTCCACCGGCCGGCCGGAAACTTTCAAAGTCGTAAAGACGTCGTAGAGATAGCCGTACCCCCAACTCCAAAAGTTAAGGCCGTCTACCTTCGCGCCGGCGGTGACCGTCTTAACTTCTCCGGGGGCCAAAGTGAACTGTCCACCGCTGAATGTTTTTACCGGTCTGCCGTTTAGTTCCCTGATAGTAACTTCGTAGGAAAAGGTTTGTGACGACTGATATTCGTTCTTAACTTCAGCCTCGGCCGTAATGTTTGCGCTTCTGCCTTTGATATTAAAGCCGCTCGCATAAATGTAGACGCCCTTCGTTTTAAGATTCGAATAGAGCGGCAGTGTCTGGTAGAGCTCCGCCGGTCACATGCAGGTATCACATTCTTGTTGATCCCCCATAGTTCGCATAAAAGTTTCGATCGCTCCACTGGAAGGTTGAGCCGGTCGCCTTCTCTTTATAAGACCAGTCATTGTCGACGCGTACCGCCAGCACATTGTCCGCCGGCGCGGCCCGCACCTGTCCGGTCAGGTCAAATCCGAAAGCCATCACGCCGTTCTCGTGACGGCCAATCCATTTACCGTTCAGATAGAATTCACCCCGTGCCTGATGCCCTCGAACTCAATAAAGATCTTTCTGTCGGCCGCACTGGCGGGCAGCGAGAAGTGTTTTCGATACCACGCCACCCCGACTGAGAGGTCCTTGATGTCTTTGCGGAACGCGTCGTCCTCGTTCCAGGCGTAAGGCGTGGAAACGGCTTTCCAGGAAGAATCGTCAAACCCTCGGCTTCGGCGCCGCTCAAATCGCCGGCGTGAACTCTCCAGCCGGAATTGAAACTGTATTTGGCGCGTGGGCTTCCCGGTGATGGAACACCCTGCCCAAAAAGAGCGGCCGCAGTGCAGATGAACGCGCCGGCGAGCATCCCCAGTCTCGCCCAGGTTTTCGTTCGCAGTCTCAAAGTCGTTTCAGGTTGCGTAATCTCGACTGGTCCTGGTCTTCGCCGCGTTAGCGGCAGCTTGAATTTAGCCCAGCCTTCATGGTTCTGCAGCCTACTCCCTTCCTCCCACTGGGAGAAGGGCTGGGGATGAGGGACTGCTTAACCGTGCGACACCAAACCCTCACCCCCGACCCTCTCCCACTGGGAGAGGGCGTTAAGAATCCTCTCAATGCTTCCAGCTAATACCTCACCCAACCCTCTCCCAGCGGGAGAGGGCCATAAACAGCCTCGCACTTTTCTCTCCAATCAAGACCAGGTCTCGCATTGAACGCGAAGCCCCCAACTTCCACCCCAGCACGATCCTGGAACAGGGCCCGGTTTCAATCAGTTAATTCCCCGCCGGCTTGGTGTTCGTATTGAGCGGGCTCGCGGGAACATTGAAACTCTCAAACTTGTCGGGATGCGCCGGATCAAACCTCGGCGTGTCATTTATTAGATACTTCGCCATCCCCAGCTTAGCCGCCCTGATGCCTTCGACCACGGACCTGGCCAATTCGTAACTGCCATAATTGTTGTGATGTGTATTGTCATTCGGCGCAAACGCTCGTTTGAAAGCTCGGGCCCCCACGCTTCATAGAGCGGTTTGCTCATCGCGTTGAGATCGATCAGCGGCACACTTTCCTCGCGCGCAACCTGGCGCACGGCTTCCGGATAATCGCCATGCGAATTTGTTATCTTCCCTGCTGAATCAAAGCTGCGACGCTGGACCGGCGTGATCAGGACCGGAATGCCGCCGCGCCGGCGCGTTTCAGCCACAAACGTTTTCAAGTCAGCTTTGTAACTGGTGAAGGCGCCAATCCCTTCACCCTTTTCCTTCTCGTCGTTGTGGCCATATTGAATGAATCAAATAGTCGCCTCGCTTCATGGTGCTCAGCACTTTGTCCAGGCGATGAGCGCTTAATGAACTTCGCAGAGACTCGCCCGACTCCGCGTTATTGGCGATCGCAATTCCCGGTTTGAAAAACCGCGTCAGCATCTGGCCCCAACTGTTGTAGGGCTCAGCAGGTTGATCGCACACCGTCGAGTCGCCGAGCAAATAAATCGTCGGCACTTCAACCGGAGTGATTTCGATCGCGCAGACGCCGGGTGCGAGTTATTGAATTCCAGCGTCAGCTTTTCGTCCCACGCCCAGGCCTCGGTGGTCTTCTCGCGATCCTTCAAACCGGACTTCGCCATCGCCGGCGATCTTTGGCGTACGCATGTTGACGGTGAATGTCCGGGTGACAAACCTTCCGACTGATGTTTCGACCTTTTCCAACATCAACCGCCGCAGTTCCGCTTTGACCGTGGTAACCGTCGCCGCCTCCGCATCGCCGAAGGTGATATGTGACGTTGTAGTTTCCTTCCGGCAGCGTCACCGAAAAATAAAAGGGTTTATCAGCCGTGCAGAAGTCACTGCGCAAAGCATCTTTACCACCGCGATCCAGACACGAGATGTCTGGCTCCCGGTTCGAAGCCGTAGCCGAGTTCCTTACTGTAGATGGTGCTGGCCCCGACTTGAGTGTACCCGGAGGCAATCTTTCCGGGACCAAAATCGAATTTCAGTATGGGCTTTGAACTCTGCGGCTGAGCATTGCCCACCCAACCAGCGCCCGCGAGTCCGCAGATTAGACAGATTACGCCGATAGAGACGTAAGACATTATTCTGTCTCATCGGCGTAATCTGTGGTTGATTCATCTTAGTACAGCAATCGCAGCTTGAACTGTACTACGCGCGGCAGATTGGCCTGTGAACTTACTCTGCCAAAGTTGGCTGCCGTGATGTTGGTGCTGATTCCGCCAAAGCGCGTGGAGTTGAGCAGGTTGAATGTGTCAGCGCCAAACTGCAGCCGCCAGCCCTCACGGATCTGAAAATTCCTCGAGATGCTCAGGTCCTGATTGGCAAAGTGCGGATTGCGTAACCCGTAGGCGCCAGTCGCCGGCGTGTTGCCGTACGTAAACGAAGCCGGACTGATGAAGGCGTTCTTGTCGATATAGGCCGTGGTGTTGACATCGCCGTGACCCCAGCCTCCATTGATTTGCACCGGCCCGGTAAAGGCCGGATTGTAACTGGCCCAGCAGGTACCCGCCTGCGGCACGTTGCAGGTGGCCGTGAATGGTCCGAGCGGTGTTCCCGACGCATACCTGCGTAATACCAGAGATCTGCCAGCCGCTGATGACGGCGCGCAGCACGTCGCTGTCCGTGTCGAACTTGCGCCCCTTACCAAACGGCAGGTCATACGAGTAGAACGCGTTCCAGACATGCGGGATGTCGGTCGTTGAGAGATTTTCTCTCCGATGTAAGCGCTACGAAAACCATTGATGGTTCCCAGCGATTTGCTGTAAGTGTAGTTCACGTTGAAAGTCAGCCCGTTGGTCAGACGTTGCTGAATCGAAGCCTGCAGTGCCTGGTAATTCAACTGACCGTCGTTGTTGTAAGGCGCGCTGATACTGGTGTATTGCGGCCAGGGCTTGAGCATCTGTCCGATCGTTCCCGAGAAATTTGCGAACGGCAGCTTGATGCCCGGAACAATCGCCGCCGCCGCGGCGACGTTGGCCGGCGTCGCAGTCAGAGTCAGCAGATTTCCCAGGACCAGGAATTTCGGATCCATCTGATTGGTCCAGAATCCCGGAGCCGCGCCCGCCAGAGACTTGCCGATGCTGCCGACGTAAGCCGCCGTCAGGATCGTTGAACGCGTTAGTGATCGCTGGATCGAAAGGTTCCAGTTTGTGTAGCGGGGCGGAACGCTGTTGGGATTGCCGTAGGTCAGGGTGCCGCCCGACGGCAGTCCGGTCGCAAACCCGGTCTGATAGGTCTGGTCATAAATCGGCCCCTTGGCAAACGGCGGAATGCCACTCTCCCAGAACAGCGCCGGAATGAACGAACCGTTCGGGCTGACGATCGGAGCGTTGGCGTTGATGCCGGTAAAGCCCGTGCCGGTGCGCGCATTTTCGCGACCGCCAACGGCGCCGCGCCGCGTGTACATGATGCCAAAGCCGCCACGAAACACGGTCTTGTCATTGTAGCTATACGCGAAGCCAAGGCGTGGCCCGATAGCCGCGTGATCGGTCTTGATGATCTGGCTGCAGTGACAGCTGATCGCGTCCGGTGCGTACATTGCCACCGAACCTCAAGACGCCGGGATAACCGCCCACGGCCGGATTAGGAGACGTTGGATCAAAGAAAGTGAAGTGATCGTTGGCTTCCGTATAAGGCAACCAGATGTCCTGACGCAGTCCGAGATTCAAGGTGAGATGCGGCGTCACTTTGAAGTCATCAGCAGCCCACCATGAAAAACTGCTGAATTGGGCCACCGTGGCCACGATTGAGTCTTCATTGACGGTGGCAGAATTCAAAGCGCCCAACAGATAGCTGGCATACGCGTTACCCTGGCCGCTCTGCAGCACCCCGCGGCGTTGAAGCCGGCCGTTTGCACATTGCTGAACTGAGCCGTGAACAGACTGCCCGTGTCGTTTGTCTTGGTCTTGTCGTAGACATTCTGATATTGGACGCCAAATTTGAACGAGTGCTTGTTCTTCACCCACAGCACACTGTCCTGCAGAGTGTAGTTGTAGTTGTTGTCCTCAAAGTCGCGCGCATCAGTGCCGCGCCAACCTGCCGGCGCGTTGGCGCCCGCGAAACTCGCTTCCAGAAAGGCGTCGCTGGCATCACCCGGCGGTAAGCCTTTGATTCCGGATTGCGTCGACCACTTGCCGTCTGAGGTGGCATTGGTGATGGGAACAAAGAAATGTTGGAAACCGAAGTTCACCTGGTTGACCAGGGTCGGAGAGATTGTCCAACTATGCTTCACCTGAAAGACGGTGGGAATCTCAGTAACCAGACGCGTGCTGGTATAGGGCAAGGGCAAAGCCGATTGCGGAGCGGCGGTGCTGACTTCCCGGTAGGCCCCGGGCTGACTTCGCTTGCCGTGGGTGTAAATTCCTGACAGCCGTTGATTCGACGTCAGGTTGTAATCGATTTTGACGTTGAAGCTGTCGTTGTTATACGCGACCGGTACCTGGCCGAGATAGTTGTTCAACAGGCCGCCGTTTGTCGGTAGCGGCAAGAACGATTGATATACCTTCGAGATATTCGAGAGTCTGTTGAGAGGAATGATGTTTAGTCCCAGCGGATTGGCCGGGGTGGCGCGGGATGGATCGGCGAATTGAGTTCGCGAGAAACCGCCGGGTATCGCCACCGTGGTCAGCGGATCGTAAATAGGCACTGGAAGTTCGCTGAAGTCTCCCACTCGCTCTTTCAAGGTCGGGATAGATACGAGTTGGGTCGGACTGGTGACTCGATAACGCCAGCCGTCATACGAGAAAAAGAAGAAAGCCTTTTTCTTGATGATTGGGACCGCCGATGGTAAAGCCAAATTCATTTTGATGTTCGGGCGGCCGCACCACAGGGAAAAAGCCGCGCGCGTCGAGGACGGTATTGCGAAAATACTCGAAGCCGGAACCATGGAACTGGTCCTTGCCGGATTTGATGGTGTAGTTCTCTGCTCCCTGCCCGTTAAATTCGACTCCCGTGCCGCTGGTCTCAACCTGAAACTGCTCGACGGCTTCGACCGAAACACCCAGAGCGATGGTGCGGCCTTCACCCTGTTGAATGGGGTCCGTGACCGGAGTGCCTTCGATGAACACATCCTTGGAAAATCCCTGCGCGCCGTTGATCTGGCCCCAGCGATTGCCTTCCGTGACTCCCGGCAGGAGGAAGATAAACGCCCCGGGATTTCTTGGACCTTGTCCAATTCCTGACCCGGCGACGGCCGTGCCCATCGCCAGAGGCAGGTTCGTGTACATCTCGTTGCGAATTACGGTCCCCAGCCGGGCATCCGAGGTATTCAGTTGGACCGGTGAATCAGCAACCGTGACGGTTTCTTTGACGTCGCCGACTTTCAGACCAAGATCGACCGTCACCGTGCTGAGCGCATCGACGATCACCTTTTCCTGAATCATGGTGAGAAACCCGCTCAGCGATACCACAACTTTGTACTCGCCGGGCGGCAGGGGCTTTATCAAATACAATCCCGCGTCGTTAGTCTGCCGCGTCGTGGAAACACTGGTCCCGACGTTGGTCGCCGTGACGGTGGCCCCGGGACGACGGCGCCGCCGGGATCAGTGATGATCCCCTGGATTGCACCAGTGCCACCCAGTTGGGCCATCACACTTCGTTGTCGCGCTCATTGCGCATAACAGAACCACAAGTAGTCACTACTTTAATCAGGGTCTTCGTTTTCATTGTCATTACTCCTTTGGGTTGCGGGTCAGGCATTTTGGCAAAAGGCGCTTGAGACGGTACCGAATCAGACCGTCGCACTCCGCGTCCGGGCTTATGTCGGCGAAGCTAAGGCAACTTGATCCGATTGCGCACCATCGCTGCCGCAGCCAGATGGGTTGAGGGACGTTACTCATCTCTGACTGGTCTGGGCCTTTTCAATCTCAACTGCAAAGACCTGAGTCGGCCCAAACATGTTTGAGCGAAACACGATCCATTTCATATCCGGAGTGAAAGTCACGTTGGGTTCCAGGCGATAATCGTGCTTGGCGAGATTGACCAGCTTCTCAGTCTTGAAGAACCCGGTCTTGATCATTTTGGCTGAGTCGGGGAGGTCAGGACTGTTCCAGTCTTTCCTTTCCTGAGGCCGGAACAGATAAATCCATTGGCCATTGTGCCCGGCGGCCACGCTGTCGGGACCGCCGCCGTCGCCGGCGAAGAGTTTTCCGTCAGGTGAAACGTTGAAGTGCACGGACCACTCTTCGATCGGCAGGTTGTACCACATGCGCGAGCCGGTCTCGAGTTCATAGCTGGCCAGCCAGAACACCTGGCTCTTGGGAGTTTGCAAGTCGTACCAAACCTTCTTGCCGTCAGCGCCCCAAAACTCGTGACCTTCGATCTCCATGTTCATGGTGCGCGTGTGGAGTTTGGTCAGGCCGGTGCCATCCGATCGAATGATCCAGGTGCGATCGACTTTGTGCCAGGGTCCTTCGTGGCAGAACAGCAACATATTCGGATCAGTGGGCGAGAATTGCAGGTGATTGAGCCAGTCATTGCTGCGCAGGATCGTTTTCACCTCGCCGGTTTTGATGTTCACCGTAAACAACTGCATTGGCAGATGGGCTGCCAGCCGCCGCTCCATCATCTCGCCCTTGCCCGGGTAGCTGTCCGCACCCGTCTGTCCGCGCGAATTTGGCGCCGAGCGAGCATCGGCTGGCGGCCGTGCGGGTTCATTCGGGACTCCGCCCTCGGTGATGGTGCCCGCCAACAGTGTCTCGTCGGCGTTGACCGTGTTCACGCCGATCGATCCACCTTCCGGCGCCGGCGGCAGCTTGGCAATCTCGCGCGTCTGTCTGGTGTTCGGGATCGGTCGCGTAGACGACGCCGGCCTTAACGTAATAGATGTCTGCCGGTCTTATGGCCGGCGATGATCACATTCACGCGGCCATCGACGATCTTTTCGATCGCGCGCGTCTTTAAATCGACCGTCGCCAGTCCGTTGGGAACCGTGATCAATAACTTCTTGCCGTCGGGCGTGTATGGGTTCTGGTGAAAATACAGACTCGCACTGCCGGGCTCATTCGAAAGACGAATGACTCGATGGCCGGTATCCGGATCGATCCATTCTCGCGGCGGCTCTTCGCTGTTGAGCGCTGGCGCCGGCTAGTAAACAGAGTCCGATGACTATCGCCTTTAGAACCTTCATTGAGCGATCTCCCTTCAAAACAGAAAAATAAAAACGCGAGCAGGTCCTCGCGTTTTTTCCTTCGTGTGTTCGTTATGACTTCGAGAATCCCCGACTACTCGGGCGTGATCTCCGCGACCTCGGCGTCTCGGCGGTGAAAAAGCTGAGAATTCACTCACCGCAGAGACACGAGAACGCCGAGGTGGCGCAGAGAACTTCAATGGGGTACTACTCGCGTCTCGACACAGAGGCGACTAATCTTCTTGCGACCATAGTTCACTCCTGCTGAAGACGAGTTTTCTCTTCTCCAATTTGGTTCATCCCGGGCTCTGAATGCTCTCCGACGAAAAACCTGATTGGCGGAACAGCGTCGAAATTGTCAAGACGAGTTTCCCGCCGTGAGGTACGAGTCGCCACTCATCCTTTCTGTCGGCCGATGAACCCATACCTACCATTCGCCGCTGTACTTGATCAGCAACCTTTCCTTTTGCCATTCACTCACGGACGCGAATTTGGGCACGGAGCGCGGCCAGAGTTCGACACGTCCCAGGTTTGTCTCGCCGCGGCCATCGGTGTAATAGGAATACTCCTGCACGGTCTCGGTTCCGCGTCTGATCTGCTTTTGCGTAATCCTGATCAGCGATCCTTCCTGCGAGATCACCAACGTCAACCTGGGAAACCCGGCGTCAGCCGGTCTTAGCTTCTTCGCGGCGTTGTCGTCTTCGACCAACTCCCAGGTGCCGCTAAGATTAGGAACGCTCTGGTCCTGGCTTTGCGCCAGGCCTTTCTGACTGTTGGCAAAGAGCGTCGCGACGCTCAAGACGAAGATCGAAAGGGTTACGACTGCTCGTTTTCGAAACATACTCTTCTGCTTACAGAGTTGCCTTCCGGCTATGCCGTAAATTATCTCCTACAATTTCTCCGTTGTCCGTGATCGCGCTCACCCGGCGCGTCTTAATCGAGATGAAACATCTCGCGCAGGTCGAGCGCCACCGGACTGTCATCAGGATTGGTGAACATGATGTCCTTCATGTTTGACCACCACTTCCGGCACGCCTCGGTCTCAGCGATTTTCTGCCACAACTCTTCGGATTCGATCTCGGCATAAGCAAACAGCCGGTCGGTGCCCGGATCCAGAAAGATCGAATAGTTGCGCACGCCATGCTGCTTTGAGCGTCGCGTGCAGCTCAGGACAGATCGGATTGTGGCGCGCTTCGTACGTCGCCTGATTCTCAGGCTTGAGCGTCATGACAAAGGCCTTGCGAATCATAACGGTACGCACGCCTCCGGCGTGCAAAGTAAAGCAGACTGTCTAGTCTGCTTCGGTGACTTGAGCGTTCGCGAAGACTCCGCAGACTGGACAGTCTGCGGTACAACCACTTTAGAAATTGAACCGATCGATGTTGCTCTTGTTGAAGATGAACGGCGCGCCCAGACGCACTTCATCGTCGGCGACTTCAATCTTTCCCAACCGGCCGGCCGACAATTCATGATCACCACGCTTTAGCTTTCCGCTGGCCAGCGCGTTGGCCGCATAAACCGTCAGGTAACCGAGATCGACCGTGTTCCAAAGCACGACGCTCTCGACGACGCCCGCCTTAACATACGGCTTGTTCATGTTCGGCAGCGACAGCCCGGTAACCTTCACGTCGGTCCGTCCCGATTGCTTGACCGCTTCGGCGGCGCCCGGAACGGCGGGCGCGGCAATCGCCATGATCACTTTCACGTTCGGATAGACCTTGAGCACCGTCTGCGTTTCGGAAAAAGCACGATCGCGGTCGCCTTCACTCGGCTGAATTGCTACCAGCTTCAGGTCCGGATACTTCTCAGCCAGGCGCGCTTTGATGTGCTTAATCCATTCGTTCTGATTGGCAGCGCTGAGTGATGCGGTGATGATCGCAAAATCGCCTTTGCCATTCATCATCCGCGCGGCTTCGTCAGCCAGAGTGTTGCCGATGCCCTGCGGCGTCGCCTGATTGATCAAGAAGTCGCGCGCATCCTTTTCCGCATCCGCATCCCAGGTGATGACTTTGATTCCCTTCTCGCGCGCCTTGCGCAACACCGTCGAGATGCCGGCCTGGTTTTCGACGCTGACCGCGATGACGTCAACTCCCTTCGTGATCCAGGCTTCGACAATTTCGTTCTGCTTGGCGGGATCGAGGTCCGTCGGTCCGTCCCATAAGAGATCTATTCCTAACTCTTTGGCTGCTTCTTCCGCGCCCTGATGACAGCTGACGAAATACGGATCGCCCTTCGCCTTGGGCATCATGGCAACCTGAATGCGGTGATCTGGCAGGAGCATTGGCGGTGGCGGCGGTCGCCGTTAATTGAACGCACCAGCATCCAATTGCTTCCGGCTACCACAAGGGCGGCGATCAGAATCACCGCGCTCAGCACCGCGACTTGTGAATTCTTCACTTCGATTTCCTCTGCAGACTGTTTGGCAATATCGGCACTTCTGACCAGGCCAGCCGGCGAAGTGAAGCCTGTCCGACCAGCGGCCGAGTGCGAGTGGTTAACAACAGCAGCACGCCGGTGAGAATTCCCGTCAACTCGGCGGGCTGCGCACTCAGACGCAATCCGTTCTGAAGAATGACGATGGCCAGCAGGCCCAGCATCGTGCCCAGCACCGTGCCCCGCCCACCGAATATCGATGTACCGCCCAGCACCACTGCGGTAATCGCCATCAACTCAAACCCGGTGCCCGCGTCAGACTTTGCCTGCCCCAGATGCGCGACATAAATAATCGCCGAAAGGCTGGCGGCCATCCCCGACAGAAGATAGACGATGAACAGACGCCGCGCGGCCGGGATGCCCGCGTAGCGCGCCGCTTCAGCTGAATGACCGATCGCATAAAGACTGCGACCAAACGCCTGTCCGGTGCAGCGCCCAGCCAAAACCGGCGATGGCGAACACCAGCACGATCAACTGGGTCGGAATGATGCCGGCGATATAACCCTGACCCAGAAAAAGAAATCGCGACGAGAAGCCCGAATAGTTCTCGATTCCCCGCGTCAGCCCTTCAGCCACGCCGCGAAAGAGCGAAAAAGTTCCCAGCGTAACGATCAGCGGCGGCAGCCCGAGCCGCGATATCAGCAGCGCATTCAGACTGCCACCGGCAGCGCCAATCACCAGGCGCGATCGCCGCGGCCAGCGGGAGCGGCAGGTGCGCATCCCGCCACAACGCGCCGAGCACCACGGCGGCCAAGCCCATCATCGATCCGACCGAAAGGTCGATGCCGCCAGTGATGATGATTGGCGTCAGCGCCAGCGCCAGCAAACCCACCTCGACACTGAGGCGCGTGATCTCGAGGGCATTCGAGCCGGTAAAGAAGTTAGTCCCGGTGACGCTGAAGATCGGGCATTCCAGAATCAGCACCAACAGCAGCGCCCATTCGTGATTGGGAAAGAGCCGCGCGTGCCAGGGCGGAGTTAGTTTCAGGGCGCTTGTCACTTAGCGTTCCGGGATGTCGAAGTCAGTACCACCTGCGGTAGCGGGTGGTTGATCTTGATAGATTGGATTCGCGAATGCATCAAGCGATCAACCGCCCGCTACCGCAGGCGGTACTGACATCCTTCTCACTCCAACCAAACGAGATCTTCGCCAGACTACCCACGAACAGCGCGTCCGATCCCACGGCCACTAAGATAATTGCTCCCTGAATCGCTTTTTCCCAAAACGCATTGATGCCCGCGAAGGTCAAAGCAGTTCCGATTGTGCCCAGCAACGCCACCCCGATCAGCGTGCCCACCACTCGGCCACGGCCGCCCGTAATCGCGGTCCCGCCAACCACCACGGCAGCGATCGCTTTCAACTCCAGGCCAAAGCCGGCATTGCTCGGAACGATCGAGAAGCGCACCGCGTTGAGCGCGGCTGCCAGCCCAACCAGCGCTCCGATCAATACAAAGACGCCGAGCACGATCTTTGCGGTTCAATGCCACAGAGGCGCGCGGCCTCAGAGTTCGAGCCCACCGCGTAAACCGCGCGGCCCGCGCTCAGGTTACGCAACATCCAGGCGAACGCGACCAGCAAAGCGATCGCCGAGACAATGATCAGCACCTGTCCGGCTGTCTGGCCGAGGCCGAACCACTGAAAATTTGCCGGCAGGTTTTGCACCCACTCGCCTTCGGTAATCCAGCGCAAGCCGTCGCGCCACGCAACCATGAGCGCGAGCGTCACGACGATCGAAGGCAGACGCAGATACGCAATGAAGACACCGCCAACTGCGCCCATCAAAGCTCCGGCCGCGATCACCAGAGGCAGCACCAGAAAGATTGGCACGCCCGCTTTTGCCAGCCACCCCGTCGCCAGGGTGCAAACGGCGAACTGTGAACCGACCGAGATATCGATCTCACCGGCCAGAATGACAAGCGTCATCCCCAACGCGACTACTCAACACCGCCGCGTTATTCATGGCCAGGTCGCGCAGATTGCCGGCATTAAAAAATGAAGGTGCGATCACCCCCACTGCCGCCAGCAGCACAATGTAAGCTATCAGAACCGAGGCCTCGCGTTTGTAACGGCTAAGGTTCATTTCAGTTTGATACGACGCAGCGCGACGATCGCGAAGTGGTTCATCAACCGCCCCGCCCGGGGCGCAATGTTTATTTGAACCGGCTTGCCGCATAGACCACCAAACTCCTTTAGGAGTGAAATGTGATTCCATGAGCGTTGCGCTCCTAAAGGAGCTAAGAAACGAACCCAACGCTGGTTCTATGAATATTTGGCTCCTAACAGAGCCTCGCTTTTGTTTCTAATTCTTATGGCCGTTCGCCGTTCGCTCCAGTGGCCCAGCGCCAGCGCCAGAATCTTTGTTGGTCTGCTTCAGCTCGATTCAACTCTCCGACGATCGTCCCGCCGCGCATCACCGCAATTCGATCGCTCATCCCCAGGACCTCAGGCATATCGGAAGAGATCATCAGGATAGCCATGCCCTGCGCGGCCAACTCGCTCATCACGGCGTGAATCTCGCCTTTGGCGCCCACGTCCACACCCTGGGTCGGCTCGTCCAGAATCAACAGCGCCGGCTTTGTCGCCAGCCAGCGGCTCAGTGCAACTTTTTGCTGGTTCCCTCCTGAAAGCGTCGAAACCTGACTGAAGATGGCCGGTGATTTGATCGAAAAGCGCCGCACATATTCCGCCGCGATCTCTCTTTCACGACGAAAATCAAACCCTCGAAGCTCGCCAGGTTACGCAACGACGCCAAAGTGATATTGGCGCTGATCGCCATGTCCATGATGACGCCGTGATGTCTGCGATCTTCAGGCAGGTAAGCAATGCCCAGTTCGATCGCCTGGCCCGGGTTGTGTACGCTCACTGCTTTGCCGCGCAGCCACATCTCGCCCGCATCTGCCGTGTCCAAGCCCAGAATCGTACGCGCCAACTCAGTCCGGCCGCCGCCGACCAGACCCGCCAGCCCAACGATCTCTCCGGCGCGAACCGCCAGGTTGATGCCGGATATTCCATTCGCGCGATTGCCGAAGTCCTGCAACTCGAGGACTGTCTCGCCCGCGGTGACTTCTCGTTTCGGAAAGACCGCCGAAAGTTCGCGGCCCACCATCAGCCGAATCAACTCGGGAGGATCGATTTCCGCCATCGAATAAGTCCCCACGATGCCGCCATCGCGTAAGACGGTGACGCGATCCGCGATCACCGACAACTCTTCCAGGCGGTGCGAAATATAAATGATGCCGGCGCCCTGCTCGCGCAGGTTGTGAATGACCCGATAAAGGTTCTGCGTCTCCTCTTCAGTGAGCGAAGCGGTGGGTTCATCCATGATCACGATGCGCGCGTTGGCGCCGAGCGCGCGCGCGATTTCCATCAACTGCTGTTCGGGCATCGTCAGGCTGCCCGCGTCGCTCTCGACATCAAACCTGCCGCCGACCTGCTGCAACAAGGCGGCCGCTCGCCGTCGCCTTTCGTTCCAGTCCACCGCTCGCCAGGAACTTCCTGCTCTGACTCGAGCGCCATGTTTTCCGCCACGCTCAAGTCGGGAAAGAGGGTTGGCTCCTGATAGATAGCCGCGACTCCGAGGAGCTTTGCGCGTCCCGGAGAGTTGTCTTTGACTACGTTCGCCATTGATTCTTATTTCACCTTCATCAGGCACGACCGCGCCGGTGATGGTTTTGATGAGGGTGGTTTTGCCGGCGCCATTTTCGCCGACCAGCGCGTGCACTTCGCCGGCCCGCAACTCAAAAGAGACGCCCCGCAAAGCATGCACGCCGGCGTAAGACTTACTAATATTGCTGGCGCTGCATGAGTATGGGTTCGGTCATGGTTGTGTAGCGCAGACTGTCAGTCTGCGGTTTTGTTGAAGCGCAGCAGACTAGACAGTCTGCTCTACTTCTTCGATTACGATGACGTGTAACTTTGCCGGGCCGTGAACGCCAATCGCCAGGGTCAGCTCAATATCGGATGTGCGCGACGGCCCGGTGATGAAAGTGACGGTGCGACTCAACTCGTCGCTGGTACTGTACCGTTGCGAAGCACTCTCCGCCATAGTCCGCGCGGATCCGGCCGGCTTCGACCACGGCGATGTGCACCGGCGGCACCAGTGAAACCAGCCGGTGCCGCTCGCCTTTCGATTCCAGGACCAGCGTGCCCGTCTCAGCAATGGCCCATTGCGCACTGGTGATGCCGCCATCGCATTCAAACAAGAGCGGCGCGGTCGGCATTCCGGAGCAATTCGACGCTGCCTTCCAAATCTCGCGCCAACCTTTCCACTAACGGCGAATCTGAAATGGCGATGCGATGCAGTTCATCAAACTCAATTACCTGTCTGATTTTCGCGACAGCTTCTTTCTCGTTCGCGACGACCGCGCAGTTACCATTAACGGCCTCGAGGACCAGCGCGAAAAAGATCGATCAGGTTGACCTCAGCCGGTGGCTCTCCGCCCGCGGCCTTCACCAGGGGTTCGTGATGACCGACGGATGCTGGTGGACTCGCAGCCAGATGCTCGCGAATTCTGGCCAACATCGCATCGCGCTCATGTACCGCAGACTGTCCAGTCTGCGGCTGATTGACTGCTCGATCGGTTGGCATTTTTAACGGGCTCTCTGGATTAGACTGTCGCAGACTGGACAGTCTGCGGTACTGATTCCCTGCGATAATTCCACTTCCAGTCACACCAGTCTTTCACTAGCCCGGCCTTAACTGGATTGTTCAAGACGTAATTCACTATCCGATGAAACTCTCGCTATCGCGAACAATGTGGTCGTAACTTTCCGCTTGCCAGAATGTACCTTTACGCTGAAGGGCGCGATTGCATTCCCAAGCTGTGTAGCCTTTCAGCGATTTCATGATTACATCAAGCGGGGATTCTTACTGACAAATCGCCGCCCTTCCGGTAGCAGAGACTTCGCTCAGGTCTCGCTCGTTAAGAAAAGGCGCGAAGACCGCGTGCACGTGATTCGACATGATGCTGTAGGCGTCGAGGCGGTAGACTTTGCCATCACGTTGATGCAGGGCATCCGCCACGATCTTTGCAATCGCATTCTCCCTTCAACCAGGTTGGTCCGGATTCAGCCTTATGCAAGATGTCCTCAAACTTCACAAACCAGTTTCGCTGAAACTCCAGTAGCCGGCTTTCGTGCGATCGCATCTCCGGTGAATCATCGTCTAACCTGAGTTTGAGAATCCGGTTGGTTTCTTCCTCCAGCCATTTCTTCTGGCCGTAATAAAATCGTAGTACTGGCTTTGGAATACTCCCGCTTAGTCGAAACGTCACGAACAGAGTCGCTCGAGGCGAGTGAATATGAGGGAGGTTTCGCTCGGTGCGTTCCTCGTAGACGAACTCTCTCATCATATCGACCGCAGACTGTCCAGGCTGCGGGTGTTGCTGAACCAGAGCAGCAGACTGGACAGTCTGCTTTACTTTTCTCGCCACATTTCACGAAAACTGCGCGGCGCCAGCGGACGCGCGTCTCGCCAAGCCGTCCAGGCGCCGAGCGGCGGCACCAACTTGCCGATGACGCCACCAACTTTTCCGATGCGTCCATCTTTCACCGCCGGCCGCTGCAACAAACGCATAATTCTTCCGCCCCATTCATACAGCCAGGGCGGGACCAGGTGAAAGCGTATAAACGAAAAGCCATCGACTCCAGAACCTTTTTCTTCATGGGCGCTGCCGCCGAAGCAGTGCCCAGCGCTGTCCCGTCGGCTATTTGCGCGCGCAGATGCAGAAGCAACTCAGGAATATCGATCTTCACCGGACAAACTTCGCGGCAAGCGCCACACAAACTCGAGGCGTAAGGCAACTGCGCAGCTTTCGAAATTCCGATCAACTGCGGCGTAATGACCGCGCCGATTGGTCCCGGATAAACCGAGCCATACGCATGTCCGCCAATCTGCTGATAGACCGGGCAGGCATTCAGACATGCGCCGCAACGAATACACGCCAGAGATTGCCGGGTCACCGGATGTGCAAGCATCCGCGAACGGCCATTGTCCATCAGGATGATATGAACCTCTTCAGGCCCTTCATCCTCGGGACTTTTTTGGTTCCGGTGATGATCGACTGATATGCCGTCAGCCGTTGCCCGGTTCCGGATCGCGGCAACAGTTTGAGAAAGACGTCGAGATCGGCAAAGCGCGGAATCACCTTTTCGATCCCCATCAAAGCAATGTGTATTTTTGGCAGACCGGTGGTCAGGCGGATATTGCCCTCGTTCTCCAGAATCAGCATGCTGCCGGTTTCCGCGACGCCGAAATTGACGCCGCTGATTCCAGCGTCTGCTTCGGCGAAACGCTGCCGCAGGATGCGTCGCGCCGGCTCCCGTCAGACGGGCCACGTCATCCAGTAGGTTCGATTCCCAACTTCTCCACAAAGAGATCGGCAATCTGCTTTTTCGATTTGTGAATTGCCGGCACGACAATGTGCGACGGCGTTTCGTGCGCCAGTTGAATGATCCATTCGCCGAGATCTGTTTCGACCGTGCTGATGCCGGCGGCTTCCAGCGCTGTATTCAGATGAATCTCTTCGGTCGCCATGCTCTTCGACTTGACGACCCGGGTTGCGTTTCGCTCTTGGAGCAGACGCGACAATCAGCTCGCATACTTCCTGGGCGTCATCGGCCCAGTGAATCTGCGCGCCGGCGCGTTCAGCATTGTCGGCAAACTCTGCGAGATATTTGTCGAGATGAGCGAGTGTCTCATCCTTGCACGCCCGCGCGCGTTCGCGCAAGCTCCTCCCAATCATCAACCGAAGCGATCGCCAGCGCTCGCTTTTCACCAAAGGTGACGGTCAGGTGGCGCAAGGCGCTGCGCAGTTGCGGATCGATCAACGCGCGCTTCGCATTCTGATCGAAAGTCTCCGGCGTCCCATGCGAGGAAACGTGTGCGTTTGTTTGCTCCTGATGATTCATGAAAGACCCGGGCGGCGGCTTGACTCAAAAGTCCGAAATGGCGGCTTTTCATTCACACCGGGCTTCAGCCCGGTGTCGAGCTACTCACTAAAAACTAAGAAACCGTTTTAACGGTTTTCTTGCTGCTCGTCGATGTAACTTGCTGATATTCAACGGCTTCAGTTTTCGCAGCGAAGAGTAAACCGTTAAAACGGTTCCTCGTCTTATATCCTCGTGCATCACCGGGCTAAAGCCCGGTGTGAATAACACATCAGAGCCTTTAACTTTTGAGGCAGACGAAAGCAGCAGATTAGACAATCTGCGGTACGTCTTCTTGCGCCGCGAGCAGTTCGGCCAGATGCATAGGCTTTACCGCCGATCCATTGCGGCTCAGCCGTCCGCCAATCTGCATCAAACAACTTGCATCACTTCGAGACAATCGCCCGCACACCGGCCTGCTCGATCGCGTCAATCTTATTGTCCAGAATGGCTACCGAGATCTCCGGGTACTTGACTGAAAAAGTTCCGCCAAATCCACAGCAGAGCATCGGCGTTGGCCAGTTCAACAAATTCAAGTCCGCGCACGTTCCGGATCAGCGTCCGCGGCTCGTTGC
>ERZ1370068.11351-contig-9972_pt1 | contig 21492 bp, 15 predicted proteins | sample MGYA00561227_ERZ1370068 | MGnify/ENA primary metagenome ERZ1370068 (study PRJEB38410, sample SAMEA6850437) | metagenome | study: Metagenomic assessment of the ecological functions of the soil: analysis of the soil microbiota associated with the... | reverse complement strand
GCGTATTGCCGGTCGCGAGCACTGGAATTTGCGACATTGGTGATGGATGGATTTGACGCGCGGCGCTGAATTATCGGTGTCGCACCGGCGCCGCAGACCGGCGTCACGCTCGAGGTCGAGGTGCGCGCGTTTCACGTCAGGCCGTCCGCTCGTCGTCCGTCTCGACCACCGGCGCCGAACAAACACTCGAGGTCGGCGTGAATCCGCGCACCGTACGAGATCGGACCGCTCGCGCTGACGACGGAGCGCACCGCCTCACGTTTCACCGCTCACCAGCGACGCCCGGCGGACCACGTGATCGGCACCGGCGACCGCCGCGCCCTCGTCGTTTGCCATCGGCGCATGGAAGTGGGCAGGGGAATGAGCCTGACGGCGCGCGCTATCAGCGATTCTGGGCAGGGTGTCAGGCGAGCGGTTCCTCGACCTCGGCGGCGCGCGCGTCGACGCGCTACTACGCGCGCCAACGAGCGAGCGCCTGTTCGCCGAGCACCTGCGCGCCGCTGAGCGGCCTGCGGATCCTCAAGACCGATCTTATGGGACGAGGCGAAGAACACGCGCATCCTGGCGTGGGCGGCCGGCGCGGGGCGCTCGCGCGTTCGGCATCGACATCTCGCAGCCGACGGTGCGTGCAGGCGCAGGCGGCGCGTTCACGCGCGAGCGACGGCTCCGCTGCGGGCCGCGGCGGCCGATGTCCGCGCGCTGCCCTTCCGCGACGCCAGCTTCGACGCGATCTACTCGATGGGAACGATCGAGCATTTCGACGAGACCGAGCAGGCCGTGCAGCGAGATGGCGCGCGTCCTGAAGCCCGGCGGACGCGCGATCGTCGGCGTGCCAAACCGGCACGATCCATTCCTGCGGCCGCTGCTCGCGACGGCGCTGCAGGCCGTCGGCCTCTACGCCTACGGCTACGAGAAGTCGTATCTCGCGGCGGGACTCCGGGACATGCTCGAGCGCGCCGGGCTTCGGCGTGTCGCACGAGACGGCGATCCTGTTCATCCCCGGGCGGCTGCGGATGCTCGACCTCGCCTGCCACTCGTGGTGCCGGCCCCTGTCGAAGCTCACGGCCGCGATGGTGGCGCCGTTCGTCTGGCTCTGATCGGCACGTGGCCATCGTCCGCAGACACGGCTATCTCCTGGCAACCGTCGCCGTGAAGCGGGCTCCTAGCTTCTTGTCTCTAGTAAGATCCAGTCAGTCGGATCAGGCCCAGACCACCCACGCCGCCGGCCGCTGCCTGATACCGGCGCCCTTCTTTTCCGCCCGCGATCGCGCCGATCGCGGCTCCCGCCACCGGCGCTGCCAGCCGATGATCAGCGCTTCCTTCTCCCAGGAGCGCTTGTTGCTGTCGCGCCGGTTCCGCCTGTTTGTCGACGATCGCCGGCGCTCGGACAATCTCGTCGCGCGTGGCGCTTGCTCCGGACGGCCACGGATGCAACCCGTCGTTGTCGCGCAGGTAGACGGCGTGCCGGTTCCCTTCGACGCCTTGGCCGGAACGAACAGCTGCGCCGTTCGCCCATCGGCCAGCGTCACCGGGACGAGCGTGCCCTTCAGGACCCGTCTGCCGTGGCGACGGTGTCGGTATACGCGCCCGCAACCCGTCTGCTGCTCGATGCTCTGCGGCGTCATCGCCTGCGCGTCTCTCGAGCTGCCGGCCGTCTACGTTCGCACCTCCAACGACCGCGAGGAGCGCGAAGGTGCGGCGCCTCTCGACGCGGCTCATGATCGCCTCGATCGGGATCCGCTCGCCGCCGTGGCGAACTGCGCGACCCCGCGCGCCGCGGCCAACCGCATCGGCGCACCTCGTCGCGAACCTGCTGCCCGCGGTCGCTTCGTCCACCGCACCCGCGACGCATGCTGGCGTCCCGATGGCGTCTGGAGGCCGCGTCGCCGACGTCGTTGGCCGCGTCGCTGATTCGCTGACGAAGTTCAGCCGCCAGCCGGAGCCATGCGACCGCCAGAGCGGCCCCGACGACGCCGCCGGTCACAGCCCGAAGGAAGCCGTTGTTCTTCTCTGCGCTGCATTCATCATGAAACTCCTGGCGACGAGCATGACACCTCGTCTCGCACGACCTGTGTGCTGAACGGGACACGCGATTCTCGCGTGATCGTGGGGCGGCGGACGGCGGCGCCTACCGTCGAGTCAGGAGCTGGCGGATCGTCGCCACGAGATCGTGCGGGAGCACGGTTTGGCAAGGACCGCGTCGCATCCGGCAGCAAAGGCGGCCTGCGCCTGTCTGACGCGTCGCCGGTGACGACGACGACACGCACATGCCGCGTCGCGGCGTCGGCGCGCAGGCGCCGGCACAACGGAGGCCGTCCATGATCGGCATGTCGACATCTGTGACGATGACGTCCGGACCGACCCGGCGCGCGACATCCAGCGCCTGATCCCGTTGGCGGCCTGGAGCGTCTGCATCCCCGGAACCGGCGCAGAAAGCGCTCGTGGACCTCCTGATGTCCGGCGCGTCGTCCACCACGGAGAATGCAGGCGGGCTGCCTCATGGAGCACAACCGTAGCCGCGCTTGGCTCCCGTCGCTGTTCAATTTTGTACAGTTTCCGCCCTACGGCTGAGATGTGCAATGCAGCTACGCTGGGGTTGGCCGCGGCAGCTTATGCTTCCCGGCATGACGACCTGCCCGGCATCTGTCATCACCCGGCGACGATGACGATTGTCGCCACGCGCAGACCTATGTCTGCGTCGAGCACGCGCTGGAGTTCTGGTCAGGGCTGCTTCGCGTATGCCCGCGGCCGTTCCGCGGCGTGCGTGAAGAACGACCAGAGTGTGCTCCCGTCCGGTCTGCGAGGAGCACGAAGCGCAAGCGGCTCCGGGCGTCCGCGACCAAGAGCGTGGACCGGTCACCCGGCGACCACGTCGGATTCGCGATGCCGATCGCCTCGTGACCTGGCGTCACTCCGCGACGGGCTGCGGCACGAGCGACGGGTCGAGTTTTCCAGCCGCCAGCACGCCAGTCGTGCAGGACGACGGTGAGCAGCGAGTTGTTGACCTTGAGCCCATCCGTGTAGTCGATGAACCCCAGTCGCTGGAATTTCTTCATGAAGAAATTCACGCGCGATCGCGTCGTGCCGACCATTTCCGCCAGCGTCTCCTGGGAGATCGGCGGCACGGCCCGCACGGGTTTGTCGTGCTTGCCGTACCGCGCCAGCAGCAAGCAGCGTCCGGGCCAGCCGTTTCTCGCTGGAGTTGAACAGCTGGTCGATCAGGTCCTCCTCGATCCGGATGTTCCGCGCCAGCATGTGCGCGATGAACCGATCCGACAGCGCATGCTGCTTGTGCAGGAGGCGCACCATCCGATCCTTGTCCACGAGCGAGGATGGTGCTGTGCAGCACCGTGGTCGCGCTCCCCATGCGGATCGGTTGACCCGCCAGGCAGCCTTCGCCGAAGAACTCGCCGGGGCCCAGCATCGCCACCACCGCCTCGCGGCCGGTCTTCGACAGCACCGACAAGCTTCACGCCGCCGGCCTGATGTACAGGACCGCGTCGCACGGTATCGCCCTGGGCGATGACCACGTCGCCTCGATGAAACTCGACGATCTTCCTGGACGATCCCGCGGAGTCGAGGAACGCCTGGGCGTCGAACGGTCCCTTCCGCCTGGCTGGCACAGGGCATGTTACAACGCCCGGATGAGCCTGTGTCAGGAACCCAGCGTATCAGCTCAGCGCTCCACCCATCCACGGAACGTCCCGAGGCTGTCGGTGACCAGCATCACCCTCAGGACCCGATCGTTGGATACATGAGCTTGGCCCCGATCCGCGCGCGTCCGCGACGGACGGATAGTGCGTCCAGGTCTCGGAAAATCCCCTGCCGCGGTGCCCTGTTTCATCGATCGGTCTGAGCCTGAACGCACTCATCGCCATATCCGGCCTCCATCCCGCATGGGTCGCCAGTGACCGCTGGACGAACGCTCAGAACGCGCGCGCGAACGGCGATCTGCGCGTTGAGGTTCGGCACCGCGGTCCGTCTCGCCAGCGTCCACGAATCCGAATGGTGCGGCGCGACGACGTTGGTCGTCGCATCGGTCCACCACCGGCTGAAGGCGCGAGCCTGCGCGGGCAGCGCGAAACCGAGGACGTCACTCGATCTGCGCGAAGGTGAGGACGACCCGTGTCCGCGAACCGGGTGTCCAGGTAGGTATAGAGCAGCAGATACGGGCCAGACATGTCGCGGCCGCGAACCGTGGGCGCCGGCGCGACGGCCTCGCGCGGAACTCGGCACGGCATCGCCCGGCGCCGCCATCGCAGCCATTCGAGCATCTCAGTCAGCGCTCTCGAGACGATCGCTTCCGTCGTCAGCATCGAGCAGGCGATCGACGCGGCGTTCTGCAGCGCCGAGCGCACGACCTTGGCCGGATCGATGACGCCGGCCTTCACCAGGTTCTCGTAGGTGTCGGTCGAGCGCGTTGAAGCCTTCGTCGGCCTTCATCTCCTTGCACCTTCTGCGACGACGATCGAGCCTTCGTGCCCGGCGTTGGTCGCGATCCAGCGCATCGGCTCCTCGATGGCGCGCGCGACGATGTCGACGCCGATCTGCTGGTCGCCGCTCGAGCTTCAGGCTCGTCGAGCGCCTTCGCCGCGCGCAGCAGCGCCACGCCGCCGCCGGGCACGATGCCCTCTTCGACCGCCGCCTTGGTGGCGTGCATCGCGTCCTCGACGCGCGCCTTCTTCTCCTTCATCTCGGTCTCGGTGGCCGCGCCGACCTTGATGACGGCGACGCCGCCGACCAGCTTCGCGAGCCGCTCCTGCAGCTTCTCGCGGTCGTAGTCCGAGGTCGTGTCCTCGACCTGCGCGCGGATCTGCTTGACGCGGCCCTCGATCGCCGCTCGACGTGCCGGCGCCCTCGACGATCGTCGTGTTGTCCTTGTCGATCGTGATCTTCTTGGCCTTGCCGAGGTCCTCGAGCTTGATGTTCTCGAGCTTGATGCCGAGGTCCTCGGTGATCGCGCTTGCCGCCGGTGAGGATCGCGATGTCCTCGAGCATCGCCTTGCGGCGATCGCCGAAGCCGGGCGCCTTGACGGCCGCGGCCTGCAGCGTGCCGCGCAGCTTGTTGACGACGAGCGTCGCCAGCGCCTCGCCCTCGATGTCCTCGGCGATGATCAGCAGCGGCCGGCCGCGCCGCGCCACCTGCTCGAGCACCGGCAGCAGATCCTTCATCGAGCTGATCTTCTTCTCGTGGATCAGGATGACCGGGTTCTCGAGCACGACTTCCATCCGCTCCGGATCGGTCACGAAGTACGGCGACAGGTAGCCGCGGTCGAACTGCATGCCCTCGACGACCTCGAGCGAGGTCTCCATGCGTCTTGGCTTCTTCGACCGTGATGACGCCGTCCTTGCCGACCTTGTCCATCGCGTCGGCGATGATCTTGCCGATCGTCTCGTCGTTGTTCGCCGAGATGGTGCCGACCTGGGCGATCATCGTTGCCGCTCACCGGCTTCGACATCTTCTTGAGCTCGGCGATGATCGCCTCGACGGCCTTCTCGATGCCGCGCTTGATGTCCATCGGGTTGGCGCCGGCGGCGACGTTCTTCGCGCCTTCGCGGTAGATCGCCTGCGCGAGCACGGTCGCGGTGGTGGTGCCGTCGCCGGCGACGTCGGAGGTCTTGCTGCGCGACCTCGCGCACCATCTGCGCGCCCATGTTCTCGAGCGGATCCTTCGAGGTCGATCTCCTTGGCGACGGTGACGCCGTCCTTGGTGATCGTCGGCGAGCCGAACTTCTTGTCGAGGACGACGTTGCGGCCCTTGGGGCCGAGCGTCACCTTGACCGCGTCGGCCAGCTGGTTCGACGCCGCGGAGAATCGCCTGGCGCGACTGCTCGCCGTAAATAATCTGCTTTGCCATGTGTTATCTTCTCTCGCTTCTTCTTGCTGGTCGTCGATGACGCGCGAGCACGTCGTCTTCGCGCATGATGAAGTAGTCCTTGCCGTCGAGCTTGATCTCCTGGCCGGAGTACTTGCCGAACAGGATCGTGTCGCCGGCCTTGACGTCGAGCGGCACGACCTTCTTGCCGTCCTTCGCGACCCGGCCCGTTGCCGGCGGCGACGACCCGGTGCCGCGCTGCGGCTTCTCCTTCGCGCTGTCGGGGATGATGATGCCGCCGATCTGCTGCTCGCCGTCGTCGAGACGGTGGTCCACGATGATCCGATCGTGCGAGGGTCGAACTTTCATATCGCGCTCCAGGCCGTGCTTTCCACGGGCACCGGCGGATCGATCCGGAATGGGTGGCGTATCGACATGCGTGGTCGGCGGGGATCCGGACCCTTCAGTTCGCCGGCGATCCGCCGGCGCCGCAATCCACGACGCTCTAGAAACCGCTCATGCACGGAATGACGACGCGTTTCAGGATGATCCAGTCATCGCTCTCATTGAATGTAGGTGGAATCGCGCCCCGAACGCCCTGTGCTCCCATTGAACGCTAACAAGGAGTCTGGATTGCCCGGTCACACGTGTCTGTCGTTGGATCAGCGAGTGATCCCCGGCCAGTCGGGAGGGCCGCCCCTGCCGACCACCGATGGCAGCCCCTGCTGCCGGGCCGCTGCAACGCCGCGGGCGGACCGTTCCGCCGATCGTGAACGGCCGAGACGACAGCGGTTCGCGAGCGGATCCCGCCAGGCGCGCGAATTGCCCCGGCTGGGAGAAGGCGGCGATTTTCGCGGCCATTGACAGCTGCCGCATCGTGGAAGGCATCGCGTGGCTCTGACGCCGCGAGCCGTTGACGAGATCAGCGGGGCCGGCCCGTCAGGGACGGGAACGAGCAGCAACTCGGACAGCGCCCTCGACCGTGGCTGAAATCTGGCCGGTTGCCGTGGTGCTTCATCTGAGATCGTCTCCCGCCGTCGTCGCCGGTGAACATGACGTCGATGCGGTCCTCGCGGGGCGGCATGCCGTTGGCAAGCGTGAAGCGGTAGCGGCAGACCATCGTGGCGGCTTCCGGAAGCTCGGCGCAACCGTGGTGACGCGGCGGCGGGCGCGGGTTTCCGGACCACGAACCCGCCATCGACCTCGTCCGTTTCTCGACGACATCGCGCGATGGATCACCACCGAACTCGGCGCGGAAGGCCTCGACGTCTCTGGTGTTACTGTTGCACGGAGGCGTCGATGAGCCGTACGGCCACTGCGCGCACGAGATCGGCCTGCATGTGCAGCCACCTCATCTTCCTGATGCGCTCCGTATCGCGCCGGCGCTCGTCGTCGGCAATACGCTTGACCCAGTCTGCGATGGCAACAGTGGTGCTCATGGCGAGACCCACTATAGCGCGATGCGTGTCGCCGGTGATTGGTTTCTTCCTGACACCGTGGCGCGGCGCGCTGCCGCCGGCTGAGAAGCCAGTTTTCGCGACGAGCTGCTGGGCATCGAGCGGCTGGAAGAGCGCGCGCTCTCGCTCGCCGCGAAGCTTACGATCGATCCGAACCCGCGGCGCCGCGCGCGCAACATCTTTCCGCGCTTCGACGACAACGCGCGCGTGCTGCGCGACGCCTACCGCACGCTGGCCGACGACGTGCCGGACCGGGCAGTTCGTCACCGCCGCGGCGGAATGGCTGCTCGACAACTTCCACCTGGTGACGTCGGAGATCCGCGACATCCGCCAGCACCTGCCCGGCACCTACTACCGCGCAGCTGCCCGACGCTCGCCTCGCGCGAGCAGCGCGGGCCACACGCGCGATCTACGCGATGGCCGTCGAGCTGGTGCGTCACAGCGACAGCCGGCTCGACCGCCAGCAGCTCGCCGTGTTCATCAACAGCTACCAGCGCGTCGCGCCGCTGACGATCGGCGAGCTCTGGGCGTGGCCCAGCATGCTGAAGCTGGCGCTGATCGAGAACCTGCAGACGGCTGGCCGACGGAGACGCTGGCGGCGCGCGCGCGCGCGGCGCGCCGCCGACGCCTACGTCGCGCGGATCGAACGCCAGGCCGGCGACAGCCGCCGCGCGCTGCCGCCGGCCCTCGACACCGCCTTCGTCGTCCAGCTCCTGCATCGGCTCCGCGAGTACGGCGCTGCGGCTGTCGTCGATCCGCACGGCGGTCGAGGACCACCTCGCGTCGCAGGACACGACCGCGGAGGACGGCGATTCGCGGCGAGCACCAGCGCCAGGCGGCGGCACCAGGTCTCGGTGGCGAACGCCATCACCAGCCTGCGCCTCTGCTCGGCGCTCGACTGGCGCCAGTACGTCGAGTCGGTCAGCCTGGTCGAGCAGGTGCTGCAGCGCGATCCGGCCGGCGCGCTACGGACGGATGGACTTCCTCAGCCGCGACCGGCAGCGCCAGGCGGTCGAGGAGCTCGCCGCGCCGAGCGGCGAGGCGCAGGTGCGGGTCGCGCTGCGAGGCGGTCGAGAGCGCCCGCCAGGCGGCCGCCAGCGGATCGTCCGCCGATCGCGCCGCCCACGTCGGCTACCACCTCATCGATCGAGGGCCGGCGCGACCTCGAGGCCGACGTCGCCTACCGGCCGCGGCTCGCGCAAGCGGGTCGCGGCGTCTGCGTCGTTCGCGCCACGCGACGCCGCTCTACCTCGGCGCCGATCGCGCGTCATGACCGCGCTGCTGCTCGCCGGCGCGGCGTCGCGTACGCGCGGCACGCAGGGCGCCTCGCCGTCGCGCTCGTGGCCGTCGCTGCTGCTGCTGCTCGATCCCGGCGGCCGACATCGCGATCGCGCTCGCGCAGCGCGTCGATCGCCTGGGCGATCCCGCCGCGCCGGCTGCCGCGCCTCGACTTCTCCGAGCGGCGTTCCCGGACGACGCCCGCACGATGGTCGTCGTGCCGACGCTGCTGACGAGCGCCGACGTCGGTGGCGGCGCTGCTCGAGCACATCGAGGTGCTCGCGCTCGGCAACCTCGATCCGCGCATCCACTTCGCGATCCTCAGCGACTTCGCCGACGCCGACGCGCGCGAGCTGCCCGGCGACGCGGCGATCCTCGCGCGCCGCGCGCGCGGGCATCGAGCGCGCTCAATCGGCGCTTCGGCCCGGAGCACGCGCGATCGCTTCTTCCTGTTTCATCGCGAGCGGCGCTGGAACGCGCGCGAGCAGCGCGTGGATGGGCTGGGAGCGCAAGCGCGGCAAGATCGAGGAGTTCAACCGCCTGCTGCGCGGCGCCACCGACACGAGCTTCACCGTCCAGGTCGGCGACGCTGGCGATCCTGCCGTCGGTGCGCTACTGCATCACGCTCGACACCGACACGCGGCTGCCGCGCGACGCCGCGAAGGAGCTGATCGGCATCATCGCGCATCCGCTGAACCGGCCGCGCTTCGACCCGCGCGCTCGGCCGCGTCACCGAGGGCTACGGCATCCTGCAGCCGCGCGTCAGCGTCACGATGGCGAGCGCCGCCGGGTCGCTGTTCGCGCGCATCTACGCCGGCCACACCGGCGTCGATCCGTACACGACCGCGGTCTCCGACGTCTACCAGGATCTGTTCGACGAAGGCATCTTCACGGGCAAGGGCCTCTACGACGTCGACGCGTTCACGGCGCGCGCTCGACGGCCGCGTGCCGGAGAACGCGCTGCTGTCGCACGACCTGTTCGAGGGCCTCTACGCGCGCACGGCGCTCGTCACCGACGTCGAGGTCGTCGACGACTACCCGTCGAGCGTGCTCGCGCACGCGCGACGCCAGCACCGCTGGGTGCGCGGCGACTGGCAGATCCTCTGGTGGCTGCTTCCCGTTCGTGCCGTCGCGCGACGGGCCTGCAGCGCAATCGCCTGCCGCTCATCGTCGCGCTGGAAGATCCTCGACAACCTGCGGCGCAGCCTGATGGCGCCGGCGACGCGTGGCGCTGCTGCTCCTGGGCTGGACCGTCCTGCCGGGCAGTCCGCTGGCGTGGACGGCGATCGGTCTCGCCGCGGTCGCGCTGCCCGTGTCGCTGCGGCTGCTGCAGCTGCTCGGCGGGCCGGCGCCGCTGGAATCCGGGCCGGCGTTCCTGCGCGACCGCCATCGAGGATCTCGACGACCGACGTCGTCGCGCGTCGCGCTGCAGCTGGCGTTCCTCGCGAGCCAGGCCTGCGAGATGGTGCACGCGATCACCGTGACGCTCGTGCGTCTCGGCGATCACCAAGCAGCGCCTGCTCGAGTGGGAGACCGCGGCGGCCAGCGCCGCACCGCGGCGGGCCGCCGCGGCTGCGCGTGTTCGTCACGGAGATGATGGCGAGCCCGCTGATCGCGGCTGGCAGCCTGGCGCTGGTCGTCGCTGATCCGTCCGCGCGCGCTGCCGGCGTCGCTGCCGGTGCTGCGCGCTGTGGGCGGCGGCGCCGCTCGATCGCGTACGCGCTCAGCCGGCCCGTGCCGACCCGCCGCGCGCGTGCTCGGCGCGGAGGACCGCGAGTTCCTCGAGTCGGTGGCGCTCAAGACGTGGCGCTACTTCGAGACGTTCGTCGGCGCCGGAGGATCACGCGCCTGCCGCCCGACAACGTCCAGCTCGTCCCGGAGCTGACCGTCGCGCACCGCACGTCGCCGACCAACATCGGCATGGCGCTGCTCGCGACGCTCGCGGCGCACGACTTCGGCTTCATCGACACCGACGAGCTGGTCGACCGGATCGACGCGACGCTCACGACCGTCGAGAGCCTGGAGCGCTTCGAGGGCCACCTGCTGAACTGGTACGACACGCGGACGCTGGCGCCGCTGCCGCCGGCCTACGTCTCGACGGTCGACAGCGGCAACCTGGCGGGCGCGCTGCTGACGCTCGCCGTGGCGCTGCACGCGGCTGGACGCGGCTGCCCGACCCGTCGACCAGCGCCTGACCGACTCGCGGCGCGAGCCGTGGCGCTGTTCGACGGCGATGAACTTCCGGTTCCTCTACGACCCGCAGCGGCAGCTGTTCACCATCGGCTATCGCCTCGCGGACGCACGACGGCCCGGGCCGCCGCGATCCGTCGTACTACGACCTGCTGGCCTCCGAGGCGCGGCTCGCCAGCTTTCTCGCGATCGCCAAGGGCGACGTCGCCGAGTCGCACTGGTTCCATCTCGGACGGGCGGTCACCAGCGTCCGCGGCGCGCCGGTGCTGCTGTCGTGGAGCGCCACGATGTTCGAGTACCTGATGCCGCTGCTCGTCATGCGGAGCTATCCGGACACGCTGCTCGACGAATCGTGCCGGATGGTCGTGCGCCGCCAGATCGACTACGCCGCCGCGCGCGGCGTGCCGTGGGGCATCTCGGAGTCGGCCTACAACGTCGTCGATCGGCACGACACCTATCAGTACAAGGCGTTCGGCGTCCCGGGCTCGGCCTGAAGCGCGGCCTGGGCGACGAGCTGGTGGTCGCGCCCTACGCCACGGCGCTCGCCGCGATGATCGACGCCCGCGCAGAGCGCCGCGCAACCTGCGGCGGCTGACCGGCGCCGGCCTCGAAGGCGACTACGGCTTCTTCGACGCCATCGACTACACCGCGCGCGAGGCCGACCATCACGACGAGCCGCCGGCCGAGCGCGCGGCGTCCGCCGACGGCACGGTCGTGCCGCACCTACTTCGCCCACCACGCGGGCATGACGCTGGTCGCGCTGGCCAACGCGCTGCTCGGCGATCCGATGGTGAAGCGCTTTCACGCCGATCCGCGGGTGCAGGCGACCGAGCTGCTGCTGCAGGAGCGCGTGCCGCGCCACGCCGCGACGATTCAGCCGCGGCCGCTCGACGAGATGCGCGTCGTCGCGCCGCCGCCGGCCGATCGCCGATGCGGCGCTATCCGATCGCCGCACACGGTCGTTCCCGCACGCGCAGTTTCTGTCGAACGGCAACTACGTGACGGTCGTCACCAACGCCGGCGGCGGCAGCAGCTTCTGCCGCGGCCTCGCGGTGACGCAAGTCGCGGCGCGACGCCGACGCGCGATCCCGGCAGCCAGTTCGTCTACCTGCGCGACGTGCGGAGCGGATCGGTCTGGTCGGCCACCTATCATCCGACCGGCGCGGAGCCGGACGACTACGCTGGTCGAGTTCCGCGCCGACGCGCGCGACGTTCCGCCGCCACGACGACGAGATCTCGACGCAGCTCGACGTCGCCGTCTCGACCGAAGACGACGTCGAGGTCCGGCGGGTGACGGTGGTCAACCAGAGCGCGCGGATCCGCGAGATCGACGTCACCAGCTACGCGGAGATCGTGCTCGCGTCGCCGGCCGACGACCTCGCGCATCCGGCGTTCGGCAAGCTGTTTCTCGAAACCGAATACCTGCGCCGACAGCGCGGCGCTGCTCTGCCATCGGCGGCCGCGCGATCCGCGCGATCCGCCGATGTGGGCGATGCACGTGCTGAGCCTCGAAGGCCGGCCGCAGGGGCCGGTCGAGTGGGAAACCGATCGCGCGCGCTTCATCGGCCGCGGCCGCGACACCGACGATCCCGGCCGCGCTCGACGGACGCGCGCTTGTCGGGCACGACCGGCGTCGTGCTCGATCCGATCTTCAGCCTGCGCCAGCGGATCCGGCTGGTGCCGGGCGCATCGGTGCGCCTCTCGTTTCGCCACCGGCATCGCGTCGGATCGCGAGACCGCCGAGGCGCTCGCGCAGAAGTACCGCGACCCGAGCGCGGCCTCGCGCACCTTCGCGCTCGCCTTCACGCACGCGCAGAGCGGCCTGCGTCATCTGGGCATCTCGAACGACGAGGCGCTGCTGTTCGAGCGTCTGGCGTCGCGGGTGCTCTTCGCCGACGGCTCGCTGCGCGCGCGACGCCGGACACGATCGCGTCGAACGAGCTCGGCCAGGCCGGTCTGTGGCCGCACGGCATCTCCGGCGATCTGCCCGATCCTGCTCGTGCGCGTCGTCGGCGACGACGACGTGGCGCTCGTGCGCCAGGTGCTGCAGGCGCAGGAGTACTGGCGCCTGAAGGGGCTGAGCGCCGATGTCGTCATCCTGAACGAGCATCCGTCCAGCTACCTGGACGAGATGCACGCGCAGCTCACGGCCCTCCTCGACAACGGGCCGTGGCGGACGTGGAAGCATCGATCCGGCGGCGCCTACCTGCTGCGCGGCGATCGGATCGGCAAGGCGGAGCGCACGCTGATCGAGGCCGTCGCGCGGGCGGTCCTCGGCGGCGACCGCGGCGACCTGCGCGCCCAGCTCGACAAGCCGCATCCGGTCCAGCAGCAGCCGGCGCCGGCGTTCGCGGCCGCGCGCCGTCGGACGTCGGCGCCTCGCGGCGACCGACGACCGCCGATCGCGCCGCCGCCGATGACGCTGACCAACGGCCTCGGCGGGTTCACCGACGACGGGCGCGCCTACGCGATCGTCCTCGAGGGCGACCAGGAAACGCCGCTGCCGTGGGCGAACGTCATCGCCAACCCGCGCTTCGGCACCATCGTCACCGCGTCGGGCTCGGCGCACACCTGGTCGGAGAACAGCCGCGAGAACCGGCTGACGTCGTTCGCCAACGATCCGATCGTCGATCCGACCGCCGAGGCGCTGTTCATTCGCGACGACGACTCGGGCGACGCGTGGTCGCCGACGCCGGGACCGATGACGCGGCACGCGGACGAGCGGACAGTTCGTCGTCCGTCACTCGGCCGGCGTCACGCGGTTCTCGCGCGCGACGCGCGGCATTCGCCACGAGCTCGACGTGTTCGTGGACGTCGACGATCCGGTGAAGTTCTCGCTGCTCACGCTGACCAACGACGGCGACGCCGCGCGGACGCTGAGCCTGTTCGCCTACAACGACTGGGTGCTCGGCCCGCCGCGGGAGAGTCAGACCGCGCACGTCATCACGACGCTACGACGCCGACGAGCGGGACGATCCTCGCGCGCAACGCCTACAGCGACGAGTTCGCGCGGCGCGTCGCGTTCGCGCACGCCAGCGAGACGCCGCGCTCCGCGACCGGCGATCGCCTCTCGTTCATCGGCCGCAACGGCTCGCTCGCGCGGCCGGCGCGCGCTGCGCCACCTGACGCTCGAGCCGCAGTTCGGCGCCGGGCTGGATCCCTGCGCGGCGCTGCACGTGCAGGTCGTCCTGCATCCGGGAGAGCGCCGCCGCATCGCTGTTCCTGCTCGGCCAGGGCACGGACGCCGATCACGTCGAGCGGCTGATCGCGCGCCACGCGCACGCGTCGACGCGGCCGTCGCCGCGCTGCGACGGGTGCAGGCGTCGTGGAACGGCACGCTCGACACGATCCAGGTGCGCACGCCGGACGATTCGTTCGACGTGCTGATCAACCGGTGGCTGCGTCTATCAGGACGTGAGCTGCCGCCTCTGGACGCGCGCCGGCTACTACCAGCCGGGCGGCGCGTTCGGCTTTCGCGATCAGCTGCAGGACGTGATGGCGCTGCTGCTGGCGCGGCCCGAGCTCGCGCGAGCGCATCTGCTGCGCGCCGCCGGCCGGCAGTTCGTCGAAGGCGACGTCCAGCACTGGTGGCACGAGCCGAGCGGCCGCGGCCTGCGCTCGCGCTGCTCCGACGATCTGCTCTGGCTGCCGCTACGTCGTCGCCGAGTACGTCGCGCACGACCGGCGACGCCGGCGTGCTCGACGAGCGCGTGCCGTTCCTCGAGGCGCCGCTGCTCGCGCCGGACGCGCACGAGGCGTACGGCCAGCCGCGCGTGTCCGCCGAGGACGGCACGCTCTTCGAGCATTGCGTGCGGGCGATCGACAAGGGCCTCACCGCCGGCGCGCCACGGCCTGCCGCTCATCGGCAGCGGCGACTGGAACGACGGCATGAACCGCGTCGGGCCGGCAGGGACGCGGCGAAAGCACGTGGCTCGGCTTCTTCCTCCACACGCGTCCTCAGCGACTTCGCGCCGCTGTGCCGCGCGCGGAACGACGCGCGCGCGGCCGACCGCTACCGCGAGCGAGGCGCGGCGGCTCGGCGACGACGCTCGAACGGTCGTGGGACGGCGAGTGGTACCGGCGCGGCTACTACGACGACGGCACGCCGCTCGGATCGGCGCAGAACGACGAGTGCAGCATCGACTCGATCTCGCAGTCGTGGGCGGTGCTCTCGGGCGCCGTGCCGATCCGCTTCGCCGAGCGCGCGATGGACGCGGTGCGCACGTCGCTGGTCGCGCGCGGATCGCAGACTGCTGCTGCTGCTCGATCCGCCGTTCGATCGGTCGGCGCAGGATCCGGGCTACATCAAGGGCTACCCGCCGGGCGTCCGCGAGAACGGCGGCCAGTACACGCACGCGGCCGTCTGGATCGTGATGGCGCTGGCCCGGCTCGGGCAGCGGCGACGAGGCCGCGGAGTTCTTCCACATGCTGAACCCGGTCAACCACGCGCGCACGCCGGCCGACGTCGCGCGCTACAAGACGGAGCCGTACGTGATGGCCGGCGACGTCTACGCGCGGCCGCCGCACGCCGGGCGCGGCGGCTGGAGCTGGTATACCGGATCGGCCGGCTGGATGTATCGCGCCGGCATCGAGAGCATCCTCGGTCTGCGGCGGCGCGGGCGACACGTTCGTCATCGACCCGTGCATTCCCTCGTCGTGGCCCGAGTACCGGATCGCCTGGCGGTTCCTCGACAGCCGCTACGAGATCACCGTCGTCCAACCCGTCGCGCCGGTGCCGCGGCGTCGCGAAGGCCACGCTGGACGGCGCGCCGGTCGACGCCGCGGCGATCCCGCTGGTCAACGACGGCCAGACCCACGACGTGCAGGTCGTGCTCGGCGGCCAGCCGTCGCGACCGGTCGAGGTCCACCGGATCATGGTGGCTCCCGAACGCGGGTGAGCTTTAGGGTCCTGCCAGCTGAGAGGTGATCGTGGCGATGAACTGCCTGAATGCCCATCGGCTTGGCGATGTAGCCATCACACCCTGCGGCTCGAATGCGCTCCTCGTCGCCCTTCATCGCCAGGGCGGTGAGGGCGATCACCGGAATGGCGCGCGTCGCCTCGTCCCGCTTGAGCAGCGCCGTGGCTTCGAGGCCGTCCATGCCGGGAAGCTGGATATCCATCAGGATCAGGTCGGGTTGCTCGTCGCGCGCCAGCGTCAGCCCGGCCTCGGCATCCGTCGGCGCTGAGCACGGTATGGCCCGCCGACTCCAGCAGGAATGACCGCCAGCGTCATGTTGGCGGGGTTGTCCTCGACGATCAGGACTCTTGCCATGTCAGGCGACCACCCGGCGTCCCGACATGGCCCGCCGGACTTCGGCCGTGAAGCGGTCGCGGTCGAACTCGGCCTTTTCCATGATCGTCGTCACGTAGCCGTTCAGCCTGGCGCGGTCCTCGGCGGTGATCTGCTTGGCGGTGACCACCAGGATCGGAATGCGGGCCGTGTCGGGATGCTCGCTGAGCGCCTCCACCACGTCGAAGCCGTTCACCTCCGGCATCATCAGATCGAGCACGATCAAGTCCGGCAGCTCCCGCCGCGCGGTCGTCGATCGCCTCGCGGCCGCCGTACGCGCGCAGCACGGTGCTGGCCAGGCCCATGATGCGGACGGCGATCAGCTCCACCGCCTTGGGATCGTCATCGACCACGAGGACCTTGAGCGTCTGGCCCTGCGAGACGGGAAACAGACCCAGCTCGACGAGCGACTCGGACAGCTCCTGCCGGGAGATCGGCTTCTGCATGACCGCCGCGGCGCCGAGCGCGAAGCCCTTGTTGCGATCCGCCACGATCGAGATGATCACGACCGGGATGCGCTGCAGCGCCGGCACCTGCTTGAGGCGGCCGAGGAATTCCCAGCCGTCCATGTTGGGCAGCATGATGTCCAGGGTGATCAGCGACAACGGCTGCTGCACCGCGAGCACCAGCGCGGCCTCGGCGGAGGCGGCGTGCAGCACCGTGAAGCCCTCCGCCTCGAGCTGCACGCGGATCAGCTCGGCGGACTTGAAGTCGTCTTCCACGACCAGCGCGGTGCGCGCGCCCGCCAGCGCCTCGATGCGGAGCGCGGCCGGCGCTCTGGCCGGCGCGAGCGCCGCTTCCTCCGGCGCCCGGAGCGGCAGCCAGACCGTGAAGCAGGAGCCCTCGCCCACGGCGCTCTCCACCGCCACCGCGCCGCCGTGCAGCTCGGCGAGGAGCTTCACCATCGCCAGCCCGAGTCCCGTGCCCTCGAATTTTCGCGCCAGGCCGCTGTCGATCTGACTGAACGGCTTGAACAGGTGCTCCAGCCCCTCCGGCGAGATGCCGATGCCGCTGTCGGTGACGCTGATCTCGAGAAACTCCGCGAACTCGTTGTCGGCCAGCGGGAAGCTCCGGCCCGTCCAGGCGCCGGACAGCTGGCCGACGTCGGCGCGCGGGACGCGGCCGGCGCGCAGCGTCACCTGGCCGCCCTCGCTGGTGAACTTGACCGCGTTGGAGAGCAGGTTGTAGACGATCTGCTTGACCTTGCGCGCGTCCGCCTGAATCGACCCCAGGTCCTCGGCGGCATCCATGCTCAGGCGGATGTGGCGGGTCGCGGCCTTCTCCCTGATGATGGACAGGCTGTTCACGAACAGCGACGACACCTGCACCGGCTCCAGGTCGAGCATCATCTTGCCGGCTTCCACCTTGGACAGGTCGAGGATGTCGTTGATCAGCGAGAGCAGATGCTTGCCGCTGCTGAAGATGTCGCCGATGAACCCGCGCTGTTGATCGGTCATCTCGCCCATCAGGCCGTCCCTGAGCACCTCGGAGAAGCCGATGATGGCGTTCAGCGGCGTCCGCAGCTCGTGGGACATGTTGGCGAGGAACTCGGACTTCATGCGGCTCGCGTCTTCGAGCTCGACGTTCTTCTGCTGCAGCGTCTGCTCGAAGCGCTTCAGCTCCGTCACGTCGCGCGCCGCGGCGAACACGCCCTGCAGGCTGCCGGTCGCGGTCGTGGAAGGTGGTCGCGTTGTAGGACACCACGGTGAGCGTGCCGTCCCTGGCGCGCGCGGTGAGCTCGTAGTTGGTGACCTTGCCTTCGCTCAGCACGCGGTTGATGCCCGCCTCGGCCCGGTCCGGATCGGTGAAGTAGTTCTTGAACGGCGCGCCGATCAGCTCGTCGCGCGTGCAGCCGGTCAGCGCCTCCATCTGCTTGTTGACGTCGGTGATGATGCCGCGCGGATCGGTGGTCATCAGCGCGTCGATGTTGGATTCGATGAGCGAGCGCGTGTAGAACTGCTGGTCGCGCAGCCGCTGATCGAGCTTCTTCCGCTCCTCTTCGACCTGCTTGCGCGCGGTGTTGTCGGTGCCGATCAGCAGGTAGCCGATGATGGCGTCCTGCGCGTCGCGCAGCGCCGTGACCGACACCACCGCCGGGAAGCGGCTGCCGTCCTTGCGGATGTAGGTCAGCTCGTAGATGTCCTCGATGCCGCGCGAGGCCTTGAACACCAGCGCCTCGAAGCCCGGCGTGATCGGCGTGCCGAGCTCGACGCTCAGCGCCTTGGCGCGCGCGATCACTTCCTGCGGATCGGAGATGTCGGCCGGCGTGATCTTGTTCATCACCTCGGCGGCCGTGTAGCCCAGCATCCGCTCGGCGCCGACGTTGAAGATCTGGATGACGCCCTTCGCGTCGGTGGCGATGCTCGAGAAGTTGGCGCTGTTGAAGATCGCCCTCTGCAGCGCGCCCCGCTTTCAGCAGAGCCTCGGCGTGCGCTGGACGTCGAGCGTTCGCGTCAGGCGCCACGAGCCCGCGTCTGGTCAGTCGGTAGGCGCGTGTCCTCGGTTGTCGTCGTCATGGCGACATCGGAGCCTACTGAGCGGCGCAGGGCGGGCACCGCGGACCCGCGGGAGGTCGACGGTAAAGACGCATCCCACGCCGGGAAGGTTGCGCACGTAAGAGCCGCCCATCGTTCGCTTCGGTGGCCCACCGGCTTGAAGGCGAGGCCCAGGCCCAAGCCCGGTTCGATTGGCGCTTGCGCTGGTCGAAGCGGACGAAACAGCCCGTCTGACGTCCTCCGTCCGGGAGGCCGCCGCACTCGATCCTGGATCTCGATCAGCACCCGCTCGGCACGTGGCGCCGACCCGCAGCGTGACCGTGGTGCGAGGCCGGGTGAACTTGAACGCGTTCTGCAGCACATTCATCACGACCGCGGCGAGGACCTGTCGGTCTGCGTCGATCGCCACGTCCTCCTCGACCGGCATCACCGTCAGCGTGATGCCTCGGGCGTTCGCCGCCAAGTGCTGCCGCCGGCGGCGAGCTCGTCGATGAAGCTCGGAGCACGCAGCAATGGCTCGCCGATTCTGAATCGCCCCGCGTGAGCCGGACCTCGGCGGTCGACCGCGCGATGAGCTCGCGGGCGCCTACCAGGGCTCCGATGGAGCACGCGCGCCGGTGCTCCCGTGCGACGCCGACGTTCCCGGACTTGACCACCTCGAACGCGAGGATCGCGCGTATGGATCAGGTTCCGCCAGTTCGTGCGTGAAGAATCCAAGCCGCTCGTTCTCGCGCACGGCGCCGCCGTCGATGGTCGACTGATTGCGTTCGCGTCCATACTGTGCGACCGCGCTGGCGATTGCGTCGCCGAGCACCCGTTCAGCAGCCGAAAGTCTCCGGCGCTGATCGGCGCCCCGCGTTTCCATGCGCCAGTTCGGTGATAGATTGGCAGACGTCGCCGTAATCGTGCACGACCTGCGACACGGTGAAGCCGCGGCGCAGCAGGTCGTGGCCGTGCAGGGACGCGCTGCTGGCAATTTCTGGGGCTATCCGACAGTCCGAGACGCAATGCATCCGCTAACTGATCGAGAATAGCGTACGCCGTGCTCGGTAGCGCTCGTAGCCTCGGTCGCTGCCGGAGCGGTCCTGGCCGCGACCTTCGCGCGGCATCGACGGAGGATTTCTTTCGCGATTTTATTCATCGAATTGGTAGAGCATGATGCTTCCTGCCATTCGGGGTTGCGGCGATGGCTGGGAGAATGTCGCTCAGCCCATTGTCGCAAGTGGAGGGGCAGTCGTGCTCAACAGCACAGGCGTGCTGAGCTCGAGTGTAGGGCTTCAGGAGTGACAAGCGACAGTGAAGACGCTGTGGAGCGCATCAGGCAGCTGAAGACTCTCGCACGTGGCGCTGGCCCACAGCGGCGATACACGCAACGATCTGGCAAAGGCTATTCAGGACTCAAGCGGACGCCTATCGCAAGGCGCTCGATGCCGAGCAGGCGGCCGAGCAGTTCGGACAAGAAGCGCCAGAGCGTCCCATCAGATCAGCGCCACTCAGGCACAGGACGATGCGTGCCGCAGGCGCCGAAGCTGATAGAAGGTCCACCGACGCGAGTAGGGCCACGCTGGCAACGTCCCGACGCGACGAGCAGCAGAAGCACGATGGCTGCAAGCATTTCCATACCCGCTCACAGCACGACTTGTGCCGTTTTTCGCTAGCGCGCGTGCCACAGCCCGCGTTTCAACGATGCGAGCTTTCATGCCGCGAGCACGAGCGCGTGCGCAGGTAGTTGAGTTGCCCCCAATGCACCGCGATGGCCGCCGTTTCCGGTGAATCCGCCTCTTCATCAGCCCCACCAGCGTCGGGATGAAATGGTAGCCGAAATGCCAGCGCGCGCGGTCGGCGAGGCTGCGCAAATCCCGGCTGCAAGCCACCAGGCGCGGACGGCATCGATTGATGCCCAGGCTGCATAGATGGCTGCTGGCCAAGGTCCTGGCAGCGTGAGCGGGATCGTCGTCACGAACGCCCAGAACCGCCGCCCGGTGTGTCGTCGCGGCGGGCCAGATCATTGTAGCCTTGCGCATGCCAGCGGGCTGCGCCGTCCGCGGAGGACGTCACCCAGCGGGATGCGACGATTCGATGCCTCGTAGCTACACCTGGCCCCGAACGCGACGCAGAGGTTCAGCACGAAGAGCTTGCCAACACGGATTGCCTGCATGTGACGGCAGGATGTCATGCGCCACCGCGCGGGTCTTCCCGGCGATTGCCCCGTTTTGCTGGATCGGCGTGGTTTGAGATGATGCGATGAAGCGCCGTGGCAGCGATCAGGCTCAAGCCTGGCCTGATAAGTACCAGGTCTACGGTTCCAGGACGAGTCGGCCGTTCGACGACGTCGCCGTAGGCGCTTAATCTCTGGCGCTGAAACGCGGCGACCTTCCGTGCATGACGACTATTGTTCGGCGGGCCGGCGTCCATCGATCAGCTGACTGCCGACCTGCACGCGCCGCGAGCTGCCGTGGCCGGATCGGTCGAACGCCTCACGCCAGGTGGGCTACGCCGCTGGCCGACGCCGGCGACGCGCGGGTCGAATCCGACCGAGCATGCGCGATTGATCGAGCGCACCCATGCCGCTGCGCGAAGAAGGCGGCCGCCTGCTTGCGCTACCCACGACCTGACGGTGATGAGCGCGTTCATGGCCCGGAGATATGCAGGAGCGGCAGCCTGAAGCTGCGGCTGGCGGTCCCTCCGTAAGCAGCGCAAGAACCCCGCATCTTCGCGGCGGCCTTTCGCCCGCGCGGCGCTGCGGCGCGTGTAGCCGCTTGTCGAGGCCAATCTCGAACAGACGATCCACCCGGCGATCTGGCGGCGCGTGCCGGGCTCAGCCGCTATCACTTCGCGCGCGCGTCTGCCGCCCGCTGCTGGGCGTGACGCCGCGCGCGTTCGTGGAAGCGCGCCGCATCGAGCGCGCGAAGCAGTTGATTCAGCACCCCCGTGGAGCAATGGCTGCAACAGAACGAAGGCTATC
>ERZ1370068.3813-contig-2914_pt1 | contig 21493 bp, 31 predicted proteins | sample MGYA00561227_ERZ1370068 | MGnify/ENA primary metagenome ERZ1370068 (study PRJEB38410, sample SAMEA6850437) | metagenome | study: Metagenomic assessment of the ecological functions of the soil: analysis of the soil microbiota associated with the... | reverse complement strand
CAAGTTACGTATTGCCCGAACCTTGAACGGATGCGCGGCGCGATCGAGGAAGTTTCGCGCAGCATGGCTCGCCCAGGCGGTCGAGGAGGGCAGGGCGGCGCTGAACTCCCTGCGGACGTCGACAGTCGAGGCGAACGTGACCTTGCCGTAGCGTTCGAGAAGGCTCGCGGTGAGTCCGCTGAAGCCTGAGTCGATCACGGTATCGGTCACGGTGAGGCATTGCACAGGATTCAGCCGATGGTCGGTGACGAGATTTTACCGCATTGAGACGAGGCGATGCGCAACGCCTGGCGGCACCCGGGGGCACGCGTGTGACCTCGAAATCGGCTACGCACTCGATTTTGACGCTGCGCATCAGCGACGACGGCGCCGGCATCGATCCGTCAATCATGGACGGGGGAGGGAGGGCCGGTTCGGCCTGCGTGGCATGCGTGAGCGCGCCGCCGCATTGGTCGACGCTCACCATCGCGAGTTCGGCCGGCGGCACTCGAATCACCCTGGTAGTGCCGCTGGGCGCGTCGTGTTCCGAACTGACACTCGAGCCCATACGGCAGCTGGCCTCAACTGGATCCGCGACGTCGAGCCCGGTGCAGACGCCTTAGGAATGCGATGACCGAGTATGGGACCGCAGACGCCAGTCGAAGGCAGTCGGCCCAGTAGCGAGCCGCGATTGTCCGTCATTTGTCAGTCGCGCTCCGGCCCCTCCTTCGCGCTCTGCGCTACGGTGCGTTCGGGCCCGCACTCTCGCGTGGCTTGCCAACCGTAGCTCACGTCCGTTGGCAAGTGTGAGCGGCTGCTGCGCCCGGCAGGGCCTCGAAAGGTTGCACCCTGCGATTCAGCGGGCGGGCGGCGTGACCTCCCGCGCCTCTATGGTCCGGCCGATCTCGATCTGCCGACGTGACGTCCGCCGCAATGACTGACCAAGTCGCGTGGCGGTCGATCAATAGTGCGCCGCGTCACCTCCTCGGCGGCGGCTCCGAGCGAATCTGCCGGAACCCAATCCGGAGTGTGACCAACCACCCGGCCGAGGCGCAGGCGATGACAAGGCGCGCTCCCGCCGGGCTCCAGCCGATCTCCATCCCGGCGCGGTATGATAAAGGCGAAGTCCTCTTCCGGACCGAGGTCGGCGCACGACCAAGAGCCGACCTCTCGTCACCTAGTAATCTCGATCTGGCCAGCTGATCTTCAGTGCGCGCAAAGTTCTCCGATATTGCCGACGACGTCATGCAGCCGCGAGCGAATTGCATGGGTCACGCGCACGGCTGCAAAGCGCGCGAAGGCGCGAGCCAGTGAGGTGTCAGGGAGTTCGAGGGCCGAAGCCTCGGATAGTTTGGTGCGCCTCGGGGGCGCACTCGAAAGGTTGCACGCCCGGTTTCAGGAGTCGCCGCCTGAGCGGCTTTACTTCTCCGGGCCAGAATTTAAATAACCGTCGTCGTCGAGCATGCCCGATATAGACGTTCCACACCACTGCCCCAACCATCATCAGTGCCGCCGTTTCGATCGCGGCAGAACGTAGCCGGTAGCCAGCAGCGCCGAGTAGGAGGAGCCGCTCCTACACACGGAATTGTCCTTAGGCGGAACACACCCACGGGCTCTTTTTCTGCCTTCCTTCCTCTCTTTGATTGTCCCGCGCATTGAAAGATTGCACCCTGCGTTTTGCTGGGATTGCCGCCTGATTCCGACCGTCTCGTCAGCGTGAAGGCCGGCTGCGTCGGGCGTTACTCATGGTTCGCCTATCCCCTTCGCGTGCGACTGCGCATCTCCGATAGTGCTGGGGCACCGGCTGCTGACAGCCGAGCCTTCGAAGGCGGCTAGCTCCGGTCCGAGATCTTGCAGCATTCCTGACGACGTCTGACGCGGTAAGTGCGAAGCTGCCGCGCAGCGCCAGCGCCGGAGACCGCGCCCACATACGGTCCACAAATAGCGGAAGGATGGTCTTCTGGGCCGCGGCGGACTAATGGCAAAAAAGTCCTCGAAACCGACGGTCATAAATGCGCGCAGCCGTGTAAATTCCTTTGCTGATCGACACTAGACTTTTGCGCATATTTTGGCGCGCCCGGGGGCGCTCGAAAGGTTGCACTATTCACTTTCAGGGAATCGCGCCTGATGCTAGCACTGACGGGCCGCGGTCGCCGGCAAGGTGTGATGTCGGGACTGCAGGTTTCCCAGCCCGATTGCCGAGTAAAAATTCGCGCCATGGCGCAGCGACTGCCGAGCTGAGGTGGCGGACATCATCGAGCAGTTCTTGGACGGACGGCGGACAATGGGATCGGGACGATTTCACCCTCAGTTCGTATCGAGGATCCTGAACTCGACGCGATTCGCCTGAAATGTGCCAGTTTGCAAGAGCAGGATCCTCACCTGAGTCACTACTGCGGCACCGTTGGTGTTGAGGTGATGCGCAAAGCTCCAGACGACACTTCGCACGACTGGATCAGACCGTCCTCAACTTCCGAATAGACTGCGGGCCATCGTGCCGTTGCGAACGAGCGCAGCGAGAGAGCGTGGGGAGTTCGAGGGGCGAAGCCCTCGATGATCCAGCGCGCCCGGCAGGAATCGAACCTGCGACCCTCGGCTTAGAAGGCCGATGCTCTATCCACTGAGCTACGGGCGCGTATGGTAAAACGGTTATGTAGCAGTCCTTTGATGCCTTCCGTCGGCTGCTCTTAAGCACGAGGCCGATGCACTCCCTCATCGGACCTTTGACGGGCGGTTCCGCGTCTGGTCCAAGCCCTACCCCGCGAACTGATCCGCTCGGTCCTGATGCCCGTCATCGTCTTTGCGCCGTGCGGAGTGTGGATGAGCCGCGCTCCCAAACTTGTCAAACAGTAGCGATTTTCCTGGAGCTGGCTCGCGCGTCCACGTGCCCCCCAATGATGGCGCGCTCTACGGTGATTGTGATGGTGATCGATCTCGAGCGAGATGCGCCACCAGGCGTCGATCACGATGCTCTTGTCGAGAACTCGATCGAGGACGTCGAGAGCTCGCATCGCCAGAGGCGTTCAAGTGACATCGGGATCTCGGAACCGTACGCGCGATTGGTTGCTGGAACATCGGTGCCGATTTGGTGAGAGCGGTCAGGCCCTGAACGCTTGTGGCGGCCGGTCCACCGCCGGAACGATCGGTGGAACGCCGCCGGTTCGGAATACTGCAGAAAGAACGCGATGTCGCCGATGCTCAGGCTGCGATCCTGAAGCAAGGCGCGCGCGAAGTCACGTCGCACCTCATCGAGAATCTGGCGGAATGACGCGCGCTCCTCGGCCAGACGGCGGGTCAGCGTCCGCCGGCTGACCGCAAGCGCCGTGGCGACGGCGTCGAGCGTCAGGACCGACTGCCCCAGATGCTCGACCAGCAGGCGTCGGACGCGTGTGCTCATGGCGCCGGCACTCGACCGATCGCGATCGCCCAGAGCGTTCTCGAGCCGGCGGCGGATAATCCCCGCGAGTGCCGCATCGGCTTCGCGCATCGGACGTGCCGCATCGGCTGCGCTGAGGCTCATCGAGCTCGAACCGGCGGCAAACCGAACACGTCCGTGGAAGAACCGCCGATGCTCCGCACGTGTCGTCCGGTGCGGGATGCGCGAAGCAGACGCGGAGCGGTGTGATGTCCGCTCCCGTACTGTCACGCGCCAGCTTGAGCGCCACGGCCAGCGCAAATTCTGCCCGTGCCGGGTGCAACGGCGTCGTGGCGGTGTCGTGGACCAGAAACAACAGGCTTTGCTCCTCGCGGTGTGTCCGCGCCGCCACGCGATCGCTCAGCAGACGCCCGTAACGCGCCAGACGATCGAGCCCGTTCTCCGAGAGAGGGGCTCGATCGCAGCGGCGTACTCGATGAGGTCGAGCGCGCCGCGAGGCAGCGACTCGGCGAGATGGATGCCGAGCGCGTCGTCGCGTGTGAGGGTCGCGGCGAGGCGCCACGCCGTCTCGGTCACCGCCTCGGGGACGCGAACGTTCGGATCCTCGAGCCTCGTCCGCCCGAAGAGCCGGCGAATCGGCGACGCGTCGACGCTGCGGCTCTCGACCCATGCGATGAGGTGCGGCGCACCCAGCCTTACGGATGACGCGACGACCGCGCGGCTGTGCCCATACCCATAACCTCAGACAGTCAGCCGGCCCGGATTACGGCCCCCAGAAACCGTTGCAAAGATCGAGCTGAGAGAATACGCGGCCAGTTATCGGTGCAGTGCAACGTCCGATAGAAAGCTCGATCCCTTCTGAGCGGGGCATAATCACCTGGCCATGAAGAACCTGCTCGTCGTCACGGCGTTGCTCGAGACCATTACTGGCGTTGCGCTGATAGTGTCGCCTGCGCTGCCGGCGTCGCTGCTATATTCGCCGCGCCACTGATACGGCAGTTGGGCTGTCCTGGCGCGCATCGCCGGGGCGGCCCTGCTGGCGCTGGGCGTCGCCCGCTGGCTGGCTCCGCGACGATGTCCGGAGCGGCGCCGCGCGAGGATTGGTCGCCGCGATGTTGTTACAACACGGCAGCGGTTGCGGCAATTCGTCTATGCCGCCCTGGGCTTCACGCTGGCCGGCATCGCCCTCTGGCCGGCGTCTTTCTCCACCTCGCGCTGGCCGTCTGGTGCATTGCCACCTTTGCCCAGGGCAAGGCTCGAGCAGAGCAATGAACAGATCGTAAGCCGGATGTCGCCCCGCATGCGCTGAGACACTGCCGAGAGAGAGCTCAGTCCGCACGATCATCACGCGGTCGCCATGCCGCTGGAGGATCGGGTGAGACGACGCCCACAGAACCCTCGCCGTCGGCGCGAATCGCCAGGCTGCGGCCACACCCGCAATCACGGTGAAACGTTGAGCCTGGTCCTCGCTCCAATCACTTTGAATCTGCTCTCGGCGCTGTTCAGGGTGCAGGCGATCGTTTACGCGGTCTGCTCTGTGAGGTCACGGGCCTGATCGGAGAGACGGCCCCTCCTGCGGAACTCGTGAACAGGCTCAACAGTCTGCTCGACATGGATAGCAGGATCGAAGAGCGCCGTGGGGGTGTAAGGATCTCGCGGCGCACGTGCCAACAGACAGTCATACAACCAAAGCAGGGAACCGGAGTTTACCACGAAGGACCCAGTGCGGCTGAGCCGCAACCGAAACTCGGAGTATCTCCCGCAAAGACGCAAAGGGCGCAAAGTTCGGAGATTGAGGGTGAAAATCATTTATAAGAGTTTTTGTCCTTTCCCCATAACCTTGGCGCCTTTGCGCCTTGGCGGGAGGAATTCCCGACTCCGAGTACTTTCGATGCCAGATTATTTGCGCAGGCCGCGCAAATTTTTAACTATAGTAATACGAAGAGCACGAAGTTCGAAAGTTTTAAAATATCAAGATCCTAACCCTTTCGTGGTCTTCGTGTGCTTCGTGGTGACATGGTATTTAACTCATTATTCAGCAACTTAGCAGCAGTGCCTCAGAGAATTTACTCGCCGCGAAAACTTTCAAGCATAGTAGTACAAAGGTCACAAACATCGAGTAGTCGTGACCGCCCGCTTAAGATCGAGTAATCGGATCACGAGCACGAGACACGAACACGATTTGCGCTATGCAGCCGGGCGGGCACCGCCGCAGCAACGCTTATATTTCTTGCCGCTGCCACAGGGGCAGGGATCGTTGCGGCCGGCCTGTCGCACCGGACGACTTCGCGTCAGCGGCGCGGACGATCTCCATCAGCTTTTCACCAGGCTCGCCGGCTTCCACCAACTCGGCGAATTTTTGAAAGTAGGGTTTGCTGTGGGTGAAGAAGCCTTTCAGTCCGGCGCAGAGATAATTGAGACCTTCTTCGCCGTCCGGCGTTTTGATGATGCGGTCTTTCGGACAGCCGCCGTTGCACATGCTGAGCACTTCGCACTCGCGGCAGTACTTCGGCAGGCTGGTCCATTTCTTTCTGGCCGAATTCGCGCTGCTTCGGATCCTCGACCATCTCAGCGAGCGGGCGGTCGTGGATGTTGCCGATTTTATATTCCGGCAAAACATAGTGGTCGCAGGAATAAAAGTCGCCATTGTGCTCGACCACGGGCACGTCGCCGCAGGTTTCGCGGTAAATGCACAGCGCGTGCTCCATGCCGAAGAAACGGCCGCACCGGATTCGTCGAAGAGCTGAATGAAAATCTTGCCGATATCGTGGCGCATCCATTCGTCGAAGATCGTGTTGAGGAATTTGCCATAGGCCGCCGCCGGCACCGAGCGCTTATGCACCGGACTATTCGGATCGCCGGTTTTCTCGACCAGCGGCAAAAACTGTAGGTACTGCCCGCCGATCTCTTTGAAGTAACGGTAGACCTGGGTCGGATATTTGACGTTGACATCGTGGACGACGCAGAGCAGATCGACGTGCACCTTGGCCTTGCGCAGCATCTGGAACGCCTGCACAACCTGTTTGTGCGTCGGCTTTTGTCCTTTGGTGACGCGGTAGTGATCGTGCAGCTCTCTCGGCCCGTCGAGGCTGAGACCGATGTAAAAATTCTCCTTGGCGAGGAACTCGCACCACTCGTCATCGATCGTGGTGCCGTTGGTTTGAATGCCATTGATGACTTTCTTATCCGGCGGCAGGTGCTTTTTCTGAAAATCGACGGCCTTGCGGAAAAACTCCACGCCGAGCAGTGTCGGCTCGCCGCCGTGCCAGGAAAAACTGACGATCTGGCCCGGCGTTGCCTGGATATGTTGTTGGATGTAGCGCTCGAGAGTCTCGTCGTTGAGACGAAAATTGGAGCCCTTTCGGATAGAGATCCTCTTTCTCCAAGTAATAGCAATAATGACAATCGAGGTTGCAGATCGCCCCGATCGGTCTTCACCATGATTTGAAATTCGCGCGCCGCGGTTTCCAAGCGATTTTCCTCCAATGTCGGAACAATGCCGGCCGTCGTCCTGAACTGGACTCTACTCAAAAAAGGCACGGATGTCACCACCCGGTGTGCCGAGGAGCCGGGGTCGTATCGGACGATGAGAATCGAGTCAGGTGAGCTTGACAGACGGTCGGCGAGTCGTGAGAATTGTCAATTTTAACGGTATTCCAATGGACGCGTTAAGTTATCCCTGGGCAGTTTACATTCCGAAGGCGCAACAGTGGGTGGGTCTCGAGCGCTCCAAAACACCGCCACCGGACGCGCAGTTTGTTCGCCTCGACACGAAGCTTACAGCCGTAAGCGTTCTTGAAGAGTTTACCAATCTAAAAGGCGTGTCGATCGGTCATGCAACGCAAGGTGACTTGGAGTTCATCACGACAATTGGCTGCGCTCACAGTGCGTGCGTTTGGTGATGCCACGGATCACGTCGCTCGAGCCACTACGCGCGCTTGCACATTTGGCGGCGCTCGAGCTGGACGACCCGCCAACTCTGGCGGGGCTCGATCCAGCTCGTGGAAGCTCAAGTGCTTGGTGCTGCGACACATCCGCCGAATCAAAAGTCTTGCGCCGGTTGGCAAATTACGCGGACTGCGCGCGATCTCGATTTCGACGATCCCGAGCTGGGACGCGTCGCGCCGCTGTCTTGAAGTGGAGTCGCTCGAGCCGTTGAGCCAGCTTCCAGAACTTGGAATCGCTTTCTCTGATGGGTGTCAAGCCGCTCGACGCCCGGCTTGATCCGTTGCAGCTTCTTTCTAACTTGAAATACTTGCGCGTATCATCACGAGTTTCAGTTTCAGCTCGAAGACTACGCGGCCTTGGCGCGAGCCCTGCCGAATACGACGGGCCATTGTCTGCTGCCGTATTACGCGATTCCGCAATTGTCGCTGCGCGTGCAAACGGTGCGGCGGAGATATTGTTTTTTTGACCGGCCCGCGGCCGCGCGCGTCGCCAGCTTTGCCCCCATCTGTGATGAGCAAAAGTTGGCAGAGCATGAGCGGCAGTGGAACGGCGCCATGAGGCGGCATTAAGCTCGTAGTTCGGCATTCGCCGGTTGGCCAGACCAACCTTCGACAGCTGACGATATAAAAAAGAAACTCCTCGCTATCAGACAGATTAGTTATTGAGGCAGCTTGGTTCAGTCTAATCCATTCCGCTTGCAGGCAGATTGCGTTCCCGACTGTGGAACACTACCAACATGTCATGGGTGAATCCGTCTGACATGGCGTATCAGAGGGATAAATACTATCCTGGAAAAAAACTGCCATGAAACTCCTTGTTCTCGACGACTTTCCTTTGTGGACGACTTATGTGCTCGGGTTTGTCGTCCTGTGTGGGTTTTGTTTGCTCTGACAATGGTGCTTCGCTCGTTGTGGGTTACTAAAGGCCATGCGCGCGCAGCTCGGCCCGGGCGCCAAGCGTGGTTTTTCGTGATTGCCGGAGCCTTGGCTGTTTGGTTCTTGGGCTCTTCGATGTATCTGCGCTTTCACGCGATCGGTATCGGACCGCGAGAGATCGAGCTGATATTTTTCTGGCCCCGACCGCCGGTGAGTATCGGAGCCGATGACTTGGTCGATGTAAAGCTTCTGCGGACCTATCGCACCTGCGGTCATATGGAAGTCACGACCCGGCAAGAACTCTTTCGCAGCGTCAACTTCAAAAATGCGAAGGCGCTGAAGAGGCTCTCAAAGAGATTTCACCACGGATTCACGCCAACTCTTAGAATTGTCGCCTGTGAAACGGCCGCCGGGAGGCGCGGACCGCAAACGATATTAGGCCGGGGAAGAGGCTATGGTTGACACGTTGCAAAATTTGCTGGCCGAGCTCGAGCAGTTCGGGCGCGACAACGACAGCGCAACCGCCGAGCGGCCGCGCAAGATGCTCAATATTACGCGCGACACCGGCGAGTTTCTCGCGGTCCTGGTCAGAGCTGCCTTTGCACGCCGGGTGCTGGAGATCGGCACGTCGAATGGCTATTCGACGCTACTGGCTCGCGAGCGCGGCGCAGGACATCGGCGGATCGGTGACTACGGTAGAGAAGTCCCAATATAAGATCGATCTTGCGGCAAAGAACTTCGCACGCTCCGGTTTGGCTTCTTCGATTTCGCAAGTTCACGACGACGCGGGCCGCTTGCTCGAGCGCTCCGCCGATGGCGCCTTTGATTTCATCTTTCCTGGATTCCGAGCGGCCGGAATATTCCGGTTGGTGGCCGCATCTGCGGCGCGTGCTCCGTCGGGGTGGCTTGCTCGTTGTCGACAACGCCACCTCCCATCCTGCTGAGATCGCGCCGTTCGTAGCTTTGGTGAAGGCCGACGCCGAATTCATTACGAGTTTGGTGCCGGTCGGTAACGGCGAGTTTCTTGCCGCGCGATCCGTGACGTAATTGTCTAGCTTATGCTAGGGTGGCGTCCCAGAAGTTCATTTAAAAGTCCAAACGATTGCAACAGCTGAAGTCGAACTCAATCCTCTTTGTCCCCCTTTTTTAAAGGGGGAATTTTCTCCGCGCGAGAGGAGGCGGAGCAATGTCGTCAAAGCATTTGATTGATTTTGCGGCGCGGCTTGCGATTACGCTGGCGGTTATTCATCCGCTCGGTTCTAGCCGCCACGGCAGCGACTCCGAACAGAAAACTGTCACTGGTTTTTGCCGATTTCAGCGAGCGAGCGGGTCTTTTATTCGTTGCGAAGGATCACCACTTCTTCGAAGAACAGGGCGTAGATGTCGATGTCGTCCAGGTGCGCAACGGCCCGGTGGCGATCGCCGCGGTCGCGGCGGGTGAGGCGCAGTTCTACAGTGTGTCGGCGACGGGTGCGTCGCTGGGAGCGATGGCCGGCGGCCTCGATATTGTTTTTGTCGCTGGGTTTATCAACCGGCTGGACGGCTATTTCGCCGTCTCGACGAAGGTGCGCGCGCCGGAGGATTTAAAGGGAAGACTCTCGGTGTCCAAAGCATCGGCGGCGGCATCTGGATGTTTACGCAAATCCTGCTCGATCACTGGGGCCTGAATACCGAGCGCGACAAAATTCAGATCCGCGCTATCGGCGACGATTCGGTCCTGGCGCAAGCGGTGATGACGGGTGTCGTCGACGGCGCGGTGCTGGGTTATACCTATAGCCGGGTCATTTCACAAAGGGCGGCCGTATCCTGGTCGAGCTGCCGACGCTCAACATCAAGTATCAAGGCACGGGGCTCGGTGGCGTCGCGCCGTTTTATCGATAGCTCGCCCGACGCCGTGGAGAAAACTCTCAGAGCGCTGATCCGAGCGAATCGATTCATTCAGGATAAGAACAATCAGCCGGCGGTTATTCGCAGCTTAAGGAAATGGTTGCGGCTGGCGCCGACGGACAACGGCGAAGATCTGTACAACCGCATACGGCTACTCTACGATCGGAGCATTGTACCGACGAAAGAGGGGATCAAAGCGCGCTCCAACTTCTCGCCAAGAGCGATGCAAAGTTCGCCAAACTCAAAGCCGATGATCTCGTCGACGACCGTATCGCGCGGAAATTGGAGAAGGAAGGATTGTGAACCACGCCGGTTCATGAGAAAGGAAGATAGATTAGTCGTATGTAGATTGGGTGCGAACAAGGCAAATGGCGCTGCCAAGATTATTTATCTGGAGAATCCATTGAAGAAGTTACCATCGGTGGCCTGTGTGAGTCTGTTGCTGCTTGTTGCGTGGGCCGGAGTTTCCCGTGCGGCGTCCGCGAACAGGATTGTTATCGCTTATTCATCTCTCAACGAGCGCGGGGCGGGAGCCCTGCTCGTCGCCCGGGATCAGGGATTTTTCCGTAAGTACGATCTTGACGTCCAGTTGATCTTCATGCGCAACGCTGCGGTGGCGTTATCGGCTTTGTCGGCGGGCGAGGCGCAGTTTTATTCCGGTTCTGCCAATGGCTCCGCACTCGGCGCGATGGCGGGTGGACTCGACCTGGTTTTCGTCGCCGGTTTGGCGAACCAGCTCAACGGCACCATGGTCGCGGCGCCGGCGATTCATTCGCCCGCCGATCTCAAGGGCAAAAATATCGGCATCAAAGTATCGGCGGCGGCGTCTGGATGATTACCCAACTGGTTCTTGAACATTGGGGCCTGGAACCCAAACGGGATCGGATCAACTTGCGCATCGTCGGCGATGAGTCGGTGATGGTCCAATCCTTGGTACTCGGAACCGTGGATGCCACCTACGCCGGATACGCCTACGCCACGATGCTCAAGAAGCAGGGCTTCCGGGTGCTCGCGGACCTGACCAAGCTCGGCGTGCCGTTTCAGAGCACGGCGATTTTGGCGCGGCGGAGCTATTTGAGCTCCTCGTCCGCGACGGCGGAGAAAGTCGTCCGCGCCTTGGTCGAGTCGATCGGATTTATTCAGCGGCCGGCAAACAAAGCGGCGGTGGTTGCGACGTTGACGAAAGGTTTGCAGATCGTCCGTCCTGAGGACGCGGAAGAAGGTTACGAGGTCATAAAGAACGTTTACGAGCGGCGCGTCTATCCCAATATCGACGGGATCAACAATGCGATTCGCCTGCTCGGCCTCAGCAACGAAAAATTCGTCAACTCAAGGGCGCGAATCTGGTCGACGATAGCATCGTCAGGAAATTAGAAAGGAAGGGTTGTTTTAATTTAAAGGATCGTTCCAGTTGTTCAAATCGTTCAAAAAGTTCAATTCGTTTCAAGGTGGTGGTTCAGTTTGAGAAAGATCTCTCACGAGAGTCTGACTCCTGGAGTTCATCTCCGAAGGGTTCGAGATGACAAATGCTTATTTAGTTGTCATTTCCTGAGCGGGAGCGGAGAAATCTTTCTCGATGTTAAGATTCACGCTGGATTGAAAATGAACCACTAGCCGTTTCAACGATGAATCGATCTAAAATGATGATGGCATGATTGACTAGGGAAACATAATGCAACTTGATTTGGCGGATTTTCCGGTGCGCGAGATTCGTTTCGGCAAATCTTATCGTTATCAAAGCGGAACGTTAGAACTGGATCGCGAAGATCTCACGCGTCTTGTCCTGCAAGATGAACGTATAGAGGAAGCGAGATTTGAGACTGTTTCGCCGGGTGAGCAGGCGCGCATTACCGGCATTCGCGATATCGTCGAACCGAGAGCTAAGTTCGCCGGTGATGGTCAAGTATTTCCGGGAACAATCGGGCCGGTCGAGAGTGTCGGCGGCGGCTTGACGAGTCGCTTATCCGGGATGACTGTCATTGCCACGGCCGCCTACGAAGGGACGATTCGCGCGGGCACAGGCGTCGAGCGTAGCGCGATGCTCGATATGTGGGGACCGGGGGCCGCAGCTTCACGCTTCAGCAAGTTTGTTCACCTGGTTCTGATTATGCGACTCAAGGAAGGTTTGGGCGAGTTCGAAGCGCATACCGCGATTCAAAGAGCCGAATTCGAAGTGGCAAAAAATTGGCGCAAGTCCCTCAAGGGCTTACGTCGGAACACATTGAGCGATTCGCACTCCATGAAAACAAGCCCGGCTTGCCGCGCGTCGTCTTGATCCAAGGCTGCATCACCAACGGTGGGCAGCCGCATTCCGGAGTGAGTTATTACGGCCTGCCGATACGTGAATCGCTGGCGACGCTCATTCATCCTAACGAGTTGCTGGACGGCGCGGTTACGACTAATACAACGCGCGGGATTGGTTACTACCCAACGACGTGGGACTGGCAGAATCATCCACTCGCTTTGGAATTGTATCGCGAGCAAGCTGCGGGCCGGTTGAGTTTCGCAGGCGTAATTCTCGAGCGCATTTCCTACGACACGATTCACGGCAAGGAGGTCGTCGCGCACAATACCGCCCAGCTCGCGGCGCAGATCGGCGCCGACGCCGCGCTGATCACCTGGCTCGGCTCGGGAAATGCTTTTGTCGACGTCATGTTCACCCTGCGCGCTTGCGAGCAGCGCGGCATCAAGACGACCCTCGTCACCTACGAATACGGCGGCAAAGACGGCGTGGATTCGCCGTTGCTTTATTACGTGCCGGAAGCGAATGCGGTGGTGAGCACCGGCAGCCGCGACCGCTGGATCGAGCTGCCGGCGGCGGAAAAGATTGTCGGACCTTACCAGGAAATTCGCGTGTTGAGCTATCCCGGCGCGCCGGCAACGCCGGCCCGCGCCGCCTTGACGCTCGACGCGCGCGATATGGTCATCGGCGGCGTCGACATCTGGGGCGCGGACACTTCGATTTGCAAGCTCTACTGAAGATCGTTCGTCGCGCGGGCGAAGAGCGGCGAGTTTTCATTATCCTGCTGTCTTATCCGGGAAGGGCGGACACACAGGTCCGCCCCTACATCAGGACATAGCGAATTCAAGCCGTGCCATTATCTAAAATCAGTACCCGTAAACCTCGCGCTTCATTTATAATAGATCGCGTCGGAGCAGAGCCGCTTCTTAGCGTATTCAATTTTGAATCATGCCTGAATACGCGGCTGCAATGACGCAACCTCTAGCGCGCCGACACTCAGGAGATTTTTATGGCGGAGAGTATTTCTCTGAAGCTCACGGGCGCGCCGATCGCCCATCCCAGCTTGCCGAGCGCTTTGCGTCTCGGCGCTGCGTCGGCGTCGACGGCGCGCGCGCTGATGAATTTATTCCTGACGGTTATCTGAAAATCTCCGCGGCTTTCGAAGGCGGCCGGCGGTGCGCGCTCGACAGCCGAAGGCGTGGTCGAGAAAAATGGTCTGAAAAACCACGACAGATCATTCCCATCGGCGGCGGCGGGTTTTATCGCGACCCGGAAAATCTCGAGCTGGAAAAATACGTGATTCGCCAAAGCGGCGCGGAGAATGCGCGGGTTGCCTTTCGTGCCGACCGCGAGCGGCGAGCCCGATCACTACGTTGCGAGTTTTTATGCGGCGTTTCTGAAGCTCGGCTGCCGCCCGTCGGTGCTGACGTTTTTCAAGCGCACGCCGGACCTGCGCTCGTTCCTGCTCGATCAGGACGTGATCTACGTCGGCGGCGGCAACACCAAGAGTCTGCTCGCTCTGTGGCGCGATTGGGGCGTGGCGGAAATTCTCCGCGAGGCGTGGCAGTCGGGCATTGTTCTAACCGGCGTGAGCGCCGGGGCGATTTGCTGGTTCGAGCAGGGCCTGACCGATTCTTTTTCCGACGGGCTCCGGCCGCTGGACTGCCTGGGCTTTCTGCCGGGAAGCTGCTGCCCGCATTACGACGGCGAAGCCCAGCGCCGGCCGTCTTATCACCGGCTCTTGGCGGCGGGGAAATCTCCGCCGGTGTCGCCATCGAAGATTGGACCGGCGTGCATTACATCGGCACGGAGATTCATAAAGTCATCACTTCAAGCGCGGCTCGCGCGCCTACAGCATGCGCGCAGTATACGGTTCGATCCAGGAAGTGCCGTTGCAGACGGATTATCTGGGATCTTTGGAGGTGAGCTAAGAAACCCGCCGAAACCTTCTTCTAACTTGCAACTCAATCTTGTCCGGTAGAACCACGAATCGTGCCTTCACATCAGCGAAGCGCCGAGCCTAGCCCGGCTTTTCTCACAGGTGAGAAAGGTAGCTTGATCTCTTCCTACGATTGCGAAGATCGCGTGGTCGCGGAATCGCAAACGTTAAGAATTTGAAGCCTTTCCTCTGGCATAACAGTTGCGCTTGAAACGAGCAGAAAAAGAATAGCGAGCAAAGGAGAACATAATATGAGCACCGAAACCGTCTTATTTGAGGAACCGAAGGTGGCGAAGTTGTTGTTTAGCGATCCGCGCTTCGGATGGTTATGGCTGCCGCTACGACTCTATCTCGGCTACATGTGGCTTGAGGCCGGCTGGCATAAGTTTGTCGATCCGAAATGGATGGGCGCAGTGGTGAAGCGCTGTTGGAGTACTGGAAGCGCGGCCTCAAGATGACCCCGAAGCCGGTCATCGCCTTCGACTGGTACCGTGGCTTTATCGAGTACTTGATCAATGCTGAAGCTCATACCTGGTTCTCGAAAATTATTATTTTTGGCGAACTAGCGATCGCTATTGGTTTGATTCTTGGCGCGTTCGTCGGCGTCGCTGCATTCTTCGGTGGACTGATGAACTGGAGCTTTATCATGGCCGGTTCGGCGTCGACCAACGGCATGCTCTTCGCGATCGCCACCTGGCTCGTGCTTGCGTGGCGTAACGCCGGCTGGATCGGTCTTGATCGTTGGTTGCTGCCGGCAGTGGGCACCCTTGGAAGGCTGGACGCTTAGTCGAAATGCGCCGAACGGTTAAGGTGGCTTAATAACGAAATGATGAAGGAATGGGCGGGCGCGGAGATGACTCCCGCCCGCAAGCCGCAAGATAAAGGAGAAAAAGCCATGGAAGAATTTGCCGACTTGAACGCGATGCTGAATTTGACGAAAACGCCGGAGGAAATATCGCCGGTGGAAAGGTTGCTCAACGAGTTTGAAGCGCACGAGGCGAGAGAAGCATGGTCCATCGATTATTACAAAAAGACCCTGAGCCGCATGCCCAACTCGGTTACGCGCTTCTTGATGCAGCTGATCGTTTCGGATGAGGAGAAACATCAGGCGGTCATTCACGCGATGGTTGCGACATTGCAGGGAAGCCTGACGTGGACAAAACCCGCGGACAGTCTGGAAGGAGCGGGTGACCTCACAGAAATGCGTGGGAAACTCAAGTGGGGTTACGGACGAACTCATTCGTCTTGAAAAATCGGGTATTAGAGATTACAAACTCCTCAGCCAAGAAGCCAGCGGCTATTATCACGGACTGTTCAAGATTCTCCTGGACTCGATGATCCGGGACTCTGAAAAGCATGTCGAGCTGCTCGAGTTTCTCAGGAGAATTTAAAAAACGCATGAGCCAGCCCGAGCCGTTCGATCCTCTGCTGCGCTTCGCCGAAATCGAACGCCCTAGTTTCGAAAATCTACTACCGATTCTCCCACCTCTTTCTCGATCAGCCGGAACTGCGAGATTTTGGTGGGAGATGGCGCGTGACGAAGAGCAGCACGCCGCCATTCTGCTCGCCTGTAAAGCGCTGATCGATAACTACGACGACGAAAGTCCCGATCCGGAAATCAGCCGCGCCAAGGCCGATGAGCTCAAAGAGAAGCTGCTCAGATATCTCAGCCACGGCACGGCCAAATTACAGATCGAAGACGCTTTTCGCATCGCCGTGCAAATCGAAGGCTCCGAGATCGACGCCATCTACAGCAAGTTGCTGCAGCTGGGCGGGCCGCACATCGCGAAAACGATGCAGAATCTTGGTGTGCCGGCAAGCGTTCAAAGGCAGAAAATAAAGTCCGCGCTGCGCCGCTTCTGCAACGATCCCGCGATTCTCACCGAAGCCGACCGACTCTGGCGATCTACTTGAATTCCGTTCACGCGATGGCCGCGACTCGATCGACAAGGCTTGTGAGCACGGCGGCCGTGTTGTAAAACGAGCGGATGCCATCGTAGCCGTGTTCATGGAACGTAAGCGCGCGTGGATTACCAGTTCAACAACATCATCGGTAAGAGCAAGGCGATTCGCGACGTTTTGGAGTTGGTCAAGAAAGTCGCTAACGCCAAGCGACCGTGCTGATCACCGGCGACAGCGGCACCGGCAAGGAACTGATCGCGCTGGCGCTCCATTCTCACAGACGATCGCAAGGACAAGCTGTTCTTGCCGGTCAATTGCGGCGCGTTGCCCGAGACGTTGCTGGAAAGCCTGCTCTTCGGTCACATGAAAGGCTCTTTCACCGGAGCCTTCGCCAATCAAGAAGGGCTGTTTGAAAAAGCCGGAGGCGGCACGATCTTCCTCGACGAGATCGGCGAGATTCCGCAGCACCTTCAAGTCAAGCTGCTCCGAGCATTAGAGGCAAAGGAGATCCTGCCCATCGGCAACACGACACCGCGCCGCATCGACGTCCGCGTGCTCGCGGCGACCAATCGAAATCTCGCGAAAGAGGTCGAGGCGGGACGCTTTCGTGAGGATCTGTACTATCGCCTCAACGTCATGGAAATTCATATTCCGCCCTTGAAGGAGCGGCCGGAAGACATTCCGCTCTTGGTCGATCATTTTATCCAGCGTCACAACCCGGAGCTGAAAAAGTCTTTTCAGGGCATCGAGGAGAGACGCAGTTCGAGTCTTGATATCGCTGCCCTGGAAAGGCAACGTGCGCGAGCTCGACAACGTGATTGAGCACACCATGATCTCTCGCCGAAAGCGAGCGCATCATGCTGACGGACCTTCCCGCATCGATCGTCGCCAGCGGTCAAAAGAATCCCGCGTTTACCTTCAATCTTAAAGATGCGCTGCGACAATTTGAGAAGCAGCATATTTTGCGCGCTCTCGAGCAGGCAGGGCAGGACCGCAAGAGGCCGCCAAGCTTTTAGACATCAGCCTGTCCTCGCTCTATCGCAAGATCGAAGAATTAGAGCTCGCCTAGCCTTACCCATTTGATTCGACCGACCGGACCGACGCCGAAAGATTTCTGCGATCGCGGCTGATGTGAGAATGCCGACTGGCCACTCTGAGAGACAACTCATCTTTCGCATAGATGAAACTCTACCGAATCGAAGGACTTAGCCGGTTCCGAGCCTCTCGCGATCTTGTTGACAGTCGAAACAAAGCTCGGTCTCGGCGCAAAACCGCATACGTTCGGCTTCGATAGGCTCGTGACAAGCGAGGCACAGGCCGTAGCGTCCTTGATCGTCCCACTTGAGCGCATCGTCGATCCGAGGCTGTTTCCTCTCGGTACCAGTCGGTCAAACAGTCGAGCAGATCGATTCTTGATTCGTAGGCAGCTCCGGCCCACTCGCGGTTAGATTCGACCGTTCGTCTTTCATTCTCAACATGGCGCGAGAGTCTTTTCGACTTCGGTTCTGCGACCGCGCAGGCGGTCAAAATAGGTTTTGTCCATGACCGATCCTTATTATCGTTCCGGCATTTTGGGTACTACCGGCATTCAATGAATTAATGGGAGCAAGAACAAGACCACTGCCGTTTCCCAAACTGCGCGAATCTTAACGCGCCTCCTCTGGGCCCCGCTATAAAGTGAGGATCATTCGATATCGGCGCAGCGAGCCGCACGGTTTTCTTTTCACCGGTGGGAAAAATCAATGCAAAATCATCAGCACTGCGAAGCTTTGGGCATTGCGCAGATTCGTTCGCTGCATCCGTTGTGGCGGACTTGAACAGACCAAGGAGTCTGTCATTCGCAAACGCAGCCGGCGCGGCTAGACGTGGGGTTCGAACAATCCGCTAACATCGAATTTCAAACCCAATCGTGAGAATAAAACTACGGATTTTCCTACAAGCGAGAAAGGAAGGGCGAAATTAGTATTGTTTCCGTGAAACCGGTTGGCACTTCTATTGCGCTTTAGTCAATCGACAAGGTTCTCTGGAAACAAATGAAATACGCAAGGGAGGCGAGGAATGTTTACCGATAAGATCGAGCTCAAGGATTTTGACAAGATGGACCCCGAATATAAGGAGCTTCTCGGACGGGTCCTGACGATTCAGGCCGACTGCGAAATCGGCGGACCCCATCTTTATATAGAGAAGATGCTGCCGGCTGCGCCGACAAAGCTGGATCAACTCATCGTCGCACGCACCGCCGCGGAGGAGATCGACCATTTTCGCAAAGTGGCGCGCTTGGCCGGCGATATGGGTACTGACGTTACCTTCGTGCTGAGCCAACCCAATGAAAAGCGTTTCGTCGATGCGTTTCGCGGTCTGATCACGACCTGGGAGGACAACGCCGTGTTCGGTTTCTTGATCGATCGGATCGGCCGATACCAGTTGGAAGAGTTTTACGACTGCAGTTATCTGCCATTGCAGCGCATTCTGCCGGATATCGTGACCGAGGAGCTCGGCCATATCGAATATGGCTATAACAAAACGCTGGAGCTGTTGTCGAAGGGCGACCAGCAAAGGGAGCGGGTGCAGAAGGCGATCGATTATTGGTACGTGCGCGCGCTGGATATGTTCGGTCGAAGCGGTTCAACACGCGCCGAGCGTTATCGCTACTGGGGTCTCAAACGACGCTCCAACGAGCAAGCGCGCGAGGATTACATCAAGGAGGTCAATCCGATTCTGGAAAGCATGGGGCTCAAAATTCCCGACCCGCTCAAAGGTCGTCGCTACATCTAACCGGCACGGAGGTCATATGCCACAAGCAGCACCCAATACTGAAAAACTCGATGAGCATCTGCAGGAGGTGGTACGCGCCCTGCGCGGTGCGGTTAAACAGGGCGTATCGCACTCGAACGACGCGAAGACCGTCGATAACGCGATCGAGGACTGCAGAGAGATTCTCGATGTCATCATGGCGGGAAACGTGTCGGAGTGGTTGAACTGAGTCCGTAAGATAACGAACAGTAGCCGGGATTATTTGCGGGGAGCACGACGGTGACATCATCGGCTTTTATGGGTCATGTGATGAGGACCCTCTTGGGAAGGAGCAAGTCTAAGAGCAGAAACTGAGCTCTGCCAAACGGTGAATGAGGGCGGGTGTTCCCTTCTCAATACCGCAAGACAAACATTGATAGCGGCTGCATTCTTGTGTCACAGAATTGTCCCGCCGACACACTTGGATTACCGGCTTGTGCTTGGGCAAGAACGTTCAGAATCTGGAAAAACAGGACGAGCTATGCGAGATGTCAGTTCCAACACTCCGGTAGTCTCCATTGTGGACGATGACGAGTCGGTCCGCGAGGCTCTCAAGGGTTTCATACATTCCATCGGCTTCAGAGCCGAGATCTTTCCGTCGGCCGAGGATTTCCTGGCTTCGAATAATCTCGACAAGACGAGTTGCATAATCGTTGATGTTCATATGCCGGTCATGACTGGATTGGAGCTTCAGTGCCGATTAGACAGCAGCCGTTTTCGAATTCCGATGATCTTCGTCACCGCCCACGACGATCCGGCAGTGCGAGTTCAGGCTCTGAAAGGCGGAGCCGTAGACTTCCTGAGCAAACCGTTCAACGCGGATGTTCTGTTAAGCGCTATTCACGCGGCTCTCGATCGAAAGGAAGACGCCTAACCGGCGGCTTATTTGTCCTTCAATTGGCAGACAAATCCGAATCGAAGATTTTTCGTCCCGGCCTCGTACCGGAATCTAGACACCAAGACGATATATCGAACTGAGCTTTCATCACGAGTCAAATAAATTGTGCCGCGTCTTATCCTAGAATCTTTTATCTCCGTCAGTCGCACTCGTTCATAGAATCGTTAAGGACGCTGGCATCATTGCGTTACCTCCTTCAAATCTAAAACCAGGCTGTGATCTTCTCCCTCTAATTCTAAGAGCCTCTCATAGCGGTTTTGCCGAGAAGCTACTCGCGATCACGAGTTCCGCGTTGCGTTTTTCTGGGTCATGCCGCGACTAAATTATCGGTGCTGATTAAAATTCCGTTCGGCTACCCCGCCGACTGGTAGAATGACATAGTGGAGGTAGCCTTATTTCGGACCCGTGCGACTCGTCAGGATTTTTCCTTCACCCGCATTTACGATCCAGCTCATTCATTCTTCCCACCAATAGGAAAACCAGCGAATTGGCCCAGCGCGGCAGAGCCGCAACCGAAACTCGGAGTATCTCCCGCAAAGACGCAAAGGGCGCAAAGTTCGGAGATTGAGGGTGAAAATCATTTATAAGAGTTTTTGTCCTTTCCCCATAACCTTCGCGCCTTTGCGCCTTGGCGGGAGGAATTCCTGACCAGATTATTTGCGCAGGCCGCGCAAATTTTGAACGATAGTTATACGGTAGTAATACCAACGATATCGGCTGGCATGCTGAGTTGCGCAAATTAAGGCAGGGTGTAGGTTAAGTATACGAGAGATCAACTACGGACGCAGAAGACCAGGAGGGGGCCTATGTATACAAAGATACTGATACCCCTAGACGGTTCGAAGACCGCGGAAAAAGTTCTGCCCTACGCTCGCTATCTGGCGGGCAAGCTGAAGCTCCCCGTCGAGCTGTTGGCCGTGATCGACCTGGCCGAGATGGCAAGTCATATACCAGCCGAAAAGGCCCGCTTCTTCGATTCGATGATCGAAGAGGGCGTGAAGAAGAGCGCGAGTTATTTGCGCGGAGTCGCCGGCACGTTCGGCGACGCCAATGTGAAATGCACGGTCGAAAAAGGCCGAGCAGACGAGGTGATCCTCGAGAAGGGCGAGACGGACACCGGCATGCTGATCTGCATGGCGACCCATGGTCGCTCCGGACTCGACCGCTTTTTGTTGGGTAGCGTGGCGGAAAAAGTCTTGCGGGGCGCGGCGAATCCATTGCTGTTAGTTCGGGCGACGGAGGAAGCAAAGTCGGACGGGCCGCGCGGTGCTAAAGTCGATCGTCGTACCTTTGGATGGATCGGAGTTGGCTGAGAGCATCATCCCGACGGCAGCCGAAAGGCGAAGGAATTGGGGCTGGAAGTGATATTGTTCCGCGCCCATCACCTCCCCACCTCCGCTTATGCGAGTGACGAGATGTACTCTGCGGTCGACTACGACGAAGTGATCGCCGGCGTGCGCGACGAGGCCACCCAATATCTTGAAAAAGGCGGCCGAGGTGAAGAAGCTCGGCGTCGAGAAGGTGTCCGTTGTAGCCAAAGAAGGTTTCGCCGCCGACGAGATCATCGCCTTGGGGCGCAAGAACCCGGACAGCATTGATCGCCATGTGCTCGCACGGCCGCACCGGCGTGAAACGCTGGATGCTCGGCAGCGTA
>ERZ1370068.11290-contig-9917_pt1 | contig 21496 bp, 29 predicted proteins | sample MGYA00561227_ERZ1370068 | MGnify/ENA primary metagenome ERZ1370068 (study PRJEB38410, sample SAMEA6850437) | metagenome | study: Metagenomic assessment of the ecological functions of the soil: analysis of the soil microbiota associated with the... | reverse complement strand
TTTCGTTCGGCGTTGCATGTAGCCCGAGATCGTGCGCGCGGTCGTCTGCCCGTTGATCTCGTTGCCGGCGACGTGGCCCTTCTCGATGCGCATGACGCCGAGCGCCTCGGTGCCGTAGGGCGCGATGCCGAACTCGCGCGCCCGGCCTCCATGATGCGCGCGGATCAGCGCGTCGCCATAGCCGCGCCGGCACGGCGATCTCGTAGGCCAGCTCGCCCGAGAAGGAGATGCGGAACAGGCGCGCCGGGATGCCGCCCATGCACGGTCAGCTCGGCCGCCGCCATGTACGGGAAGGCCGCGTTCGAGATGTCGTGCTGGCGATCGACGATCTTGCGCAAGCACGTCGCGCGAGCGCGGGCCGGCGATCGAGAACTGCGCCCATTGCTCGCTCACCGAGGAGAGCTGCACGTCGAGCTCCGGCCACAGCCACTGGTGGCAGAACTCCATGTGCTGCAGCACCTTGGCCGGCGTTGGCCGTGGTGGTGGTGACGATGAAGCGGTCCTCGGCGAGGCGCGAGGTGGTGCCGTCGTCCAGCACGAAGCCGTCCTCGCGCAGCATCAGGCCGTAGCGCGCCTTGCCGACGGCGAGCGTGGTCAAGGTGTTGGTGTAGAGCGCGGTCGAGGAACTCGGCGGCGTCCGCGCCCTGCAGGTCGATCTTGCCGAGCGTCGAGACATCGCACACGCCGACGCCCGCGCGCACCGTCCTGACCTCGCGGTTGACGCTCTCGAGCCAGTCGGTCTCGCCGGCGCTGCGGATACCACTGCGCGCGCAGCCAGGCGCCGCGTCTCGACGAACACCGCGCCCTGCTCGCGCGCCCACTGATGCGAGGGCGGCAGGCGCGTCGGCCGGAAATCCTTGCCGCGGTGATGCGCCGGCGAAGCGCGCCGATCGCGACCGGCGCGTAAGGCGGGCGGAAGGTCGTCGTGCCGGTCTGCGGGATGGTCTTGGCGGTGAGCTCGGCCATCAGCGCCAGGCCGGTCGACGTTCGAGGTCTTGCCCTGGTCGGTCGCCATGCCGAGCGTGGTGTAGCGCTTCAGGTGCTCGACCGCGCGGAAGCCCTCGTGCCCGGCCAGCGCCACGTCCGTCGTCGGTGACGTCGTTCTGGAAATCGACGAACGCCTTGCCGCGCGTGCCGCGCACGCGCCACAGCGGCGTCAGCGCCATGCTCTCCGGATCGACCTCGGGCAGGTCGACCGGCTGGCCGCTGAAGCCGCAGTCGGCCGCCGCCTGCAGCCCGGTCCTGGCGCCCGTCTCCAGGGCATCGGCCAGGCCGAGCCGCCGTTGGCGGCGCCGGCCACGCTCATGCCGTCGGCAGCAGCGCCGGGCACGAAAGCCGCAATGGCCTCGTTCCAGACGGGCCGCGCGCCGAGATGCGAGGTCAGATGCACGGTCGGGCTCCAGCCGCCCGAGACGCAAACGAGATCGCAAGCGATCCGCGCCGTCTCGCCGGACGCCGTCCTGATGTCGACCGCGCGCACGCGCAGTCGAGCCGATGCGCCCGCGTGACGGCGCCGCCGGCAATCAGCCGGGCGTCGGCAGCCTTGGCCGCGGCTTCGATGCTGCCGGGGACGCTCGCGCGCGGATCGACGACGGCTGCGACGTGCACGCCGGCGCGAGTGAGGTCGGCGACCGTGCGCGCCGTCTCGTCGTTGGTGCCGAACACCACCGCACGCCGCCCGGGCGCGACCGCGTAGCGGTTGAGATAGGTGCGCACGGCGCCGGCCAGCATGATGCCGGGACGGTCGTTGTCGCCGAACACCAGCGGCCGCTCGATGGCGCCGGCGGCGAGCACGCAGCGCTTGGCGAAGATGCGCCAGAGGCGCTGGCGCGGCTCGTGCTCGGCGGCTCGGCGACGTGGTCGTTGACGCGCTCCAGCGCCGCAGTAGGTGCCGCCGTCGTAGACGCCCACCACGGTCGTGCGCGCGCATGATGCGCACGTCGGGCAGCGCGGCCAGCTCGGCTTCGATATGCGCCGCCCACTCTGCGCCGAGCTTCGATCCGCCACCACGCGGCTTTCGGCGATCAGCCGGCCGCCCAGGCGAAAGTCCTCGTCGCACAGCACGACACGCGCGCCGGTCCTCCCGGCCGCCAGCGCCGCCATCAGGCCCGCCGGCCCGCCGCCGACCACCAGCACGTCGCAATGCAGGAACGCCTTCTCGTAGGTGTCCGGGTCGTCCAGCGCGGCGGCGCGCCCGAGCCCGGCGGCGCGGCGGATCAGCGGCTCGTAGACCTTCTCCCAGAACGACGGCCGGCCACATGAAGGTCTTGTAGTAGAAGCCGGCCGACAGCACCGGCGCGAGCAGCGCGATTGACCGCCAGCAGGTCGAAGCGCGAGCGACGGCCAGCGGTTCTGGCTGGCGGCGACGAGGCCGTCGTAAAGCTCGGCCGTGGTGGCGCGCGTGTTGGGCTCGCGCCGCGCGCCCGCGCGCAGCTCGACCAGCGCATTGGGCTCCTCGGGCCCGGCGGTCAGGATGCCGCGCGGGCGATGATACTTGAACGAGCGCCCGACCAGATGCACGCCGTTGCGCCAGCAGCGCCGACGCCAGCGTGTCGCCGGGATGGCCACGGTAGCTGCGCCCGTCGAAGGAGAACGCAGTGCCCGCTCGATCGATCAGACCGCCCGACCGGTCGAGCGAGCGCGTTCCCTCCCCTGCGAGGCGGGACAGGGTGCGGGTGACATCCCGCGCAGGCGTGCGGATCCCACTCGACCCTCGGCCGCGAGGAGGGGAGTTGCGTGGATTCCCGCCTGCGCAGGATGGCGCCGCGTCGATTGGTCATCTGGCCGCGCCAGCGCGACATCGCGCGCAGGCTCAACGCTGCAGGATCTCGTGCGTTCGCGTATCGCGCGTCACCACCAGCCATGCCCGGCAGCCGGAGACGTGCTGCCACAGCTCGCGATGCGGGCCGGCCGGGTTGTCGCGCAGGTAGACGTAGTCGTGCCACCGCTGCCGCGCCGCGTCGTCGAGCGGCCGGCTCGGATCGGCATCGGGACGCGCACCGTGGCATCGCCGAGGTAGGCGAACTCCTCGTTGCCGCGCACGCCGCAGTAGCAGCAGTCGATCCGCATTGCGTCCGCCTTCAGTGCAGGTTGGGCTGCGCGCCCGCGCCCTTTTCGTCGATCAGATGGCCGGTGGCGAAGCGGTCGAGCCGGAAGGCTGCGTTCAGCGCGATGCGGCGCGTCGCGGGCGATCAGTGTGGGCGAAGCACCAGCCCGAGGCCGGCGTCGCCTTGAAGCCGCCGTAGCACCAGCCGGCGTTGAGATAGAGCCCGTCGATCGGCGTCTTGTCGATGATCGGCGAGCCGTCCATCGACATGTCCATCAGCCCGCCCCAGCTGCGCAGCACGCGCAGCCGCGCCGAGCATCGGCATCAGCGCCATGCCGCTCTCGCACACGTCCTCGACCGCCGGCAGATTGCCGCGCTGGGCGTAGGAGTTGTAGCCGTCGATGTCGCCGCCGAACACCAGCCCGCCCTTGTCGGACTGGCTGATGTAGAAATGGCCGGCGCCGAAGGTGATGACGTCGTCGATGAGCGGCTTGACGCCCTCCGAGACGAAGGCCTGCAGCACGTGGCTCTCGATCGGCAGCCGCAGGCCCGCCAGCGCGGCGACGCGCGAGGAATTGCCGGCGCACGGCGAGCGCCGACCTTGCCGGCGCGCATGAAGCCCTTGCTCGTGTCGACGCCGACGACGCGCCCGCCCTCGACGCGGATGCCGGTGACCTCGCAGTTCTGCACGATGTCGACGCCGCGCTGGTCGGCGCCGCGCGCATAGCCCCAGGCCACGGCGTCGTGGCGCACGGTGCCGCCGCGGCGCTGCAGCAGGCCGCCCTGGATCGGAAAGCGCGCATTGTCGAAGTCGAGATAGGGCAGCATCGCCCGCACCTGCTCGCGGTCGAGCAGCTCGGCATCGACGCCGTGCAGCCGCATGGCGTTGCCGCGCCGGGCGTAGGCGTCGCGCTGGGCGTCGGAATGATAGAGGTTGAGCACGCCGCGCTGGCTGACCATGGCGTTGTAGTTGAGGTCCTGCTCCAGCCCCTCCCACAGCTTCATCGACCACTCGTAGAAGGCGGTGTTGCCGGGCAGCAGGTAGTTGGAGCGGATGATCGTGGTGTTGCGGCCGACGTTGCCGCTGCCGAGCCAGCTCTTCTCCAGCACGGCGACGTTGTGCATCCCGTGCTCCTTGGCGAGGTAGAACGCGGTCGCCAGCCCATGCCCGCCGCCGCCGACGATGACCACGTCGTAGGCCGGCCTGAGCTCGGCATCGCGCCAGACCGGCTTCCAGCCCGTGTTGCCCTGCAGGGCCTGGCCGATCACGGAGAAGATCGAATAGCGCACGATCGATCCTGCTCCACTCGCTGTCATCATCCGGAATTTCGTCGAGCGGGAATATCCGGGCCAGAACTCATTGATAGCGCGCAACTCGTCGTCTGGGTCCCGGATATTTCGCTGACGCGAAATTCCAGGATGACTAACTAGCAATCGAGCGTCGTCTGCCGCTCCCAATCCGTCAGCTGGCCGGCGTACTCGTTCCACTCGGCCTGCCGCAGCTTGATGTAGGAGGCGACGACATCCTCGCCGAAGCTGCTCTTCAAGCACGCTCGATCTGTCGAGCGCGCGCAGCGCATCGAGCAGGTTGAGCGGCAGCTTCTTGGCGTCCTTCACCGTGTGGCCCTCGGCGTACATGTCGATGTCGAGCCGCTTGCCCGGGATCGCGCTTGTTCTTCAGGCCGTCGAGCCCGGCCGCCAGCAATGCCGCCTGCAGCAGATAGGGGTTGGTGGCGCCGTCGGCGAGGCGCAGCTCGAAGCGGCCGGCATCGGGGATGCGGATCATGTGCGTGCGGTTGTTGCCCGCCGTAGGTGACCGTGTTGGGCGACCAGGTCGCGCCCGACATCGTGCGCGGCGCGTTGATGCGCTTGTAGGAGTTGACGGTCGGGTTGGTGATGGCGGCGAGCGCGTCGGCCGAATGCATGCACGCCGCCGATGAAGTGATAGGCCTCCTTCGACAGGCCCATCTCGCCCTGCGAGTCCTCGAACAACGTTCTTGCCCGCCTTGTTCCACAGCGACACGTGCGCGTGGCAGCCGTTGCCGGTGAGGTTCAGGAACGGCTTCGGCATGAAGGTCGCGCGCAGCCCGTGCTTCTCGGCGATCGACTTGACCATGAACTTGAAGAACGCGTGCTTGTCGGCCGTGCGCAGGCAGGTGTCGTACTCCCAGTTCATCTCGAACTGGCCGTTGGCGTCCTCGTGGTCGTTCTGGTAGGGGTTCCAGCCCAGCGCGATCATGGCATCGCAGATTTCGGTGATCACCTCGTAGCGGCGCATCAGCGCCTGCTGGTCGTAGCAGGGCTTGGCCTGCGTATCGGCGCCGTCGGAGATCGCCGAGCCGTCGGGCGCGATCAGGAAATACTCGCACTCGACGCCCGTCTTCATCTCGTAGCCGTCCTTGGCGGCGGCCTCGACGACGCGCTTCAGGACCTGGCGCGGGTTCTGCGTCGAGCGGCTTGCCGTCCATCACGAGGTCGCCGGTGACCCAGGCGACCTCCGGCTTCCAGGGCAGCTGGATCAGCGTGTCGGCGTCGGGCATCACCAGCATGTCGGGATGCGCCGGCGTCAGGTCGAGCCAGGTGGCAAAGCCGGCAAAGCCCGCGCCCGACTTGGCGATCATGTCGATGGCGGTGGCCGGCACGATCTTGGCCCGCATGGTGCCGAACAGATCGACGAACGCGATCAGGAAATACTTGACGCCCTTGTCCTTGGCGTAGGTCCCGAGCGATGCCATCGTCGCTCCTCATCTGTCATCCCGGGCGTCGCGCGCTGACCAGACTATCCGAGCTCCTGTCGCGGTCCCGGCTCTGCGCTGGATCCGGTGACAAGCACCGCGATGACACGCTAGCCTCGCCCCGGTATCCAATCCGTCCCCGCCAGCGGCACCTGCGCCATGGCGGCGGCCTCCACCGTCAGCGCCACCAGGTCCTCCGGCTCCGAGATTGTGCACGTGGCTCTTGCCGCTGGCCCGCGGCGATGGTCTGCGCACTCCAGCGTCAGCACGGAGAGATAGTTGGCGAGCCGCCTGCCGGCCAGCACCGGATCGAGGCGCTGCGGTGAGCGCCGGGTCCTGCGTGGTGATGCCGGCGGGGTCGCGGCCCTCGTGCCAGTCGTCGTAGCAGCCGGCCGTGGTGCCGAGCTTGCGGTACTCCGTCCTCGCAGCGCGGGTCGTTGTCGCCGAGCGCGATCAGCGCCGCCGTGCCGATCGAGACCGCGTCGGCGCCGAGCGCCAGCGCCTTGGCGACGTCGGCGCCGCTGCGGATGCCGCCGGAGACGATCAGCTGCACCTTGCGGTGCATGTCGAGCTCCTGCAGCGCCCGCACCGCCGGGCGGATCGCCGCCAGCGTCGGGATGCCGACAGTGCTCGATGAACACGTCCTGCGTCGCCGCCGTGCCGCCCTGCATGCCGTCGAGCACGACCACGTCGGCGCCGGCCTTCACGGCGAGCGCCGATGTCGTAATAGGGCCGCGCGCGCGCCGACCTTGACGTAGATCGGCTTCTCCCAGTCGGTGATCTCGCGCAGCTCGCTGGATCTTGATCTCGAGGTCGTCCGGGCCCGGTCCAGTCCGGATGCCGGCAGGCGCGAGCGCTGGTCGATGCCCTGCGGCAGCGTGCGCATCTCGGCGACGCGGTCGGAGATCTTCTGGCCGAGCAGCATGCCGCCGCCGCCGGGCTTGGCGCCCTGCCCGACCACGACCTCGATGGCGTCGGCCTTGCGCAGCTCGTCGGGTTCATGCCGTAGCGCGAGGGCAGCACCTGGTAGACCAGCAGTCGTGGAATGCTCGCGCTCCTCCGGCGTCATGCCGCCGTCGCCGGTGGTGGTCGAGGTGCCGACGGCGATGGCGCCGCGCCCGAGCGCCTCCTTCGCCGGCGCCGACAGCGACGCCGAAGCTCATGCCGGCGATGGTGATCGGGATCTTCGAGCGTCGATCGGCTTCTTGGCGAAGCGCGTGCCGAGCGTCACGTCGGTGCCGCAGCTCTCGCGGTAGCCCTCGAGCGGATAGCGCGCTGATCGAGGCGCCGAGGAACAGCAGGTCGTCGAAATGCGGGCAGCTTGCGCTTGGCGCCGAAGCCGCGGATGTCGTAGATGCCGGTCGCGGCGGCGCGCGTGGATCTCGGCGATCGTGTGCCGGTCGAACGATGCCGAACTCGCGCGGCGGTGTGTGCACGCCGAGCGATCGTCGCCGCTCATCAGTAGGACCCCAGGTTCTCGACGTGGAAGTTGTAGAGCTTGCGCGCCGAGCCGTAGCGGCGGAACTCCGACACGTCGACCTCGCCGCCGAGACCCGGCCGCATCGAGCAGCTTGCGCAGCGCCGCCTTGTGCCGTCGCGCATGTCCTTGTCGACGCAATCAGCGCCGAGGCTCTTCGGCTTGCCGCGCACGAACAGCCGCGCCTCGTAGATCAGAGTCGCCCAGCGCATCGCCGGCGTCGCCGAGCACGACGAGGTTGCCGGCCTGCGCCATGAAGGCCGACATGTGGCCGACGGAGCCCTTGACGACGATGTCGAGGCCCCTGAGCGAGATGCCGCAGCGCGCCGAGGCATTGCCGTCGACGATCAGCAGGCCGCCGCAGCCGGTCGCGCCCGCCGACTGCGAGACGTCGCCCTTCACGTGCACGCGGCCCGACATCATGTTTTCGGCCACCCCCGTGCCGGCATTGCCGTTGATGGTGACGGCAGCGCCTGCTTGTTCATGCCGGCGCAGTAGTAGCCGACGTGGCCGTCGATGGTGACATTGAAGTCGCCGTCGAGCCCGCCGGCGATGGCGTGCAGCCCGCGCGGGTTCTTGACGACGAAGTCGCCGCCGTCGGCGTCGTGCAGCAGCTGGTTGACCTCCCGCACCGACAGGCGCGCGAGATCGAGCGTGAGTTGCTCGGGCGCGCCGGCGCGGCAGCGGATTTCGCGGCGGAGGCTTGCGCGCCATGTCAGGGGCTCCGGCTCCACACGTAGACGGTCGCCGGCTCCGGCTCCCAGATGCGCGCGCGGTCGATGCCGGGCAAGGGCGCCAGCGCACGATACTCGGTGCCGAACGCCACCCAGTCGTCGGTCTCGGCCATCACCGCGGGCTTGCAGGCGATCGGGATCGCGCAGCACGGCGAAGCCGTCGCGCGGTGCCGACCACGAAGGTGTAGAAGCCGTCGAGGTCGTCGCAGCGCGCGTTCCAGCGCCTGCTCAGAGCTGTCGCCTTCGCGCATGCGCCACGTCAGATAGGCGGCCGCCACCTCGCTGTCGTTCTCGGTCTGGAACCGCTCGCCGTGGCGCGTCAGGTCTCGCGCAGGCGGTTGTGGTTCGACAGCGAGCCGTTGTGCACGAGGCAGGTGTCCTCGCCCGGTCGAGAACGGATGCGAGCCAGCGATGGTGACGGCGGACTCGGTCGCCATGCGCGTGTGGCCGATGGCGTGCGAGCCTTTGCGGCCGCCAGATTGAGGCGCGCGGCAATCTTGTTGGGATCGCCGACGCCCTTGAAGATCTCGATCGACTGCCCTGGCTCCAGCACCGTCGCCTCGGGCACGTTGTCGATCAGCCACTTCCGCGCCGCGTCGCCATCGCCCGCTGGTCTTGAAGATCGCGTGGTCCTCGATCTCCGTCGACCGTGACGCTCGCGCCGACGGCCTTGGCGAGCCGCTTGGCAATCTGCGGCCAGCTGACGGCACCCTCGCGGTGCGACGACGCAGATCTTGGTGAGGCCGGCCGTCTCGCCGCCGTAGACCGCGAAGCCCGCACTGTCAGGCCCGCGATCGCGCAGCTCGGCAGAGCATCGCCGCCGTGAGCCGTCCCAGCTCCGGCTCGAGCTTGGCGTCCTTGAGGAAGAGACCTACAATTCCGCACATACGAGGCCTTGATGATGTGGAGGAGAAAGATTGCCGCGTGGTGGGGGCGTCGTCAACTGTCAATAAATATTGTTGATCATAAGGAAACAGGGGTCAGACCCTCGCTCCGATGTTTGCAGCTACAACGCTGTGCGCAGGCGAGGGGTCTGACCCCTTTGCTCTTTAGCGATAGCCTCGCAGCGGCCGTTCCGCTCGAGGGTTGGGGGGAGGAGCAGGGCGCTCGGGCTGCGCCCGATGACCTCTTGACCTCTTACCCGGGACTGGGCGCAAGAGCGCCCTGCTCGGTCGCGTCCGCACCTGCCAGGGCGCTTGTTTGGTCAGCTCACCGACCCTGGCCGTCCACGGACTTCGGCTTCGCCGCATCCGGGCCCCGCGTTGGCGCTTGGATGGTCTGTCCACCAGCCAGGCGAGGTATCCGGACTGCAGCCCCCGGCTCCTGTGCTGAGGGGCGGTTCCAGGATCGCCGCCGTCTCATCTCCGAGGCGCGCGCAGACAACCACATCTCGCAGCGCCCGTCATGCTCCGCATGCTTACATCATCAACCCCAAAAACCTGTCCCCGGTCTTGCCTCCGCGGGGATATGAGTCTAGGGCAGTCAGCGACGCCGCATTGCGCCGACTGGATCGGCGCGCTACGGCTGACGCCTGTGCGCGCCACATCGCGTCGCCCCTAAATCGACCCAAACGCGCGCGACCGGCGCCGGACGATACGCACCAACGCCACCGCCAGCGCCGATGCGGCCGTATACATGGCGAAGGCATTCAAGTAGCCGATCATCGCCGCCTGGCGCGTGATCTCCTTGGCGACCCTGGCGAGGCCCGGCACGCGTGTCGAAGTCCCAGGCCCCGGTCACGCCCGGCAGCGGAAAGCGCCGTGTTGTAGGGCGAGATCATCTCCGTCATGCGGCTGTAGTTGGCGCCCGTCGTGCGCACGATCTCGGCGATCGACAGCGAGATGAAGAAGCTCGAGCCGATGTTGCGCAGCAGGTGGAACACCGAGGACGCCTCCGCGCGGTCGCTCGGCGTCCAGCGTGTCGAAGGCGACCGACCGTCAGCGGCACCCAGATGATGCCGACCGCGAAGCCCTGGATCAGCGCTGTTCCAGACCAGGATGTCCATGGTGACGTTGAGGTCGAACGTCAGCATCCACAGCCCCGACGCGGTCTGCAGTGCAGAAAGCCGAGCGCTCATGCCGATGCGCGGATCGATCCGGCTGGTCAAGCCCGCGACCAGGAAGCCGACCGTCATGCCGATGCCGCGGCAGCCGATCACCTGGCCCACCAGCGCGTCGGGAAGCCGGCGTGCTGCTGCAGCAGCGGCGGCAGCAGCACCATCGGCGTGAAGTTGAGCATGCCGTAGATCGTCACCAGCACCAGGCCGATGGCATAGTTGCGGTCGGCCAGCAGCCGCAGATTGAGGAACGGCGCTCGCTGGTCGTGAGGCAGTGCACGATGAAGACGTAGAAGGCGAGCGCCGCGACCAGGCACTCGACGATGATCTCCGTCGAATCGAACCAGTCGAGCCGCACGCCGCGCGCGAGCACGAGCTGCACGGCGGCCATGCGCGGCCGCCAGCGCCAGGAACCCGGTCCAGTCGAAGCTGGACCTTCGCCAGCCTGCTATGTCGGCGCGGCAGCGTCAGGCGCATGCCGACGAATGCGCGCAGACGCCGACCGGCACCAGCATGTAGAACGACCAGCGCCAGCTGTAGGCCTCGGCGAGATAGCCGCCGAGCACCGGGCCGATCACCGGCGCCACCGCCGACCGCCATGCCGAAGATCGACAGCACCATGGCGTGCTGGCGGCGCGGAAACGTAGTCGAGCAGGATGGTCTGCGACAGCGGCACGACCGGCGCGCCGGTGCCGCCCTGAACGATGCGCCAGAGCACCAGCATCTCGAGCGACTGCGCCATGCCCGCACAGCAGCGTCGCGAGCGTGAAGCACGCCGATCGCCCAGACCATCACGCGCTTGGCTGCCGAAGCGGGCGACCAGCCAGCCGGTCATCGGCGTCACCACCGCGGTCGCCAGGATGTTGAAGGTCATCGCCCAGGCGATCTCGTCCTGGGTCGCCGACATGCGCGCCCTGCATCTGCGGCAGGATGGTCGAGGTCGTGAGCAGCGCGGTGCGCGTAGAGCGAGGAGCCCAGCACCACGGTCCGTCAAGATCAGATCAGCGCCTTACGGCAGACATGCTGCTTGCGGCGCTGTCGGCATCCATCCTTGAGCTCGCTCGACTGCGGAGGTTCTCTTCGATTGTAGCCGAGTTTGCGGCCGGTAGGACGCCGCATGTCGACGCGCGGCCATGCGCGGCGCGCGCATGTTAGTCCCGCGTGTGGACGATGATCGACAGGTAGGTCATGCGGCAGCTCGGTCAGCTCCTCGGGGCCGTGCGGGGCGGACAGAGTCGAACATCAGGGCGTCGCCGGGCCGTGAGGGTAGGTCTTGTCGGCGTGGCGGTAGGTGACGGCGCCGGTCAGCATGTAGATGAACTCGATGCCGGCGTGCTGGAACACGGGGTAGGGCTCGGCCTCGTCGCTGAGCGTGATGAGATAGGGCTCGACCACCAGGTTGCCGGCGATCGAATGGCCCAGCAGCTGGTATTGATGCCCCGCCTTGGTGCCGCGCCGCTCGATGGTCACGCCCTTGCCGGCCTGCACGTAGGAGCAGTCGCGCCGCTCCTCGTAGGTGGCAAAGAAGCTCGTCAGCGGCACGTTGAGCGCGCGCGCCAGCGACTCAGGCTTTCGAGCGAGGCCGAGACGGCGCCGTTCTCGATCTTCGACAGCATCCCCGCCGACAAGCCGGCCTGATGCGCCAGCTCGGCGGCGCTGATGTCCTGGCGCTTGCGCAGCTGCCGGATCTGCACGCCGATCGCCGCCGCGATCGACGCGGGATTGTCGACGCGCGGCGCGGTCGATCCCGTCGCCAGATCGGGGACAGCTGCGGTCCCAGCTCTGCGCGTTTCTTGGTATTGGCCATGCCCGGCATCTTGCCACGAACCGTCATCCCGCGAAGCCTGCGAGCCTCCGAGCCGGGGGATCCGCGTGTATCCACGAACGATCGACCCGGTGTCGTGGGCGCGAAATTCGCGAGCGGCATCGGAGCAGGAAATCGCGAACGTAGGCGGCGAAACGAGCGCCCGCACTCGATCTCGAAGCTCGGCACGTAGCGTCGACCTTGGCCAGGATCACCTCGGCCTTTCCCAACAACGTGCGCGTCGCGAAGCCTGCCGGCGCACGCGAGGAGGCGACAGGTCGAGCGCGGGCAGCCGCTGTTGAGCACATCCGCGGCCCTTGGCGCCGGCAACGCCGCCAGCGACGTGCCGGTGGCTGGTGTCGACGAGGGAGTGATGCAGCCCTGCAAGGGCCGTCCCCACATCCCGGGCAATCCGCGCCGCCTCTCCCTCCGCGCCAGACAAGAGCCACTCGTCGGGACCGAGGCGCATCGCCGCCTCTCCCCGACGCCATGCGCCGATTGATCGGCATGTCGAGCGTGAAGAAGCCGGCGACCTGCTTGGTCGCCGAGCAGCAGCGACGGGTCGAGGCGCAGCGAGAAGCGCGCACGCAGGCGCCAACAGCCGGATGACGACCGCGTCTGCCGCGATGCCAGCGAGCCGCCTGGCATCGATCTCGCCGAGCGCCATGCGGCGGGAGACCTGTTGTGTCGCCTCAGCCATGCACCCGCTCTCCCCTCGGATCGAAAGAGGGCTCGCAAACTCGCACCTCCGTGAACCCGCTCGGCGTCGTCGCGTGGAGCCGCCGGCCGATGCTGGACCGCCCGCCTCGACGAGCGCCAGCGCGATCGAGCGCTCGGCAGTTGGCGCTCCAGTAGCTCGAGGTGACGTGGCCCAGCATGCGCATCGGCGTCGGCTGCGGCCGGGATCGGCGACGATCTGCGCGCCCTCGTCGAGCAACGATGCGAGTGTCGTCGGTCAGGAGGCCGACGAGCTGCTTGCGCCGCGGCGAGACCGAGTCCGGCCGCGCCAGCGACCGACGCCGACGAAATCGGCTTCAGATTTGGCGACGACCCCGCGAGGCCCGACATCATCGAGGCGTGACCGTGCCGTCGGTCTCCTGGCCGACGATGATGAAGCCCTTCTCAGCGCGCAGCACGTGCATCGCCTCGGTGCCGTAGGGCGTGATGCCGAAGCGCTTGCCCGCGCTCGATCACAGGCCTCCCACACCGCCTCGCCATAGTCGGCCGGCACGTTGACCTCGTAGCCCAGCTCGCCGGTGAAGGAGACGCGGAACAGCCGGCACGGCAACGCCGCAGATCGGACCCGTCGCGCACCGACATGTGCGGGAACGCCGCGTCCGAGAGGTCGATGCCTTCGACCGAGCGGCGCGAGCATGTCGCGCGCCTTCGGCCCCTGCAGCGCGATCACCGCCCACTGCTCGGTGATCGAGGTGAGGTAGACCTTGAGGTCGGGCCACTCCGGTCTGCAGGTAGTCCTCCATGTGCTGCGAGCACGCGCGCGCGCGCCGCCGGTCGTCGTCGTCACGTGGAAGCGGTCGGCGGCGAGGCGCGCGACGACGCCGTCGTCGAGGATGTAGCCGTCCTCGCTGCAGCATCAGGCCGTAGCGGCAGCGGCCCGGCTCGAGCCTGGTCAAGGAGTTGCGTGTACATGCGGTTCATGAACTCGGCCGCGTCCGGGCCCACGACCTCGATCTTGCCGAGCGTCGAGGCGTCGAAGATGCCGGCCGCGTCGCGCACGGCGCTGCATTCGCGGGCGACGGCGGCGTGCATGTCCTCGCCGTCGCGCGGGAAATAGCAGGCGCGCTTCCACAGGCCGACATCCTCGAACACGGCACCTTGGGCGACGGCCCAGGCGTGCGATCGGCGTCGTGCGGACCGGATCGAACAGCTGCCCCGCGCTCGGCTCCGGCGAACGCGCCGAAGGTGACCGGCGTGTAGGGCGGCCGGAACGTCGTCGTGCCCACCTCCGGCATGGGCTCTGCCGAGCGCCTCGGCCACGAGGCCCAGGCGCGTTCATGTTCGAGGTCTTGCCCTGGTCGGTCGCCATGCCGGTGGTGGTGTAGCGCTTGACGTGCTCGATCGACTCGAAGCCCTCGCGCACGGCGAGCGCGATGTCCTTGGCGGTGACGTCGTTCTGCAAGTCGACGAAGGCCGCGGCCGCGCCGTCGGCCCGTCGCAGCCCGGCATGATGCGGACCGGCCGGAAGCCGGTTCGGCGTCGCGCTCGCCGCGAATGCACGCGCCTCTCGCGTGCCCGCCGCGGCCGCGCCGGCCGCCCAGCCCTCGTCGAGGCATTGCCGAGAGCTGATAGGTGCCCTTGGCACGCGCCGGCCGAGCGCTCGGCCTGCACGGACGTCGCCGGGTATGAAGGCGTCGATCGCCGCATCGAAGGCGAGCCTTGCCGCGCGACTGCGAGAACAGATGCACCGCGGGCGTCCAGCCGCCGGACGAGGCCGACGCAATCGCATGTCAGCGTGCGCGGGCGCCGACCGCCCCTGATGCGCCCACGGGAGCGACGATCAGGCCGGTGACGCGCTTTCGCTCCGTGCGATCCGACGACGGTGTGCCCGGTCAGGACCTCGCAGCCGGCTGCGCGCAAGGCCGCGGCCTCCGGCGCGCAGTCGCTCTCCGGGCGCAGATCGACGACCGCGACTTCGAGCCCCGCCGCCTTGAGATCCGCTGCAGCCGTGTAGGCGGAAGCGCACTGCGTGGCGATCACCGCGCGCCGTCCCGGCGCGACGCCGTAGCGGTTGACGAAGTACGCGCAGGCTCTCGGCCAGCATGATGCCGGGCCGATCGTTGCCGGCGAAGACCAGCGGGCGCTCGTGCGCGCCCGTCGCCAGCACGACCTCGGCGGCGCGCACCTGCCACAGGCGCTCGCGCGGCAAGTCGCGGTGCGGTTGCGGCAGGTGGTCGGTCACCCGCTGCACCAGGCCGATGTGGTTGTGATTGTAGTAGCCGAAGGCCGTCGTGCGCGGCAGCAGCGGTGACGTTGTCGCGCGATCTGCAGCGTGGCCAGCGTCGTCGGCGAGCCACGCCCAGGCCGATTTGCCGTCGATGGTGGAGGTCACGTTCGTGCAGCAGCGCGCCGCCCATCTCCGGCCTGCTCGTCGGCGAGAATGACCCGCTTGCCGCTCTCCGACGCCGCCAGCGCCGCGGCCAGACCGGCCGGGCCGGCGCCGACGACCAGCACATCGCAGTGCGCGTGAGCGTGCTGATAGCGGTCGGGATCGGGCGCGGAGGGCGCACCGGCCGAGGCCTGCGGCGGCGCGGATCCACGGCTCGTAGAGCTTGTCCCAGAAGGACCGCGGCCACATGAAGGTCTTGTAGTAGAAGCCGGCGACGAGAAGCGGCGACAGCACGTCGTTGATCGCCCCGACATCGAAGCCGAGCGACGGCCAGTGGTTCTGCGAGCGCGATGCAGCAGGCCGTCGACCGCCTCGATGCCGGAGCCCGGTTGTTCGGATCGACGCGATCCCGCCCGCGGTCGACCGACGAACAGCGCGTTCGGCTCCTCGGCGCCATGGCTGAAGATGCCGCGCGGCCGGTGATACTTGAAGGACCGGCCGACGAGGTGGATGCCGTTGGCAAGCAGCGCCGAGGCGACCGTGTCGCCGGCGTACGCCTCGATGACCCGGCCGTTGAAGCGCATGGTGATCGGCTTGCGCGCGGTCGATGCGGCCGCCTTCGGCAAGCGACCGCGCTGGAGGGTCGTGCGGCCTGATCTCAATCGCCGTGCTTCACCATCCCTAGCCGCCTGCCCTGTCATGGGCGACTCGGTAGCCGGCGCCTCGCCCATGGCATAGGTCTCGACGATGCGGTCGCTCGCCGTATCGCGCAGCGCGTTGAACCAGCGCTGGCAGCCGTGCGCATGCAGCCAGCGCTCGGCGTGCACGCCCTTCGGGTTGCGTCCGGTAGAAGAGGTATTGCGCCCAGTCCGCGTCATCGATCCTTGGCGGGCTCGGCGGGCCGGGCGATGTGCGCCTCGCCGCCGCAGCGAAACTCGATCTCCGGGCGCGGGACCGCAGTAGGGGCAAGCGGATGAGCAGCATGCGGCGGCTCAGTGGGCGACGGCGGCCGCGGCCGCCTCGTCGATGAGGCGGCCGGTGCGGAAGCGGTCGAGCGTGAAGGGGGCGTTGATCGCGTGCGGCTCAGCCCTGGCGATGGTGTGCGCGAAGACGTGGCCGGAGCCCGGCGTCGCCTTGAAGCCGCCCGTGCCCCAGCCGCAGTTGACGTAGAGGCCCGGCATCGGCGTCATGGCCGATGATCGGCGAGCGGTCGGGCGTGACGTCGACGATGCCGCCCCAGTTGCGCAGCATCTTGCAGGCGCGGAACATGCGGGAACAGCTCGCAGATCGCCTCCAGCGTGTGCGCGGCGATGTGCAGCCCGCCGCTGCTGGCTATAGGAGATGTACTGGTCGGTGCCGGCGCCGATGACGAGCTCGCCCTTGTCGGACTGGCTGATGTAGGCGTGCACGGTGTTCGACATGACCACGCACGGAAACACCGGCTTGACCGGCTCCGACACCAGCGCCTGCAGCGGAAAGCTCTCGAGCGGCATGCGCACGCCGGCCGCGTCCATGACCACGCTGGTGTGGCCGGCCGCGACGACGCCGACCTCGCGGCGCGCGCGATGCAGCCGCGCGTGGTCTCGACGCCGGTGACGGCGCCGTCGGCGCCGCGTCGAATCGCCAGTGACCTCGCAGTTCTGGATGATGTCGACGCCCAGCGGCATCGGCGCCGCGCGCGTAGCCCCAGGCCACCGCGTCGTGGCGCGCCACGCCGCCGCGGCGCTGCAGGGCCGCGCCGACCACCGGGATAGCGGATGTCGCGGCGAGATGTTGAGCGGCGGGCAGAACGCCTTGGCCTCCTGCGGCGTCAGCCACTCGTTGTCGATGCCGTTCAGCCGGTTGGCGTGGACGTGGCGCTTCAGGACTCTGCACGTCGTGCACGTTGTGCGCGAGCATCATGCACGCCGCGCGGCGAGAACATGACGTTGTAGTTGAGCTCCTGCGACAGGCCCTCCCACAGCTTCAGCGCGTGCTCGTAGATGCGCGGCGCTCTCGTCGTAGAGGTAGTTCGAGCGGATGATGGTGGTGTTGCGGCCGGTATTGCCGCCGCCGATCCAGCCCCTTCTCCAGCACGGCGATGTTGGTCGAGGCCATGCTCCATGGCGAGGTAGTAGGCGGTGGCCGAGCCCATGCCCGCCGCCGCCGACGATGACGGCGTCGTAGGCGGCCTTCGGCTCGGGCGAACGCCATTGGCGCTCCCATCCCCGGTGGCCCGCCGAGCGCCTCGGCGCAGAAGTGTGCTGCAGCGAGAAGCGACGCATGCTGATCGCATCGGGCGCAGACATTGCGCTGGACCTTCCCCAGTCCTCGCAGTTCGGCAAGACTGCATCGAGCAGCGCAGGCGCGATGCGCCGGGCCAACCTAGAGAAGGACGGGCAAGGTGTCCAAGCTCCACGACCAGCTGATCGTCATCGACGGCCTCAACGTCTCCAATTTCAGCCGCAGCGTCTTCGAGGACATGCGTCGCGGCGGGGTCACCGCCGCCAACTGCACCAGCTGCGTGTGGGAGAACTTCTACCGAGACCATGCGCAACTTCGCGCCAGGTGGAAGACCTGGCTGCGCGACAATGCCGATCTCATCACCCAGGTCTACACCACCGACGACATCCGAGCGCGCCAAGCGGGAGAACAAGACCGGCATCATCCTCGGGTGGCAGAACTCCAGCGGCATCGAGGATCGCCTCGACCACTCTCGCGCTGTTCCACGAGCTGGGCCTGCGCATCGTGCAGCTGACCTACAACACGCAGAACCTCGTCGGCTCCGGCTGCTACGAGTCCGCGCGACAGCGGGCCTCTGCGACTTCGGCCGCGACGTGCTGGCGGAGATGAACCGGCTGGGCATCCTGTGCGATCTCTCCCACGTCGGCGCCAAGACGAGCGAGGACGCCGATCCTCGCCTCCAAGCAGCGGGTGGCCTATTCGCATTGCCTGCCCGCGGGCCTGAAGGCGCATCCGCGCAACAAGAGCGACGAGCAGCTGCGCTTCATCGCCGAGCGCGGCGGCTTCATCGGCGTCACCATGTTCCCGGCGTTCCTGAAGCGGGGCACGTCCGCGACCGTCGACGACTACGTCGAAGCCATCGAGTACGTCATCAACCTGTGCGGCGAGGACTGCGTCGGCATCGGCACCGACTTCACGCAAGGCTACGACAGAGCGATTCTTCCGACTGGATCACCCACGACAAGGGCTGGGGCCGCAAGCTCGTCGACTTCGGCCCGATCATCAATCCGGAGGGCATGCGCACCATCGGCGACTTCCCCAACCTCACGGCGGCCATGCAGCGCCGCGGCTGGCCCGAGCGCCCGCATCGCCAAAGTGATGGGTGGCAACTGGCTGCAACTGCTTGAGGGACGTATGGCGCAGCGGTGATCCCCGCTCGCGGGGGAGGGTCGGGGTGAGGGGCGGCGGCGAACCCAACACGGAGCCGCATGTGGCTGCCCCTCACTTAGCCCTCTCCCCGTGAAGGACGGGGAGAGGGGACGCCCAGCCCGCAACAGACGTTTGCCCCTGACCACTTGCTGACAAGCCCTGCGCCGCTGGCTATGCTGCCGCTCGACAGAACAATCCGCTGAGGTCTGAGCGCTCGCAGCTTGCCGCGTCGCCCTCATGACGACCGGGAAGCAGGGACAGCTCGTTGCCAACAGCATGTGCATGCGAAGGGAGGTGTCAAATGCTTAGCCGGGTTAGTCGGATCGCTGGCGCTTGCGGGCGCCATCGCCATGGGGGCGCAGCTGACGGTCGCGCAAGATCTGCCGAAGCAGACTTTCAAGGTGGTCGGCACCTGGTCCAACCTCACCAACTGGCAGCAGAACGAGCAGCCGTTCTGGACCAAGACGCTGCCGGAGGCCTCCAAAGGGCAGATAACCGTAAACCTCCAGTCCTTGAGCGAGCTCGGCCTCAAGGGCACCGGAGATCGTCAGGCTCGTAAAGCTCGGCCTGTTCGATTTCGCGCATGGGCTGCCGATCTACATGGCCGAGGACGCCACCGTCGAGGGCATCGACATTGCCGGTGTCGCCAAGACGTTCGACATGGCCCGCAAGACCGTCGACGCCTACGCGCCGGTCCTGGGTGCGGCCTTCGAGAAGAAATACGGCGCGCACGTGCTGAACTACTACACCTGGCCGTCGCAGATGTTCTACTGCAACTCGGCCGATCAAGGGCCTCGCGGATATCAAGGGCAAGAAGGTCCGTGTGCAGGGCACCTCGCAGGGCGATCTGGTCGAGGCGCTCGGCGCCACGGGCGTGACAATTCCCGTTCGGCGATGTCGTGCCCGGCCTTGCAGCGCGGCACCGTCGATTGCGGCATCACCGGCACCATGCCCGCCTTCAAGGCCGGCTGGCACGAGGTGACGAGCCACGTCCTCAAGCTGCCGGTCGGCTTCTCCGTGTCGTTCACCGTCGTCAGCCTCGCCACCTGGGGCAAGCTCGACGACAAGACCAAAGCGTTCATGGAGAGCGCGGTGAAGGGACAGACCGACCAGTGGTGGAAGACCATCATCGACGAGGACACGATGGGCCTGAACTGCACGACGGGACTGGCGAATGCACGGTCGGCAAGCCGGGCAAGCTCGTCAGGTCGAGCCGGCCGAGGCCGACGCGGCAGATCCTCGAGACGGCCATGAAGGACGTCGTGCTCAAGCGCTGGGCCAAGCGGTGCGGCAGCGACGCCAGCTGCATCAGCAATTGGAACGACACCATCGGCAAAGTGGTCGGCTTGACCGCCACCCAGTGATGCAGGGCTAAGAGGCCGGATGGAGCTGGGCTGCTTCATCCGGCCATTCTGGCAGGCCGCACGCGGGGGCGTGGGCTCGATGCAAGCACCGCTCAAATGGCTTCGGCGCAATTGCGCGCGTATGCGCAATCGTCGCCGGCTGGGCCCTGATGGCCATCTCGGTCGCCACCTGCATCGAGGTCCTGGGTCGCAAATACTTCGATTTCTCGTTCAAGGGCCTCGACGAGATCGGCGGCTACATGCTGGCCGGGGTGTGCGCATTCGGCTTCGCTCTACGCGCTCAGCACGCGCTCGCATATGCGCGTGACGCTGCTGTTTCCCTACGTGCCGGCCTCCGTGCAGTCGCGTTCCTCAACGTGCTGGCCATGCTCACGCTGGCGGCCATGGCCGCCTTCTGCGCCTGGCGCGGCGGCTTCGAGGTTCTCGACGTCCTGACATCCGGCAAGCACTCCAATACGCCGCTGTCAGGCTGCCGCTTTGGGTGCCGCAGGCGATCTGGCTGGCCGGCATGGTGCTCTTCGCCGTCGGCGCGATCCTCATGGCGTTGGCATGCCCTCTCCCTGTTGTTTCGCGACCGCGCCCTGCTCAACCGGATCTACGGCCCGCAATCGCTCGGAGGAGGAGATTTCCATGGAGATCGGGCACGCCGAGGCCGCGCGAAGCGCATCAACAAGGCAAGCCGGACATGATGGATATCGCCTCCGTCACGATCGGCTTCCTCATCATGCTCGGGGCCATGACGCTCGGCTGCATATCGCCACCGTGATGTTCGGCGTCGGCTTCATCGGCGCGGCGCTCTACCTCGGCTGGCCCGGCGTCAACTGCCATGATCGTCGTCTATCTGGGATCGATGGACGAATCCGTCCTGCTGCAGCTGCCGCTGTTCATCCTGCTCGGCGAGATCCTCGTGCGCTGCGGCGCAACCGATCGCATGTATCGCCTCGCTGACCGATTGGCTCAATCCTCTGCCGGGCGGCCTTCTGCACACCAACGTGGCGGCTTCCGCGCTCTTCTCCGCGGTCTCGGGCTCGTCGGTCGCAACGGCGGCGACGATCTCCACCGTCGCGCTGCCGTCGTTCAAGAAGAAGAGCTACGACACCCGCATGGTCTTGGGCTCGATTCGCCGCCGGCGGCTCGCTCGGAAACCTCATTCCGCCCGGCATCGCCTTCATCATCTACGGCGTGCTCACCAACACCTCGGTGGCCCGGCTCTATGCCGGCGGCGTGTTTCCGGGCGCCCTGCTGACCGTGATGTTCATGGCGACGATCATACTGCTCACGTGGTGGCGGCCCTTCGATCGCCCCGCGCGAGGTCATCACCGATCCCATGCTCGTGCGGCTGAAACGCCTCGTCGATCTCCTCGCCGCCGATGATCATATTCGTCATCGTCATGGGCTCGATCTACAGCGGCTGGGCGACCTCGACCGAGGCGGCGGCGCTCGCCGTCATCGTCACGCTGCCGATCGCGGCGTTCTACGGCAAGCTCTCGATTCGGGATGCTGCACGACGCGTTCCTGTCGACGGTCAATCTGACCGCGCTCAGCATGCTGATCCTGGCCGGCGCCTTCGCCCTCAATTTCGTTCTGGGCCTGCTCGGGGTGACCGCGGCGCTGACCAAGTTCGTCGCCTCCATGAACGTCACGCCGCTGCAGCTCATCTACATCCTGTTCGTGTTCTACGTGATCCTCGGCACCTTCTTCGAGACGCTGCCGATGATGGTCGGCACGCTGCCGCTGGTGCAGCCGCTGATCCTCGCCGCCGGCATCGATCCGGTCTGGTTCGGCGTCTTCCTCGTGCTGATGTGCGAGATCTCGCTGATCAAGCGCGAGCAATACGTAAT
>ERZ1370068.10812-contig-9477_pt1 | contig 21505 bp, 35 predicted proteins | sample MGYA00561227_ERZ1370068 | MGnify/ENA primary metagenome ERZ1370068 (study PRJEB38410, sample SAMEA6850437) | metagenome | study: Metagenomic assessment of the ecological functions of the soil: analysis of the soil microbiota associated with the... | reverse complement strand
TGCTTCACGTTCCGGTTACGTATTACTCATTATCACCGCCGCAATGCCGAAAAAATGGGCGCGGTTCTGCCACTCTACCTTTCTCTGATCAACCAGACGCAGGTACGTTTCGTTGATCAGGGCGGTCGTTTGGAGCGTGTGGTCGGATCTCGCGCCTCATGTAGCTGTGAGCCAGACGATACAACTCGCGTTCAACAGTGAAAGCGGTCTTTCGAGGAGACGATCTCCGTTGCCCCAATCAACAAGTAGAGCTGTGATGTCAATATCCCGGCAGGCATCGGGGATCTGTACGCAGCCAGGCTAGCTACTCAGCCTAAACACAAGTCGTCTAATGATTATCAAAAAGGAAAAATGCATCGGGTGATAGTTTCCTCAAATCCCTGGTTCGTTTGTTAAGTGAAGAGGTAAACGGCTTGGCCGATGCCCAGCACCGGTTATCAAGCCCGAGCGGCCTTCAGCAAAGCGTGAGCATTTATATAAAACAAACGGCCCCTTTTGCAAGCAATCTTTATTACAGGTACTTAGAAAGTTTATAGGCATCACATGTCTACTGGAATTACTCATACGACCGCCAAAACCCACCCGACACGCTAAAGAACTGGATTATGGTTGTCACTCACTCTAATCTTCATTTCTCTATATGGAGCAGCTCTGGTCGGATGGCTCAAGCCTCTGACTGATGAAAAGATGGTGATGCGGCTTGAGCCGATCATCTTCGTCATTGTGGGCTACTACTTTGGCCGAAATGGCGGCAAAGGCAGCCACGCTCAAACGGGAAATCAACACCGCCAGACGCAGCGAGCCGACGCCTCTCAATCTTGCCGAAGGCAAGCGCGCAATCAAGTGAAGCGTTGGAGAAAAGATAAAGAACATTCGCGGGCGGCCTGAACTCGTCGGACTCAGCAAACCCAGCCGCCTCGGGATCCCGCCTGTTGCGCCGCCAGCGGCGCCACATGAGGAAGGAACGCCGCCACGTGGTGGGCGCGGCGTTGCGAATTTTGAATTCGTAGCTGAAACGCCGTCGCCAAACTCCACCAAACCTTTAGCGTCAGCCCATATTCTGAAGAGGCGCAAGTGAGAACAGCAAAACTCACCCTCGGTTTTGAGGGTTTTAAGACAAGTCCAGTTTGGTGATAAATCCGGCGTTAAAGTCGCGCCTTAGTCGCACGTAAATCCCTCCATACGCGCAAAACAGCGTACATTGCCGGAAGCGAAGGTCACGATGACCCCCTAATGATAATGCTTGATCAAAGCTAAATGATCAGCACACTGGCATATTAACTGTAGATAAGAACCAAACTGGCCGCGCAACTAGGTTTGCGACTCAGGGTTTCCAAAAACAAAGATGTTTGCTCGATCGCTGGATGTGGGGGCCTTCCTATCCCAGGCCTCACCACCAAGCGCACCCCGAACTCCTGCCTCGGCGATCTTACACTATCAGCGAGCAAACAGAAACGCGTAATCCTTTTTCGCCGACGCGACCGGCGTTGCCGGAATTGCGAGCGCTCCGGCCTTCACACGCCGCTTTCGGCGAGTGCGCGACAGACCCCTACCTGCCTCAGCGATCAGGTTAACTTACCAATCTTCAACCTGCGAATGATTCTTGAGCGCTCTCATCAGAGATAAGTTCTCCTGGACAAAGTCAGCCCGCGCCCGGGGTGGCGACCGCGCTGCCTGACCTTCGCGATGGCGACAATTGAATTATAAACGTCGACTTGAATCCGCCAAAGGTCAACTGGGGGCTACGCGGCGACTGATTGAGATCTTTGTAACCCCAACGGCGCGGGAGACCTTTACGCCATATCGCCTCGCGCATGAAAACTTATAGCTCCGTCGCGCTGAGTGCACGAAATCCACTGCGTTCGGCGGCTCTGCTGTGGCGAGAATAATTGCAGTTGGATATTCCGGCGGCGGCGGGGATAACGTTCCTATCTCTTCAGTGATACGACACCGGCACTATCACTTTATCCGAAACGTTTGCTTTGAAAAACAAGTTCGGCTGGGTCGCGCTCGACCGGAGGTTCAGCGGACGTCGTTGGTCATCCGAAAAGCGACGCTTATTCGCGGTCTTGGCATTCGCGATGACGACAACGCGGCGGTCAAAAAGACGCGTTGTCCCGGTTCGCGTCGCGTCATGTTTCATGCGGCGAAAGTACAATCGCGATTCACTTACAACCAACGCAGAAGAGAGGTTTGTCGTCCGGCATCCGAATCTTTAAATCTTCAATCCTACGACAACGGCAACTCAGTTTTCGCTCAAACCTCAAGTAAGGCAGTCAATTGGTTTGCAACGGATGATGCCTGGAACCCATTACTGTGGAGGGGAGAGAATTTCTTTGCCGGAACGAGAGTCTCATCGCAGGGAACTCAGTTTACGATAACGAAACAGGACTACTGTCGAAGTCGACTCAAAACCAGCGCCAGATCCCAGACATCCTTAACAGCCTTAGCTGGAGGAGATCTAATTAAACGGCCGTTGCTTGGCTGGCGCATTGACGCGACGATGCTTCCACCTCACGGCAATCAGAAGGTGTGAGCTTTAACGACATTCAATTAAGGTCCCAGACTGGCCTAAACTGATGCAGCATCTCTCGATCAAACTGCAGAACCGAGAGACGCTACATCCCACGAGGTAAAAAGCTGACGGTGGTTCAGCTTCCGCCAGGAAGAGTCCTTGAGTATTACCGTTTCACGAGGCACGCAGGTTACCCCGACGCCACAGCTTGCGGATAATACCTGCAAAGTTCCGCTCTTGAGTGGGGCCACGGTCATTAATCGCGCAATTATTGTACTGGTTCAAGCTCTAGTGCCGCTCGAAGTGATTAAAGAAGGCAATCATCTCCTTCAAATATCCATTTCCCAGAGGACTCTTTGGGCTGACACCCAATCCTATGAACCCGCCGAAGTAGGTGACGTAGCAAGGCTGGGGAACGGCCGAAACTCAAAGATAAGTAAGGTCTATCTCACCTGATCTCAGGAGAGGGTTCGAAGGCTGGAAGAAGTTCGGATCGACAAAGTCTATGACTCGACTATTGCCAAAGCTCGACTTCTAAGAACGATACATTAATATTCTTACGAGCTGGATGATAGTGTGCTCGCCAGCTATAAATCTTGTTATCATGCCCAGAAGTCGGCGACGTAATCAAACCAGTTCCGCGGGCAAGCCACCAACTCCTGTTCCAAGTCTAAAGGACTTAACTAAGGAGGTCGATCAGGAACTCGGCTGCTGATGTTACGTTCGAAGGAAAATCTTGGGGCAATCACAAAAGTAACGTTCGCGGGTAAATCACTTGATTTTGTGTCTTCAGAAGATGGCACGGCTATTAAGATTTTGCTTACGCCGTTCGTAACAAAGAAGAAAGTCAGTAACACTGCTCTTGATGGGCGGAGACAGATCCACAGCTAGATTCTTATTAAATAATTCCACGTCTTCTTGCTTGGAGGACTAATGATGACTAAAGCAGACTTAAAACGATTGCGCGAACGTAGATGCAATCCAGAGCGGGTTTCAGAAGGTTCTGGCTGATCATGGCGTCCGGAGTCTTCGCGTCGCTCACTTTCGATTGGCTAGTACTAAAGCAGAAACGAGCGTCGCGGCTGCAATCACGGCCAATGGTCACTGGATGCTGGAGGGCTCTGGTTGTGAAGCAACCCCAACTGGCACACTTTGCCAAGGTCTGGGATCCCAGCTGCTAATACGCATTGAATTTCCGTCACCATGGCCTGGTCGGCGCGTCGGCATGCGGCACGAAAGCAGGTGCGACAACGCGCTTCGTACATGCCGGCGCCGCCGACGGCCACGCGTTCTTCAGATTCAAAAGGTGCGTTGGGTGTAGTTCGCAGGCTGGCCGCACTTCATGCAGATGGCGTGCGTCTTGGTGATGTATTCGGCAACCGCAAGTAGCTGCGGCATGGGCTCCCAGGGTTTGCCGGTGTAGTCCTGATCCAATCCCGCAATGATCACCACGCACGCCGCGCTCGGCGAGTTCGTTGGCAATCGCAATCAGATCGTTGTCGAAGAATTGGCCTTCATCGATGCCGACAACTTCCGTGTCCGGCAGAACGTTGGCGCGAATCTCTTCGGCCGTGCGCACATTGAATGATTCGTGCTTCATCTCGGAATGCGAGACGATGTGATTGTTCGAAAAGCGCGCGTCAATCTCAGGCTTGAATACCTGTACCTTCTGTCGCGCAATCCTTGCGCGGCGCAGCCGACGAATTAGTTCTTCGGATTTGCCGGAAAACATTGAGCCGGCAATCACTTCCAGCCAGCCCGCTTGCGTGACGGCTCGGGATGCTCCTTGCGAGCGGGCACTTCATTCTCATCTTGGTTCAATAGTTCGAATCATCCTGGCTGTGGTGCTCATCTATTGTTGCGAGAGTTCTTTCCCATCAAGTATCGTCGCGAACGATTGCAGTCTAAATCAAAGCGAATCGATTTCCCAAACGGAAATACATCCGCAGATTACGCAGATTCCACATGATCGGAAAATAGGCTCAGTAGCCGGGGTCGATGTGCGACGCGGGTCTATCTCAGCCGCGAACGATCGACACTGGAACCATGGATCGCCATCGCTTCGCTGCGCGCTATCTGCTATCCGCGTAATCTGCGGATTCATTTCCCAAAGCCACCGCCGCTCGGCGTTTCGATGCGCACGCGATCACCGGCATCCAGTTGGCGATTATCTTTTGATCTCAATTGCTCTTTGCGGCCATCGGTGCGAATCACGCACGCGCGACCGCGCCTCGCCATCCTGACCGCCGCGCAATCCATAAGGCGCGCGCTTGCGGCGATCCGAAAGCAAAGCCATGTTCGCGAGCCCCAGCGTTTCAATTTCGCGAATCGTGCCGTCGCCACCTTTCTGTTTTCCTTTTCCGCCCGAGCCTTTTGCGAATTCGATATTCGCGCACCCGCAAGGGATACGCATATTCGAGCGCTTCCGCCGGCGTGTTCAGACTGTTCGTCATGTGACTGTGCGTCGCACTCATGCCATCAAGTTTGGCTCGGGCACCCATGCCGCCGGCAACCGTTTCATAGTAAGAGAACTCAGAACCCGTGCGCGGATCGATTCCACCGATCGTCAGATTGTTCATGGTTCCCTGGCTCGCTGCCGGGATGCGCCCGGGAATCGCTTTCGACAAGGCTTTGAAAACCGTATCGACGATCCGTTGCGAAGTTTCAACGTTGCCGCCGGCAACCGAGGCCGGGTGCCTGGCGTTGACGACTGTGCCTTCCGGAGCCGTAACTCTGATCGGCTCAATCAATCCGGCGCTGGCCGGCACGTCGCCGCCAACCAAACACCGAAAGCAATACGAGACGGCGGAAACCGTGATTGCTTCAACGGCATTTACCGCGCCGGCCACCTGCGGCGAACTGCCGGTGAAGTCAACCAACGCGCGATCACCTTTGATTGTGATCTTAACCCGAATGGGAATTTCATTGTCGACGATGCCGTCATCGTCCAGCGCATCTTCCGCTTTGTAGACTCCATCAGGAATTGCGGCGATGGCGCTGCGCATCATCCGCGCCGAATAAGAGATTAGCTGGGCCGCATAATCTCGAGCCTCTTTTTCGCCGCGCCGCTCAACAATCTCGAGCAAGCGCATTTCGCCGGTCTTAAGCGAGCCGATCTGCGCTTCAAAGTCGGCGCGGCGCTCGTGACTTGCTGCGCACGTTGGTGAGAATCAACTTCTATCACGTCGGCGCAAACCTCGCCGCCGCGCACAATTCGAATCGGCGGAATGCGCACGCCTTCGCCGTAGACATCGGTGGCCAGTCCCATCGAGCCTGGCGTTGCGCCGCCAATGTCGGCGTGATGGGCGCGGTTGGCGACGTAGAAAGAGCGGACGATGCGGTGGACGTGGGGCGTCGGCGCAATTGTCTTTTTCTGACCCTCTCGACCCTCCCTGGCCTCTCGACGTCTTCCAAAACTCCCATCACCAGCGTCACATCCGGCAAGTGCGTGCCGCCGGCAGAGATCGTTGAGCGCGACGACGTCGCCTGGCCCAATCTCGACTTCGCGTAACGCGCGCGGCCACGGCCATCGGCATCGACCCGAGATGCACCGGCATGTGGTCGCCTTGCGCGAATCACGCGGCCATCCGCATCGAAAACTGCACAGGAATAATCGCGGCGCTCTTTGATGTTCGGAGAGAAAGAGGTGCGCCGCAACGTCACACCCATCTCTTCTGCGACTGGAGTGTAGAGCGCGCGATAGATTTCCAAGTGTGGTTGGATCGAACTTTTTCATAAGTGCGAAATCACAGCGAGACTGCTCCAATGGCTCTGCCACTCTGATGCGCGGCGAAGTCTACTGACTTGCCGGCTACAGTAACTTTTAGTCTAAGGGTCTGCGACCTACTTTGGTCATAGACCAATAGGTTTTGATGTGGCACTTAACGGCAAGTCATAGACTTGCCGCGCATCAGAGTGGCGAGGAGCCATTTCAGCGGTGCGCCAAGCTGTCATTACCGACTTTCACAATTCAATGATCACGTTTCCGCGAGCATCGACGGTGGCCCTGCAATCCGCAGTAATTAGTGTCGTCGCCCGAATACTCCAGCGGAATGCATGGCGTCCGCAGACGCGAGCCAGCTCTGAGATTCGCCCGCCGGTAAACCGGCGCGCTAATCTTACGTCGATCACAGATCGTGTCTCTGTGAACTCGCGCGGGCTCTGGTCGTCTGTCCAGGACCTTTTTGAAAGCGACCTTCGCGGATTTTCTCAACCCAATCGCTTGAACGCGAACTCTCGCGCTGACGATCTCAACCGCATTCTTCTCCTGCGCGTAACCGTACGCGAGCTCGGTGCGCACGATGAAAGGCGGCGGCGATGTTTCCGCTTGTCGTTTTGATTTGCAGCTCAAACGACTGGCCTTTGTGTACCGCACCGCCAGTGCCCGTTCGTGTTTTTGTCGGGCTCGCGAAAAACCTTCGCGGCGCAGAACCTCGGTGGCCTGCGCTTCCATTTCACGAAATACGCGATTGAGTTTCGACGTCGCATCCGGGGTAACCTCGAGCATGACCGTACGGCTTTGCTCTTTCACAACATCGGCGAGCAAAACTCCCACCGCCGATAACGCTCCGGGCAATGCCGGCAACAGCACGCGCGGAATCCGCAAGGCACGCGCCAGAGGCTACCGCATGCAAACCACCCGCGCCGCCAAACGGAATCAAGGTGAATTCGCGCGGGTCGTGTCCGCGTTCGACTGAGATGTGGCGCAGCGCTCGTTCCATGTTTGCGGTCACAATGTCGAGCACGCCATGAGCTGCCCTCGATCGAATTAACGCTTCGCCCTGCCGCAGCACTCATGCCGGCGGCGAGGTTGGTCTCAGCGCTGCGCGCGCGCGCCGTCGTCGAGCTTGAATTTCTCCTCCTAATAAACCGCCGCCCGGAAAGTGGCCGCAGCACCACGTGCGCATCGGTTACGGTCGGCAAAGACGAACGGCCGTAGCAGGCCGGACCCGGATCGGCGCCGGCAGATTCGGGACCGACGCGTAGCGAGCCGCCTTCATCAACCCGCGCGATTGATCCACCGCCGGCGCCCACCGTGTGAATGTCCATCATGGGAATAGCCACTGGCACACCGGCCACGATCGATTCGTTCGTGAGCCGCATACCTTCACGATCGCAGAGCGCGACGTCGGTCGAAGTGCCACCCATGTCGAAGGTGATGATGTTTTCAAAGCCGGCTCGCCTGGCCGCGCAGTAACGCGCCGACCACTGCCGCCGGCCGGCCGGACAGAATTGTGCGCACGGGTTCATGGGCCGCCGCTTCGGCCGAGATACTGCCGCCGGAAGACTGCATAACGCGCAGCACAAACGCTGACCTTTGGTCTTTGGTGCTTTGTGTCTTTGGATTGCTGCTGATGAACCATGGTGATTCTTCGGATTCTGCCAGACGACGCAGATAGCGACCCATCAACGGTTGCAGGTAAGCATTGACGACGACCGTAGAGGTCCGCTCGTACTCTCGATATTCAGGCAGAATTTGATGAGAGAGATGAAATGCGGCACGCCAAGTGTGGCTAGCGACCTGGAAAGTTTTATCTTCGATGCTGAGAGTCGACAAACGAAAATAGCAGCGACACGGCAATCGCATCACGGTTGCGCGCCGCACTCTTTCGACTAATTCTTCAACCTCGTCACTGTCGCTTAAGGCTTCGAAGAATCTCACCGGTGGCCGCGACTCGTTCTCTAACGCCAAATCTGAGCTCGCTCGGAACCAGCGCCGGCGGCTTCACCGCATCGCAGGTTATAGAGTTCCGGACGAGCTTGCCGGCCAATTTCGATCACGTCTTCGAAGCCGGAAGTTGTTACCAGCGCCGTGCGTGCGCCTCTTCGTTGTAGCAAGGCGTTGGTGCCGACAGTCGTGCCGTGAATGACTTCAATCGAGGCGAGCTGCGCGCCGGTTTCTGCGGCGACTCGTTTCAGTCCTTCGGTGATGGCCCGCGACGGATCATCCGGTGTCGACGCGAGTTTGAAAATCTGCAACAGCGCCGCCTGCTTCAAAGACAAAGTCGGTAAATGTACCGCCGGTGTCGACGCCGACGCGCACTTTCCTCTCCGTACTGTCTTGTTACTGTGCTCATTGACGCAATTGAAGGATTTGCCTGGGCCGAAACATTCCTGCTGTCAGATAGTCCTCGTTGGCGCGCTGACCGCGCGCCATGTTGCCACCCGGTAACACTGATCGTATCAAGCTAACGCTCTCGCAAGCGGCTTACGTTTGCTACCGCGTGCCAGATGTACCGGCTCATAACGCCGGTTTCGCTCGTCCGATGTGAATGAAAGAACCTCTGAAGCAGTGTCTAAAACTGCTTTGAGAAAACCTCTCCTCAAATCGACGCGTTTATGGTTTAGTATCTAAGCCCAACGCTGGACCCACAGTTACCGGTAAACATGATGAGACATACCGTTCCTCTGACGTTCTTTTTTCTCCTGGCGATCGCGGCCGTTGTCTGGGCTAACCACGCAGGAGCTACAGCGCAGTCCGGCCGCGCCGCAAGGCTCGCTCGATGTCTTTTCCGCTTCCCAACGCCAGCGATATCGGAACGGCGAAATTTGAAAAGTTGCTTCTACGCCTTTCTCGATCAGGGCTGTTACAAGAACTGGATTGCTGATCGTCAAATTCGCAACACGGGACCCTTCATCAATAACCAGGCGTTCGGCACGCACAACTCGGTCAGAATTTATTACTCGCCTGAGGTTTGGCATTGGCTGAAGGAGAAACACCGCGAAGGAGAGATTCCTGACGGTGCAGCCATGATCGTCAAGGAAATGTTTCCGCTCCGGCTAAACAGGACGCGAAACTCAGCGCCTGGACGGTGATGGTCAAAGACAAGCAGGGCGCCTACGACGGCTGGTACTGGTCGTACCACGCTGCCGAACTATTCCCCGGCGCTCCGGGGATCGATTACCCGGATTCGGGTTTTGGACTCTATTGTCTGCGCTGTCACGCTTCGGCTGAGAAAGAGTCCACGTTCATCGCCGTAAAGAACGTTGAAGGCGATCCGATCTCGTTCGCGATCAAAGTCCCGACCATGAGCAAGCAGGCACCGCGCGGGTAAAGACGAGCACCAGCAAATCGCCGAGACCAAAGAAATCCGCGGCGGACCGTTCGGCACGGCGCGCAAAACTCCTGAACCCAATTTCATCAACCTCTTCAAAAGGCCTGCCGTTGGTGCCGGCGGCCGAAGTCAAAAGTTTCCCGGTGAATCGTTCGATCATGTCGTCGCAAACATGGGCGGGCCGCAGGGCTTTCTTACTTCGAGCCAATGCCTGGGATGTCATTCGGCGTCTCCCGAAAACATGGCCTTTCTGTTCGACGATAAGATCCAGCCGCCGCTTAATTTTTCGCCGTACACCGAGTGGCGAGCGTCGATGATGGGATTGGCCGGCCGCGATCCGATCTTTCATGCGCAGCTCGAATCGGAAAAAGCGTTGCGGCCGTCGCAAACCGGCTTTCTGGATAACACCTGCTATCGCTGCCACGGCGTGATGGGCCAAAGGCAAGTCGAATTAGACAAGCATGAACCATTTCGACATAGCATGGTTTACGCAGCCTGCCGGACGACCCCGGAAGCGATCTCAGTAAAGGCGATGCGAAGTACGGGGCTTTGGCTCGCGATGGAATTTCCTGTGACGTATGTCATCGAATTGCGAAAGAAGATTTAGGGAAACCGAGCACCTTCACCGGCCTTTTCAAAGTCGATCCTCCCGGCGTCGTCAACGGACCATACGCTGACGATCAACTGGTAACCGCTGCCGATGAAAAATGCGATGGGCATCACTCCTCGCTTCGCCGAGCAGATTAAGACGTCGGCGTTGTGCGGGAGTTGTCATACGGTTGTGCTTCCGGTTTTGGATGACCAGGGCAAACCTGTCCGCGACAAGAATGGAAAGCCGAAAGAGTTTCACGAGCAAACCACTTACCCTGAATGGCTGAACAGCGTCTATCAAAACGAACGCGAGCCCATCGATCGCGCCAGCGTGCGCACCTGCCAGGACTGTCACATGCCGACGAAGTTCCTGGATCGTCCGCTGGTCTTTCGCATCGCCAACATTGAAGACGTTGATTATCCTTACACTGGATTACCGGGCGCCGGACAAAGACATAACGGTGCGCGTGCGCGATCAGTATTCGCGTCACACTCTGCTGGGCATCAATCAATTTGGCTTGATGATGTTCGAACAGTTTCCCGACATTCTCGGAATTCGCACGGCTGATTACATGTATGGTGACGCGGTGCCCGGGCTTTTGACGGCCCAAAGCTCCGGCTACGATCTGGCCCGCCGCGAGACCGGAACCGTCACGGTCAATGAACTGACGCGAACTGACAAGACCATCGAAGCAAAGGTCGAGGTTAGAAATCTGGCCGGACATAACCTGCCTTCAGGTGTCGCTTTTCGTCGCGCTTTCATCACGTTTGAAGCCATGGACGCCGAGCGGTAAAGTCGTCTGGGCTTCCGGACGTACGAACAGCGTCGGGGCGATCGTCAAAGGAGCCGGCGAAGAGATTCTGCCAACCGAATTCTTTTTACGATCCGGTGACGCGCAAACAGGTCCTGCAACCACATCACGAAACGATTTCTGACGAAGGTCAGGTGCAGATCTATGAAGAGATCGTCGCCGACTCAAAGGAAAAATCACGACGAGCTTCATCGGCCTGGATCAAGTTCTGAAGAGCAATCGAATCCTGCCGAAAGGTTGGCGCACTGACGGGCCTTTCGCCGAATTCACGCGTCCGCATGGTGACGCTGAACACGATCCCGAATACATCAACAGCAACGGCGCCACGGGAGCAGACAAGATCACCTACAGCATTCCGCTCAACGATCAGACGCGAAGCATTATCTCAGTTCGCGTGACGCTGAATTACCAGGCCATTCCGCCTTACTATCTGAAAGAGCGGTTCACGATTGGAAAAGGCCCCGAGACGCAACGGCTCGCGTACTTAACCAGCCATCTGACGCTGCCGGGCACACCGATCGAAAACTGGAGACTGGCAATCGCGTGTGGGACGCGAGGATTTGAGGATACGAAGAGTCAGGCGTGTTCAGAAGTGGTAGGAGAGTCGCTGATACGGGCGATCTCGTTAGCACCTCGCGTTCGCGAGCTTATTCGTCCTGAAGGCGTACTCATGAAGCATGACGCTTGGTACTGGTTGCGGGCATTACACTAATACGTGTCCAGTTGACCGCGATTAGATTGATACGACTGTCATCGATGATGCGCGTGAAGGGAGCTCAGGCTTCCATGGGAGAAATATTTAATTATCGTCGAAAAAACTAACCGCCGGCTACTCAGCATTTTCACCTGATATGCCGGAGTGGTTCCAAAGTGGAGCAAAGAAGAGGTTGAACGCAATATCAGGAGGCTATTGCGTTTCATATTGACGGACTACGTCAGGAAGGCTACGAGATATCCGACGATCTACCTATTCTTCATGCATTGACATCGCGGCCTAGCGCCAGCTTTCGGCGCAGGCCTGTATTGACGCGCCGTCAGACTTGTCTTATTGTCAGCTTCATTCAAAACAATCATGGACTTTTTGCTTGCTTTCAATAACGAGGCTGCGCTGGTCGGCGACATGAGCGGTAATGTTCGCACTGAGCGGCGCCCCTCTCAGATCACGCCGCAAGCCTGGGAGAATCGCCTGCGCTTTGCTTACATCGAAGCAGAACGAGGGCGGCGAAGACGCGGGCGGCATGCCGTTCACCAACGCCACCGGCTCGTTTCGATTTGAAAATGGGCAAGTAAAGGTGATGAAGGTCGAGGGCGTTAAGCCTTACCAGACTTTCTCAGATGATGCTTCCGGGTTGTCGGTCCGCGCGGTTTTCCTCGACCACTTGAACCAGTGGACTATCGCTGATTAGCTAAGATCCAATCGACTGTCACGATCCTTTTCTTGCGTCAGCTCGAGATGGGCCCGTGCAGGGCTTGCCCATGCGCTTCAGTTTACTACTGGGAGCGCGAGCGCTCCTCGCCCGCAATGCCGAGCCGGCGCCGCACCATCATTGACCCACCCGCTAAAGCGTTCGCGCTTCGCGCTCAATGCGAAGTGCGCCCGCACTCCCAGTTTAAGTGGACTTGTTTTCCGGGTCCGGAGGATTTGCGTCTGAATCCGATTTGTTCGGCGTTGTCTGCCGGACTCGCCGTTATCCTGGTAAGCAAAAACTGCGTCCTCGCCGAACGATGGCAGCACGCCGCCCGCAAGACGATCGAAGAATCGCTGTAACGGACCTTCGATCGACGTCTGCGCTCGGGGCGGCAGCTTCGTCCATCTCAGGATCGAAGCGAATCAATTGCGCGGTCAGATGAAGGCACGAGGCACAGCTTACCAGGTGTGAAGTGAGCGAATCTGCTTTCGATTCCTCCAGCCATCCTTCGACATAAGCATTGATCACGTCCTCGTCAGGATGAGCGGCAGCTGCGCGCGCGATGGCTTCATCACGCATCCGCGCTTTCAGGCGCACGTCGATGGCCCGCCGAATTGCGGTCACCTGTGGATCGCCTTTTTGCTGTTCCCCGCTCTTCATGAGGCGCCTTCGCTCCTGATTTCTTCCTTCTTCAGTCCGCCCTCGTCACCGGCGAGAGGGTAATTGTCTGGGCCGGGTCCTCGGCCGCGATCGCCTTACAAATCTCAATTTCTTCCGGCTTCAGACCATGCTTGCCTGCCAACTCAGCGTGAAATCGCTCGTGCACTTTTCGATAGACCTTGTCCAGCCAACGCATCACGGTGGATTCGTGCACGCGACTACGCTTGGAACTACGACGCTGGAACCATCTACGGATTGGAGATTTTGGCTCTTCTACGATTCGAGCAATCTCGCGCAACTTGAGACCTTCGACGTGATAATAGAGGAGCAGCAGCGTTTCGTGATCGTCGAGCGTGGACAACGCCTGATCCAGCGCCGCTACGGTTGCCGATCGATATCGTTCGCGCACCACGCTCGTTAACATTGAATCCTCAGTTTCGCCGCCCGAAACGTGCCGGAGAGGAAACTCGTCACCACTCTCGGACCAGTCGTCCATCGAAACTTCGACCTTTGGAGCTCGATGTACATCGACCGCGGCGTGAAGAATGATGGCACGCAACCAGCCGCGCAACGAGCCCCGGCCGGTGTAAGTCCTGAATTTTGATTGACGAACGCCATCGACGACCCGGGTGCCAAATAACTCGACGTAGACCGCGTCAATAACTTCATCCGCGTCGGCGTCGCTGCGAAGCAGGTGCCGGGTCCAGCGTTCAATGAACGATCGATGCTGGCGATCGAATTCCCACCAGGCGTGTTCGTTGCCGCGCATGCACGCCAGTCCCAGATAGAGATCGGGAATCTTCAGCTCGCCGATAAAACGCTCTAACTCAGCTGGCGAGGGCTGCGCGTTTGGCTCGGCCAATCCGATTAAGTATTTAGCCGCAGCGCCCGCCACGGCATCGCGAAACTCCTCAAACGGCACGTCAAAGTTCGGATACGACTCGAACACACTGAGCATGACTCTCTCTCAGCTGGGCGGTGCACGATCCCAGGTTCTTAAGTGAGATCCGTTTCCAAGACGGTCCGGCGGCGAGTGTTGTCGTCGTTCAAAACCGGCCTATTATATTGTTAAAGAACTCTCGTGAACAGCCCGCGTGGTCCATGCACGATTTTCGTTTCCACCGTCAGCGAGACGTAAGCACCGCGGTCTTTTGCCTGAGAGGGAAAAAACCATCGGATGAAGGCTTTGAGAACCGGTGTCAGGCCCGCAATTTTGCGATTCGTTGAGAGGTTGAGAGCCGTTCGCGATCAACATGGCAGAACTTTAATAGACAGGATTTACATAGATTTACATGTAAGGCAAGAACCTCAAACACGAAGGCGCACTGCAACCAGATTCAATTGCCGGTAGTTCTTTCATGTAAATCCTGTTCAATCATGTCTATTGTTCTTACGATTTGCTGACAGCCTGGCCCTCTCTCATCGCTTTTTCGCGATTGCGTTGCGCGATGGTGTAGAGGATTGATTTGACCTGGAAAGGCGTTAAGTCCGGGTAGGCTTCTCTGATTAACGCGATGATGCCGACGATGTGCGGACAGGCGAAGCTGTTACCGGTTAATTGGCGATAACCTCCGCCCGGCCAGGTCGTCTTCACTTCGACGCCGGGCGCCACCATTTCAATCACCTGGCCGTAACGATAAGCAAAGTTGAAGGGATCGTCGCCGGATCAGCTTAACCACGGACACCACTGAAGAAGAAAAATCGAAGGGTAACTCGGGTAAGGAAGATTGTTTGCGGCGGCCACGATTATGCATCCGGCCTGATAAGCGCGATCCAGAAGATCGTGCACCGGCGCAAAATACTCTCGTTTGGTCGTTCCCAGCGAAAGATTGATGACGTTGAAATTTTTGTTTGATCGCATAGTCCAGGCCGACGAGAAACATCTCTCCCGAACCGGAGCCCTGCGGTCCCAAAACTTTTACGCTGTAGAGTTCGACATCCGGCGCGACGCTGGCAATGATTCCGGCGCAACGCTGTTCCATGGCCCGCCTGATCGCCGGAAGTTGACGGCCGGAATTCGAGGCGACCATCGACCGTTACGATTTCGACTGACTCTTTGACTTTGCCTTTGAGGTCAGGATGCTCAGTGTCGATGCCGCTATCCACCACGGCAACTCGAACACCTTTACCGGTGCGCCCTTTCCAGAGCGTCTCGGGCTGAATTGCCGACCAGATGTCATTCACTATGGTGGCCGGCGCGGCAGGTTCGGTCATCGTCCAGAAGTCCCCTTCAACGCAGAATCAAAAACCGAATTGCTCCCATACCACTGTTTCGGCTTTGGGCGAACCGCTCAACTGACTCCAGCAGTTCCAGGCACAGCTTTCGTTCAGCATCTCCGGAATTCAGAATGTCCCGGAGCGATAACCGAATAGTCAGCAGATCCCGATGCGCACCGACACTCGGATTGTTTGCCAGCCATTCGCGTTCGGCTTCCTGGCGTTGCGCGTAGGATTTGGTTGTCAGCGAAGATCGAATCGAAAAATTGAAAAGTGATTCGACTAACTGGGCGATCTCTGTAAGCCTCGATCAACTGCGCAATCGGCTCGGCAAAGCGCGCCGCGCGATCCATTTCGGCCGGCGTGAACGGCGGATAAGGCCGGATCACCGGGACGATTTACGAACTCCAGTACACCCACCAATTCGTTTTCGGCCCGCAGAGGCGTCGCCGATAACGTTACGGTCTTAAAACCGGAGCGTTTGTCGGCTTCGGACCAGAAGGATCCTTCCTGGGCGACGTCGGCAACAGCCATCGGCTGTTGCAGTTGAAAATACCAACCCGGCAATGCCGGCGCCCGGTGGCAGACGCAAGGCCAACAACTCTTCGGTAACGCCGTTGGTCGCCGTCAGAAATCTCAGGCCGCCGCCGTCTCCATCGCGCACCAGAACCGAGGCCGCCGCAGAATTGACGGCGTTATTGGCAGTTTGCAGCAAATCGTCAAGCGCTCGTACCAGCGACACGGTCAGCGAGTTGGACACGTCAATCGACGAAGCAACCTCGCTCAATTGTTCCGCGAACGATTTTGGGTTAGCGCTGGAGTCTGGCGGATTTTCACTCATCCTTCACGTTCCATTACGAATCGATGAAAGTCCCGATCAACTTTGCGTTTGCGGCATTATACAGATGCGACTGGTTCCCGCAAAAGACGTTTCGCGGCTTCGTCAATGAATTTCGCGTGGGCACGGGGTCCCGCTCGTTGAAAGTGGCACGGGCGTCCGCCCGTGAAACCACGCAAATGCGTACTTTCGTGCACATCGGGTCGCTCTTGCTCTGAATCAAACGACCGGATATATTGCGTCACTTAGCCGTCACTAAACGGGGTAATCATAGAATGAGTCCTGAATCAACTGTTGCGGACATTGCACCGCAGGCCGCTGTCGCGGCCGGTTTGGATCGCGCGGCCGAATTTCAATCACAGGGAAAACTGGAAGCGGCCGCGGCCGAGTTAAGAGCAGAGCGTCCAGGCGGCGCGCGCCACGCCTTACGAAATTGAATTCTTAACTCGCATCAGGCTGGGGATGATGCTGGCCGATGTTTATCTGGCTCTAACATCGACTGGAAGACGCCCGCTCCTTCCTGGCAGAAGAGACTGCTTTTGCCGAAAGAATCTCGCAACTCATGCAGGCGACCGGCACGCCTAATCAGAAGCGGCAGGCTATGAGTGGCTATCTTGCAGATTCGTGATCGCACTGCCCAGATCGGCCTGCTCGGGAATCCGGCGCCCGAGACCTAATCTCAGAATGTGGCTGGTTGGCGATCCGGTTACGCTCGCCGATTTGCGCGGCAAAGTAGTGATGCTCGAATTTTGGGCCACCTGGTGCAAGCCTTGTCAGGAGATGTTTCCGAAGCTGACGAGTCTCTCTACGAGCAGGAATCGAAGAATGGTTTGGAGATTCTCGGGATCACTCGTCACTACATGGCTTATGGCGGAACGCTGGAAGCCAAAAACGAAGAGTTGGACCTGATTCGAAAGACGGTCAGCGAACATGGAGTCACTTTCCGGGTGGCCGTGGCTGATGATGAACGACTGCAATCCACCTTCGGCGCAAACGGTCTGCCTACGGTAGTTCTGATTGACCGCAAGGGAATTGTTCAGTATGCAGGCCCGGGAGGCGAGGACCCGGTTTTCGAAAAAAGTCTCCGTAATTGCCTCGTAGTTCAGGGTTAACAGGTTTAATCCGAACAGCGCAAAAGCCTTGCCTGATTACGTCATGGCTGTTAGGATGCACCCGCTTCAAACAACAATGATCTTGAGCAGGCGTGCACTGGACGTATGAATTGCGTTTCGGTTGGCACTTAGTTATCCGAGGATCGTCTTGAGGTTGAATCGGGAATGGACCTGTTCGCTGTTTTGAAGTTCGCTCGCGCAGTGTAGAGCGGTTTGGGAAATGATGTGGTCTGATGAGATTCAGTCAAACTCATTAGCCAGGTTATTTCATAATCTGAGGAATGTTCCTCACTTTACTTTTTGATTAGAAGGAGAACAAACAATGGCGATTTTGACGTCAGTGCCAAATGAAGGCAATAACGTAAGCGTTTACGACGTACCCGACGATGTGCTCGCGCAGTACGCGGTGGCCGGTGACAAGGCCGCATCGCTGTTTCCCGAAAGCGGCAAGACTGCGGGCGGGACTATTCCGCAGAGCAGCGGCGGAAATGCGATGAAGGTCGACAACGCTGAAAGCCTCGGCGAAGTTCAGGCGTACAACGACATTTGCGTTTGTCGCGAAGTAGCTTTGTAACCCGGCTGGTTGTTGGTGGCATTACTACTACTGCTACTGCTAAACGCCGGCACTGCGAAGCAAACGGTGAGGCCTGGGTCCTGCGATCATCGCAGGACGTGAATTCCTGAAATGACCGCAGGACCAGGAACACTTATCAAATCGGTTTAACTGAAACGATCAGTCCTTGAGAGGAGAAAACCATGGCAATCCTGACTTCGTCACCTGGAGCAGAGAATGAAGTAAATGTTTACGACGTCCCGGATGATGTATTAGCGCAATATGCAATGACCGGTGATAAGGCCGCGGCGATGTTCCCCGAGGGAGCCACCGCCGGCATTCCGAAAGCCAGTGCAGAAATGAGTCCGACAAAGGTGGACAACACGGAGAGCCTGGGCGAGGTCAGGCCTATTCTCGCATTTGCATCTGCCGCGAACTGCTCTGCAATCCGTGGCGCTGCTGGTGGCATTACTACTACTGCTACTGCTAAGAACTCGGTTTGCTGGTTGCGGCTGAGCCTACGGCAGAGCTCACAACAGATAAATCTTAAGCTGCGGGCCGGTGCCATTGCACTTGCCCGCTTTTTTGATCACTGAGGACGCGCCCTTCGCCGTAATGAGGTCAGTACCGGGAGCGATAGCGACCGGGTCAGTACGCACGCCTCTGGCGTGCCTGGAGTTGAACGTCGAGCGTTTCTTAGAAAAGCACGCCAGAGGCGTGCGTACCACCTGCTTCATGACCAATTCTATTGACTCCCGTGATATAACAAGCGCCGTTATGCCTGACAATAAAGCCACTTCCAGGTGACTTACCTGATCTGCCGGCGGGCACTCCGATCGGCGAACCTTTGCCCCAAGCTACCCGGCGGCGCGATTCCGTTGGACGCACTTCCAAAAGATGGCTTGCCGCCGTTGCCCGGCGGCGCGGTCCCTTCAGAAGGACTTCCCGAGCTTCCGAAAGACGGATTGCCGCCAATGTCCGGCGGCAACATTCGCTTCAAGGAAATGCCGAAGATGAATGCCGGTCCTACATCAAGCGCGCCCTCAAACTATTGAAGGGCCACATGGGCATCGTCGCGGTCTCGTTCGTGCTGTCTCTGATCATGTGCCTGCTGCCCTTCGTGGCCGCGGCCGCTATCGGGACCGATTTTCAAATTATTCGGGCAAGGCGGCCGAGGGCGGTGATTGGAGCAGGCGTCTGGAGCATGACTTCGTCGTTTTATGACACCATCGACGGATGGTGCCGGCCCCGGATGGTTTCCCCCGGCATTTATTCGCAACTGGCTTTCCACGCCAGCTGACCTTCACCACCATCTTCATTATTTGGACCGTGTCACTGGTGTTTCGCAACGTGATCGACATCCTGCGCGCCTGGATTGAAGCGAACCTCGAGCAGCGCATCCTGTCATCACTGCGTCAACACGTTTATGATCACATTCAATCCGCTGTCACTCGATTTCTTCATGGGCGGACAAACCGGGGCGTTGATGCAGAGAGTTCTGTCAGAGACAGGAACGGTGCAACGACTGCTGACACAGGTCCTGTTAACACCCGTAGTCGACGTGCTGGTAATGATAATCGTGATCGGCTACCTGCTGGCGCTGAGCTGGCAAATGACCCTGGTGCTTTTTGTAGCTCGCTCCCGTTGACGTTGCTGATGTTTCAGTACACCAGCGGCAAGCTGCAACAGGGCGCGATGGGAATCAACATGAGTTCGCGCGAACTCGGCGCGGAACTGGAAGAAACGATCAGCGGCATTTCGGACATACAGGTTTTCAACGCGCAAAAGAAACGCAGCGACCGTTTTCGTGAAGCTTCAAAGTCCGCGGCGAAAAGCACCGCCTCGACTACTGCCTGGATGAGTCTCAGCAACAGCGGCGTCGCAGGTCTTTATTTCGCTGACCACCGCCATGGTGATGCTGGTCGCAATTCTTTTGGGCCGGAAGTGGGGTCTGACTTTTCGTCGGCGATCGTTTTCATGCAGATGGCCCCGAACCTGTTCACCCCGGTGCAAAGGCTGGTCGGCTCTTACACGATGTATCAATCGCTGGTGCCCGGCATTGTCTCAACCTATGAGTTGATCGATACGAAGCCCAGCGTGGTTGAAAACCCAACGCGAAGGACCTCGGCGAAGTTCACGGCGACATCAAGTTCGATCACGTGGTCTTTGGCTACTCGCCCACCCAGACAGTCTTGAAAGACATTTCCTTTGAGATCAAGGAAGGCGAAACGATCGCCCTGGTCGGTGGGATCAGGCTGCGGCAAATCCACGATCATGAACCTGATCCTCAGATTCCTCGATCCGCAACACGGACGAATTTTGATCGAAGGACACGACATTTCCGACGTCACTTGAATTCGCTGCGCGAGCAGGTTTCAAGCTCTCGCAATTCCCTTTCTTTCTCAAAGACACAATTCGCGAGAACGTTCGCCTGGGCCGTTCCACTGCCAGCGACGCCGAAGTCGAAGAAGCCTGCCGCCTGGCCCACATTCATGATGTGATTGTGGATCCGCAGCGAATGCCCGGAGGGTACAACACGGTCGTCGACGTGCAGATTCCTTCCGGCGGTCAGAAACGTCTGATTGCTCTGGCCCGTTGCCTCTTGCGCAAACCTGAGATCCCTTTTGCTCGACGAGCCGACGGAGAATCTCGACGCCGATCAGCGTAATCGCTTAATCCAGGTGATTCGTGAGTACGCCAGAGAAAGAACCTGCGTCGTGATTAGCCACGATCTCAACTTTATCGCCGCCGTTGCGGATCAGATTCTCGTGCTCGACAAAGGGACACGTGGCCGATCAAGGCACGCATAGAAGAATTAATTGGGAGGCAGGCTTGTGCAAGACTCTCTATGATTTGAAGAACGTAGATCCAGTCGCTGTTGCGCTCGCGTGGCGAAACCGCAAAGGCGCCGCTGCCGGGAACCCCAATCGGCGGGCATGGGTTTGCCGGGCATGGGTGGACCTCCGGGCATGGGCCCAATGTAAGAAAATCGAAAATCAACCAAATCAGTCTCAGGAGATGCCGAAATGAAAAAGCTTAACTGGATCACAACCACAATTCTCGTGGGCGCACTCGGTGCTCTGGCGCTGGGATGCAACCCTAAGCAAAACCTCTTCAGACAGCAATACGAACCAGCGCGTCAAAGCGACAACAAGACCAGCAACTCTTCGTCATCACCTGCTGCCAACAGCCAGGACCGCAGCAAAGTGCAGCACCGGCTCCGAAGCCGGACATCGCCGGCAAATACAACATCACCGGAACCAATCCGGATGGCGCCGCCTACAAAGGCACAATGGAAGTGATCACGCGCGGCGACGTCTATCAGTTTAAAGTGGGATGCCGGATCTCAATACGACGGCGTCGGCGTCAAAATGAAATATCATTGCGGTGTCCTACACCACCGGTTCAAACAGTGTTAAAAAAGGCTGCTTATTAATTCGACTATGACATTCAAGGTTTGACACTTTTGCAAAAAACGATCAAGATGATTCAGTTCTAAAAGGTTTCTAACAGGATGTTACAAACATTATATATTTCTGTTACTATATATGTTTTCTCTCTCTACCTTTTCTATTATATTATATTTTCTTTATTTTTATATATTATCACCTTTTTCCTTTTGTTATACATACCTTTTATTCTTATAAACCTTCATTATTCCTGTGGCGTGGTGTTTCTGTACCTGGCGGCTGTTTCTTTTTCTCTTCCATACCTTCCGTTCTGTATGCCTGTATCTTTACTAA